>Ga0116170_10000086_pt1 | contig 87930 bp, 74 predicted proteins | sample AD_JPNHW1_MetaG_FD_89797 | JGI IMG/M metagenome (GOLD analysis project Ga0116170, IMG submission 89797) | Active sludge microbial communities of municipal wastewater-treating anaerobic digesters from Japan - AD_JPNHW1_MetaG | ecosystem: Engineered > Bioreactor > Anaerobic > Digestate | place... | reverse complement strand
GGCCGGGTGAATTCGATCCACGGCCAGCTGTTGGTCTTGTATTTTTCATTCGGCCATTGCGATTCCCGCCAGGTGAAACTCTCCTCGCAGTCAAAGCCGACCGCTTCGGGCACAAGACCGATGATGAGGGGCATCCCGTCGAGTTTGAACCAGCACTGCGGATGATAGTATTGGGCGCCCTCCATATAGAAATATTCATAGGCCTCTTCCATGCGCACGCCGGAGTCGGAATGGGTATAAAAAACGATTTGCGGGGGATTCTTGCCCTGGGCGCGAACCGCATCCATGGCCCGCATCAGCAGATCGGCCCTCTCGGGGTAGACCGAGCCGTTGGTCGCATCGATCACCAGAATATCGACACCGGCATCCGTCAGCAGCTGCACGCTGCGTAGCGTGACCCAGTAATCGTCGGCGCGGTAATAGCCATAGACGGGCTCCCCCCAGTAGTACGCCGGGCAGGGTCCGCCGGGATAATAGACCGGCGTTCCCCAATACGGATGGTCATAATCCTCAAGCACCTCCGGGTGCTGCGGGACGATCTGGCTCAGATCCCAATACTCCTCCGCCGTCCCGTCGCCATGTGTGAGGAAATAGAACAGGGCGACCTGTTTGCCCTCGCGGGGATTACCCACCGCATCGTTCTGCGACAAGGTCCGGCCCAGATCGTCCGTGCCCGCCAGGGGCTGGGCATACAGCCCTGGGCTGCCGGACAATGCGAGCAACAGCAGCAGGATCATGCTCGTCAACTGTTTCAAATGGTACCTCCCTGAGAGTAGGCCTCTTGAGTTCTGCGGCAGCTAATCGACGGTGATGGCGGATGTATTGATCTGCCGGATCAGGGGTTCCTCCCCCTGCGGCGGGTCTGCTTTAAGATGGTGGATGCGCACATCGTGGGCATCCTCGAGGAAAATCGCCGAACGCATGTCCGGCTGCAGCAATTCGAACTGAACATTATCCAGCACGATATTCCGGGCATGACGGATATACAGCCCATACCCGGGCAGACTGTCGCCGAACATCCTGTTTTCCGGATAGCCCTTTTCATTCTCGATGACGTCACGCGTGGCCTGTTCGAGATTGCCGCCGCCGGTGACGGAGACCATGAAATCCCTGAGGGTGACATTTTCGACAAAGGCGCCCGGAACCGCCGTGATCGAACTGGAAATCTGGCTGCAGCTTTTCGCGGCCACATTGCTGATGAGGATGTTTTTCAACGCACCGACGGGAGGCGTGCGCTTGCCCACCTTGATGAAGAGGGGCGTCTGCACGCCATCCATGGTGATGTTGGTGATCGTGACGCGCTCCATCACGCCGCCGTCGACGATCTCGAGCGCAATTCCGGCGATTCCGGTGATCGGATCGGTGACGCCAATGATCCTTTTGTCCCAGTTGGTGAGATGGTCATCCAAGGCCGTTCCCATGGTGATGTTGCTGATCGCGATATTCCTGAAACCGGTGCGGCTGGCGGTGCCGAATTTGATAAAATTGCGGTTGGTCCGCAAAACGCAGTTGGTTACGACCACATTTTCACAAAAAGAGTCGCCATCGCTCTTGAGGCAGATAGCGTCGTCATCGCACTGGATGTTGCAGTCGGATACGATGATATCCTTGCCGTCGATATCGATCCCGTCATTATTATAATTGGTCAGGGAATGGATCCGTAGGCCCTGCACCCGGACGCTTTCGCTGGCCAGCAGCCGGAGTGTCCAGCGCGCCGCGTTGATCAGGTTCACATCCCGGATGCGGATGTTCCGGCTGTTCTGCACCAGTACCACGAAGGGACGGCCCGGAGCTTCGTTTTTAACGGTGAACCGGTCGCCTCGGCCATCCAGGGTGCCTTCTCCTGTCAGAGAGGCGTTGTTCACCCGGTACATGGCCAGCAGACACTGCGCATGCGGCCCTGTTGCGGGAAAATCCTTCTGGTCGATGCTCGACTGGAGCACGGCGCCCTTCTCCAGATTGAGGGTCACATCGTCCCTCATCTCCAGCATACCGGTGACGAAGGTGCCTTGCGGCACGGTGACCGTCCCGCCGCCCGCCGTGCTGCAGTGATCGATGGTCTTCTGGATCGCCGGGTATTGAGGGTTCGGCCGTCGCCTTTGGCGCCATAGCGGAGAACATCGTAATCCCGGGCGCAAGCGGTTAGTGGCACCAGCCCCCTTGCCGCGAGGAGAATCCCCAGTACGGCGGCTGCTCTTTGCACACTGTTCATCATCTTACGTTGCTCCTGTCTCGATAACTATCATGATTCTGTAGCCATGACGTGCAGTTCATCCGGTGAAGCGGGGAAGAATGCGGCGGTTTGCAGGAAAACATCACGCTCGTTGAAATCTGGATAACTTCGCCAATCGTGGAAACAAAATCAAGCAAATATTGCAGCCAGGCCCGCGGATTGGTCCGGAGCGGGCACAAAACCAGGCCCATACAGGATCTCCGCCTGGCCAAAAGCCGGCCGAGACGGGCCTGAGCTCGCGCGGAGACCGGCCCGCAAAGGATCTCCGCCAGGCTACAACTCAATCAGCGGCCCGAAACGGGCCTGCGCGCGCACAAAGGACTTGACCTGCACCCAATAATACGCTATTTTAGGCACGCTAATGATACAAGGAAATCCTTATTTTCCGCTCCCCCTATCCCCAAGGATGCTGTGATGGATACTGGTCAGAATGAAATTGCCGCGATACTGGAAAAGATCCACGCGGTCAAAATACTCCTCTATGGCGATTTTTGCCTGGATGTGTACTGGACGCTCGATCCGCGCGGTTCGGAGATTTCCGTGGAAACCGGATTGCAGGCGCTGGCAGCAGGCAACCAGAACTACTCTCTGGGTGGTGCCGCCAATGTCGCGGCCAATCTGGCTGCGTTGAACCCCCGGCAGATCAAAATCACCGGTGTCGCCGGGGACGATATTTTTGGACGCGAAATGATCGCACAGCTGAGTCGGATCGGCGTCGATATCAGCGGACTGGTCCTGCAAAACGGTTCCTTCGAGACCTATGCCTTCTGCAAGCTTATTCTCGAAGGCAACGAGCAGCCCAGAATCGATTTCGGCCGCTACAACCGAAGAACTCTGGAGGCCGATGCCAGGGTTCTCGAGTATTTGCAGCGGGAATCCCGGGAAGTGGATGTCATCCTCATCAATCAGCAGATCCCCGAGAGCATCACCAACCGCTCCTTCATTGACGGCATCAACCGCCTGGTCAGGGAGCTGCCGGACAAGATGTTTATCGTCGATTCCCGTCATCATGCAGCTGATTTTGAAGGGGTCGCGCTGAAAACCAACCAGGTCGAAGCGGCCCTCCTCTGCGGGGTCAAAGCAGCGCCCGGTGCCCGATTCGAGGCGGAGAAGGTCCGAAGCTTTGCCCGAACCCTCTACGCTAGGAATCAAAGACCCTGCTTCATCAGCCGCGGCCGGCACGGGATCATCGCCTGTGACGCCGCGGGCATCCACGAAATTCCCGGGCTGCGATTCCGGAAAAAACTCGACACCGTCGGCGCCGGTGATACAACCTTGAGCGCCATCGCCTGCGCCCTCGCCGCGGGCGTCGACACCCCGCAAGCCATCGCCCTGGCCAACTTCGCTGCAGGCGTCACCGTACAAAAGCTCTTTCAGACCGGGACGGCGAGCCCGGAGGAAATCCTCGCCCTCTGCGCCGATCCCCATTACCTCGCTCTCCCGGAACTGGACGGGAATACCACCTCTCACTGGACATCATAACCGGGTAAAAACAGCATGACGATCAAGGGTAAACACGGCCTCCTGGGAATAGTCTTGCTCGCTTCCCTGGGCCGGACACAAACGACGGTTGAAGTGTGGCAGCAGACGGAGCTGACCTTTCACAGCAGCAAGACCTATTCCTCCCCCCTGCTGGAGGTTGACCTTATGGGGTTATTCATCAGCGACTCCGGCGACACCCTGCGGCGTCCCGCGTTCTGGGACGGCGAGGGCCAATGGAAAATCCGCTTCGCCCCGACCCGATGCGGGATCTGGCAGTATACCCTCGCCGGCCGCGAGGTGGGGGATTTTACCGGACCCGCAGCCGGCACCCTCCAGGCCGTGCCGTACTGCGGTTCCCTGGAAACCGGCCGCAACGGCTTTTTGAAAATCTCGTCCGACCACCGCCGCTTCACCTATGACAACGGCAGGCCCTTCTTCTATCTGGCCGATACCCACTGGTTCCTGCCCCTGGAGAAATGGGAGGAGTGCAACGCTCCGGATTGCACCTCGCAGTTCAAATTCATGGTGGATGAACGCGCCCGGCAGGGTTTTACGGTCTATCAGGTGCAGACGAATGGAAAAAAAATGGTCTCCGACAGCGTCACCAGCGTGGATCTGGAGGCCTTTCGGGATCTCGACCGCAAGTTTGACTATCTCGCCTCCCGGGGATTTGTGATCAATACCTCGATCGGCTCGGCGCACAGTTTTGCCCTGGTGCTGGGTATCCACGGTGCCGAGCGTCTTGCCAAATACTGGGTCGCCCGCTATGGGGCCTACCCGGTCCTGTGGATGACCGCTCAGGAGGTCGATCTTGACCACAACCGCTACATTGAAATCTGGAAGGCCGCCGCTCGGACCATCGCGGCCTTCGATGACTACCATCATCCGCACAGCGCTCACTTGTGGGATAATTCCAATCCAGCACGGTTTGACCGTGAGGAGTGGCACACCTTCCATATGATCCAGGGCGGGCATATCATATGGGGCGGTGGCACGCAGGTGAAGGCCTTCTATGAACACTACTTCGAACATCAGCCGATCAAACCGATGCTCGAATCAGAAGCCAATTATGAGGGGCTCGGCAAGGAAAGACAATGCACCACCACGGATATCCGCAATGCCGCCTATAAATCGATCCTGTGCGGCAGTCCGGGGTTTGGCTATGGCGTGCAGGGAATCTGGCAGGATTGCTATACACCCGCTGAGTGCGGCTGTTGCATGGAATGGGGCACTCAATCCTGGTTGGATGCGCTCTGCGCACCGGGGGGAGAGCAGATGCGCCATTTGCGCGAGTTTTTCGCCTCTCTGGCCTGGGAACGGCTCGTGCCGCGCTTTGATGACCCGGCGTGGATCGAGATAGCGGGCACCTCTGCCCGGGAGCGGGAAAAGGCCGTTCTCGCGACCGTCACTAACCAGATCTATCTCCTCTACCTCTACTCGGACCAAGAGCTTCCAGTCATGCTCAAGGGGCTCGATCCAGGCCGCACCTACCAGGCGCTCTGGTTTGATCCGCGCCAGGGAAAGTATCTAAAAGCTGCGGCAGCTCTACTCGGCGGATCGAGCAACTGGCGCGTGCCGGCGAAACCGACGCCTGACGATTATCTGCTGGTCCTCTCCACGCTCCCGTAACCCGTGCCACGGGCCGGCTGCGGTTATTGGGGCCAATCGCCGGATCCATGGGCGAATTTCAGGCAGGCCGGAGCGGTCGTCGCGAACGTGCACGGCATGGGCCGCGGCAGGCCGTTCTTCCCGTCGAGCGCAAAGAGTGCCAGATTATCCGAGCGTTGGTTGGCGACGAGCAGATATCGCCCGGTAGGATCGATGGCAAAATTGCGCGGCCAATCCCCGCCGCAGGGGGTGTGGCCGGCGAGCGTGAGCCGGCCGTCCCGGCCGACGCGAAAGGTGACGATGGAATTGTGGCCGCGGTTGGTGCCATAGAGGAACTTGCCGCTTTTGCCGAAGTGGAGATCAGCACAGTAATTCACGCCGGAAAATCCCGCGGGCATAGTGCTGAGAGTCTGGATCTCCCGCAGCAGCCCGGAGGCGGCAACGGCAAAAACGGTGAGGGTCGAGTTGCGTTCGTTGATCACATAAAGGGCCGAGCCCTTGCGATTAAAGACGAAATGGCGTGGACCGGCGCCCTTGGCCAGGGCGACCTCGCCGTCCGCGACCGCGTGCAGTTTGCCGGTCACATGGTCCAGGTTGAAGATCGAGATGCGGTCCAGTCCGAGGTCGGTGACATAGATATTCCTGCCGTCCGGCCCGGGCAAGATCATGTGGGCACGGGAGGTGCTCCCCGGAGGTCCCTGAAAGAGCAGGGTGTCGGTGACCGCCGCCGGCAGGCCGCGGGCATCGAGGCGGACGACAGCGACCGAACCGCCGCCATAATTGGCCACCAGGAGATAATCCCCTGCCGGCGTCAGCGAGATCTGGCAAGGGCCGCCGTTCGCCACGGCCAGTTCACCCGCCTTGCGGAGCGCACCTGTGGCCGGGTCGATGGCGAGCGTGGTGATCCCGCCCGCCTTGTGCCCCGCAAAGTCATCGACCTCATTGAGCGCATAGAGCAGGCCGTGTTGGGGGTTGAGGCAGAGAAAGGAGGGATTGGCGCCGGCCTCCACCGCGGCGACCAGGCGGAAACAGCCCGCACCGGGATCGAATTCGACGATCTGCACGCCGCCCTCGCCGGTGCCGGTGTACTTGCCGACGTAAAATCGGGCACTGCGGCTGCCCGCCAAAAGCGGAGAGACGATCATCATGATGCCACAGATCATGCAGATGGTTGTTTTCATATCAAGCTCCCTGCACTCACTTTTCCGGTTATTTTTCCATTTTCCTGTGCCGCCAAATTAGCCATTCGCCCGCTGAAAAACAAGCGCAATTCATCGCACGCGGCGGCCCCACCACACCCGCCAGCGCATGAAAAGAACTTGCCAATTTCACGCTAAAAGCGTAGAATATAACGCAACAACTCGAGCCACTGACAGGAGATAAAATGAGGAGAGGATCCATGCTTCCCCCCTTGCGGGATGTGCTCTGGCTGATTCTGGCCGTTCTGTTCGCGGTGATCGCCGCCCCGCCGCAGGCTGCAGCGGACGCCGCGGGAAAGACGCGGCAGCGCATCTCTCTCAATGCCGGCTGGAAATTCTTCAAGTATGATCAGGCCGGCCCGGCCGACTCACTGATCTATGATGTGCGACCGCCGGTCCGGAATTATGCCGATGGTCAGCCGGCCGACACCCGCCCCGGCGCGGCGGAAGAGCTCCACGCCGCCGGGCAGGTGCTTAAACCCTGGGTCCTGCCGACCGGCAATGAATTCCTCCCGGACAGTACCCGGCATTTTATCCGTCCCCCAGGCGACCCGGGGAGCCGCTTTCCCTTCGTGCAAAAAGAGTTCGATGATCGGGCCTGGGAAGAGGTGAATCTGCCGCATGACTGGGCCATCGCCGGGCCCTTCGTCCAGGGCGACGATAACGAAATCGGCGGCGGCATGGGGCGCCTGCCCAGTCCGGGCGTGGCCTGGTATCGTAAAAAGCTCGCTATACCGGCAAGCGATGCGGGGTGCTCCATCTTTCTCGATGTCGATGGTGCGATGTCCTATGCCATGGTCTGGGTGAACGGCCACCTCGCCGGCGGCTGGCCCTATGGCTATACCTCCTGGCGCCTCGACCTGACCCCCTGGCTGGTGCCGGGGGCCATCAACCAGCTGGCCATCCGCCTGGACAATCCCCCCGCTTCATCGCGCTGGTATCCGGGGGGCGGCCTCTATCGTAATGTCTGGCTCACCACGACCCGATCCGTCCATATCGCCTACTGCGGCACCTTTCTCACCGCCCGTGCGGTCTCCCCCGCTGCCGCCACCCTCGATCTGCAAACCACGCTCGAGAATGATGCACGCGAAGAGGTCAGCGTCCGGGCCGTCACCCGGATCTATGCCCGCAACCGCCGCGGCACGATCGCCGGCAAGGCGGTGGCCAGCTTCCCGCCTGTCACGGCCCGGATCGCCGCGAGCGGCCGCCTCCGCCTCGACACCTCGCTCGTCCTCCGCCATCCCCGGCTCTGGGGCCCGCCACCGCAGCAAGCTCCCAACCTCTATATCGCCGTAACCAGCGTGGAGCAGGAGGGCCGGACCGTGGACCGCTACGAAACGCCCTTCGGCATCCGCGCCGTGCGCTTCGATCCGGACTCCGGCCTCTTTGTCAATGACCAGCCCGTCCGCATCCAGGGCGTCAACCAGCACCACGATCTCGGCGCCCTCGGTGCTGCCTTCCATACCCGGGCGGCCGAGCGGCAGCTCGAGATCCTCCGGGAAATGGGCTGCAACGCCATCCGCATGTCCCACAATCCGCCCGCTCCGGAGCTGCTCGAGCTGACCGACCGGATGGGATTTCTCGTCCTCGACGAGGCCTTCGACACCTGGGAGCTCAAAAAAAATCCGCTCGATTTTCACCTCATTTTTGCCGACTGGCACGAACAGGACCTGCGCGCCATGGTCCGCCGCGACCGCAACCATCCCTCGGTGATCCTCTGGAGCATCGGCAACGAGGTCGGCGAACAGTATACCGGCGCGCAGGGCGCGGCGCTGGCGCGGAGACTGCGCAAGATGGTGCGGGAGGAGGATCCCACCCGGCCCGTCACCTGCGCGATGAACTGGGCCAAACCCGATATGCCCCTGCCGGCCGAGCTCGACCTGATCGGCGTCAACTATCAAGGCGAGGGCATCCGCCAGGCCCCCGAATTCGCGGGGACGGACCGCATCCGCACCGCGCCGCAATACCCGGCCTTTCACCAGGCCTTTCCTGAAAAGGTGGTGCTGAGCACCGAGACCGCCTCGACGCTCAGCAGCCGCGGCGTCTACCTCTTTCCGGTCTCCAGCGAGCTCAGCGCGCCGGTCCGGGACGGCCGTGGCGGCGACCCCGGCTCGCGCCAGGTCAGCGCCTATGAACTCTATGCTGTCGATTTCGGCGCGAGCGTCGACAAGGTCTTCGGCTCGCTCGACCGCCATCCCTTTGTCGCGGGCGAGTTTGTCTGGACCGGATGGGACTATCTCGGGGAGCCGACGCCCTATTACGAATCCAGAAGCTCCTACTCCGGCATCATCGATCTGGCCGGATTCCGCAAGGACCGCTTTTACCTTTACCAGTCCCGTTGGCAGCCGCAGCTGCCCATGGTCCATATCCTGCCGCACTGGAGCTGGCCGGAACGCCTGGGCCAGATTACCCCGGTGCACATTTTCACCTCCGGCGATGAAGTGGAGCTCTTCCTCAACGGCCGATCGCTCGGACGCAAACACCTTGGCCCCAATGAATACCGGCTGCGCTGGGACGAGGTGACTTACACTCCGGGAGAACTGAAAGCAGTGGCCTATAAAAATGGCAAGGAGGTGGCAACCGAGCGCGTCCGCACCACCGGCGCAGCCGCGCGCCTGGAAGCGCAGGCGGACCGGACCCGGATCGCTGCGGACGGCGAGGATCTGGCCTTCGTCACTGTGCGGGTCACCGACGCTGCGGGGCTCACCGTGCCGCGCGCCGGCAATCTGGTCCGTTTCACGGTCACCGGGCCCGGCGAGATCGCCGCCACCGACAACGGCGATCCGACCGACATGGTGCCCTTTCCCGCCGCAGAACGCACGGCCTTCAGCGGTCTGGTGCTGGCCATCGTGCGTTCCCGGGCGGGCGCATCCGGCACGATCGTGCTTCAGGCGAGTTCGCCGGGGCTGAAGACTACACAGGTGGTCATCACAAGCGCAGCGAAAAATTAACGGAGCCCTGACCCCTCTATGCGCCTGTTTGCACTCCCCGTCCTTGTGTTGATCACCGCAGCACCCCTGCTTGCAGAGCAGCCCGCAGAGCTGGCGGCCGATAATGGCATATTGAAAGTCAAACTGGATTTGACGCGCGGCGGCGCGATCTGCTACCTCTCCCCTTCCGGCAGCGAGAGGAATCTGGTCAATATTTTTGATGAAGGAAGATACATCCAGCAATCCTACTATGCCGGCAAGGCCCTGGACCGCAAGGCGGAAGGGCAATCGCCGAAATGGTCCCCCTGGTGCTGGAATCCGATTCAGGTCGGCGATGAATTCCGGAACCGGGCGAAAATTCTCGAGTACCGGCATGACGGGGATTCACTTTTCGTCAAATGCATTCCGATGCAATGGGACATGAACAACCGCCCCGCTGAGGCTGAAATGGAACAACGGGTCCTGTTGATCGGCAATGTCCTGCAGGTCCGCTGCAAACTGGTCTGCCATAGAACCGATACGGTCTATGGGGAAGGCGAGCTGGTCGACCAGGAACTGCCGGCCGTGTATCCGATCTCCGCCCTTTACCGGTTGTATGCCTATCTCGGGCAAAAACCCTTCACCCTTGATACGCTCTCGGCGCTCAAGGTCAACTATCTGCAGGAAGGTTTTTGGGGGAGGTATCCGGCGGTCGGCGAACACTGGATGGCCTTTGTCGATGCGCAGGGCTGGGGAATGGGCGTCTATAACGCGCACTGCAGCGAATTCCTCGCGGGCATCGCTGGCCAGGCCGGCGGTGAAGCAACGTCCGGGGCGACATCCTATATTGCGCCGCTGCGGAAGGAGGCGCTGGGCAGGCGTTCCGTTTATGACTATGAGTATGCGATTATCGTTGGCCAGGTGGACGAAATACGGCAGCGAGTCTATCAACTGCACCGGCGTCCATGAGCAGACGAGCGTGCGGTTTCAGATTTTTTTCCTGAAGCAGGCGAAGCGGCGTATCACACCGCTGGCAGCGTACATTCGCGCTGCTCCGGGGGGAAAAGGCGCTGAAGGGATTTGGATAGCGATATTCAAGAACATCAGGGAGCAGGAATGAAACGAATAGTCGTCTGGATCTTGGGTGGGTTGTGCACCCTGGTGTATGCGCAATCCACGGAACTGTATCGAGACCCTGCCGCGCCGGTCGAAGAACGTGTGGAGGATCTTCTCAGCCGCATGACTCTGGCGGAAAAAATCGCGCTGATCGGCGGCACCGGGACCACCACCCGCGCCAACGAGCGGCTCGGCATCCCCGAGCTGAGAATGACCGACGGCACCGCCGGCGTTCAACTCGACCGGGCCCCCTCCATGGCCTTCCCGGCACCGATCGCGCTGGCCGCGACCTGGAATCCGGATCTGGTGCGTCGCGCGGGCCGCGGCATGGGGCGGGAGGTCAAAGGCCATGGCCGGCATGTGCTGCTCGCGCCCTGTGTCAATATCGCCCGCATGCCGATGAGCGGCCGGAATTTTGAAGCCTATGGCGAGGACCCCTTTCTGGCTGCGCGGATGGCGGTGGCCGCCGTCCAGGGCATTCAGGAGGAAGGCGTAGCCGCTACGGTCAAACACTTCGCCGCCAACAACCAGGAGAGCGAGCGGATGTTCGTGGATGTGGCCGTCAGCCGCCGCGCCCTGCAAGAGATCTATTTCCCCGCTTTCAAGGCGGCGGTCCGGGAAGCCGGTGCCGGGTGCGTAATGAGTTCCTACAACAAGGTCAACGGCCGTTTTGCCAGCGAAAATGAGTACCTCCTCAAAGAGATCCTCAGGGATGAATGGGGCTTCCGGGGCGTCATCATGAGCGACTGGGGAGCGACGCATTCCGCGATTCCAACCGCGCGCGGCGAGCTTGATATCGAGATGCCCACCGGGGTCTTTATGAATATGGATTCGCTGCAGGCCCCCATCGCCGATGGCCGTGTACCGCTCGCGGCCATCGAGCAAAAGGCCCGCCATATCCTGACCCTGATCTTCAAACTCGGACTCTTCGACCATCCTCCACTCGCCAGGAACCCGACCCTGATCAACACTCCCGAAAACCGGCAGATCGCTTATGAGGCTGCGCTCGCCGGTATGGTTCTGCTCAAGAATGAGCGGAACATCCTGCCGCTCAACCCGAAGCGGGTCAAGACCATCGCCGTCATCGGACCTAACGCCAGGGTGGCGCGGACCGGCGGAGGCGGCAGCTCGGAGGTCAATGACCTCACCCCGGTTACCTTGCTCGACGGCCTGAAAAGCCGCCTGCCCGAGGTCCATTTCGAATTTGCCCAGGGCGCCATCCTGGATAATACGACCGAGATCGATCCCATCGCGGCGAAAAATCTCTTTACCGATCGATCCGGAAAACAGCAAGGCCTGAACGCCGAGTACTTTAACAACATCGACCTCGTCGGCCGCCCCATCCTCCAGCGAATCGACCGGGAGATCCATTTCACCTGGGATGAGAACGGGCCAGGTTCGGGCGTCGCCAGGGATCATTATTCGGTCCGCTGGAGCGGCTATATCAAAATGGATGCCACCGCGGAATACATCCTGGCCATCGTCGGCGACGATGGCATGCGCCTCTGGCTGGATGATCAGCTCCTGCTGGACGCCTGGTACCCCCATGGCGCCATGAAACGGGCGGCGGCGGTCCGCCTGCAGAAAGGGCGCTATTATCAGGTCCGGTTCGAACTCTACGAAAAGGCGGGCGGGGCGGTCGCCACCCTCGGCTGGGACATCGCTCGCGAGGCCCTCTACCGGGAAGCAGCAGCGACAGCGCGCAAGGCCGATTGCGTCATTCTGGCCGTCGGCACCACCAGCGCACTCGAAACCGAGGGCAGGGACCGTCCCGATCTGGTTCTGCCCAACGGCCAGGATCAATTGATCGAACGCGTGGCGGCCGTCAACAAGAACGTCATTGTCGTCCTCACCGCCGGCAGCCCCGTCCTGATGGATCGCTGGATCGGCCAGGTGCCCGGTCTCCTTGATGCCTGGTTCCCCGGCACCGAGGGCGGACATGCCATCGTCGATATCCTCGTGGGAAACGCCAATCCCTCGGGAAAGCTGCCCATGACCTTTCCGCACCGCTGGGAGGAGTGCTCCGCCTATCGCACCTACAACCGCTTCAAGGAGAGAAGCTATTATGCGGATGATATCTATGTCGGTTACCGGCATTTTGACAAATATCATCTCACTCCGCTCTTCCCCTTCGGCTTTGGGCTCTCCTACACCAGGTTTGCCTATTCCGATCTCCACGTCACCCGGGAGGGCGACCACTTTACGGTCACCTTCGCCATCAGAAATACCGGCACAACCCGGGGCGAAGAGACAGCCCAATTATACGTTGGCGCAGGCCAATCCAGTATGGACAAGCCGGAGAAAGAGCTGAAGGGATTCGCCAAGGTCCGGCTCGACCCTGGTGAAGAAAAGCAGGTCAAGCTGCTGCTGACCAGGGAGGCCTTTGCCTGGTACAGCGAACAATTCAATGCCTGGCAAGTCGATCCGGGCCTCTACCGGATCAGCATCGGGGCCTCTTCGCGCGATTTCCGGCTCGAGGCCGAACTCAACCTGGAATAACGCCTCGCGATTGCGCCGCGACAGGCAAGTGCGCTCACGCACACGGCGCGACGGCCATCTGGATCGCATACGCCGCGGCCGGCAAGGTTCCGGTGACATCTGCTCGCCGCGCGTCAGGCAGTGGCGGAAAGCGCCTCTTCCCAGCGCCACGGGGCCAAAGACGCTGCAAACCTCCGGCGAATCTGCAAAGAAAAGGTTTGACTTTAAGCCGGCTTTGGTTTATATTATATTAAGTAACCTATTCATTGATTTCGCAGGACGCTGATGAACTCTTCGCACCACATCGCCTGGGCGAACCTTTATGATTCCGGTCATAAAGGCCATGGTGCATTGCGTTCTTTCCTCGCTTTATCCGTCCACTCCCTGCGGGCCATCGCTATTCTGCATCTCATTCTTATTAACCTCTTGCTTCTGATTATCTACTAAATCAGGGCTGCAAGAGGACAACCGCGAATCTCATCCACACCATCCCCAATTCGTATCACCCGCGAATACCTCTGCAGCCATAGGCTCATCATGGCTTGATGCCGCCTTGTTTCCGGCGGCAGCCCCCAGCAGAAGGAACCCCATCATGACCGGCGCAGAGATGATCATTCACGCCTTAAGGCAGGAGGGCGTCCGTGCCCTCTTCGGGTATCCCGGCGGCATGGTGATCGATATTTTCGATCAACTCTACCGGTCAGGTTTTCCCTTCTATCTCACCCGGCATGAGCAAGGTGCGGTGCATGCCGCCGACGGATTCGCCCGCGCCTCGGGTGAGGTGGGGGTTTGCCTCGCCACCTCCGGACCCGGCGCCACCAATCTCGTCACCGGGCTGGCCACCGCTTACATGGATTCGATCCCCCTGGTGGCGATCACCGGTCAGGTGCCGACCCACCTGATCGGCAACGACGCCTTTCAGGAGGCCGATATGCTCGGCATCACCCGATCGATCACCAAGCATAATTATCTGGTCAAGGAGGTCGATGAGCTGCCCGGCCTGCTCAAACGGGCCTTCTATATCGCCCGCAGCGGCCGGCCGGGACCGGTGCTCATCGACATCCCCAAGGATATTCAGCAGGCCTCGACCAACGAGCCCTATCCCGATCAGGTCGCGATCCGCAGTTACAAGCCGACCATCAACGGCCACCTGCCGCAGATCCAGAAGGCGGCCGCCCGCATCAACCGCTCCGAACGGCCGGTCCTCTTCGCCGGCGGCGGGGTCCTCTCCAGCGGCGCCAGCGCTGAACTGGAGAAACTCGCCCGCACGCTCCAGGCCCCGGTGACCACCAGCCTGATGGGCCTCGGGGCCTTCCCCGAAACCGATCCTCTCTCCCTCAAAATGGTCGGCATGCATGGCACCGCCTATGCCAATTACGCCATCCAGGAAGCCGACCTCCTGATCGCTATCGGTGTGCGCTTTGACGACCGCGTCACCGGCAAGGTGAGCAAGTTCGCCCCCAAGGCCGATATCATTCATATCGATATCGATCCCGCGACCATCCGCAAAAATGTCAAGGTCGCGATCCCGGTTGTCGGCGACATCCGCTGCGTCCTCTCCGAGCTCAACCAGCTGATCGCACCAGTCACACACGATGCCTGGCTGGAGACGATCGCCGGCTGGAAGCGCGACCACCCCCTGGAGTACACCCAGAACGGCGGGATTTCGCCGCAGGCGGTGATCCGCACCATCGCCGAAATGACCCGTCACGAAGCGATCATCACCACCGAAGTGGGCCAGAACCAGATGTGGAGCGCGCAGTTTTTCGATTTCATCCGGCCGCGCAGCTGGATCAGCTCGGGCGGGCTTGGCACCATGGGATTCGGCCTGCCGGCGGCCATCGGCGCCCAGATCGCCCATCCGGACCGGCTGGTGATCGATATCGCCGGCGACGGCAGTATCCAGATGAACATCCAGGAGCTGGCCACCGCCGCCCTCTACAACCTGCCGGTCAAGATCGTCATCCTCAACAACCGCTCCCTCGGCATGGTGCGGCAGTGGCAGGCTATCTTTTACCAGCGCCGTTTTTCCGGGATCTGCCTCAACCGCGACGCGCGCTGCCCGGAGGCGTGTGACGGCCGGGGCGAAGCCTGCCCCGTCTACCTCCCCGATTTCGTCAAGCTGGCGGCGGCCTACAACATCGCCGGTTTCCGCTCCGATTCGCCGGCGGAGGTCCAGCCGCTTCTGGCCAAGGCGTTCGCCCTTCCCGGGCCGGTGATCGTCGAGTTTTTGATCAGCGAAGAGGAGAATGTCTTCCCGATGGTGCCCGCGGGTGCGGGACTGAATGAAATGATGAGAGGGATGGCCTGATGCGACACATCATCAATCTAGAAGTCGAGAACAGCGCCGGGGTGATGGCGCGGATCGTCGGGCTCTTCAGCGCCCGCGGTTTCAATATCGAGAGCATCGTCGCCGGCAAGGCCGAAGCGGACGACATCGCCCGCATCACCCTGGTGGTCATCGGCGACGACTGGGTGATCGAACAGGTCAGCAAACAACTCAACAAGCTGATCGATGTCATCCGCGTTACCGACGTCACCCGGGAGGATTTTGTCAATCGCGAACTGCTCCTGGTCAAGATCCATTGCCCGCCGGTCAAGCGTACCGAAGCCTCGCTGGTCGGTAACATCTTCGGCGCCAAGGTGGTCGACATCTCGGTCAAGTCGCTGACCTTTGAGTTGACCGGAAGCGAGTCCAAGATCATCGCTTTTCTCCAGACCCTGCGCCCCTTCGGCATCAAGGAGATCGAGCGCACCGGGCCGATTGCGATGGTGCGTGATTTCAATCCCCGGAGCAGTGAGTAAAATGTTTCGCGCAGCGCCACAAAGGCACCATAGCAACGAAACACCGGACTTAACCTCCGTGCCACCGAGCTGATCGGAGAGTTGCAGAGCGAGCTATGTAGCAACGAAACACCGGACTTAACCTCCGCGCCACAGCGAGAAACCTGTTAATATCCATAACTCTCATTTACTAAAGGAGATAGCATGAAACTCTATTATGAACAAGACGCCGATCTCAGTCTGTTGCGCGATACCACTGTGGCCGTGCTCGGCTACGGCAGCCAGGGCCACGCCCATGCCCTCAACCTGCGCGACAGCGGCGTCCGCGTGGTAGTCGGGCTGCACGCCGGCAGCACCTCGCGGGCGCGGGCGGAGCAAGAGGGCCTGCAGGTCATGGAGGTGGCCGCGGCCTGTGCCGCGGCCAGTCTGATCATGGTGCTGCTGCCCGACCAGACCCAGCCGCAGGTTTATGCCGAGTCGATCGCGGCCGCCCTGACGCCCGGCAAGGTGCTGGCCTTCGCCCATGGCTTCAATATTCACTACGGCCAGATCCTTCCGCCGGCCGGGGTCGACGTGATCATGATCGCCCCCAAGTCGCCGGGCCACCTGGTGCGGCGGGTCTATCAGGAGGGCAACGGCGTGCCCTGCCTCATCGCCGTTTATCAGGATGCCTCCGGGCGGGCGCGTGAGAAGGCCCTGGCCTATGCCAAGGGAATCGGCGGCACCCGCGCCGGGGTGCTCGAGACCAGTTTTCGCGAGGAGACCGAGACCGATCTCTTCGGCGAGCAGGCGGTGCTCTGCGGCGGCGTGACCGAACTGATCCAGGCCGGCTTCCAGACCCTGGTTGCTGCCGGCTACGCGCCCGAAATCGCCTATTTCGAATGCCTGCACGAACTCAAGCTGATCGTCGATCTGGTCAACGAGGGCGGGCTTTCGCGCATGTACTATTCGGTCAGCGACACCGCGGAATATGGCGGATTGACACGCGGCCCGCGGGTCATCGGCGCCGCAAGCCGCAAGGCGATGGCCGAAATCCTCACCGAGATCCAGAGCGGCCAATTCGCCACCGAATGGGTCCTCGAGAACCAGGCCCACGCCCCACGTTTCAAAGCCCTGCGCCGGATGATGCAGTCTTCCCCGATCGAACAGGTGGGCGCGCAGCTGCGCAGCATGATGAGCTGGCTGAAAAAATAGCCTCTGGCTGTTGAACGGCAGCGCGCAGCGCAGGCCTGCGGCTGCAAAGAAAAGGAAAAGCACATGTCGCAAGAGCGGATTATCATATTTGACACCACCCTGCGTGACGGCGAGCAATCACCGGGCGCCAGCCTCGGGGTCAACGACAAGCTGACCATCGCCGAGCAGCTGGCGCGCCTCAAGGTCGATGTCATCGAGGCGGGATTCCCGGTCTCCTCCCAGGCGCAGTTCGACGGGGTGCGGCTGATCGCCGGCCAGGTCAAGGGCCCGGCGATCGCCGCCCTGGCCCGCTGCATCGACAAGGATATCGATGCCGCCGGGGAGGCCCTCAAGGGAGCGGAACGGCCGCGCATCCACACCTTTGTCGCGACTTCGAAAATCCACCTGGAGAAGAAATTCCGCAAGAACGAGGCAGAGGTCCTGGAGATGGCTGTCGCCGGGGTTCGGCGCGCCAAACGCTACTGTGAGGAGGTGGAGTTCTCGCCCGAGGACTCGTCCCGCACCGGGCTCGAATTTCTGCTGCGCATCGTCGAGGCGGCCATAGCCGCGGGGGCGACAGTGATCAACATCCCCGATACCGTCGGTTTTGCCATGCCCGAGCAGTTCGGAACGCTGATCCGCACCGTGCGCGAGCGCGTCCCGAACATCCACAAGGCCGTGCTCAGTGTCCACTGCCACAACGACCTCGGCATGGCGGTCGCCAATACCCTGGCAGCGGTGCAAAATGGCGCCGGGCAGGTGGAGGTGACTGTCAATGGCGTCGGCGAACGCGCCGGCAACGCCTCACTCGAGGAGGTGGTGATGGCCCTGAAGACCCGGGCCGATTTTTACAGCAGGGGCACGGGTATCGAAACCCGTGAAATCCTGCGCACCAGCAAGATGGTCTCATCGCTGATGGGCATTCCGGTGCAGCCCAACAAGGCGATCGTCGGCGCCAACGCCTTCGCCCATGAATCGGGCATCCACCAGGATGCCGTGATCAAGGACGCCACCACCTATGAAATCATGACCCCGCAGGAGATCGGCCTCAGCTCGAACGCCATCGTCCTCGGGCGCCACTCCGGCCGCCACGGGCTGAAGACCCGGCTGGAGGAACTCGGCTATGTTCTGCAGCCGGCGGAGCTGGATCACCTCTATCAGCGTTTTCTCGAGATCGCCGACCGCAAGAAGGAGGTCTTTGACGACGACCTGCTCGCGTTGATGAGCGCCGAGATGGCCGAGACGCCCGAAACCTGGAAGCTCGATTATTTCCACATCCTCTCCGGAAACAAGACCGTGCCGACGGCCACGGTGGGACTCCGCCGCGGCGAGGCGTGCGTGCAGGAGGCCGCGGTCGGCGATGGCCCGGTCGATGCGGCCTACAACGCTCTCAACCGTATCGTCAACCTGCCGGTCACGCTGCAGGAGTACAGCCTGCGCGGCGTCACCGGCGGCAAGGAGGCGATCGGCGAAGTGGTCGTGCGCGTGCGCCATGCGGGCATCGCCTGGCTGGGACGCGGGGCTTCCACCGACATCATCGAGGCCTCGATCCGGGCCTATCTCCATGCGCTCAACCGCATCCAGGCCGCGGCTCCGGATGCCCGAAAAAACGACGATTAAACGAGGAGTCTCCCCATGTCCATACGCATCGCAGTCCTGCCCGGCGACGGCATCGGGCCGGAAGTAGTCCGGGAAGCCGTTGAACTGCTCAAGCTGGTCGGCGAAAAAAGCGGAACGATCTTTACTTTCACCGAGGCGCTCGTCGGCGGGGCCGCCCTCGAAGCGCAGGGCGAGCCCCTGCCCGCGGCCACCCTTGCCCTCTGCCGGGAGAGCGACGTCGTCCTGCTCGGGGCCATCGGCCATCCGCGCTGGGATACCCTGCCCGCGGACAAGCGTCCCGAGCGCGGCCTGCTCGGCTTGCGCGGCGGGCTTGGCCTTTACGCCAATTTGCGGCCGGCCCGCATCTTCCCCAGCCTCGCCGCCGCTTCAAGCCTGAAACCCGAGCTGGTCGAAAACATCGACATTCTCATCGTGCGCGAACTTACCGGCGGGCTCTATTTCGGTCAACCGCGGGGGATCGAAGCGGAGCGGGCTTTCAATACCATGATTTATCACCGCCATGAGGTGGAGCGCATCGCCCGCGTAGCGTTCGACGCCGCCCGCCGCCGCCGTGGTCGGGTCACTTCGGTGGACAAGGCCAACGTCCTCGAGGTCTCGCAGTTCTGGCGCAAGATCGTCCTCGAGGTGGCCGGCGAGTATCCCGACGTCACCCTCGACCACTTGTACGTCGACAACTGCGCCATGCAGCTGGTGCGCAATCCCGGTCAGTTCGATGTCATCCTCACCGAGAACATGTTCGGGGATATCCTCAGCGATGAAGCGGCAATGCTCACCGGCTCGCTCGGAATGCTGCCCTCCGCCAGCCTCGGCAGCGGCACGGCTCTCTACGAACCGGTGCACGGCTCCGCGCCCGATATCGCCGGCCAGGGGATCGCCAATCCCATTGCGACGATGGCCTCGGTGGGGATGATGCTGCGCCACAGCCTCAGCCTGCCGGAGGAGGCCGATGCCATCGACCGGGCGATCAGCCGGACGCTGGAGAGCGGGGCGCGCACCCGCGAAATCGCCCCGGCCGGGGCGGCCTGGATCGGCACCGTCGAGATGGGCCAACGCATTCGCGATGCCTATGCGCAGCCCTGACCCGTACGCCGCAAAAAGATGCCCCTCACCGCGACAGGACGAGAGGGCGAGCGGGCCGGCGGTGTCTGCGCCACGCCGCGCTCTGCAGGCCGTCGCCAGACCTGCTCAGAAAAGGAGTAATCCATGCCAGACCGGCTGATTGTGTATGATACCACCCTGCGCGACGGCGGCCAGAGCGAAGGCATTGCCTTCTCCGCCGACGATAAAGTAAAAATCGCACAGCGGCTGGACGCATTCGGTGCGGACTATATCGAGGGCGGCTGGCCGGGCTCCAATCCCAAGGACCTCGAGTTCTTCCGCCGCGCCGCGGCGCTGCCCTGGAAAAATGCCCGCATCGCCGCCTTCGGCAGCACCCGCCGGGTCCATACCCCGGCCGGGGAGGACCCCAACCTCCGCGCCCTGCTCGAGGCCGAAACCCCGGTGACCACCATCTTTGGCAAATCCTGGGATCTCCATGTCATCGAGGGACTGCGCACCACCCTGGAGGAGAACCTCAATCTGATCCGCAGCTCGGTGGCCTTTCTCCACGACCACGGCAAGGAGGTCATCTATGATGCCGAGCACTTTTTCGACGGCTATGTCGCCGATCCCGAATATGCCCTGACCACGCTGGCGGCCGCCCGTCAGGCCGGGGCCGCCTGTGTGGTCCTCTGTGACACCAATGGCGGCACCCTGACCCTGCAGATGGCCGAGGTCATCCGGACAGTGATGCAGCGTTTTCCCGGGGTGCCGCTCGGCTTGCACGCCCATAACGACAGCGACGCAGCCGTGGCCAGCAGCCTTGCCGCGCTGGCCCTCGGTGTCCAGCATATTCAGGGCACCATCAACGGCTATGGCGAACGCTGCGGCAACGCCAACCTCTGCTCCATCATCGCCGGGGCGGCCCTGAAAATGAACCTTCTGCTGGCCCCGGCGGTCTCGCTGCAAGAGCTCACCAGCCTTTCCCGCTACGTCAGCGAGATCGCCAATCTCCCCCACCGCGAAGAGAGCCCCTACGTCGGCAACAGCGCCTTTGCGCACAAGGCGGGGATCCATGTCAGCGCGATCCAGCGCAACCATCGCACCTACGAACATGTCGATCCGGAACGCGTCGGCAACCACCGCCGGGTGCTGGTCTCGGACCAGTCCGGCCAGAGCAATATTCTCTATAAAGCGGCCGAGATGGGGGTCGACATCGGCAGCAACCGCGCCGGCATCCGCGCCCTCGTCGAACAGCTCAAAGAGATGGAATATCTCGGCTATCAGTTCGAGGGGGCGGACGGTTCGCTCGAGGTGCTGATCAAAAAAACCTCCGGCCGCTACAGCCCCTATTTCTCCCTGGAGAGCGCCCGGGTGATCGTCGACAAGAGCGAGAACGGCTTTCTCTACGCCGAGGCGATTCTCAAGATCAAGGTCGGCGGAGAAATCGCGCATACCGCAGCGGAAGGGCACGGCCCGGTCGACGCCCTCGACCAGGCGCTACGCAAGGCCCTCCTGCCCTTCTATCCGGATCTGCAAAAGGTCAAGCTGGTGGACTATAAGGTGCGCGTCCTCGACAGCGGCCTCGCCACTGCGGCCAGAGTACGGGTTCTGATCGAGTCCAGCGATGGCGGTGTGAGCTGGGGCACGGTCGGGGTATCAGAGAATATCATCGAAGCAAGCTGGCAGGCCCTGGCCGATGGCATCGACTATTATCTCATGCGCACCATCGGCACGGCGTGACCCCTTAATGGTGCCGGGATACCGCTACCCCTTCAGCACAGCCGGCGGGGAACCCCGTCGAGCATACATTTCCGTAGTAATAAGGCGGAACAGATGAATCCAGGTTCGCTCTTTTTGCATCCCGACGGACTCTATGACCCGATCTTCGAGCATGATAGCTGTGGCACCGGTTTTATCGCCCGGCTTGATGGCGCGGCCCGGCACGATACAGTCTCTCTTGCCCTGCAGACCCTGATCCAGCTCGAGCATCGCGGCGCGGTCGGCGGCGACACCAGCACCGGCGACGGCGCCGGCATCATGCTGCAAATTCCCGACGCCCTCTTCCGTGGCGACGGGCTGGATTTCATCCTGCCCGAGCCCGGATTCTATGGCGCCGGGATGGCCTTTCTGCCCGCTGCACCGGCACTGGCCGGGCGCTGCGCAGCGGCGGTCGAAACGGTCATCGAAGAGGAAGGCTGCGAGATGCTGGGCTGGCGCGCCGTGCCGACCTCCGACTCCCAACTCGGCGAACTCGCCCGAGCCTCCCAGCCCGTGGTCCGCCAGTTCTTCGTCGCCCCCGGCCGGATCGCCCGCCACCATTTCGAGCGCAAGCTTTACATCATCCGCCGCATGATTGAAAAAGCCCTGGCCGGGATTGGCGCCTTTTATATCTGCTCGCTTTCGAGCCGGACCATCGTCTACAAGGGGCTGCTCACCGGAACCCAGCTCGCCCCCTGTTATCCGGATCTGGACCAGGAGCGCTGCGCCAGCTCGTTTGCCGTGATCCATCAGCGCTACAGCACCAACACCTTGCCCACCTGGAACCTGGCTCAGCCCTTCCGCTACGTAGCCCACAACGGCGAGATCAACACCCTGCGCAGCAACATCAGCCATATGCACATGCGCGAGCCCATGCTCGCTTCCCCCCTGCTCGGCAAGGAGATCGATAAAATCAAACCGGTGCTGGTCGAGGAGGGCAGCGATTCGTCCATCTTCGACAACGCCCTCGAACTACTCGTCGCCTCGGGCCGCTCGCTCCCCCATGCGGTGATGATGCTTCTCCCCGAGGCGAGCGGACCCAAGATCCAGATGAGCGAAGACAAGCGCTCCTTTTATGAATATCACGCCGCCCTGATGGAGCCGTGGGATGGCCCCGCGGCGATGATCTTTTGCGACGGCCGCTACCTCGGCGGCACCCTCGACCGCAACGGCCTGCGCCCCGCCCGGTATACCATCACCCGCGACGGCATGATCGTTCTCGCCTCCGAGACCGGGGTGATCGAGTGTCCCGACCAGCAGATCCTGCGCCGGGGCCGGCTGCAGCCGGGACGGATGTTTCTGGTCGACCTCGAACAGCACCGCCTTGTGCCCGATAATGAGGTCAAATCCAAAATCTCCCGGCGCAAACCCTATCGCCGCTGGGTCAAGGACAACCGTATCGAGCTGCGCGGGCTCTTCACACCGGGCGATGTGCCGTACGTCGAACCTGAGGTGCTGCTGCGGCAGCAGCACGCCTTCGGGTATACCGACGAGGAATTGCGCATGGTGATCGCCCCCATGGCCTCGCGCGGTCAGGAGGCGGTGGGCTCGATGGGCAATGATGCCCCGCTGGCGGTGCTCTCCAACCACCCCCAATCCCTCTTCGCCTATTTCAAGCAGCTCTTCGCCCAGGTCACCAATCCGCCCATCGATCCCCTGCGCGAGGAACTGGTGATGTCACTTGAGAGCTTTGTCGGGCGGCAGATCAACTCCCTCGATGAGCAGCCCAAAAGCAATTACGGCCTCAAGCTGCCCCATCCCATCCTGTCGATGGACGACATGGAGCGGCTCCGTGCCGCCCGGCATGAGGATATCAAAGCCGGCCAGATCGACATCCTCTTTCCCGTCGAGGGCGGCGGCGCACTCGCGGGCGCTCTGGAATCGGTCTTTGCGCAGGCCCTGGTCTGCATCGGGCAGGGCTGCAACCTGCTGATCCTCTCGGACAGCGGCATCAGTGCCTCCAGAGCCGCCATCCCCTCCCTGCTGGCCGTATCGGGGCTCCACCAGCACCTGATCGCGCACGGCCTGCGCAACCACGCCGGCATCATCATCGAGTCCGGCGAACCCCGTGAGGTGACCCATTTCGCACAGCTGTTGGGTTTTGGCGCCGACGCCATTTGCCCTTATCTCGCCTTCGAGACCGTGCGCGATCTGGCGGAGTCCGCTCTGCTGGAGAAGCCCGTGAAAGCGGTCGAGGCGATGGATGCCTATGTAACCGCGGTTAAAAAGGGATTATTAAAGACGTTCAGCCGCATGGGCATCTCGACGCTGCACAGCTTTTTCGCGTCCCAGCTTTTCGAGGCGGTCGGCATCGGTCCGGAGGTGATGACGCGCTATTTTTGCGGCACGCCCTCGCGCATCGGCGGACTCGGGCTGGAGGAGATCGCCCACGAGGCCCGGCTGCGCCACCAGCGCGGCTTCCCGGCGGAGCAAGCCCCGCAACCGCTGCTGGAAGCAGGCGGCCATTATCACCTGCGCCAGGGCGGTGAGAAGCACCTCTGGAGTTCGGAGGCGATATCCAGACTGCAGCAGGCGGTCTGGAATGATGAGTATGACGCCTTCAAGGAATACACCGCCCTGATCAACGACCAGTCGCGCGAGCGGGTTACCCTGCGCAGCCTGCTCCGATTCAAGCCGGCGCCTCCCATTCCGCTCGAGATGGTCGAGCCGGAGGCCGCGATCCTCCGGCGTTTCGTCGCCTCGGCCATGTCCCTCGGCTCGATCAGCCCCGAGGCCCACGAGACCATCGCCATGGCCATGAACCGGTTGGGGGCGCACAGCAATTCCGGCGAAGGCGGCGAGGACCCGGCCCGCAACCAGCCCCTGAGCAACGGGGAGAGCAGGCGTTCGTCCATCCGCCAGATCGCCTCCGGCCGGTTCGGCGTGACCACGGAGTATGTGGTCACCGCCGACGAGCTGCAGATCAAGGTGGCGCAGGGGGCCAAGCCCGGCGAAGGGGGACAACTTCCCGGTCACAAGGTCAGCGCGGAAATTGCCCGCGTACGCCACACCACCCCGGGGGTTACCCTGATCTCTCCGCCGCCGCATCACGATATCTATTCCATCGAGGATCTGGCGCAGTTGATCTACGACCTTCAGACCGTCAATCCGCGCGCGCGAATCTCGGTCAAGCTGGTCTCCGAGGTGGGCGTCGGCACCGTAGCGGCGGGTGTGGCCAAGGCCAGGGCGAATATGGTCCTCATCGCCGGCCATGACGGCGGCACCGGAGCCTCTCCCCTCACCTCGATCAAGCATACCGGTCTGCCGTGGGAGCTCGGCCTGGCCGAGACCCAGCAAACCCTGATTCGTAATCGCTTGCGCGACCGCATCCGCATCCAGGTCGACGGCCAGCTCAAGACCGGGCGGGATCTCGCCGTCGCCGCCCTGCTCGGTGCGGAGGAATTCGGCTTTGGCACCACCGTGCTGGTGGCGCTGGGATGCGTGATGATGCGCAAATGCCACCTCAACACCTGTCCCACCGGGGTGGCCACCCAGGACCCCGCCCTGCGCGCCCACTTCAAGGGCAAGCCCGAGCATGTCGAACGCCTGATGCGCTTCATGGCCCGGGAGCTGCGCGAGCTGATGGCGGAGCTTGGCTTCGTCACGGTGGAGGAGATGGTCGGCCGGGCCGACCGGCTCGAGAGGATACCGAAGATCGATCACTGGAAGGCCGCCACCCTCGATCTGCGTCCGCTGCTGGCGGTGGCGCCTGAGGATCAGCCGCGCCGCTGCCTGCGCCCGCGGGAGCAAGTCCCCGCCGCTGTGGCCGATCAAGTGCCGCTCCCAGCGAGGGGGACTGAGCCCGGCCTCCTCGATGATGAACTCATCCGGCTGGCGCGGCCAGCACTGGAGAACCAGCAGCAAGTGCGCATCGACAGGGCCATCCGCAATGTCCACCGCACGGTGGGGGCCCGCCTCAGCGGCGAGATCGTGCTGCGGCACGGCAGTCGGGGATTGGCGGAGGGCGCGATCCAGCTCTACTTCAAAGGCAGCGCAGGACAGAGCCTCGGCGCATTTCTGGCGCCTGGGATTTGCATCCGGCTGGAGGGCGATGCCAACGACTATCTCGGCAAGAGCATGTCGGGGGGACGAATCGTGCTGGTGCCGCCCATCGGCGCGACCTTTCAGCCTCACGAGAACATCATCGCCGGTAATGTGGTGCTCTACGGGGCAACCGGCGGCGAGGTGTTTATCAACGGCATGGCTGGCGAGCGCTTCGCCGTGCGCAACAGCGGCGCACGCGCCGTGGTCGAGGGAATCGGCGATCACGGCTGCGAATATATGACCGGAGGGATCGTGGTGGTGATCGGACCGACGGGCAACAATTTCGCCGCGGGTATGAGCGGGGGCATCGCGTACGTCCATGACGAGTCCCAGCTTTTCGACACCCGCTGTAATCTCGACATGGTCGACCTCGAACCGGTCTGGAAGCGGGAGGACCTCGCCCAGCTGCGCGGATTGCTCGAGGACCATTACCGGCTGACCAACAGTCCCCGGGCCAAAATGCTGCTTGAAAACTGGGAGGCCCACCTGGCCTATTTCGTCAAGGTGATGCCCATCGATTACCGCCAATCGCTGGCGCGGATGAAACTGCATGAAGAGCGGGACAAGGAGACGGTGGCGGTCACCGAGGAGGTGTTTCATGGCTAAGACGACCGGATTTATGGAATTCCCCCGCCAGGCCCCGTCCAGACGCACCAAATCGGAGCGCATCCGGGATTTTTGCGAGTTTGAAATCCCGCTCTCACCGGAAACACTCAACCAGCAGGCGGCTCGCTGCATGGACTGCGGGGTGCCCCACTGCCACGCCTATGGTTGTCCGGTGCAAAATCGGATCCCGGATTTCAACGAAATGGTCTGGCGCGGTCAATGGCGCCGTGCCCTGGCCTTGCTGGAAAGCACAATCAATTTCCCCGAATTCACAGGCCGGATATGCCCGGCCCCCTGTGAAGCGGCCTGTACCCTGATGCTCCTGGAGGAGCCGGTGACCATTCGTCATCTCGAGGCGCAGATCGTCGCAAAGGGCTGGCAGGAGGGCTGGATCCAGCCCCGGAAAGCAGCGGTGAAAACCGGCAAGCGGGTGGCGGTGGCAGGCTCCGGTCCGGCGGGACTGGCGGCCGCCCAGCAGCTGGCGCGGGCGGGGCATGAGGTGATCCTCTTCGAGCGTTCTCAACGCATCGGTGGGTTAATGCGCTATGGCATCCCCGATTTCAAACTGGAAAAATGGGTTCTGGACCGGCGGCTGGAACAGCTCAAGGCGGAAGGGGTCATCTTTGAGACCAATGTCAACGCCGGCATCGACCTGTCGGTCCGCTATATGCAGCGTTCCTTCGACGCTATAGTCCTGGCGATCGGGGCCGGGGAGCCGCGCGAACTCGATATCCCCGGCCGCCATCTGGCGGGGATCTACCGGGCCATGGAGTATCTGACGGGACAGAACAAAAAACAGGCGGGAATTGCGAAGCTGGAGATCGACGCCCGCGGCAAGCGGGTTGTAGTGATTGGCGGCGGGGATACCGGATCCGATTGCGTCGGCACCGCCGTTCGCCAGGGGGCCCGGGAGGTGACCCAGATCGAGCTGCTTCCCCAGCCGCCGGCGGTCCGCGCGCCGCACAATCCCTGGCCCGCCTGGCCGCAGATCCTGCGCACCTCAAGCTCGCAGGAAGAGGGCTGCACGCGACGGTGGAGCCTGGCGTCCAAAGAATTTGCCGGCGCTGACGGCCGGGTGTGCGGCGTGGAGGTGGCTCAGCTGGCGTGGAGCGAGGAGCAGTGCCAGGAGATCGCCGGCACCGGGGAAACGATTCCGGCGGATCTGGTGCTGCTCGCGCTGGGATTCCTCAGTGTCGAGCACTCTCCCCTGATCGCGGAGGCGCAGATTGGCCTGACAGCGCGCGGAACTATTGAGGTGGACGAGAACTCCATGACCTCTATGCCCGGCATTTTTGCGGCCGGCGATGCCGTCCGCGGCGCCACGCTGGTGGTGCGCGCCATCCAGCAGGGGCGCGCAGCAGCAGCAGGGGTACAACGCTATTTGGCGGGAGATTCCGGAATCGGGCTCTGATCCACATAGATCAGCTTTTCGGTCGGAAAGCCCAGCTTTTTGGCTTTTTCGACCAGCGGCTGCAAAACCTCATCCGGGAGTTTAGGCTCGCGCGCCAGGATCCACAAATAGGAGGTCTTGTTGCTGCAGACCAGCACGCGCGAATAGCTCTCGTCGAGATCGAAAATCGTGTAGCCCCCATAAAAGGGGCCGAAAAAGGAGACTTTTAACCGGCCGACATCCCGGGGTCCGACGAATTTGGCTTTGCCTATGGCTTCTTTCCACTTTTTTTTATCGGACAGGTATCCCCGGTTGACCACGCGGACCGTGCCGTTTTCGTTCAGCGAGTAGACCGCCGTGGTGCGGCTCAGTCCTCTTTCGAAGGAATGGTCCAGCCGGGCGATCTCGTACCAGGTGCCCAGGTAGCGCTGCAGGTCAAAATTCTCGACCGGAACCACCCCCCTGGGGATGCCGGGCGTGCAGCCCAAAATGGCGGCCAGCACGAGGAGGAGAGGAAGATATTTCATAGCTTGACTCCTTTCAGATGATGTAAAGGCGCCACCGGGCGTGCTCCATCAGGAAACGGTGGTACCGAAAAGAGCGCCGACCGCCCAGGTCAGGGCCATGGCCAGGGCGCCCCAGAAGGTGACGCGCAGCGCCCCGAGGCCGGCTTTGGCGCCGCCGGTTCTGGCGGCCAGCCCGCCGAGAAAGGCCAGACAGAGGAGCGAGGCGATCACCACCGCGATGGCCAGCACCGATACCGGGGCCAGAAGGGCGACCGCCAGGGGGAGGCCGGCACCGACGGCAAAGGTCCCGGCGGAGGCGAAGGCCGCCTGGACCGGGCGCGCATTGTGGATCTCGGAAAGGCCGAGCTCATCGCGCGCATGCGCGCCGAGGGCGTCATGCGTCATAAGCTGGTCGGCGACCTGCAGGGCCAGATCGGTATCCAGCCCGCGTGCCACATAGATCCGCTGCAGCTCCTCGCGCTCGCTCTCCCATTGCGTGGCCAGTTCCGCGCGCTCGCGCGCCAGATCGGCCTGCTCCGTGTCCGCTTGCGAACTCACCGAGACATACTCGCCTGCCGCCATGGACATGGCGCCGGCTACCAGTCCGGCGATACCGGCAACAGCCACCTCCGCGCGGCCGCCGCCCGCCGCAGCAACACCCAGGATGAGGCTGGCGGTGGAGACAATGCCATCATTGGCGCCGAGAACTGCGGCGCGCAGCCAGCCGATCCGTTCCGAACGGTGCAATTCATCGTGTCGCATCAGATTCCGTTCCTCCCGTTCATGATACCTGCGCCCCGTGCAAAGAAAAATCCCCGTCACAGCCATTAAATTCGTTGGTTAATATCGGAAAATAAACTAACTTTTCCTTGAAAAAAATCACGCAACCGCCTCTTTCAAGGTCTGGAGAACTCATGAAAAAAATCATGGTGCTCGGCGCCGGGATGGTCGGCAAAGCGATGGCCATCGATCTTTGCCGCGAGTCCGCGGTCACGGCCGTGGACAAGGATCCGGCCGCCCTCGCGGCCCTGAAAACCGGATCTCCCCTGGAAACCATCACCGCCGATCTGGCCGATACAGGCCGCATCGCCGCTCTCGTCGCCGGTCAGGACCTGGTCATCGGGGCCGTGCCCGGCTTTATGGGCTACCGGACCCTTCAAACCGTCATCGCCGCCGGGGTGGACTGCGTAGACATCTCCTTCTTTCCGGAAGATCCCTTCGGCCTTGATGCCCTGGCTCAGGAGAAAGGGGTCACTGCGGTCGTCGATTGCGGCGTGGCCCCGGGTATGAGCAACCTGATCATCGGCTATCACCAGCGCTCCATGACCATCGACCGCTTCGAATGCCTGGTCGGAGGACTGCCGATGCAGCGCGATTGGCCCTTCGAATACAAGGCGCCCTTCTCCCCGCTCGACGTCATTGAGGAATACCTGCGCCCGGCCCGCCTGGTCGAGAACGGACAGATCGTCACCCGACCGGCCCTCTCCGAGCCCGAACTGGTGACCTTCCCCCCTGCCGGCACCCTCGAGGCCTTCAATACCGACGGCCTGCGCACCCTGCTCAAAACAGCGGGCATCCCCAACATGAAGGAAAAGACCCTGCGCTATCCGGGGCACATCCAGCTGATGAAGATCCTGCGCGAGACCGGCTTTTTCTCCGACACCCCCGTCTCCGTCCAGGGGACCATGGTGGCACCGCGGGAGGTGACCAGCCGGCTGCTGTTGCCGCTCTGGCATCTGGAGGAGGGCGAGAAAGAGTTCACGGTCATGCGGATCCTCCTCGAGGGTTCGACCCCCGCTGGCCGAAGCATTCATCTCTATTCGCTTTACGACGTTTACGACGAGCCGAGCCGCACCTCCTCGATGGCGCGCACGACCGGGTACACCGCTACCGCCGCAGCGCGCCTGGTGCTGGAGGGCCACTTTAACCGCAAGGGAATTTGCCCGCCGGAATATATCGGCGCCGCAGCAGGCTGTTTCGAGCGCATCCTGGCCGATCTGGCCGCGCGCCATGTCCTTTACACGCACAAGGAGAACTAGACCCGGCCTGAAGCCTTCCGCTCCAGCCCTATTCCAACGCATCATCCGCTGACAGAGACGATCATTCGAGGAAAGACTATGACCCTGCGAACCTGCCTCCTGGCCCTCGCGGCCCTTCTGCTGCCCGGCCTTGTGGACGCCGCAACCCCCGGAACCGTAACGGCCGCCGCATCCGGACAGGTGGTGGCCCGCCCCGCGGCACCGGACAGCGTACTCGCCACCTTCAAATCCGGACAACTCTATCCCGTGCTCCAGGTCGATGCCGAATGGGTCAAGGTGGCCCTGAAAAGCAAGCGGTGCGGCTGGGTGCGCCGCGATCTGTTGCAGATCCCGAGCCCGGACAGTGTCACCATCTCCCGGGACTGGCCGCTGATGCAAGAGCGCGGTGCTGCGTATCGCCAGGCGGACACCAGCGGAGCCAAGAGCGGGCGGCTGCGTCGTGGTATGCGGGCGCAGCGGCTGTTGATCCAGGGTGCCTCCTACCGGATCCGGCTGGCGGATGGCACCAGCGGCTGGGTGCACGAGAGCCGCGTCGAACCCGCGATCACGGAGGAGATCCGCGCCGACCGCTCCCTTTACCTGCTCCCCGATACCGTGAACCGGCTCCCCGACTCACCCGGCAAGATCCGCATCGCCAGGGGGGAAAAGGTGATCCAGCTGATCCGCACCACCCGCTGGGGCAAGATTAGGAGCAGCCAGGGCGATGAGGGATGGGTCTGGCAGGCTTTTTTGCAGCATGGTGACGGCGTGCCGTCAGCGGCCAACCATATCCTCTTGTACCGCATCTTCAAAAAGCTGGATGATCTCCGCGCCCTCCACCCCATCGTCAGCCTGTTGATCCTTGCGATCCAGTGGCTGGGCCTCCTGCTCCTGCCGGGCGTGGCGGTCTTCGCCCTGCTCTACCGCAGCCTCGGCCGGGTGCGGGCGCTGAACAATGGCCTGCTCAAATTCCTCATCGCCATGGCGGTGATCATGACGGGGCTGGCCTTCATCGGCAGCTTCATCCCGACCATTCCCCCGTTTCTTGGCGGATTTTCCCGGACGCTGGCCCAGTTCCTCGCCGGCGCAATGCTGATCGGTGTGATCATCGGGGCGCTCGACCGCGTCACCGAGGATCGCTGCCCCAAATGCCACCGCATCGGTGCCGGCCGCATCGCCGGCATGCACGACGCCGGCACGACCCGGCAGACCGACACCACAACCCGGTATTACCAGGATGGGCACCGTACCGTGGAAACCGACACGATCGACACCCACAGTTTTACCGAAACCCGCGAATGCCGTTTCTGCGGCCAGCGCTGGGGGATCAGCCGCAGCACACGATCCAGATCAAGGACCCTGCGCTGACCGGTCCGGCAAGAGAGATATCAGTTAGGGGTGGCCGAAACGTCTCGAGTGAGAGTAGAGATGGGCAGGTTGCATTACGGCGATCAGGACTTGCCCCCATCCTTGTCTTTTTTCTTTTTGTGGGGTGCAACCGCCAGGAAGAAGCCCCCGGCGATGATGGCGATCAGACCGGACCCGAATCCCCCGGGATACAAGTTCATGAAAGGCCCGGAAGCTTCCAGCTTGTTATAATTGAAGGCGCATAAAACCAGTCCGGACAGGACAAAAATAATGCCGGTCCATTTTGCCATTAAGGCAGCCGCTACCAGTACCAGGCCCAGAGCTAAATACAATTTTCCTTCCACCGGTGGATTGGTTTTGGCCTGGTAGCAAAAATATGCTCCGATCAGGAACATGAATGTCCGAATTACCGCTTTGGTCGTATCCTTCATCACATTTCCCCTCTGCTGTGGCGTTCCTGGCTGGCGCTGATACCCGTGGCGGTCACGGATCAGGACAATGCGGCGGGCCCGATGGCCTCAAGGAGCGCTGCATGCCCTGCAAAGAGATGCTTTCCGTGGCATTATACATCAGAATCATAGGGACCGGTCATTCCGGCGCGTGAGCCACTCCTCTCTTAAAATGCCATAATAGACCAGATCCTCGAATGTGTCGTGGCGTTTGAAATGGCGGCGCAGGCAGCCCTCCATGGCCATGCCATTTTTCGCCATGACCCGCCCGGAAGCGGGATTGCGGCGAAAATGACAGGCGTAGATCCGCTGCAACTGCAACTGCGCAAAGCCATAGGCGATAACCGCTGCCGCCGCCTCGGTGCAATAACCCCGGCCCCAATAGGGCACGCCAATCCAGTAGCCGAGTTCTCCCACTTCTCCCGGGTTGTCGAGATGATGCAAGCCGATGGCACCGGCCAGCAATTGGCCCTCACGGAGAACGATGGCGAAGACGACTTCCTTGCCCTCTTCAAAGCGAGTACGGTAACCCTCGATCCATTTTTCTGCGGCCCCATCCGGATAGGGATGGGGGATGCTGGCAGTGGTGTCGGCGATGGCGAAATCCCCGGCCAGACGCTGTACCTCCGCGGCATCGGCGAGCTGGAAAGGACGGAGTAAAATTCTTTCGGTCTGCAGGACGGGATGCCCGATCACGGAGCGGCCTTTCTGTATGCTGGAGTGACGTTCAGTTGGACTCTCCCCGATGTGCTGAGGCCAGATCTGCCTGCAGCTTGTCGATGAGCTGCGCCAGCAGATGCTGTTTTTCCTTGAGCATGGCCTTGAATTCGGCTTTCCAGGTGTGGTGAATCTCGGTGTGCATCTCCTTGAGATGGCTTTCCAGGATCTCGCGCAGCAGATCCCGCTCCGCGTCGGTCAACCGTACGGTATGCATGATCGCCTCCCCGGCAGGATGGCCCAAATGTTCATTGCGAAAATTAAAAAAAACATCTATCTTCAATATACATAGCCCGGATCAAGAGGGCAAGGATTATTTGGGGCCGGCTGCGGACATGGTTGGACATGAATAAAGCTCTCCTGCTGTTTCTTCTCGGAGTGGGGCCGCTCGCCGGGCTGAGTGCCCAAACGGGCCTGCAGCTCCAGGGGCAGGCCTCCCTCTGGACCAATTATCGCCAGTCCGAGGGCAAGGTGCTCGAAGCAGGGTGCCGCTACATCCCCCAGCTTCACATCCAGCACGCCTATGGCAGCCGCCTGGCCGATATCGAGGCGTCAGCCAACCTCCGCTTGTTTCTGCAACGGACCACCGGCTGGCCGGTCGAGAGCAGCGGCGATCTCCGGGCCTATCGTCTCTGGGTGCGGTATTCCGCACCGCAGCTGGAAATCCGGCTGGGACTGCAAAAGATCAACTTCGGCTCCGCGGTACTGATCCGGCCGCTGATGTGGTTCGATCAGGTTGATCCCCGCGATCCCTTGCAGCTGACCACAGGCGTCTGGGCGCTGCTCGGGCGCTATTACGCCCTCAATAACGCCAATTTATGGTTCTGGCTGCTCCGGCCCTCTGAGGAATTGAAGAGCTGGGAGATATATCACTCCCGCCGCGGTCATCCTGAAGCAGGCGGCCGGCTGCAGCTCCCGGTCCCGAAAGGCGAGATCGGCCTGACCACCCACTTCCGCAGCGCCGAGGCGCGTCGGCCGGGCGCAGCGGAGGTGGTCTCCTTCCCGGAAAGCCGCATCGGACTCGACGGGCGCTGGGACTGGATAGCGGGATTCTGGTTCGAGGGGGTCTGGATCCGGCAGCGCCGCGGCCCGGATCTTTCAAGCGGCGAAACCCTGTTGACCCTCGGCGCCGATTATACCTTCGGAATCGGCAGCGGCCTGACGGCGGTGCTGGAGAACCTCTGGTATGCCACGGCCTCGGCGGGTCCCGGCCTGAGCGGCGCCCGAACCCTGGCTGCCCTCTCTCTCGCCTACGCGCCGGGCGTAAACTCCCGGCTCAGCGTCATTCTGTATGCCGACCGGGAGCAGGATACGATCTACCGCTTCCTGCAGTGGCGGAGCGAATCCGGCGATCTGGCTCTCCATCTGATCGCTTTCTGGAATCCGCACACGCTGCTCCTGCACGCCCGGCCTGGAGGCGGCGCCTCCGCTTACAGCGGCCGGGGCGGCCAGATCATGATCGTCTACACCCACTGAGAGAAGACCGATGCAAAATCATCCCCTGATCGACATCCGCGATCTGATCAAGCGTTTCCCCAGCGGCGAAGGCGACTTTACCGCCTTGCGCGGCATCACCCTGACCTTTGCACCCGGCGAGTTTGCCGGTCTGGTCGGCCCGAGCGGCTCCGGCAAGACCACGCTGCTCAATATCATCGGCAGCCTGGACGGACCCAGCGAGGGCCAGGTCGCGGTGCTCGGGAACGATATGGCCCGGCTTACCCCCAAAGCCGCCGCCGAACTGCGCAATCATCACATCGGCTTTATTTTCCAGACCTACAACCTGCTCCCCGTCTTTTCCGTCTTCGATAACGTCGAGTTTCCCCTGCTGCTGCAGAAGAGCAGTGGGGCCGCCCGCCGCAAGGCGGTGATGGCCGCACTGGAATGGGTCGGCCTGGCGGACAAGGCTCGCTCCAGGCCCAACCGGCTCTCCGGCGGCGAGTGCCAGCGGGTCTCCATTGCCCGGGCGATGGTCAAACGCCCGGAGCTGGTCCTCGCCGACGAGCCCTCCGCCAACCTCGATGCGGCCAATTCGCACCATATCCTGGCGACGATGAAAAAACTCAACCGCGAGCTCGGCACCACTTTTCTCTTTGCCACCCATGATGAAAAGGTGATGCAGTACCTCGACCGCATCATCTACCTCGAAGACGGCAGGGTGGCGCGGGATGAGTGGAGCGGCGGCGGGGAGAACGGTCCGGCTGCAGCAGATCCCTCGCATCGTGACCTGGCGGCCGGCACCCCTGCGGAGGACGATCATGCTCGCGATCAGACTGGCCTTTAAAAATCTCCGGGCCGCCGGACTGCGCACCTGGCTGGCCGCGGCGGTGCTCTCCATCGCCTTTGTTGTGATGGTCTTTTATAACGGCCTGCTCGATGGCTGGAACCTGCAGGCGCGCAACGACACCCGCGCCTGGGAGATCGGGGGCGGCCAGTACTGGCACCCCCAATACGACCGCTTCGATCCCTTCTCGCTCCAGGAGGCCCACGCACTGCTCGCACCACCGGTGCAGCAGCGCGTGGCGGCCGGAGAACTCGCTCCGGTATTGATCGTTCCGGCCACCGCTTACCCGGATGGCCGCATGATCAATGTGCAGCTGAAAGGCATAGCCGCGGACCAGCGCATCCTCGCACTGCCGACCGGATTCTTCCGCAGCGATTCGGCTGAACTGCCCGCCCTGATCGGCCGGCGTATGGCCGCCAGCCTGAAGCTGAAGAGCGGCGACGAGATGCTGGTGCGCTGGCGCGACCGCAATGGGGTCTTCGATGCCCGCGAGATCACCATCGCGCACATTTTTTCCGCCAACGTCCCGGCGATCGACAACGGCCAGATTTGGCTGCCCCTGGACAGGCTGCAGGCCCTGACCGGACTGGAAAACCAGTGCACGCTGCTGATCGCCGCCGCGGAACAGCCCGCACCGCCCCTGCCCGGCTGGAACTGGCGACCGCCGGCGCTGCTCCTCAAGGAGTATGAAGAGGTGATTCAGGCCAAAAAGGCCGGCTCGGGCATCCTTTACGGTCTGCTCTTCGCCATCGCCCTTCTCGCGATTTTCGATACCCAGGTCCTCGCCATCTTCCGCCGCCAGCGCGAGATCGGCACCTTGATGGCCCTGGGAATGACCCGCGGCCAGGTCATCCGCCTCTTCACCGTCGAGGGGAGTGTCCACAGCCTGCTCGCCCTTTTTCTCGTCGCCCTATACGGCCTGCCCCTGCTCGCCTGGCTCGGCCGCCATGGCATCACCATGCCCGAGGTCGCCGATGCCACCGGTATGACCATCTCCGCCACCCTGATCCCGGTCTACAGCCTCAGCCTGCTGCTTGTCTCCGTCGCCCTGGTCATCGTTTCGGCGGCCATCGTCAGCTACCTGCCGGCCCGCCGCATCGCGCAAATGAAACCTACCGAGGCGCTGAAAGGAAGGGCCATGTGATCCGGTTTCTGCTCAAGGGGATCCTCCAGGACCGCCACCGCTCGCTCCTGCCGCTCATCGTCATCTGCATCGGCGTCGCCCTGACCGTTCTCGGACACGCCTGGGTCACCGGGGTGATGGGGGAATCGATCGACATGAGCGCCCGTTTCAGCACCGGCCATCTCAAGGTGATGACGCGCGCCTATGCCGGGGAGCAGGCGCAAATACCGCTCGATCTCGCCCTCAGCGGCGCCACGGCTTTGCTCGACGAACTACGGCGGGAGGTGCCCGGGGTCGACTGGGCGCCGCGCATCCGCTTTGGCGGCCTCATCGATTTCCCGGACAGCAGCGGCGCCACGCGCGCCCAGGGTCCGGCGGCAGGATATGCCATCGATCTGCTGACCCCGGGCGCGGCGGAGGCCGCACGCTTCAACCTCGCCTCCGCCTTGCTCACAGGACGTCTGCCGCTCCACCCGGAGGAGGCCCTGCTCACCCAGGATTTTGCGGAAAAATTTGCGGTCCAGCCGGGCGACACCTTTACCTTTATTGGCAGCACCATGGAGGGCAGCATGGCCTTCCACAACCTGACCGTGGCCGGCACCGTGCGCTTCGGCATCGCGGCGCTGGACCATGGGGCTTTCATCATCGATCTCAGCGCCGGCCGTCAAGCCCTAGCGATGCCGGATGCCGCCGGCGAAATCCTCGGTTTCTTCCGCGATGATCGTTACAGCCAGCGCCGCGCCGATGCCCTGGCCGCGGCCTTCAACGCCCGCCACAGCCGCGGCGACGACGAGTTCTCACCCTTCATGGTCACAATGCGCGAACAGGAGGGCATGGCCCGGCTCCTCGACTATGCCCATCTCGTGGCCCTGATCCTCGTCACCATCTTTCTGCTGGCGATGTCGGTCGTGCTCTGGAACACCGGCCTCATCGGCGGCCTGCGCCGCTACGGCGAGTTCGGCGTGCGCCTCGCTCTCGGCGAAGGAAAAAACCACCTCTACAAAACCCTGATCCTCGAGGCACTGCTCATCGGCATGATCGGTTCGGCCGCCGGCACTCTCATCGGCCTGGGCCTGGCCTGGTATCTCCAATCCTCGGGGCTCGATATCGGCTATGCCAGCAAAACCTCCACCATGATGATGCCCGCCATCATGCGGGCGCGGATCACCACCGCCGACTGGTATATCGGCTTTATCCCCGGACTCTTGTCGATGACCCTCGGCAGCGCCCTCTCCGGCCTCGGCATTTATAAACGCAATACCGCTCAGCTATTCAAGGAGCTGGATGCATGAAAATCCGCATGCCCGCCCTGGCGCTGCTCCTGCTGGCCGCGCCACACTCGCACGGCGAGGAGGCCGCGGCCATCCTCGCCCGCGTCGACCGCAACCTCTCCGCCCGCACCCGCATCGCGGAATCCTCCATGACCATACACAGCCGCCGCGGCAGCCGCACCCTTACCGCCCGGAGCTACGCGGAAGGCACACGCAAATCCTTCACCGAGTACCTCGCCCCGACCGCAGAAAAGGGGACCAAGATGCTCAAGCTGGCCCGACAGCTGTGGCTCTATTCGCCGGCAACAGACCGCACTATCCAGATTTCGGGGCATCTGCTGCGCCAGCCGGTGATGGGCAGTGACCTTTCCTACGAGGACCTGATGGACGACCGCAAGCTCGCCGAGATTTACGAGGGCCGGATCGCCGGGGAGGAGGAGATCGCCGGCCGGCGGGCATGGGTCCTGGAACTCGTCGCCAGGGTGGCGGACGCCGCCTATCCCCGCCAAAAGATATGGGTCGACCGGGAACGGGATGTCCCGCTACGCCAGGAACTCTACGCCAAAAGCGGCAAGCTGTTGAAGGAGGTGACCTATGCAGAAGCGACGCGGGTGGAGGGGCGATGGTATCCGCGGCAGGTACGGTACCGGGATGTGCTCAAGCAGGGACAAGGGACAGAATTGACCGTCAGCAAGATCACCTTCGATCAGCCGATCCCGGAATGGATCTTTAGCAAGGCGGCCCTCAAACAGTGAGCCGGCCGGCAGATTCCTGCGCCGCAGAGCCGGGCGCTGCGGTTCAGTCGGTTTCTTCCAGGTAGCGGTACAGGGTGGCGCGGGAGACCCCGAGAATCTCCGCCGCCCGGGCCTTGTTGTCGTGCGCCTGCTGCATCGCCAGACGCACGGCGTCCTGGCTGAGTTTGCGCGCCCGGCCGACCCGCCGCGTTCCGGTCATGCCCAGGGTGTAGGCGGCCTCGACGGTGGAGGGCAAATGCTCGACCCCGATCGGCTGCCCCTGGCAGTGGAAGAGGGCATGCTGCAGGGCGCTGCGCAGCTCTTCGACATTGCCCGGCCAGCTGTAGCTGCGCAGGGCGTATTGCGCCGCGGCGGTGATCTCCACCACGGCCATGCCCAGCTGTTCCGCCAGACGCGGCAAATACCAGGCGATCAGGGGCTTGAGGTCTTCGGGGCGTTCGCGCAGCGCCGGAATGCGGATCACCATGCCGCTGAGCTGGAAAAAGAGATCCTGGCGCAGCCGGCCGGCGCTTTTCTCCAGCCGCGGATCCAGAGAGGTCGTGGCGATGATCCGCACCTCCGCCCGCAGCGGGGTATGGCCCCCCTCCGGCTCGAACAGGCCTTCCTGGAGCAGACGCACCAGGCGCAGCTGCAGCGGCGGCGCCAGGGCGGTGACATTTTCCAGCACCAGGGTCCCGCCGCGGGCGCGCTGCAGCGCGCACTCCGGGGCCGTCCCGCCCGTCGCCGCAACGGCGGCCTGGCCAAAGAGCTCCACGGCCAGGGCGCGTTCGGAATAAGCGGCGCAGTCGAGAGTCAGCAGCGGCGCGTCCGCCTGACGACTGAGACGATGGATCGTCTCCGCGATCAGGGCCTTGCCGCTTCCGGCCTCGCCCTGGATCAGGACGGGGGCGCTGGTGCCGGCGACCATGCGGATCTCTTCGAGGACGGTCTGCATGCGCGGGCTCGTGCAGATCAGATCGCCGACGCGGTGTTCGTGTTTCAGACTGGCGCGCAGCTGCTGCAGGGCGCCACTGTCCGAACAGACCAGAAGATAGGCGATAGGCTGGCCCGCGCTGTCCCGCAAGAGGCGGGCACTGGCCCGCAGCATCCGGATGGTCTCATCGCTCAGCCGGGCGGCCACCTCACCCTTCCAGCGTCCCCGCTTCTGCAGGGCGCGCCACATCTTCTCCCCTTCCCCGCTCTCCTGCCAGAGCCCTGTCAAGGGGGCGCCAAGCAGATCGGCATCCCTGGCAAATCCCCATATCGTCCGGAAAGCCGGATCGCCATAGGTCAGCAAACCCGCGAGACTCACCAGGGCCATGCCCCGCAGCGGCTGCGTCTTCTGTCCGGGTGCTGCCGGTGTGGCCGGCTCGGGAGCACGCTGACGGCGCAGCACGACCATCTCCGCCGCGCCATCCTGATAGGGAATGGTAGTGGCGGTAATCTCGACGTCGGCGATCTGCCCTTCGCGGGAGAGCAGCCGGGCTTCGTACTGCCGCGGGGTCTTGAAGCCGGCGGTGAGCATTTCCGACAGCTGCTCGATGCGCTCCCGGTATTCCGGCAGAAAGAAAGCAGCCAGAGGGCGGCCGTTCATCTCCTCGGCGCTGAACCCGGTCATGCGCGTCAAGGCACGGTTGGCATAGAGGCAATGCCGATCCCGCACAATGGCAATACCTTCGAGGGCATTCTCGACCAGAGCGGCGTACTGATCGGGCGTGGCGCCGCCGCGCTCCCCGGCAGCCTGGCGCTCGCCCTGTGAACGCAGGGTCAGCACCATGCCGGCGATCTCGCCCTGGTCGCTGAGGAGGGGCGAGACATTTTCATCGACGGCAATGCTGCCGCCGTCACGGGCTTGCAGATAAAAGAACCCCTCTTCGGCCAGCTCGCGCTGCAGGAATTCGCGCGAACTCACCGGACGGGCCGCAGCGCCGGGGTGCTCCTGCCAGCGCAGCAGCGCCGCCAGGGGTTGCCCCAGCACCTCGTTCTCCCGGTAGCCGGTGAGCGAGGCGGCGGTGGCATTAACGTAGGTGAGCCGGTCCTCCAGATCGATGGCGATGACGCCCTCGCCGATGCTGGAGAGCAGGCGCTGCAGCCAGCGTTCGCTCTCGCGGATCTTTTTCTGGGCGGCATGGCGGTAGAGGGCCATCTCGAGATTGATCTGCAGCTCTTTTTCGTCGATGGGCTTGATCACATAATTGAGCGGTTCGGTAAGCTTGGCGCGTTGCAGCGTGGCCGGATCCGCGTTGGCGGTGATATAAATGGTGGGGATTTCGTGCCGGGCGGCGATGAGGGCTGCCGCCTCGATGCCGTCCATGCCGCCGGCGAGGATGATATCCATCAGCACCAGGTCCGGCTGCAGCGCGGCGATTTCGGGGAGCGCCTGCTCGGCGGAAAAGGCGAGACCGACGACCTCCCAATCCTGGGCCTGGAGGCGGTCCCGCAGATCCATGGCGATGATCGCCTCATCCTCAACGATATAAATTCTGCCTTTGGACATGCCGGTTCCCTTTACAGAGAGGGGTGTGCGAAATGGATCGTGACGCGGGTGCCGGGTGTTCCGGTCACCTGTAGTTCACCGTGCATCTGCCGGGTCAGGGCGGAGACGAGCTGGTAGCCCAGGGATTTGACGGCCGCCGGATCGAATCCTGCCGGCAGTCCGATGCCGTCATCCACCACCTCCAGTTCGAGGCGGTTCCCGTCAAGCGGGTGCAGCCGGATATCGATCCGGCCCGTACGCCCGGCAGGAAAGGCATACTTGAGGGCGTTGCAGACCAGTTCGTTGATGATCAGCCCGCACGGGATGGCCTGGTCGATCCCCAGGGAGATCTCGCCGGCGGCAATGGTTATCTCGACCTGATTGTTGTTGAAGGAGTTGCGCAGGTGCGCCGTCAAGCTGTCAAGATAGGCGCTGAAGGGGATATGGGTGAGATCCTGCGACTGATAGAGCTTTTCGTGGATCAGGGCCATCGACTTGACCCGGTTCTGGCTCTCGGTGAACAAGCTGCGCACCTGGGGATCCTCGATGGTGCGGGCCTGCATGTTGAGCAGACTGGTGATGACCTGCATGTTGTTCTTGACGCGGTGGTGGATCTCTTTGAGCAGGACCTCCTTCTCGGCCAGGGAGGTGCGCAGGTTCTCCTCCACCTTGTGGCGCTCGTTGATCTCCTCGCGCAGTTCGCTGGTGCGCCGTTCCACCCGGGCCTCGAGTTCACTGTTGACCATCTTGAGCTCTTCATGGGCGATGGCGATGCGGTCGAGCATCTGGTTGAAGCTTTGCGAGAGGATCGCCGCCTCGCGGCTGGAAAAGTCAGGCGCGCGTTCTTCGAGTTTTTCGGCGGAGATCGCGCCGGCGATGCGGATCATATGGTCGAGGGGATCGATGATGATCTTGCTGCTGACCAAGATGGCCACCACGCCGATGAGAAAGATCATAGCCGCGAGCAGGGCGATATTCTGCCGGGCGCGCCGGGTGGCGTCATAGACGCCATCCAGCCCCATTCCGATCAGCAGCTGCCCGACCACCCGGTCCTTCTGCAAAATGGCCGCTTTGGTCTGCAGGATGCGCTCCTGTTCGAGCAAAGAGTCAGGAGCGAATTGGCGGATATCGGCGGGCATGCGCCCGGCCTTGTCGATCGAGAGGAGGAGCTTGCCCCGGGCATCGCGGACGGCCAGGTAAAGGAGGTCGCGATTCTGCAGGGCGGAGTAAGCCACCTCCTGAATGGCGGGGGTATCTTCAAAGATCACCGCGGGACTGATGCTGTAGGCCGTCATCATCGCGATAGAACGGCTCTTGGCCTTCTGGGCATCGAGTCCCTGGCGCGCGTAAAAATCAGGAAAATAAAAATTGATGAAGGTTGCGATGAACCCGATCAGGAGAGTAAGGAAGAGGGTGAGTTTGGCACGAATGGACCATTGCTTTTTGGCTGTGCTCATCGGGGCTGCCCAGTATAGCATCCCCGCTAATGGACCACGGAGGAGAGTCGGAGAAGCTGCGAGCTAAAGTCGGCGCCTTCAGCCCGGGCGGTCGTCAGGTTGATCAGCACCTTGGGCCGCTCGAGGGCCACGCCGATGCCCACGGAAAGACCGGCCTTGACATAGTCCGGCACACCGGTCAGGGTGGTCACCTGGTGCAGCCGGCAAAGCTGACGAATGGTGCCGATCGCCACCCCGCGCAGCGGTGTAACATAAAGCGCGGCGATCTCGAGGCGCGCAAAACGGGTGTCGAGATCCGCCAGACCCTGCCAGCTGATATAGACGACGCGTAGGGGGAGGCCGGAGACTTGCAGGGTATTATAGGCCTTGCAGGCGCGGAAGAAATCGTTACGTGCGGCCACGGAGGGCTGAAAGGCCTCCTGATAGAGCACGGCGATCCTCAGCTCATCCACCTGGTGGCGCGGCAGCATCCGGTCAAATTCCAGCACCTTGAGGAAATAATCGAGCTGCTTTTCGACCGGGACCGCCATCTCCTGGGCCGGTGCAGCGAGCACGCCGCAGAGCAGGAGAAGCCCCAATATCCCAAGCCTGTATGCCATGCTGTTTCTCATAAGCACCCGTTGTGTAAATACCTGCACCGCAATAGGCAACAAACCACACGGGCGGCCAGCGCCCGTTCAATGAAATGTACAATATTTGTACATCAAGTTCAAGTAAAATATTAATTATTTTCCAATTTTTTCACGTTTTGTACTATTATTAGTCAAATATGACGAATTGATCGGCCTGCCGCAGCCGTCTCAGAGGAGGAAGGGGATGAAACGGCTGCGCACGTTTTGAGCGTACTGCTGGTAGGCCGGATCGCGCATCAGCAAACTCTCTTCGGCCAAAGTACGCCAGATTTGACCAATCAGGATGAGGAGGACGAGCAGGGTATTGCGCACGGAGGGATTGCCGAGCAAAAAGCCGCTGTAAAAGAGCAGTTCGCTGGCATAGAGGGGGTGGCGGACGAGGCGATAGGCCCCGCCCACCTGGACGCGGCGGTTGGCGGGAATGATGCCGAAGCTGCGGCCAAGACTGAAAAGGGAGACCAGGATTCCGGCGATCCCCGCCAGCTGCAGGGCAGCGGAGTAGGGTGCGCCAGGCTGCCAGACTTCGGAGATCGGACGCAAGATCATCGCACACGCCATCGTGGCCAGGGCAACCAGCCAGTCGCTCCAGCGGTGTGAGGTATCCAGGCTCGGCCGGCGCAGCAGAAAAAGAACCAGGAGCACCGAGTTGTGAACCAATACGCCCAGGCTCATGATGGAGAAACCATCCCAGCTGCGGCCGAGGATGTAGTAGAGCAGTTGCGCCCACAGGATCGCGATGAAAAGATTGAGCGGCCAGTGCAGGATAAACCCCCACGCGGTGGCACCGGGCTTGTGCTCCCCGTCGCTGCGGATCAGCAGCTTGTCGCCGAGACGGATTCCCTCCCGCTGAATAAATCCAGCCGGGGCCTCGACGACACTGACCGCCTTGGCCTGAGGAGAGGTCACACGATTGGGCGGCACGGAAGGCAGGGCCTCGAGGACCCGGCTGTCGGGATTGAGGAAGAGGATGTCGATGGGAAACGACATCCCCCAGGTATGCACGGCGCGGCAGGGCTTCAACTGCAAAAGCTCATCCTCAACCGGGTAGCGCCGACCCAGCCACCCGGCGAGGCGGCTGAAAAAATGACTGGCCGTGAGCACACGAACCGGCACAATTCTCTGCATACGCACATGCAACAGTGACATAATGGGCTCCTACTTGGCAAGGGTTTCCAGCATCATCAGCGCCGCCGGACCGAGCAGGATGATGAAGAGGGCGGGCAGGATGAAAAGGACCAGCGGCAGCAGCATCTTGACGCCCGCCTTGGCCGCCTGTTCCTCGGCCTTGTGCTTGATGCGCGTGCGCAGGGAATCGGCCTGGCAGCGCAGGGTATCAGCAATGCTCGTCCCCAGCTTGTCGGCGAGCACCAGGGCGCCGACGAGGATTTTCAGATCCTCAACCTGATTCCGCTGGCTCATCGAGCGCAGCGCCGCCTCGCGCGCTACTCCGGTGCGGAGGTCCTGAGTCGTGCGCAGCAGCTCCTCGCTCAGGGGCCGGCAGCGCAGTGCCAGATCCTGCCCCACCCTCAGGATCGCCGCATTGAGCCCCAGTCCCGCCTCGACACAAATGACCATCAGATCGAGCGCGTCGGGGAGGCCGCCGGCAATGGCATGCTGGCGGCGCTTGACTTGACCGTTGAGGACCATATCGGGGACCGTGTAAAACACGGCGGCACCGGTCAGGCTGAGCAGGAAGGTCATGGCCAGCGGCTGGCGGCCGACGTGGCCGAGAAAGAGAAAGAGGAGAAAACTGGCCAGTGCGCAGACGCGCTTGCTGCCCATGAATTTGCCCAGGGCGGCCTCGTGGTAATGGCCGGCGCTCATCAGGCTCTTTTGCAGCTTGCCCAGTGTCCGTCCGGCCCCCCGCTTGCGCGAGCCGGCGGCCTCCAGCAGCCGTGCCATGCCCGCCATGGCCTGGGCCGCGCCGCGCTTCTTCGCCACCGCGGGCGCCGCAGCCGCGGCATCCGCCGTGCCGGCAATCTCCTGCATGCGCTTGAAGGTGGGATCCATGCGCCGCTGCAAAAAGCGCTGCAGCCCGGAAAGCAGCAAAAAGGTTGCGCTGAAGACCAGCGCGAGTATGAGGAGAATATCCATGGCCGTGGCTCCTTATTGATACCGCACCGCAACGATCTTGCGAATGACGACGATACCCACCAGCTGCAATGAAATGGCCAGTCCGAGCATAAAATGACCGCCGGGATTGGCTATCAGGGGCGTCATGTACCCTGGGCTCATCGAGGAGATGATGACGACAAACGCGATCGGCAGGGAGCCAATGATCCAGGCCGACATCCTCCCCTGCGCCGTATAGGTTCGCAGCTGCCCCATCAGCTTGAAGCGCTCGCGGATGGTATAGCCGATTTTTTCAAGGATCTCGGTGAGGTTACCGCCTGTTTCTTTCTGCAACAGCACCGCGGTGACGAAGAGCTTGAGATCGAGGCTTTCGACCCGCCCGGTCATGTTGAGCAGCACATCGCGCAGCTGCACGCCGAGGTTGTATTCCTCGAAGGTACGGCGGAACTCGATGCCGACGGGATCGGGGGCCTCCTCCGCCACCAGCTGCATCGCCCGGGTGAAGGCATGGCCGGCGCGCAGGGCACTGGTCATCATGTCAATCGCATCGGGAAATTCACGGATAAAGGCCTTGAGCCGCTTGCCGCGCTGCATCATCAGGAAGAGCAGCGGCACCAGCGCGGCGCCCATGCCGGTGAGCGGTGCCATGGCCGGCTTGCCGAACTGCAGCGGGATCAGCACGCCGATCGCCCCGAGAATCCCCATCAGCAGCACCAGCTCGCCGACCTTGAGGTGGACATCGGCCTGGCGGATGATCCGGGCGAGCACCCGGGAGACGTTGAGCCGCTCCAGCACCTGGTTGAGCAGCGGAATACGGCTGAGATGATCGTCCCGGATGATGAAGGGGATCTCCGCGGGCGCCTGTTTTTCCTCACGGACCAGCTCGTTCAGCCGCTTGCGGATCACCCTGGCATCGCGGTGCTGCCGCTGGATCGAAAGATAGACCGTCAGGGAGATCAGGACGAAGGCGGCGAAGATGAGGATGATGGCCACGATCAGCATACTTCAGTTCTCCTGGAGAGTGGGCTCCATTTTCGGTTCGAACATATCGACGGGCAGCTGAATGCCGGAGGCCTCGAGCTGCTCGGCAAACTTGGGCCGGATGCCGGTGGTGCGAAAGCCGCCGATGACGCGGCCGTCTTCGCGCACACCGAGCTTTTCATAGATAAAGATGTCCTGCAACGTCACCGTTTCCCCTTCCATGCCGGTGATCTCGGATATTTTGATGATCTTGCGCGAGCCATCGGAGAGGCGCGCGGCCTGGATGATCACATTGATGGCCGAGGCGATCTGCTCGCGCATCGCCTTGTCGCCGAGATTCATGCCGGCCATGAGGATCATCGTCTCGAGGCGGCGCAGGGCGTCGCGGGGCGAGTTGGCGTGCAGCGTGGCCAGCGAGCCGTCATGCCCGGTGTTCATCGCCTGGAGCATATCCAGAGCCTCGCCGCCGCGGACCTCGCCGACGATGATGCGGTCCGGACGCATACGCAGGGCATTGCGCACCAGGTCGCGCTGGGTCACCTGGCCCTTGCCCTCGAGATTGGCGGGGCGGGTCTCGAGGCGGACGACGTGTTCCTGCTGCAGCTGCAGCTCCGCCGCATCCTCGATGGTGACGATGCGCTCGGTGGGGGGGATGAAGCTGGACATAATGTTGAGCAAGGTGGTTTTGCCCGAGCCGGTTCCGCCCGAGATCAGGATGTTGAGCCGCGCCTTGACAGCGGCCTGACAAAGCAGGGCGATGCCCTGGGTGATCGAGCTGGTCTTGAGCAGGTCCTCAACCCCGAGCTTGCGGATGCCGAACTTGCGGATCGAGAGCACCGGTCCGTCGATGGCCAGCGGGGGAATGATGGCATTGACGCGGGAGCCGTCCATGAGACGGGCGTCGACCATCGGGCTGGATTCGTCGATGCGCCGGCCTACGCGCGAAACGATGCGATCGATAATGTTGAGGAGATGGGCATCATCCTTGAAGACGGTGCCGGTCAGCTCGAGCTTGCCAAAGCGCTCGACATAGGCCTTGCGATGGGTGTTAACCAGAATATCGGAGATGGTCGGATCCGCAAGCAGCGGCTCGAGGGGACCAAGACCGAAGGTCTCATCGAGGATCTCCTCGATGAGCCGGTCATGATTCCAGTCGGCGGCGACGCCGCGCTCCTCGACGAGCATGGCCTCGACCACCTCGCGCACCTGGCTGCGCAGCGCCTCCTTGGGGATGGAGTCCAGCATGGCCAGATCGATCTTGTCGATGAGACGGCGATGGATCTTTTCCTTGAGGTCATGGTAGGGATTATCCGGCTGAAAGGCCGGGGTGGGTGCGCCTTCGCGCGGCTGCACCCGCCGGGTGAGCACAGCGGCGGTTTCTGCCGCAGCCGGCGTGCTCTCCTGCTGTTTGAGGCGGTCGATTAGTCCCATAGGTTCATCTCACTTTTTTCCAGCGTGCAAGAAGACCGCCCCGTGCCGCCGGCGGCTCCTCCCGGCCGTTGTTCCGGCCGCCGAGCAGCTGCAGCAGCTCGCCGATCCCCTGGCTCATGCGGGCACCGGGCGCCTTGATGCTCACCGGCACCCCCTGATTGACACAGGCAATGGCGGTGGCGAAATCCTGATTGGGGATACGCGCCAGCACCGGATAATCCAGCAGCTGCTCCATTTCCCCGGAATCGCTCCCCTCGTAGGGCTGATAGCGATTGAGCACCAGCAGGGCCTTTTCCCGTGAATATCCCATTTTCTGAAAGAGGTCCAGACAGCGTTTGGTATTGAAGATGGTCGGCAGATCGAGCACCGAGATCAGCAGGATGCGATCCGCTTCATCGAGGGCTTGAATCGAAACCTCATTGAAGTAGGGGTGGCTGTCGATGAGAATCCAGTCGAAGTGGCTGCGCAGGATCTGCAAAATTCGGGCGATCTGGGCACCGTTGATACCCTCGGCCTCCTCGATGCGCAGGGGCGCCGGCAGCAGGGTCACCCCCGAAGCGTGATGCGGCAGGCTGCGCTTGAGCACATCGATATCGAGGCCATCGAGATTCCGGGTCACATCGCCCAGCGAATAGCGCGACTTGAGATTGAGGTAGAGGGCGTCGTTGCCGAACTGCAGGTTGAGATCGAGCACGAGCACCTCCGCCGCTTGTGCTCTCGCCAGCTGCACGGCCAGGTTCGTCGTCAGGGTTGTGGCGCCCACGCCGCCCTTGGCACCGAACAGGGTGATGACCCGGGCGGCATGTTCTTCCGGCCGGCTGGCGGACTTGTGCATCGCCAGAATCGAGACCAGGGCGGTATGGACCTCTTCGGGTTGGAAGGGCTGCGGCAGGAACTCGCGCGCGCCCTGGCGCATGGCCTGGCGGATGAGCCCGGGTTCCATGTGCGCAGCAGTCACTACCAGAGCCGCATCGGGCAGCCTCTGCATCACCTGAGCGGCGAAGTCGAGCAACTCAGCCGAGGCCGGATGAAGATTGAGGATCACCAGGCGCGGCTGGATGCGCGCTGCGGCTTCCAGCGCCTCCGCATCACACGCCTCGAGCGTTTCGCACGAATAGCCTTCGCTGCCCCGCAGCAGCTCGGCCAGGGCCTCGCGCGTAAAGGGATTGGCATCGATGAGCAATATTTCACTGGATCCGTACATGGCCGCCTCAGTTCTCAAACCAGGTGCACGCAACGCAGCAGGGAATAGCCTTGGCCGGAAGCGCCGGGAGAGGTGATCTCGATGAAGACGCCAATGACGGTTTTGCCGACCATGCCCTCGACAAAGAACGCGGCAAATCCGATCACCTCGATGGCATTGCGGCCGGAATCCGGCGGCTTGGTCGGATCGTAGAGGGGCACCTTGACGACGCGCGGCGAGCTGAAGCTGGTAAAGTTCGAACCAGCCAGCCGTTCGCCATCCCAATAGGCACAATGATCGCAATCGATGAGATAGTCCACGCCCTGACGCGTCGCGCCCTGCATGATCCCGGGTTCGACCTGGAGGATGTCGCCGATATCCACGGTCTCATCGCAGCCGGTGCGGATATTCTCCTCATAAGCGCTGGCACCGCTGATCGGATCGCCGCGGTTGACCGCGGGAAAGTCCACCGGATAAAAGAAACTGGGATTGGTACCGACTTCACCCAGTTGTCCCGCCTTGATCACCACCCGGTCGCCGGGCGTCCAGGCCTCTTTGGGGACAGCCCAGGGGGCGAGCCCGCTGGTCGAGGTGACGTATCCCAATTCGGCGGTGGCGGTGGCGCGAATCACGCGGTTATTGAGGCCGATCAGCGGCAGGAAAAAGAGCTGGAGGGTGCGGCTGGCCGATACCTGGACCCGATTGGCCGTGGGGAAGGTGACATTTTCGTTCGAGATCGCGACCGGCTGCTGGATGCAGTCGTTTTTCGAAGCGTAGCGGATGGCCATCGCCGTCGCCCGGTCGCTGCTGGTCATCAGGCCCGCGGCCCCGGCCAGGGCGGCGCAGTCCACAGCACTCTGCAGCTGGTTGCGCGCGGTCAGGACATAGCCCAAATCGGTCACCATCGCGGCAAAGAGGAGCAGGGTCAGAAAAATCGTAGCGGTAAAGACCAGGACCTCACCGCGTTCATCACCTCTGAAGGAGAGCATAGGGATCCTCACGGTTACTTTCAGCGTGACAGCAGTTTTTCATCCAACGGCGGCTCGGTCAACGAGCTGCCGACAATCTCGGGGGTGACGACAATGAGCAGTTCGCTCTCTTTATGCTGAAAACGCGTGCTCTTGAAGAGCTGACCGAGCACCGGGATGCTACCAAGCAGGGGAATCTGGCTGACATGCCGAGCCATCTCCCGGGAAAGCAGGCCGCCGATGGCGAGAAACCGGCCCTGCTCCATCTCCACGGTAGTCTCGGCCTTGCGCGCGCTCAGCGCCGGAACATTGAAGCCGCTGAGGGTGATGCCGTTATCGAAATCAAGGCTGCTGACCTCGGCGGCGATCTTGAGATTGATGCGGGTCGAATCGATGATCCGCGGCAGGAAGCGCAAACGCACGCCGAACTCCTTGAACTGGATCGTCACCGACTGGGTACCCGCAGCCCCGGAAACGATGGGCACCGGAAACTCACCGCCGGCGAGAAAACTCGCCTCCGCGCCGTTGACTGCGCAGAGGTTGGGCTTGGCCAGCACGGTCAACAGGCTCTTTTCCTCCAGGGCGCGCATGATGGTGGAAAAATCAAGCTCGGGGATGGAAAAAAAGATGTCGACGGCATCGGCGAGACCGAGCGGATCGCTGGGCGTATTGACCTTGCCGCTGAAGAGGCCCAAATCGGCCTTTTTGCCGCCCAGATCGATATTCTTTTTCCAGAAATCGAGACCGAGTTCCTTCAGGGCGTTATCGTTGATCTCCGTAAAGCGCACCTTGAGCAGGATCTGCTGCGGCAGCCGCTCCTCCCCTACTTCGACCCGGTAGATCGCAAAGACCTCATTTTCGTCCCAGACCACCAGGCTGGTCGCCCCGGCCAGCTTGCCATTGATCAGCACCTGGCTCGGCGTCACCACGGTCGCATCGGCGACATCGGGGTTGGCGATCGAAATGCGCTTGATCGGAGCGGCAAACGAAAGAACCTCGGACTGGCCCAAGAGGACCTTGACCTCACCGCGGCTGGCGGCATTGAGCGACGGCATCCATATCAGCAGAAGCAGGGCGATCGTACTCCACCACCCGCTCTTTATGGCCCTCCTGCCCCGCCCGCTTGTACGGCTTGAGCACAACCGGGCCGCAACAGCCGGTTTTTGCGTCACTACGTTTTGCATGCTCCGTGTCATAGAATCCTCGCCTCGCTAAACGCCTCAGGGTTGATTACCGTCCGCCTGCTTTTCGGGCTGGACAAAGGTGACTTCTTCACGCTTGCTGGAGCGGAGGACCTCGACGGTATGGGACGCCGGCCGGGGCGCCGCTGCGGGCGCACTGGCCACCTCACGCGGCCGCTGGAGCGGCCGTACCTCGCCCCCGCCGGCTCCGCTGATCAGCTCGCGCAGCTGCACGCCGCGCGTGGCCTGCGCATCGCGGTCGGCCGAATTGCGCAGCACCAACTGCAGCTTGCCTTCGCTCGCAGCCAGGGCGAGCTTTTCAGCCTGAGTGGGATCGACCAGCAGGGTCACCGATTGCACCTTGACCGGATCGTCGTCCTCGCGTTCAAAGGTCTGGTCGACGGCCAGCACGAGCACATCCTCGAGGATGATCTTGGTCTTGGATTCTTCCTTGTTGTTCAGGGCGGCGACGGTCACCAGCACATCCACCCGCGCATCGGGAAGGATAAAGCCGCTGACGCCGCTGACGACATTGACCGAGACCGTCAGGGCCCGCATCCCCGGCGGAATCAGGCTGGAAAAGCCGCTGCCCGATCCCGAAGGAGCAAGCTTGGAGTCCAGGATCGGCTCCCCGGCCACCACCGGCACCCGGGTGATGCGCCCGGCCACCTGGGCCGTGTCGCTGAAGGTGCCGGCGGGCAGCAGCTCTTTCGGCCACGCCATGGCCTTGAGATGCATTCCCGAGATCTTGACCCCCACCGCCAGGTCCTGCGTTGCGACCAGCACCTGCTGGGGCGCGTCGCCGCGGGACGGCGTGCGCAGCTGCTGCCCCTGCAGATAACGGTAGACCGCCAGGGTGGCCAGCAGGCTGACGACCAGGGTCAAGGGCATGACTATTTTCTGCTTCATGAGGAACATGGGATCTCCCGGACCTAGTCTTCCCAATGCATGGTTGAACTGCGTACGAGCTGTAAAGAGCGTAAACGGGGGATGATGTTGCCCGTGATCGAGGCGTAAACCAGACTGACCGTCACGCGCACGTCACCGCTGGAATTGGGACCGGAAAGGGTGACCGTGGCTCCGCTGATCTGGCTGGCGGTGAGCACCGTCTGCGCCGCCGTGTTGACCTGGGAATAATCCGGACTCGAGATGGCCGCGACCCGGGCACCCTCGCGCGCTGCGCTGGTCATGACGTTGACCGTCATCCACAGCCGGCCGAATTCGACGATGGTCACGACCATCAGGATCAGCAGTGGCAGCACCAGGGCGAACTCGACTGCGGACTGCCCGGATACGCTGTGAGGAAACCTTTTCATTCTGTTGATCATGGCGCCCACCCTACCTGATTTGACAAAATGAAAGCATCGTGCCCAGAGCGATGGCCACACCGTAGGGCAAGGTGGCGGTCGCGAGGCCGCTCTCCTTCCCGGCCGGTGCAGTACCGCGCCGAATGCGCAGGGCCTGCAGCGCCATCATCACCAGGGCCAAAAATCCACCGCTTGCAGCGGTCCACACCAGAGCGCCCGCCGCGGCCGCGGGATCAAGCCAAACCGCAGCCCCAGCCATCAGTTTCACATCGCCCGCTCCAATCATCCCGCCCAGATAGAACAGAAAAAAAATGCCGCCGCCGAGCGCCAGGCTGAGGAGCGCCTGCACCCATCCGGCTCCGCACAATCCCTGCAGCACAAGCCCCGTCCCCGCCAGGGGCAGAGTCAGGGCATTGGGGATGCGGCGCCAGCCGAGATCGTAGCAGCCGGCAACCAGCAGCAGAGGCATCAGATAATAGGCTAATAGCGGCATATTCCACCCAATAAATAAAGGGCTAACCACCTGCGCGTTCTGGTCCGGTTCTTCACCTACACACCACGTGACCCGCGCACCGACACCGATCCTCGATCAGTAGTCCGGACCTGCTGTTGCAGGTGATTAGCCCTTGGCAAAACCATTGATAAAACCGGGAAGCTGCGTTCTCCTCACAGCAGACAGCCTCACCGACACCTGACCTGGCCCATCCTGAGCCGCCGTCGCAGACATCGGCGGGCGGCTTAGAGGGCGTTGGCGATCTGGGTCAGAACCGTCGTGATCTGGTTGCCGAGAAGGGTGACCGCGATGATCGCCACAACGGCAATCAGGACCAGGATCAGGGCGTACTCGGACAGGGTCTGTCCCTCTTCCTGACGGAAGAAATTGCGGATAACAGCGATGGGATTAAACATGGCGTGCTCCTTTCTTGAATGACTTCAGGCTCTTTTCCGGCCTGCTGGATGTGTAACGCGTTGGTTAAATGCACCGGGAAGCGGATGCACTTCCCGAATTTTCTGGATCGTACGTTTTTTCAAGTCAGCTGGATTAAAACGGAAGCCGGGCAAAACTGCAGGGAGTCGGGCAAGGGGTGCAGGGCTGGTAGCAGCGGGAGCGGTTGCTCTTTCTGGTTCATCGCTCTCTCTGTATATATATACGAAATTCCGGATTCAATGTCAAGGAAAAAATGCTCTGTTTTGATATTTTTGAGACATTTTGTAATATATTAGTGTCTTTCTGTACATTTCGTGCGGGAGCGGCCGTCACCAGAGTGTGACACCCCCGGCGGCCGGCACCGGGAAAAAAAAGCCCGATCACCAGGACCGAGCTAAATGGACCATAAACCAGGCTATACCATCGGCCCCCTGCGGCGGCCCGGCAGAGCGGGCAGGGAAAGCGCAGGGCGCGCGGGGCCAGATCGCCGGCCGGGCGGCGGCTACACCACCGGCACCGCAGCGGCTACACCACCGGCACGGCTGCAGCCGCATCAGCAGCCGGGCGGCGACTACATCGCCGGCAAGGCTGCCGCCGCGAACACCTCCATCAGGCTGTTTGGGGCCAGGCCCAGCCAGAGCACACCGACCAGCGCGATCACCAGCGCCACAACCACCGCGGGATGCGGCTTGTCCGTCGCCAGGGGCTCCTCCGCCTCGCGCATGTAGAGCTGCACCACCAGACGGGTGTAATAAAAGACCGACATCACGGCATTGAGCACGGCGATGACGGCCAGGGGAATGAGGCCGGCCTTGACGGCAGCAGCGAACAAATAAAACTTGCCGAGGAACCCGCCGGTGGGCGGAATGCCCGCCAGGCTGAACATGAAAACCGCCATGGCCAGGCTGGCAAAGGGGGCGCGGTAGCCCAGGCCCCGGTAACTCGCAAAGGTGAGCCGCTCCTCGCGGCTGTTGCGGCCAAACCAGGTCAGAACACCAAATGCCCCCGCGTTCATCAGGGTATAGACGACCAGATAGTAGAGAATGGCGCTCTGCCCGGCGGCATTGCCCGCGCTCAGGGCGACGAGGAGATAGCCGGCATGGGCGATGCTCGAATAGGCGAGCATGCGCTTGATGTTGTTCTGTGTGATCGCCAGAAGGTTGCCGATGGTCATGGTCAGGACCGCCAGGAGCGGCAGAATCGCATTCCAGTTGAAGGCAGTGAAGGGCATGGCAATGAAGACAATGCGGATCAGCACCGCAAAGGCGGCGGCTTTGGTGGCCGTCGCCATAAAGGCCGTGACCGGCGTCGGCGCCCCCTGGTAGACATCCGGGGTCCACATGTGAAAGGGCACGAGCGCCGCCTTGAAGGCAAAGCCGATGAGGACGAGCAGCCCGCCGGCGCGCAGCATCAGGCCGCCCCCGCTGGCCGCGAGGCTGGCGCCGATCTGCTGCAAGCCGAGAAGGCCGGTGGCGCCATAAATCAGCGCCATGCCATAGAGGAGGAATCCGGTGGCAAAGGAGCCGAGGAGGAAGTACTTGAGGGCGGCCTCGGTGGCATCGACGCGCATTTTGCGGAAACCGACCATCACATAGAGGGCGATGGAGAGAAGCTCCAGTCCGAGAAAGATGACGAGGAGGTGTTGTGTCGCGGTCATGATGGTCATGCCGGTGATGGCCAGCAGCAGCAGCCCGAAGAAATCGCCGTACTGGAGGTATTCGTCCTCGATCCGGTTGAGGGAGATCAGTACGGTCAGCAAGCCGCCGATCAGGAAAATCCCCTGGAAGGCCAGTGCCAGCCGGTCGACCGTGACCGTGCCGTCAAAGCCGGACTCCGGCCGGGCCCAGAGTCCGGCAACGGCGACGAAGGCGGCGGCCAGGCCGAGCAGGGCGAGAGCGGCGAGCAGCTCACGACGCACCTGGCGCCAGAAGAGGGGCAGCAGCAGGAGCAGGAGGGCGGCTGCGAGCAAAATGAGCTGGGGCGCGATCAGGTGCAGCTGGATTTGCGGAACAGAGACCGCCATGATGGTCCTCTTGAGTAAATGGATCTCTTTGGTTTTGCCGGCGGACCCGAGCGTGGTCCGCCTTTGCTGCGCCGGGCGGGTGCCTTGTGCCGGAGCCTGTCCGGCGCTCTTCGCTTATTTTACCGGGTCCATGGCCGTCGGGCTGGTGGAGATGGCCTCGATGAGGGCGATCCGGTCCTGTTTGCTCCGGGCGTCTGTGAGCAGCTTTTGCGCCGCCGCCTGGCTCTTGTCGAGGAAGGGGGCGGGATAGAGGCCGATCCACAGGCAGAGCAGGACGATCGGCACCAGGGTGGCGATCTCGCGGCGATTAAGGTCCTTGAGCACCTGGTTTTCTGCTTTGTCGAGCTTGCCGAAATTCATGCGCTGGAACATGGTCAGCATATAGACCGCCGAAAGGATCACCCCGGCGGCAGCCAGGATGGCATACATCCGCTGCACCTGGAAGGTGCCGACCAGCACCAGAAACTCGCCGACGAAGCCGTTCAGGCCGGGCAAGCCGATCGAGGAGAGGGTGAAGATGGCAAAAAAGGTCACGAAGACCGGCATTTGCCGGGCCAGCCCGCCAAAGTCAGCGATCAGGCGCGTGTGACGGCGCTCGTAGATCATTCCCACCAGCAAAAAGAGGGCGCCGGTGGAGAGGCCATGGTTGACCATCTGGAGGATCCCCCCCTGCAGCGCGGGCAGCGTCAGGGCAAAGATGCCCAGCATGACAAAGCCGAGATGGCTCACCGAGGAAAAGGCCACCAGTTTTTTCAGATCCGGTTGCACCCAGCTGACCAGGGCGCCATAGAGGATCCCGATCACCGCCAGGGCCATAATCCAGCCGCCATAGTTTGCAGTGGCATTCGGGAACAAGGGAATGCAGAAACGCAAAAATCCGTAGGTGCCCATTTTAAGGAGGATGCCGGCGAGAATGACACTGCCGCCGGTCGGGGCCTCGACATGGGCATCGGGCAGCCAGGTGTGCAGCGGGAACATCGGCACCTTGATGGCAAAGGCCAGGCTGAAGGCGAAAAAGAGCCAGACCTGCGCCTTGCCGGCGATCAGCAGCCGGCTCAGGGCGAGATAATCGAAGGTGTAGGTGCCGGTCTGGCTGCCGTTGAGGAAACAGAGGGCGAGGATCGCCACCAACATCAGGACGCCGCCGAACATCGTAAAGAGGAAGAATTTGATCGCCGCATAGAGTCGCCGCTCGCCGCCCCAGACGCCGATGATAAAATACATCGGGATGAGCATCCCCTCCCAAAAAATGTAAAAAAGGATCAGATCCAGGCTGAGAAACACCCCGAGCATCGCCGTCTCGAGTACCAGGAACATCATCATGTATTCCTTGACCCGTTTGGTCACCGCGCTCCAGCTGCCGAGAATCACCAGCGGCGTGAGAAAGGCGGTGAGCATCACCATCAGCAGGCTGATGCCGTCAATGCCGAGATGGTAGCCGATGCCGGCCGAGGGAATCCAGCTGCGCAGTTCCTCAAACTGGAATCCGGGATTGGCGCCGTCAAATCCGCCGAACAGAGGCAGGGCGAGCAGAAAGACCACCAGGGTCAGGGTCAGCGTAAAGCGCCGGATGAACTGCTCGTACTGCCGCGGCACGAAGAGGAGCAGCAGGGCCCCGGCCAGGGGCAAAAAGGTGAGCAGGCTCAATATGGGGACGCTACTCAGGTCGATCATGAAGGGACTCCAGAATAAGGTGCAGCCGCACACCGGCTAGAACAGGAGGTAGAACAACAGCGCCACAACGCCAAAAACGAAGAGCAGGGCGTAATTCTGCACCATGCCGGTCTGGACGCTGCTCAGCGCCCGCGATCCGGCCCCGATCAGCGCGGCCACGCCATTGAGGGAACCGTCGATCACCCGGGTATCAATGAAACGCCACAGCGCGGATTCGGAGAAGCGGCGCAAGGGCCGGGTGATCGCAGCATCATAAAGTTCGTCGATGTAGTACTTGTTGAACACCAGGGTATAGAGGCCGCCGAGCCTTTTGGCGGTGCGCTCGGGCAGGTCGCTCTTACGGCCGTAAAAACGCCAGGCAAGCCAGAGGCTGGCCAGGACCGCCAGGAGCACGATCCCCATCAGCATCAGCTCGAGTCCATGTCCGGCTTCTGCAGGGCTCGCCGCGGCGCCGTCCTGGATCGTCGTGCTGGCCGCGAAGACGGGGGCGAGAAAGTGCTCAAAGTGCTGACCGCCTCCGAGCACGGCCGGGATGCCGATCCAGCCGCCGCCGACCGAGAGGATCGCGAGAATGATCAGCGGCCAGGTCATCACGCCCGGCGATTCGTGCACATGGTGCGCCGTTTGCGCATCGGCGCGCAGGGTGCCGGAGAAGGTCATGAAGATCAGCCGGAACATGTAAAAGGTGGTGAGCGCCGCCGCAACGGCGCCGATGAGCCAGAGCCAGGGCGCGCCATGGACACCGGACCAGGCCTGCCAGAGGATCTCATCCTTGCTGAAAAAGCCGGAAAAACCGGGTATACCGGCGATGGCCAGGGTGGCGAGGAGCATGGTCCAGAAGGTGCGCGGCATTTTGTCCTTCAGCCCGCCCATGCGGCGCATGTCGGTTTCATTGGACAGGGCATGCATGACGCTGCCGGCGGCCATAAAGAGCAGGGCCTTGAAAAAGGCATGGGTCATCAGATGAAAAATCCCCGCGGCGAATGCCCCGACGCCGACGCCGATGAACATGTAGCCGAGCTGGCTGATGGTGGAATAGGCGAGCACCCGTTTGATATCGAACTGGGTCAGGCCGATCGTCGCGGCGTAGAGGGCGGTCAGGGCGCCGACGCTGGCGACGACGGTAGCGGCGGCCGGGGCCAGGGTGTAGAGGATATTGGCGCGGGCCACCATGTAGACTCCGGCGGTGACCATGGTGGCGGCATGGATCAGGGCACTGACCGGCGTGGGACCGGCCATGGCATCCGGCAGCCAGACATAGAGGGGCAGTTGCGCGGACTTGCCGGCCGCCCCGACGAAGAGGAGCAGGGCGATGGCGGTCAGGGTGGCGCTGCCCATCGTCATCCCTGCAGCCCGGGTAAAGACCTCGGTGAAATCGAGGGTGTGGAAGGTGGCGAAGATCAAAAAGATCGCAAGGAGAAAACCGAAATCGCCGATGCGGTTGACAATGAAGGCCTTGCGCCCGGCAGAGGCGTTCCCCTCCTCCTCATACCAGAACCCGATCAGCAGATAGGAGCAAAGGCCAACCCCCTCCCAGCCGATGAACATCATCAGGAAATTGTTGGCCATCACCAGAAGCAGCATCGCAAAGACAAAGAGGTTGAGGAAAATGAAGAAGCGGTTGAAGCTGCGGTCGCCGTGCATGTAGCCGATGGCATAGATATGGATAATGAACGAAACGCCGGTGACGACCAGGATCATCACCATCGAGAGCGGATCGATCTGAAAGCCGATTTCCGTGCTCAGGGCGGCGGTGGCGATCCACTTGAAGAGATGCACCTCGACCAGGCGATCCGACGCCGGCAGGCGCAGCAGATCAAAAAAGAGGGCGACCGCGACCGCGAAAGCCAGCCCCACTGCGCCACTGGCAATAATGCCCGGCCTGTTGCCGGCACTCTTCCATCCGGTCAGGGCATTGATGAGCAGGCCCAGCAGAGGGAAAAGGGGTATCAACCAAACCAGATCGAACATGGACGCTCCATACTCTCATTCTCTTGCGTATACCGCCGGATCACTCATCGCCCGGCCGAATCGGATTTCCGGGCGCTATCCTGAATATCTCTGTTTTCCCGGCACACCCGGCAGCCGGCCCGTTTCCTCCCCCGCCGGGGGGCGATTCATCCCTTCAGCAGATTGATCTCATCCACATGTACCGTCCCGCGCAGACGGAAAACGGAAATAATGATCGCCAGCCCGACAGCCACCTCGGCCGCGGCCACCGTCATGATAAAAAAGACGAAGAGCTGCCCATCCAGGGCTTGCCAGCGTTCTGAAAAGGTGATAAAGGTGAGATTGACCGCGTTGAGCATCAGCTCGATGCTCATAAAAATGACCAGGGCATTGCGGCGTATCAGCACCCCGGCTACCCCGATGCCGAAAAGCAGGGCTGCGACGATCAGAAAATAATCGAGTGGAATGGTCGACATGGCTGCATCCTCCTCACTGCTCTTTGGGCAGTTTACGGCTGCCGAGAATGATGGCGCCGACGATGCCGGTGAGCAGCAGCACCGAGGCGATTTCAAAGGGATAGAGGTAGGTGCTGAAAAGCCCCTTGCCGAGACTTTCGACTCCGCCAAAAACGCCATATTGCCCGGTCAGCCGGCCGAAGAGGGCATGGCCGGCGGCCACAAACACCAGCAGCTGGACGGCCAGGACTACCGCCATGAGGACGCCGAGGGCGATGGAGCGCCGCTGACCCAGCGGCAATTGCACCTCATCGGCCAGATTGAGCAGCATGATCACAAAGAGGAAAAGGACCATGATGGCACCGGCGTAAACGATCACCTGGACGATACTGAGAAATTGAGCTCCGAGAAGAAAATAGAGGCCCGCCAGGGCGAAGAAGGTGAGGATCAGAAATACGGCGCTGTAGACCGGATTTTTGTGGGTCACCATCAGCACGGCGCCGGCGATGGCCAGTCCGGCAAAGAGAAAAAAAAGTACTGGAATCATGCGCATTCCCTTGGATGGATAAGCTGTACAGCAAAAAAACCGCACACCTGGGTAAGACCTCAATCCCCGCGAAAGGTGCAGCGCCTGCGGACGAAGAGCGTGCAGCGCGCGAGGATTCTGAAAAACATGGCCAAAGGAGGAGCTGCCGGGTACCTCCGCCCTCTGGCGTCGATGTCGATGGGGTCAAGACGCCGGAAGCCATAAGGCACGCCCGGCTACAACCCGGTCTCCTCCTTGCTGCGATCAAAGTACTTGCCGTCCGCGGTAAGATCATAGTTGCGCAGGAGCCGCTCCTTGTCCCAGATCAGATCCTCCCGCGTATAGGCTGAAAAATCATAGATCTCGGTGAGTTGGATCGCCTCTTCCGGGCAGGCTTCTTCGCACATGCCGCAAAGGATGCAGCGCAGCATATCGATCGTAAATTCGACCGGGTATTTCTCACGGTCCGGCCAGGGCGCAACGCCGGCCTTCATGCTGATGCACTTCGCCGGGCACGCGGTGGAGCACATTTCGCAGGCGACACATTTGATCCGGCCCTGCTCATCCTTGTTAAGGCGGATGGCACCACGATGCCCCGGTGGAACCGGCCACCTTTCTTCCGGATAGGAGACCGTGTACTTTTTGCTGAAGAAATGCTTGATCGTGATCCACATCCCTGCAAGAATGCCCGGAAAGTAGGAGCGATCCCACCGCTTCGGCCGGTACCCGACATTTTTAACGCCCATATCTATCCTTGATTATTGGTTTCCTGAACCTCTCTGCGCCCCGCCAAGGTCTGCCGCGCCCCGGCGCTAGTGCACCAGCAGCAAGCCGGCACCGGTGAGGAGGATGTTCACCAGGGCCAGCGGGATCAGGATCTTCCAACCGAGCCGCATCAGCTGGTCAAACCGGAATCGGGGGATGGTCCAGCGCACCCAGAGAAACAAAAAGAGAAAAAAACCGGTCTTGAGCGCAAACGCCAGCAGCGACAGCAGCACACCCCAGCCGCCCAGGGCGGCCTCGTCCACCCAGGGAAAGTCCCAGCCGCCGAAGAAGAGCGTGGCCAGAACCGCTGAGGTCGTGATCAGGGCGACATATTCCCCCATGAAAAACATCGCAAACTTCATCGAGCTGTACTCGGTATGGTAGCCCCCGACCAGCTCAGGCTCGGATTCGGCCAGATCAAAGGGGAGACGGTTGGCCTCCGCGAAGGAGGCGACGAGAAAGGTAACAAAAGCAAGCGGCTGAAGAAAGATGTTCCAGCGCGGCAGGAACCCGAAGAGCATGCCGCTCTGATATTCGACGATGCTGCTGAGGCGCAGCGATCCGGTGATCATGATGATGCCGATGATCGACATGCCGAGCGAAAGCTCGTAGCTGATCATCTGTGCCGAGGCGCGCAGGCCGCCGAGGAAGGGGTATTTGCTGTTCGAGGCCCAGCCGCCCAGGACCACGCCGTAGACCCCGAGTGAGACCAGGGCAAAGATGAAGAGGATGCCGACGTTGAGATCGACGATCTGCAGCGGGATCGTGCGGCCAAAGAGTTCGGCCGCGTGACCGAAGGGGATGGCGGCGAAGGTCATCAGCGCGGGGACGAGCACGAGCAACGGGGCCAGGGTATAGAGCACCTTGTCTGCACCGGCCGGAAAGATCTCCTCCTTGAAGAAGAACTTGATGCCATCGGCGACGGCCTGGAAGAGCCCCTCCGGGCCGACGCGGTTGGGGCCGAGGCGGTCCTGAATGAAGGCGCTGACGCGGCGTTCGGCCAGTTCCATGATCATCAGGATGAGCAGATTGACCACGATGACAATGACAATCTTGGCCAAAATGATGCCCGTATCGATCCAGGTGAAGCCCAACTCGTTCATACCGGTTCCTTAGCTCAATTGAATGCCAACATCTGCAATCCTGAAATAGGAGAGGCCCGCGAAGCCCGGGAGGCGGCTGGCGAGGTCATTGAAAACATCGGCGGCTGAATTCAGAGGCAGCGGCTGGCCGAGCAACCTGCCCAGGCTGCCCAGGGTGCTCCAGACCGGGCGAATCCCGGCGGGTGGCTCCAGCGCAGCATGGAGGCGTTGCAGACGGCCCTGGGCATTGACAAAGGTTCCCTCCTGCTCAGCATAGCCGGCCATGGGCAGGGCGATGTCCGCCTGGCGGGCGAGGTCATTCTCCGTCAGGGACCAGACCACCAGCATCTCCAGTCCATCGAGCAGCTGCAACTGTGCGGCGGCGGGCGCGGCATACGGGGCGCCGATCATCAGGAGGGTACGGATCCGCCCCTGCTGCAGTTCCGCCCAGAGATCCTGGCTGCTGCTGAGGGCGAGTTGTGCGCCGCGGCGGTTGGGGCTTTTGTCCGCGCGGATGGTGAAACCGCTCTTATAGGTAATGTCGCTGCCCTCGGGAGCGGGGGCGTTGAGGAGGATGGTCTTCACGCCCAGGTCTTCACCGAGGAGCCGGCGCAGCACATAGTTATCCTCGACAGTGGCATGCGCCGATCCGGCGATGGCCACTTCGGCGAGGCGGTTCTCCGCGGCCAGCCGGCGCAAATGGGCCGATAGCTGTTGCAGCGCCGCGTCGATGCTCAACACTGCGCCCGTTTTATCGCGCGGCGCGAGCAGGCGCACCTGGTTCTCGCCGGCACGGTAGCTGTAACGGCCGTCGTCGCAGATCCACGGGCCGTTGACCGCGGCATTCTCACGCGCGCGGATGCGGTAAATGGCGTTCTCCTTGTGTTCGATCGAGATGTTGCAGCCGCTGCTGCAGCTGCTGCAGATGCTGCGGGTGCGGTTAAGGTTCCAGACCCGGGCATTGAAAAGGAAATCCTTGTCGATCAGGCAGCCGACCGGACAGATCTCGACGATATTGCCGGTCATCTTGTGGGTCAGGCCGCGGCCGGGAAAGATCGAGATATCGCTGTGATAGCCGCGGTTTTCGACGGTCAGCCAGGGTTCGCCGACCACATCCGTGTAGAAGCGGACGCAGCGGGTGCAGAGCACGCAGCGGTTGCGGTAGAGAAGGATGTTCCCGCCCAGATCTTTGGTGGGGCGGACGCGTTTATCCTCCACCATGCGGCTGTGGGAGGAGCCATATTTGAAGGTATAATCCTGGAGCAGGCACTCGCCGGCCTTGTCGCAAATAGGGCAATCCAGGGGATGGTTGATGAGGAAGAACTCGAGCATGCTGCGCCGGGCGTCCTTAACCTGCTCGGTCTGGGTCAGGACGACCATGCCCTCCTTGATCTCCGTGGCGCAGGAGAGAACGAGCTTGGGGCTTCCCTCCAGTTCGACCAGGCACATGCGGCAGCTGCCGGCGATGGTCAGGGCTGGATGGTAGCAGTAATGGGGAATTTCGATGCCATGGGCCAGAGCAGCTTTGAGGATGGAGGTCCCGGCGGCAGCTTCTATTTCTTTACCGTCTATCGTAAAAGTGGGCATGGACGTATTCTATCGTTAGGGGTCGGGTTAGTGGCGGTACGGACAGCGGCCAAGTTGGGCGTGGGCGCTGAACTCGTCGCGGAATTGTTTGAGAAAGCTGGCGGCCGGCATGGCGGCGGCGTCGCCGAGCGGGCAGATGGTGCGAAAATTGATATGCCGGGCGATGTCCTCGAGCAGCGGCAGGTCTTCGGGCCGGCCGCCGCCCTTTTCGAGGCGGCCGAGGATCTTGGCCATCCAGGTTGTGCCCTCGCGGCAGGGGGTGCACTGGCCGCAGGATTCGTGGGCGTAAAAGCGTTCGAGATTATAGAGGGCATTGACCATGCAGGTCTCCTCATCCATGACGATGACGCCGGCGGAGCCGAGCATCGAGCCGGCTGCGGCCAGCGACTCATAGTCCATGCTGACATCGATCTGGTCGGCGCGGAGCACCGGGACCGAGGAGCCGCCGGGGATGACGGCTTTCAGCTTTTTGCCGCCGCGGATGCCGCCGCAGTCGTCATAAATGAGTTCCTTGAGGTTCTTGCCCATCGGAAATTCGTAGAGGCCGGGTCTGTTAACATGGCCGGAGACGCAGTAGAGCTTGGGGCCGGTATTCTTGGGATTGGGCCCGATGGCGGCGAACCACTCGGCGCCACGGTTGAAAATGAGCGGCAGATTGGCGAGGGTTTCGACGTTGTTGACCACCGTCGGGCTTTTGAACGCACCGACGACCGCCGGAAAGGGCGGCTTGAGGCGCGGCCAGCCGCGTTTGCCCTCGAGCGATTCCAGCAGGCCGGTCTCCTCGCCGCAGATATAGGCGCCGGCGCCGCGATGGACGGTCACCTGCAGATCGTAGCCGCTCCCCTGGATGTTGTTCCCGAGGAGATGGCCGGCTTCGGCTTCGGCAATGGCCTGCTCGAGCACGTGCGCCCCGTAGGCGAATTCGCCGCGGATGTAGATGTAGGCGCGGCGGGCGTCGATGGCAAAGGAGGCGATAGCGATGCCCTCGAGCAGCATATGGGGTTCATGTTCGATGAGGTAACGGTCCTTGAAGGTGCCGGGCTCGGATTCGTCGGCATTGCAGACCAGATACTTGGGCTTTTCCGAATCCCGCGGCACAAAGCTCCATTTCATCCCGGTCGGGAATCCGGCGCCGCCGCGGCCGCGCAGGCCCGATTTCTTCACCTCCTCGATCACCGCGGCCGGCTGGCCCTGCTGCAGCACCTTTTTCCAGGCCGACCAGCCCTGGTTGGCCAAATAGAAGGCCAACTCCCGCGATTCCGGCTTGTCGGCATTATGAAGGAGATAGTGTTCGCTCATGCACCTCTATCCTGCCTGATCAGGGCAAATTCGCCAAAATTTCGTCCACCTTTTGCGGTGTCAGATTTTCATAATAGGTTTCGTTGATCTGCATCACCGGAGCCGTGCCGCAGGATCCGAGGCACTCCACCTTGCGCAGGGTGATTTTTTTGTCCGGTGTGGTCTCCCCGGCCTTGATGCCGAGCTTGTTCTCGAGATGATCGACCAGCGATTCGGCTCCGAGCAGGGCACAGGAAAGGGTCGCGCAAACCTGAATCACATGCCGTCCCTCTTCCTGGCGCGGGTAAAGCGTGTAAAAAGAGACCACATCCATCACCCGGAGGGGCGGGATCTCCAGCAGCCCGGCGATATACTCCATGACCTCGGGGGTGATGGTCCTGAATTCCGCCCGAGCGATGTGAAGCACCTGAAGGAGCGCCGCCTCCTTGTCGGGGTAATGGCCGAGAATTTCCGTGACCCTGGCCCGGCCCGCGTCGCTGAATGCTATGCTCATCTCTGCTGGTCCTTGAGAATTAGCGGTCAAGTTCGCCCGCGATGATATTCAGGCTGCTAAGCACGGCGACGGTATCCGGGAGCAGTCGGCCGCGCAGCAGGCTGGGAATGATCTGGAAATTATAGAACGAGGGGGGGCGGACCCGGAAACGGTAGGGGCCGTTACCCTCGTTGCTGATGACGTGATAGCCGAGTTCGCCATTGGGCGCTTCGGTGGGGATATAGGCCTCCCCCTTGACGGCCCGGGCGCCCCGGTTGAGCATGATGATCTCGAACTGATGGATCAAACCCTCGATAGAGCCGTAGACCTCGTTTTTGGTTGGCAGGATCACCTTCGAGTCCGAATCGACGTAGAGGTCGCCCTCGGGAAAGTGATCCACCGCCTGCTGAATGATCCGGATCGACTGGCGCATCTCCTCGAGGCGCACCATATAGCGGTCCCAGACATCGCCGGTGTTGCCGACCGGGATATCAAAATCAAAGTCCTCATAGCTGGAGTAAGGCGCCGCCTTGCGCAGGTCGAAGGGGACGCCGCTGCCGCGCAGGCAGGGGCCGGTGATGCCATAGGAGGCGGCGGCCTCGGGGGTAATGATGCCGACCTCGCGGGTGCGGCCGAGATAGATCGAGTTATGGGAGAGGAGCTTGTCGACCTCATCGATGGCCTTGGGCAAGCCGTCGAGGACGGTTTGCAGGAGGGGGAAAAAGGTGTCCGGGATGCCGCGGTCGCGGGCGAAGCCGCCGACGCGGGCATAGCTGACGGTCAGGCGGGTGCCGGTGAGCAGTTCGAAGAGGTTGTAGATATTTTCGCGTTCGCGCACGAAGTAGAGCAGTGCCGTAAAGGCCCCGAGGTCCATCGCGTGGGTGCCGATGCAGATGGCGTGGTCCATGATGCGGCCGAGTTCGGCGAGGATGATGCGAAAGTATTGCGCGCGCTTGCTCACCTGGATGCCGAAAAGCGCCTCGACCGGGAGGATATAGGCGAGATTGTTATTGAAGGGCGAGACGTAGTTCATCCGGTCGGTGATCGTCACCACCTGATTATAGGTGCGGTACTCGCCGAGCTTTTCGAAGCCATGGTGGAGGTAGCCGATTTCGGGGGTGCAATTGACGATGTGCTCCCCATCCAGCTCGAGCAGCAGGCGCAGGGTGCCGTGGGTGGCGGGATGAGAGGGCCCGAAATTGAGGAAGAGCCGCTCCTCCTGGGGCTGGTAGACGAAATCGTAAAAATCGGTTTCCGGGGTGTCGAAAGATCTCTCTTGGCTGTTCATGCTCTTCCCGATGACGGTTGGCTTGCCCACAGCTTATTGGGTCTTGGGATTTTCAATTTTTTCAAAATTCTCACGATACCCGACCCCCTGGAGCGGGAAATCCTTGCGCAACGGAAATCCGGAAAAATCATCCGGGCAAAGGATGCGGGTCATATTAGGGTGACCGGTGAAGGTGATCCCGTACATATCAAAGACCTCGCGTTCCGCCCAGTCGGCCGCGGCCCACAGATTGACGGCGCTCTCCAGGCGCGGATCGTTTTCCGGGACCCAGACGCGCACGCGCAGGCGGTGGTTATGCGGCAGCGAGTAGAGGTTGTAGACCACACCGTAGCGCTCCTCCCCTCCCATCTCCAGATAATCGACGCCGAAAAGGTCCATGATCATATTGAATTCCAGCCCCGCCTCCTCCTTGAGGAAGCGGAGCAGCGCGGGTTGTTCCTCGCGGCGGGTGCTGACGAGCAGCTGCCCGTCTACGGCGGCGCTGACAAGGACGCGTGCGCCGAATTGGGCGCCGAGTCTGTCCGCGATCTCCTGATTGGTGGCCATAGCGTTCCATCCACAAAGGATTGCAAGCATCAGCGGTATTCGCGCGACCGCTCTTTTTCGATTTTCTGCTGGATCTTCATCACCGCATCAATGACCGTCTCGGGCCGCGGCGGGCAGCCGGGAACATAGGCATCGACGGGGATAAAATTATCGATACCCTGGATCGTCGAGTAGGTATCGAAGACGCCGCCGCTAGAGGCGCAGGCCCCCATCGAGATCACCCACTTGGGGTCGGGCATTTGCCGGTAGATCTGCTGCAGGATACGGATCATCTTGATATTGACGCGCCCGGCGACGATCAGCAGGTCGGACTGGCGCGGCGAAAAGCGCATCGCCTCGGCGCCAAAGCGGCCCATATCATATTTGGGACCGAGAACGCACATGAACTCGATGGCGCAGCAGGCGGTTCCGAAGGGCATGGGCCAGAGGGAGTTCTTGCGGCCCCAGTTAATGACGGCATCGAGGGTGGTGGTGAGCACCCCCTCGGGCAGTTTGCTCTCTATTCCCATTCCAGGGCTCCTTTTTTCCAGGCGTAGAGATATCCGGCCAAAAGCAATCCGATGAAAACGATCATCTCCACGAAGATAAATCCCCCCAGGGAGAGGTACTGGCGGAAGACCACGGCCCAGGGATAGAAGAAGACCAGTTCGATATCAAACAGGACAAAGAGCATGGCGATGATGTAGAAGCGGATCGAAAAGCGGATGCGCGGGCCGCCGATGGGGATCTTGCCCGACTCGTAGGCGGAAAGTTTGAGCGGATTGGGACGGCTGGGGCCGAAAAGATGGGTCAGGAGGAGAATAGCACCGCCGAGGAAAGCGGCCACCGCAAAAAGGAGCAGCAGGGGTAATAGGTCATGTAACATAGTAGGCCTCTGATCAGGAGTAAAGAGGGGACGCGGCAGCGGTTCTGAACGGAGGGCACCGCCCCTGGCCCGGCAGGAGTATCCGCCCCTGACCGCGTTCAGTCAGCAACCCTGCAGATAAAATAAGCGGTTGCGGATCAAAAAGCAAGGCAATAATTCGCAGGGCCTCGCTGCGGGCGTATCTCGCCTCGCTCCTGCAGGTAAATCTCGCCTCGCCCCTGCAGGTAAATCGCGCCTCGCCCCTGCAGGGCTTATTCTGCCGCCAGACGGCCATAGCCCCGGCATACTGAAAATAATTCAGAAAACACTTGCATTTCAGATGATAAAGTCGTATAATAAAGCACCATAAATGTACGCTTGTGCCCGCCTTTCTAAATCGGTAATGGAGTTTGTTGTACGACAGATCCAAAGAATCGTGTAGAATGGCAAACAGAGGCTGTTCACGCGATTTTTTTATGCCCTGGCGAGACGAGTAAAGTGGTACGTGGTTGTTCAACTTTTTTAAGCAAGGAGTTTCCAGATGGAAACAGGAACTGTCAAGTGGTTCAATGCCTCCAAAGGCTACGGCTTCATCACTCGTGAACAAGGCGGAGATGTCTTCGTCCATTTCAACGCCATTCAGGGCACCGGCTACCGGACCCTTGATGAGGGCGACAAGGTCGAGTTTGAAGTCACCCAGGGCGCCAAGGGTCTGCAGGCTGAAAAGGTCACCAAACTGTAAGCTTGACATAAAGACAAAAAAAATCCCGGTCCGTAAGGATCGGGATTTTTTTTTGCTCCTGCCCTGCAGCGGCGCCGAACCGGGGGCGAGGCTTGCGCGGTGCGCCGGGATCAGAACTTGATCGCTCCGCTCCCCTCAGTTGAGATTCTTCACCGGACAGACATCGCCGGGATTCTGAAAATTGCACTCGCCCCAGGCTGCGCACCAGGTGCCGCAGATCAGCGCCGAACCGTCGATGTCGCGCGCCGGCGCCGGCTTGAATTCATACTGCTCGGGGGCATGGTTCTTGATCTGGCTGAGGGTGTGGATGATCGCATCCATGTGGCGCATCACCGGCGTGGCGGGGTCGAGGGCAAAGAGGCGGTTGGCACGAATGGCGGCGCGGATCGCCGGATCAAAGGGGATGGCACCACCGATCTCCGCGCCCAGGCCAACCTCGTGCGCGAGGTAGCTGTTGAGCAGATTCATATCCTTGCGGTAGTGGTCATCGGTCACCTGATTGAAGAGCACACGCAGGGTAAAGCTGCCGGAGATCCGGCGCATCAGCTCCGCGGCCGGGATGCCGAGCGCCTCGATGCGCGCAGCGGCTTGCTCCACCAGGGTCGCGGTATCAGCGTCGTCAAACGGCTCTGCGCTGCCGCTGGCGCTCAGGCTGTCGAGGGCCAACTGGAGTTTCTGCTTGGCCATCGCTTTGACGAACTTGGCCAGATTCTCCAGGGCGGTCGGTTCCGCCGTGGAGACCACCAGATTCAGGTCCGCCGTCGAGAAATAGTTCAGTTCGCGCAAATCGGTGCGCGGTCCAAAATCGAGCAGTACATATTCCGCATCGAGATGGCGCAGGGCGCGGATGAACTGGATGCGCCGTAGGATGGTCGCCTGATCGGCATCATGGGCCGTTTCCGGCGCAGTGATCAGCCGCAAATTGGGCACGCTGGTCGGCAGCGCCGCCGGGGCCAGGGAATGATGCTCATCGACCAGCCGCCAGATGTTCGGGGAGGCCTGGCGCAGGGCGAAGAGCTGGCGCTGGTTGGCGCCGTCAAAATCGGCATCGACGATCACCACCCGCTTGCCGCGCCGGGCCAGGGCGACGCCCAGCAAGGTCGTCAGCACCGATTTCCCCACCCCGCCCTTGCCACCCGCGATCGCCCAGAGCTTGGCGCGACGGAGATGACCGTTGTTGCGGATGAAGGGCTGCATCCCCTCCAGATACCCCGCCTGACAGCGGTGTTCCTCGCGATCTTTAAGGACGTCGTTGGGATAAAGCAGGCCCTGCATCCCCCACAAAGCCAGCGCATAGGAACTCATCGGACCGATGACATGCTCTTCATGCTCGATCGTCCATATTCTTGATTGCTTTTTCATAAGGCCCGTATGAATTTGCACCACCATGATACATTGTACTGCAGCAACTCATTTTCCGCCCAATCCTCACCCTCCCGATCCATGCGGGCAAATCTTGCAGCAGCTGTACTGATGGAAATACTGCAGTTATATTTGAGAAAAGCGCAACGGCGCACGTGGTTCGCGGCCGTGCTTTTCACTCTCCATGGTATTCACGAAGCAAAGTCCATACCAAACGATGCAGAGGGAGCCGGTTCAGCGCCCCCCGGTCCAGCAGATCACCTAAGATGCGCCGGGCCGGGAAGCCGGGGATGCAATGCAGGAAAAAGGATGCGGATACAGCGGGATGCCATTCTGGCAAAAGTCATCCCGGCGTGACGCCGGGTTTATCGTTTAGCGCCAAGCGCGGTGCCGACCGACTCGGCCACATCGAGAAGCGGGCAATCGGCCGGGACGGTGCGCGAGCGGCCGCCCACCTCAGTGATGGGCACGGAGACGATCTCGGTGCCGCGCAAGGCGACCATGCGGTTGAACTGGCCCGAGGCGACCAGGGTGGCTGCGCCCACGCCAAAGCGGGTGGCCAGGATGCGATCGTTGGCCGTGGGCGGTCCGCCGCGCTGCAGATGACCCAACACCGTCGCCCGCGTCTCCAGGCCGGTGAGATCCTCGATATCATTGCCCAGTTTGATCGAGACCCCGCCGAGGCGGATCGATTCGTGGCTGTCCTTGACGACGCGGCTGACCACCACCTCCCCCCCTTTGGGTTTGGCCCCCTCCGAGACGGCAACGATGCTGAATCGCTTGCCATAGCGGCTGCGCTCCACAACCCGTTCGCAGATATAGTTCAGGTCGTACTCCATTTCCGGGAGAATGATCACGTCTGCCCCGCCAGCGATGCCCGCGGAAATGGTCAGCCAGCCGGCATAGCGGCCCATGATCTCCACCAGCATGACGCGGTGGTGGGATTGCGCCGTGGTATGGATGCGGTCGATCGCATCCGCGGCGATGGAAACCGCGGTATCGAAACCAAATGTGACGTCCGTCCCGTAGAGGTCGTTATCGATGGTCTTGGGCACGCCCACGACCGGCACCCCCTTTTCCACCAGCTTGCGCGAAATGGACATCGAACCATCCCCGCCAATGCAGACCAGGGCGTCGAGTTGCCACTCGTCGATATGGGCGATCGTCTGCGCCGAAACATCTTCTTTTACCACCTCATTACCGATCACCGTGGCCTGGGCGAAGGGATCGGCCTTGTTCGAGGTGCCAAGAATCGTGCCGCCGCGCTGCAATATGCCGGAGACATCCTCATAGCTGAGTTTGCGCATACGGTTCTGAATCAATCCTTCAAAGCCATCTTCGATGCCGATCACCTCGACGTTCGCCTTGAGCATCAGCGATTTGGCGACGGCGCGGATGACGGCGTTCAGGCCGGGGCAATCCCCCCCCGCCGTGAGCACGCCGACACGGCGGATGGATTGGAGTGACATAGGCAAACCTCCTGTTCGAATGGCATTCTCGTGCAATAAAATACGCCAAAATCCGGACTTTTCAAATGGATAATATCGACGTCCCGAGATCGTGCCGGACCGCCACAACCGTGCCATCGCGGCGATAGAGGCGCGGCAGCCGCCGTCCCCAGCGCGCCATGACCTCGTAGGAGACCGAGTCGATGCGCGCCGCAATATCATGCGGCGAAATTTCCTGCTCCCCCTCGCGCCCCATGATCGTCACGTCCATCCCCACCTGCGCTTCAGGGATCTCTGTCACCCGGATGAAACAGGCATCCATGCACAGCCCGCCGACGATCGGCGCCCGGCGCCCCGCCAGCAGCACCTCGCCGATATTGCGCAGCTTGCGATCGTAGCCATCGGCATAACCGATCGGCAGCACGGCGATCCGCTCCGGCTTCTCCGCCATCCAGCGGCGGCCATAGCCGACCGTATCGCCGCGGCCGAGGGTGCGCACGGCGGCAATGCGGCACTTGACCTGCATGGCCGGCTGCAGTGTGAAAGGGCGGCGCACTTCACGCGAGGGGTAGTACCCGTGCAACATCAGGCCGACGCGCACCATATCGAAATGCGCCTGGGGCAGATCCAGCACCCCGCCGCTGTTACACATATGCCAGAGCGGAATCCTGATTCCCTGCGCTTCCGCCGCATCATGCAGGGCGGTGAACCCGGCGATCTGCAGCAGCGCAAAGCTCTTGTCAAGGCCGTCCGAGATGGGGAAATGGGTCATCACGCCGCAGCAGTCCAGACCGGGCCAGGCAGCCAGCCGGCCGAGCAGCGCGCCGGCCTCCGCCAGGGAGAGGCCATAGCGGCTCATGCCGGTATCAACCTTGAGGTGGATTCGCGCCTTGCGGCCCGAGCGCTGCGCCGCCTGCGCCAGTGCCTCAAGCACTTCCGGCTGGAAAACCATCTGTTCGAGCTCGAGATCGAGCACCGCCTCCGCCTGATGCGGGAATACGGGCCCCATATTGAGCAGCGGTGAGCGGATGCCCGCCCGGCGCAGCTCGGCCGCCTCATCGAGAGAGACGACGGCCATGCGCGCCACGCCCAGGGTTTCGAGGTGTCGCGCCACCATCACCGCTCCGCCGCCATAGGCATCGGCCTTGACCACCGCGCACAGCTGCACCCGGCCCAGGGCGGCATGGATCTGCCGGTAGTTGGCCGCGATGGCATCCAGATCCACCTCGACCCAGGCGGGCCGAAAAAAATGATGTTCAGGATTCACGGGAGGTACTCTCTCCGGGACCGCAGGATTTCCGCGCGCTCAGCCGCGGCGTTTGAAGAAATAGAGGCTGTATTCACCCAGGTTCCAGAAGGGCGTGCGGTTGAGCAGCGCATCGGCACGCCACAACAGGGTCCCGAGCGGGCCCTCGACCGGCAGAAAGCGGTGCCGGTACCAGGCGGGATAGACGATCGAATAGCCCTTGCGCCGCACCGCGGTGAAGGCAGGGGCAAAGGCACGCTGCACCTCGCGTGCGGAGCGAGCCGAACTGGCCAGCGGCCTTCCGGGGGAATAGCCCGCCCAGGCGCCGGTCACCCGCGCCAGGGCCCGGCGCGGCCGCAGCCGCAGCAGATTCCAGAGCATGTCGAGGAGAAACCAGCGGTTGACGAAGGTCAGCACCAGGGTGCCCTGGGGCGTCAGGGCGCGGCCGAGCGCCGCGGCGGCCGCGGGGAGATCGGGCACGGTATTCAGCGCCCCGAAATAGCAATAGATCAGATCGAAAGTTTCGTCCGGAAACAGCGCCGCGAGATCCTCGGGCGCGCCGACCACCGCCCGGGCATCAACGCCGTTGAGGCGGCGCAACTTGGCCTGCGCCTGCGCGACCATGCGCGGGGCGATATCGATGGCGCGCCAGCGCTGCTGCGGGTACTGCGCGGCAAACCAGGCGATGTCGATGCCCGGGCCGCAACCGATCTCCAGTCCGGATGCAAAGGTCGCCGTGGTCGTAATGCGGCGAAAATCGGCGCGGAGGCGCTGCAGCACCGGATTGTTGAGATAGTGGTTCTCGAACTCGGGGGCTTCCTGGTCGAAATAACGCGCCACTTCCGCGTAATAGCCGGCTCTTTCCTCGGCCGTGGTCATCCTCAACAGGCCTCCTCGAGGCGGCGGGAATATTCCTGGAGAATCTCCCGGTCGGTGGGATAGCCATGCGCCTTGCTGTAGCTGCGATGGATGCCCTTGAGCAGCGCCGAGCGCGTCTGGGGCGCGCGGCGATATTTCCACCCCCAGGCGAGGCGCCACAGGCGCGGCAGCAGGAATTCCAGACCATCAGCAAGGGGATTGCGGAAGAAAAGTTCGCAAAAGCGCTGGCGGCGGCTGTGGCCGTGATAGACGCAACAGGATTGATTGGCGGCGCGGCGGTAGCGGGGAAAATATTCGGCCACCCATTCGTTCTGGGCGAGAAAGCGCCGGAACAGGCGCAACCCATAGAGCGGGGCCAGGCCGATCACCTCGGCGGCGGTGAAGAGGTCGCGTTCGCTGAGTTCGAGGTGGCTTTCTGAAAGGAGGTAGTTGAAGCAGAGCAGTTTGTCGCGGTTGCAGCGGCTGACCCTGCGAAACAGGGCGAGGAAGAGCTTGCAGATCCATACCCGGTGCCGGGCGGTGATGATGAAAAAATCGATGTCGCTCTCGGCGCCGGCGACGCCCTTGGAGAGATCTCCCGAGAGATAAATCCCGCGAACGAAGGGCAGGTGACGCATGCGGCCGGCGGCCAGGTAGGCCTGGCTCCAGAGACGGCGGGCATGCGATTCACCCTCCTGGCGTTTACGGATCAACAGGTCGCGTCCGGCGATAAAATGCCAGCCCGCTGTCATGCTCACCTGCTTGTCGAGGAGCAGCCGGTCGAGGGCGCGGTCGAATTCCGCGCGCTCCGGCTTGACATGCATCAAAAAACAGTAGAGCTGCTCCCTGCTGAGCGGATATTCAAAAATATCAAAGTAAAGGAGTGTCGATACAATGGCTGATTCGGTGGTATGCACAGCGCCCTTTCAAAAGCCGGAAAGATTCCCGTAACGGCGGTTTTTAGGCGGTCCGCTTTTCAACAGCGGATTCCTCCCCGAAATATAAAATAAAATTGGAAAAAAGTAAATATTTTCTCATATTATTTCCGCTTTTGCGCATCTTTTTTTTGCGAACAAGGAAAGGCCGCCCATGCACAACAGAGCCCCGTTGCCGATTTTAACCCTCCTGATCGCCTTGATCGCCTTGATCGTCGCCACCGCAGCGCTGATGATCGCCCGTGAAAGCCGTCAGCTGGCACTCACCACGCTCCAGGTCGATGAGGGGGAATCTCTGACCTTCCCGGTCTACGACGAAGAGCATAGCCAGTATGGATTTCTCATCCTGGGCGAGCTGCAGGTGACCAATTCCGGCGGCCCGGCGGTGGTGCTGACGCGCCTGGCCAAAGCCGATGCCGGATCCGGCTGGCTGGTCGCCCTGCAAGGGCAAAACGTCGCGGCGTCCGACCTCCATGCCCGCCTTTTCCTGCTCGATCGTCCCCTCCAGGAGTACCAGGAGAACCCGCGGCTGCTGAAGGAACGCTGGGGCGGAGATCTTGCGGCGGCGGAACTGCGGCAGGCACTGCCTCCGGGAGCGGGTAAACAGATCCGCTATGGCATTTTCCTGGCGCCCTATGACGCCGCCGGTGCGCCCCGCGCCGGGATGGTGCTGATCTCCCTGCGCCTGGAATTTGACAACGGCAAGAGCCAGCTCTTCCGCCGGGCCTATCCGGTCCCGCCCCTGGCCCGGTGATCGCTGCGCTCCGCAACCTCATCCATGCGAAGCCGGACCGCGGCCCGTCCTGCCGCCCGGCCCAAGAGGAATTCATGAACCGTGGCAAACGCCGCCTCTCCCACAATGTGATCGTCCTCGGCCTGGTCAGCCTGTGCAACGATGCCAGCAGCGAAATGATCTACCCGCTGCTGCCGCTGTTTCTCACCACTACCCTCGGCGCCTCGGCGGAACTGCTCGGGCTGATCGAGGGCATCGCCGAGAGCACCGCTGCCGTGCTCAAGCTCTTTTCGGGTTGGCTCTCCGACCGCCTCGGCAAGCGCAAGGCGTTGACGGTGGCCGGCTACTCCCTCTCCGCGGCTATGCGCCCGTTCATCGCGATCGCCACGGCGGGCTGGCATGTGCTCCTGGTGCGTTTTGGCGACCGCGTCGGCAAAGGGGTCCGCACCGCCCCCCGCGATGCCCTCATCGCCGATTCGACCGATCCGGCCAACCGCGGCCGCGCCTACGGTTTTCATCGCGCCATGGACCACGCCGGGGCTGTCGTCGGTCCCCTGGCGGCGATGGCGGTTCTGGCGTCGCCCTCCGGCAGCTATCGGCTGGTCTTCTGGCTGGCGCTGTTGCCGGCGGTCATCGGCGTCGCCATCCTCATCTTCGGCGCCCGCGAAATCAGGCCGGAACGCGCGGATGCACCGCCCTCCTTCCGGCTTGGCCTCTTCGATCGAAACTTTCACGCCTATTTGGCCGTACTATTGCTATTCACCCTCGGCAACTCCAGCGATGCTTTTCTGCTCTTGCGGGCACGTGATCTGGGGGTGGCACCGGCGCTGATTCCGCTGCTCTGGGCTTTTTTCCATGTCGTCAAGATGCTCTTTGCTACAGCGGGCGGCACCCTCTCCGATCGCATCGAGCGCAAGCGTGTCATCATCATGGGGTGGCTCCTCTATGCCCTGGTCTATCTGGGGTTCGGCCTCGCGGCCAAGAGCTGGCAGATCTGGGGCCTTTTCGCGGTATACGGGCTGTTCTTCGCCCTCACGGAAGGGGCGGAAAAGGCGCTGGTGGCCGATATGGTCCGGCCGGAACTGCGCGGCACCGCGTTCGGCATCTATAATCTGGCCATCGGGCTCGGCGCTTTCCCGGCCAGCGCGATCATGGGGGTGCTCTGGCAGCGGGTATCGCCCCTGGCTGCATTCGGATTTGGCGGCGGCATGGCCTTGCTGGCCGCTTTGCTGCTCTCATTCATCGTTACAACCCGGAGCAAGGAGGTTGCAGATGCACACTAATCGAATGTACCCGATACTTTTGCTGGTTATTCTGCTGCTGCAGGCCGGCGCTGTGCCGGCCCAGACCGGTCTGGAAGGCAATCTGGGATTTCTGGTTGGGGTCCCGCAGAAAGAGTTTGCAGACCAGGTCAACACGGGCGGTGGATTTGGGGGCGAGTTTCTCTGGGCTCCCGCAGCCGGGCCCCTCGCCGTGGGGGTCTCGTTGAACTATCTCATCTATGGCTCCGAGACGCGTACGGAGCCCTTTTCCAGCTCCATTCCCGATGTCGAAGTGGATGTCACGACCACCAATTCGATCGTGCTGGGTCATCTTTTTCTCCGCGCCCAGACCCGGCAGGGCCCGGTGCAGCCCTATGTGGACGCTCTCGTCGGATTCGATTACCTCTTTACCGAGACCAGCATCAAGGATGATGACTGGCATGATGAGGATCAGGGTGTCTTCAGCACCACCAATTTCGACGACAGCGCTTTCAGCTGGGGATTCGGCGGCGGCTGCATGATCCCGGTTTGGCAGGAGGCCACGGGCAAGGTACAGGTTCTAGTCGATCTGCAGGGCCACTATCTGCGCGGGGGCGAGGCGGAATATCTTAAAAAGGGTTCGATCCGCCGCGAGAATGGCAAGGTCAGCTATGATGTAAGCCAATCCCGGACCGATCTGCTGCTCCTTAAACTGGGCGCCAGTGTCCGGTTTTAAGGGCTGGTGATGCCCGAAAAACTGTTACTCACGGCGGCCATGCTGGCTGTCAATCGGGCGCCGGCGTCCGGTTTTGCGATCCCCTAAAGCGGCCAAGCCCGTGCACCTCTCCGGATGCACGGGCTTTTTTTTACAGCGGTACCGGCTGAAGCCTCAGGCGATCTTGCGCACCTTGATGGTTTCGGCGATATGCCCCATCAGGTCGAGGACCTGGCCGGAGACCTGCTGGTCGACATCGACGATCAGGTAGCCGATCTCCCCCCGCGTCTGCAGCAGCTGGCCCGCGACGTTGATGCTGCGGCGCGCAAAGAGATTATTGATCTTGGCCAGTACCCCGGGCACATTATAGTGGACATGCAGGATGCGGTGGGTTTGGGCGACCCGCGGCAGCTCCACTTCCGGAAAATTGATGGCGCCGGTGGTCGCTCCCGTCTGAATGAAACGCAGGAGTTTTTCGCTGACATACCGCGCGATGCTGACCTGGGCCTCCTCTGTGCTGCCGCCGATATGCGGTGTCAAAATGGTATTGGCCGCACCCTGCAGCGGCGTACTAAAGCTTTCGTTCGTCTGATCCGGTTCTTCAGGAAAGACATCCACGGCGGCACCGGCAAGGACCCCCTTGTCCAGCGCCGCCCGGAGAGCGGCGAGATCGACGACCCGTCCCCGGCTCGAATTGAGCAAAATGGCGCCTTTTTTCATACGCCGCAGCTGGGCCGCTCCGATCAGGTTGCGGGTCGCCGGAGTATCCGGCACATGCAGGGTGACGACATCGGCGCGGCTCAGCAGCTCCTCCAGGCTCGCGGACTTGTGGGCATTGCCCAGCGGCAGCTTGTCGACGATGTCATGGAAGCAGACCGACATGCCGAGGCTCTCGAGCAGCACCGACACCTGCGAGCCGATATGGCCGTAGCCGATGATGCCGACCGTTTTGCCGCGAATCTCCGAGCAGCCCGCCGAACTTTTCAGCCATGACCCGGCATGGGCCGCCTGGCTCTTCTCCGGGATGCGCCGCATCAGCATGATGATCTCACCCACGACGAGCTCCGCCACACTGCGCGTATTGCTGTAGGGCGCATTGAAGACCGGGATGCCGCTTTTCGCCGCCTGGGCGAGATCGATCTGGTTGGTGCCGATGCAAAAGGCGCCGATGGCCCAGAGCTCGGGCATCGCGGCGAGCACCCGGGCCGTCACCCGGGTCTGCGAGCGGATGCCGAGGATATGGATGTCGCCGGCGCCGGTGCAGAGCTCGTCGTTGCGTAATGCCCCCTTGAGCATCCGCGGCTCCAGTCCCTCGCTGCGAAAGCGCCGCACCGCCTCCTCGTGCACATTTTCCAGCAGCAGAATCGTCGGCTGTGCGGCCGCCTCCACATGGCCGTTCTGCGCGTAAAAGAGCTGGATCCCCTCGTTTGAAAGCTCCTCCTCCGAAAAAAAGAGCGGGAGCAGATGATCGAAGCGGTCGACCACATAATCGGCCTGGCGCCGGATCTCCTCGTGAATGCGGGCATTGGCGAAATAGACAAAGATCCGGGCGATGTTGTTCTTGCGGATGGCCAGGTCCGAAGCGCTCCGCCCGACGATCGCGGTACCGCCGGGCAAACGCCCGTCATTCCTGAGCTGTTCGATGAGAAAGCCCTTGCCGGCGCTGAGAAAGAGGGGATTCTTCTCATTAAAGCCGACCACCTCTCCCTTGAAATCATAGATCAGCTGATTGGTGAACACATGGTCGTCGTCAACGTGCAAGGCCCGGGTGACCGGACGGACGAGCTCCTCAAACCCCGTGCTGAAGATAAAAATGTGCTTGCCCGCCTGCTGCAATGCCGTAACCGATTCGATCACACGGGGATTGAGCGTTTCGAGTACCCGCGCGGCAACCGCAGTGACATCCGCCCGGGTCACGCGCGCCAGCGCGAAACACTGGTGCAGGGCATCGGCTACCGATGTTTCGCCGAGATCGGCCAGCATCGAGATTTGCGCCAGCCGCTCCAGCAGGGCCGCGCGCTGCCGCGACTTTTGCCGCTGCAAGGCCTGCTCGAGTATCAGCTCCACCCCTTCGGCATGGATGAGCGTAGAGTCAAAATTAAAGATGATATTGTCGATCACGATTCGAACATCCCCTTCGAGAAATACAGGCTGGTTCTGCTTTTTAGCAGGCAAGGTAGACAATCCCGCGGTATGAAACAAGCAAAAAATAAGACCTTGACTTTGAGGTAAAAAAATAGTATACTTATGTTCGCATTCCGGACCTGCCACTTGGCAGGAACCCTGCCGATGTAGCTCAGCTGGCTAGAGTGCCTGACTGTGGATCAGGAGGTCATGGGTTCGAGCCCCATCATCGGTACACACTTTTATCTGCACATACACCCTGTGGTATTCAGGCTCATTACCAGTCTCCTCTTGTTAATGAGCTTTTTTACTTTTAAACGGAGAAGGTCATGGAGTTGTCGCTCAAAGGCTTCAGGGATTTGCTGCCCGCCGATATGATCGCCCGGGACCGGATGGTGGCGCTGATCAAGGAGGTTTACGAGTCCTACGGTTTTGTCCCCATTGCCACGCCAGCCCTCGAATACAAGCGCGTGCTGCTCGCCTACAGCGATGCCACCGCCGAACTCACCCGGGATGAATTCGACCGGCTGCTGCTCGAGTTTCCCCAGGCCCGCGCCGTGCTGCTCCCCTTGCTGCGCGAAGAGAACGGCATCATCCGGATCCGCGTCAGCGACCTCTCGGTCCAGCAGCAGACCGCTCTCGGCAGCGCCTGCCTCGAACGGATCGTCAGCCGCGTCATGGCGGACAAACAGGTCTATCTCTTCCAGGAGCCTGAAGGCCATACGGTGGGACTGCGCTTCGACCTGACGGTGCCGCTCTCGCGTTTTGTCGCGGACCATCCCGAGCTGCCCAGGCCGTTCAAGCGCTATCAGTTTCAGCCGGTCTGGCGCTACGACAAGCCCGATCCCGGCCGCTTCCGTGAATTCTCCCAGTTCGACATCGACACCGTCGGCTCCGACTCGCTCCTGGCCGACACCGAGATCATCGCCGCGATGCATGAATGCCTGACCCGGCTCGGACTGAACTACCGTATCCGGTACAGCAGCCGCAAGCTGCTCAATGGCCTCCTGGCCTACGCCGGCATCGCGGCGGAGCGGGCTCATGCCCTGTTCCGGGTCATAGACAAGCTCGAAAAACAGGGGCTGGACAACGTTAAAAAAGAGCTTGGGCCCGGCCGTATCGACGCCTCGGGCGATCCCATCCCCGGGCTGCATTTGCACGAGGAGCAGATCGCGCGCATCATCCGCTTCCTCTCCATTTCAGAGTCCACTCGGGTCGCGACGCTAGCCACGCTGAACACCCTCTTCCAGGGTGTCGACGCCGCGAGCGAGGGCTTGCGGGAGCTGGAGGAGATCCATCACTACCTCGAGGCCATGGGAATCCCCGACAGCCAGGTGGTCATCGATCCCACCATCGCCCGGGGGCTCGATTACTATACCGGGCCCATCTTTGAGGCCATCCTCATCGACGAACAGCTCGGCAGTTTCGGCTCGGTGATGGGCGGCGGACGCTATGACCGGCTGATCGGCAAATTCCTCGGCGAGGAGATCCCCGCCACCGGCGCCTCGATCGGCGTGGACCGGCTGCTCTCCGCCCTGCAAAAAATCGGCAGCGTTCCCGCCCGGCCCTCCACCGCCGAGGTCCTGGTCACCATCATGGACCGCGAGCGGCTCATGGACTATCAGCGGATCGCCACGGAACTGCGTGCCGCCGGCATCAAAACCGAACTCTACATGGGCAAGGAGAAGGGGCTGGGCAAGCAGCTCAAATACGCCGATCTCCAGATGATTCCGGTCGCAGTCATCTGCGGCTCGGATGAATTCGCCGCCGGACAGGTTTCGATCAAGGATCTCCGCGCCATGCGCGCCGAGCCTGAAATCAAGGATCGCGGTGAGTGGGTGAAAAAAAAGGTCGGTCAGGTTACCGTCTCCCGCGCGACCATGGTCGGGGAGATCAGGAGCATGCTGGCCTGAGCGCCGCCTAGCCAAGGACGAGCAGCGCGGCAGTGGTATCGGTAAAATCGCTGAAGAGATAATCGGGGTGGTGCGCCGCCAGGTCGGCGGGCGTATGGGCCGCTGCAGCGACGCCCACGGCAATCGCCCCATGCGGCCGGGCGCACTGGATGTCATGCGGGGTGTCGCCGATGACATAAACCTCCCGCGGCCGCGGCCGGCGGCCGTGTGACGCCGCAAAGCGCGCTACCGCGAAGGGGAGCAGCTCATCCCGCACACCCGAGTCATCCGCAAACGCCCCGAAGGGGAAAAAACGCTCCAGCCCGAACTCGGCCAGCTTGAGATAGCCACTGGTGCGCCAGTTGCCGGTCAGCAAGCCGAGATGCAGCCCCGGCCGCGCCGCGAGCGCCTCGAGCAGCGGCAGAATGCCGGGCATGATCCGCTTGCCCGGCACCGGCAGGGGCATCTCCTCCTCCATCCGCTCAAAGTAACGCTGCTTAAAGATCTCCTCCACCTCCTCCGACCAGGGCTGCTCGAACCGGGCCAGAACATCCTGCAGAATGGCGCGGTCGGTGCGGCCCGCGAGCTGAATCCCCGCAAAGGCTTGCGGAATGTCGTACAATTCCAGAAAAGCCCGGTTCATGGCGCGAAGGCCTGCCCCGCCAGAGAGAACCAGGGTGCCGTCAATATCAAAGAGCAGCAGCTTCAATCAAAAGTCTCCTTCCACGCCCAGGCCCGGCCCCGCAGGCAGGATCAGCCACCCCTCCCTGACCGTCACGCCGCGGAAGGGATCCTTGGCCAGCAGCAGATTGCCATCGAGATCGGGATAGTCGGTCAGCGGCGAAAGGTGTGCCGCGGCCGTGATCGAGAGCGAGCTCGAGACCATGCAGCCGAGCATGATCTTGAGGCCGAGCGAGCGCGCCATCCAGATCATGCGCAGCGATTCCTGCAAGCCGCCGGCCTTGTCCACCTTGATGTTGATGCCGTCGAACGCCTCAGCCAGTTTGGGGATATCCGCACTGGTTTTGACCGATTCATCAGCGATAAGGGGGATCGAGGCCCGCTCCTTGACCCAGGCGGTCTCCTCGAGCATGTGGCTGGGCATCGGCTGTTCCACGAGATCGACGCCATTGGCCGCCAGCCACTCCACCTTGCGCAGGGCCAGTTCCTTCTCCTTCCATCCCTCATTGGCATCGACGCGCAGAACCTTGCTGGTGACGCTGCGCACCGCAGCGAGGATCTCCTCATCATTTTCCTTGCCCATCTTGATCTTGAGCAGCGGATAGGGCGCGGCCTCCTCGACCTTTTGTTTGACCATCTCCATGGTATCTATGCCGATCGAAAAGGTGGTCTGCGGCGCCTTTTTGGGATCCAGCCCCCAAAGCTGGTAGAGCGGGATCTCGAGCGACTTGCCGATCCAGTCCATCAGGGCGATATCGATGGCCGCCTTTGCCGCCGTCTGGCCCGCGCAGACGGCCTGCACCGCTGCGTTGAGGTCGACGAATTGCCAGGGATCGGCGTGTTCGAGGATCGGCCGGGCCTTTTCCAGGGTGGCGAGGATCGACTCGAGCGACTCGCCATAACGGACGTTATGGGCGGCCTCGCCCATGCCGGAGATCCCGTCCTTTTCCAACCGGACAAATGCATACTCCTTGAAGGTGCTGGTGTTGCGGGCGATGGTCCAGGCATGGCGGAGGTCGAGACGCCGGGTCTTGATCTCCATTTTGAAACCGCCGCTGCCCGGGCTGCTTTTCCGTTTGTTCTTCGCCAGCGCCGGCGCTGCGGCCGCCGCTCCGGCCGCGATCAGGCCCTTTCCCGCTGTTTTCATAAATTCCTTGCGTGACATGGACATTCGTTTCCTCCTGTGAGCCTCTGTTGCGACGCTCAAGTTACGCCATTCCCCGGAAAAAGGCAATGGAAATGAACAGCGCCGCGAAGGGATGTTACTTTTTCGCCAGAACTGCGTACAAAAAAGTGAATTCTCGCAAAGGGAGCCCATCATGACCGGACATGAATCGACCGCTGGCCCGCACCTGCGCAAGGTGCTCCGCGATGATCTGCGCAAGGGAGGATATCTGGCCCAGATCCGCCGGGAGAACGCCGAGCTGAAACAGTTCTATCTCAGCGATGAGCAGCGCAGCCGCTTGCGCACCATGAGCGCCGTGCGCCGGTTTTTCGCCGCCACCTTCTGGCTGATGCGCAGTCTCCTGCTGCATATGAGCAGCTTCCGCAGGCTGATGCTGATCATCGCCCTGCTCCTGACCGTCTCGCCCCACTGCGAGTATAGCACCAACAGCTTTCAGGCCAGCAACGACACCAGCCTCGCCGGCGTGATCCTCCTGGTATTCATCCTCATGCTCGAGGTCAAGGACAAAATGCTGGCCCGCAGCGAACTCCAGGCGGGCCGGATCGTGCAAAAAGCCCTCATTCCCGATCAACCTCCGGTGATCGCCGGCTGGTCGGTCTGGCTCTATTATCATCCCGCCAATGAGGTGGGCGGCGATCTCCTCGATTACATGCCGATCAACAGCCACCGCCACGGGTTCGCGCTCGGGGACATCTCCGACAAGGGGCTCGGGGCCGCCTTGCTCATGGCCAAGCTCCAGGCCACCTTGCGCGCCCTGGCTCCGGAATGCGATGATCCCTCGGATCTCGGCCGCAAGATGAACCGGATCTATATCCGGGATACGATGGCCAACCGTTTTGCTTCGATGATCTACTTCGAGATCACATCCGAGGAGGGTTTGGTGCGCTTTTTCAACGCCGGGCATCAGCCGCCCCTGCGCATTCAGGGCGATGAGGTGACGGAGTGGCCCAAGGGGGATCCCGCGCTCGGTATCCAGCCCAAGGCCGTCTATACCACCCAGTCTGTGACCCTCGAACCAGGCGAAACCCTCTTCTTCTACTCCGACGGGCTGGTGGAGGCGCGCAACCTGGCCGGCGAGTTCTGGGGCGAGGAACGCCTGCGCGCCAGCCTGGCGGCCATGACCAAGGGCAGCGCTGAACAGATGGGGGAGAAACTCATCAGCCGCCTGCAGATCTTCGCCGCCGAGGCGCCGACCCATGACGACATCACCATGATCATCCTGCAGCGGCAGTAAAAACAGTTCCCGAGCTGACGCCGGAGGGGGAGATAAGGCCGGGGCCCGTCCGTTGACAGGCCCGCCTCCCTTCTGCTTATTCTAGTCCGGCCACCCGGGCGCCGCACGGAGCGGCGGCGGCAAAGATCAGCTATTCGAGTCCGATCACCCGGGCGCCGCGCGGACCGGCGACGGTAAAGTGCACGCTCAGTTCCTTCTTTTCGCCGGACTTGAGCGCCACCGCCCAGGTCAGCTGCTGCTTCTGCTTGTCCCACTCCCCGGGCTCCGGGAGCAGCTTGACATCGCTGACGGCGATTTCCCCCTGCTGCGATCTCGGCAAATGATCCAGCACCTTGATCTCCACCGCCTCTTTCTTGAAATTCTCGACCGTAATCCGGAACTCATATTCGATCTCGCGCTTCTTGCTGAGCATCCCTGTGTCGCGCTCGTACTTTTTCACCAGCTCGCGCTTGACCTTTATCCCTTCATCGATCCCGAGGGAGAGATCCGTGCTCTCGCCGGAAGCGAGCGGCTTGATGACCGTCTTGCCGATATAGTCGCCGTCGACATAGATCATCGCCTCGCCGCCCAGCAGGGGATAGAGTTCCGTATGCGTGATCCGGCCCTGGAGGTAGACGAAGGGAGAAAGCCGGGGGAGGGTGAAGTAGTTCATTTGCGCCTTGAGGGTGGTCTGGGCGATCAGCACCTTGCCCGGTTCGTCACCGCTGGCGATGCGGCGCACGCCGGGAATGGCGAAGAGGACGGAGGTCGAGCGCTCCTCCACCATGGCCGGAGCCGGAGCAACCGCCTCATTCGTCTGGTCCAGCTTCAGACTGGCGCTCTCGAGCTCGGCATAGCCGGCCTTTTGCAGTGCGGCGCGCACCGGTTCCCGGAGGCGCACATCCCAGGGCAGGGGCTCGGGCGCAGCGGCACCGCGGGCGGGCTGGGCGGTGGAGAGCGCAAGCTCGACATCGTTCCAGTCCTCGCCGGTTTTCTGGCGCACCATTCCTGAATAGATCAGTTCCAGACTTGTTTCGGCGGGCCGGGCGCGGAATTCATAGGTCGGCCACCAGGTCACATTATGGACCAGGTAGGAGACGACGAGCACGGCCGTGGTGGCCCGTTCGGCCCGCAGGCTCACCTCAACCGACTTGTCCTCATGAGGAAGGGCCGACTGCTGCTCGGCGAGCTGCTTTTCGAGGGCCTCTTTTTCCGCCTTGAGCTCCCTGATCCTGAACTCGGCATCGACCATCCCCGTATAGAGGGTTTGCAGATGGGTGTCGAGATAGGAGAGGGTGGCACTCCAGGAGGCGGCATCCGGCCGCATCAGGGCGGTGGACTGGCCGTTCGCCGCCGTGGCGGTCGCCTGGATGGACTGGAGGAACTTTTCCCGGGTGGCGAGATTTTTCTGCTCCCCCTCCTGCAAGCGCAGCTGCCGCTCGAGATCGCGGATGGCCTCTTCCAGCTTTTGGACCTGGCCCTCCTCGGCGCGGGCGAGGAACCATTTCTGGACCGTCACATCTTCCAGCGCCAGGTCGCTGCCGCTGGTGATCCGGGCATGAACCGACTCATCGGCCAGCCCCGCGGGCAGGCCGGTCAGGACGAGTTTGTTGGTTCCGGCCGCCACCGTTGTGCTCGCCTGCCGCTCCACCAGCGCCATTCCGGGATAGACGGTAACCCTGACTATGCGGCTCTCCAGATCCGCCGCCCATACCGTTCCGGCCACCAGGAGGATCAAAGCGATTTGTTTTCCCATGAGAGCGCTCCGTAGGTTGATAAGCATCGTCAGGCACAGGTACACATCAGGCCGGAGCACCGCGCCGGCTTACCTTAAGGTATTAAACCACCGCTTAAATATCAAGGTGAAAGTGCGGCCTCCCCGCCGCGGCTGTTGACAATGGAACGCCATTTGCGTATATTAAGCCATTCAATGGACTTGCAATCCCGATCTTGCCGGAAGTGTTCATGTTGGATCCACGTCTCGAAAGCCTGGCCCGGACCATCGTCCGCCATTCCCTGCAGCTGCGGCGCGATGAAAAAGTCTATCTCGAAGCCACCGACATCCCCGCGGAGATGGTCAACGCCTTGATCCGGGAGATCCGCGCGGCCGGCGCGCGGCCGCTGGTGACGCTGCGGCAAACCGCGGTGTTGCGCGAGCTCTACCGCAGCAGCGACCACGCCGGGATGGAACTGCTGGGCCGTCACGAAGCGGCGCAGCTCGCCGAGGTCCAGGCCTACATCGGCTTGCGCGGTGCGCACAATATCACCGAACTCTCCGATGTGCCGGATGCGCAGATGCGGCTCTATCAGCAGCTCTGGTGGCAGCCCGTGCACCAGGCCATCCGCATCCCCAGGACGCGATGGGTTGTGCTGCGCTGGCCGCACCCGGCGATGGCGCAGCAGGCTCAGATGAGCACCGAGGCCTTTGAGCAGTTTTATTTCGCCGTCTGCACCCTGGACTATGGCCGCATGGCCGCGGCGATGGTGCCGCTGGTTCGGCTCATGGAAAAAACCGACCAAGTGCGCATCGCTGGGCCGGGCAGCGAGCTGACCTTTTCCATCAAGGGCATGCCGGCCATCGCCTGTGCCGGCCAGTATAATCTGCCCGATGGCGAGGTTTACACGGCACCGGTGAAGCATTCGGTGGAGGGCCGGGTCCGTTTCACCGCACGCAGCATCTTCCGCGGGACGATTCACGAGGGGATCGAGCTCGAGTTCCGCCAAGGGCGCATCGTTGACGCGCAGTCCAGCCAGAGCGGCGTGTTGAACCAGGTGCTCGACTCGGATGCGGGGGCCCGCTTCATCGGGGAATTTGCCCTGGGGGTCAATCCGTATGTGACACGGCCGATGCTCGACATCCTCTTCGACGAAAAGATCGCCGGATCGTTCCATCTCACGCCCGGCAGCTGCCTCGACAATACGCCGAACGGCAACAACTCGGGGATCCATTGGGACATGGTCTGTATTCAAACCCAGGAGTACGGCGGCGGCTCGATCTGGTTCGATGACCAGCTGGTGCGCTGTGACGGCCGCTTCGTTCCGGAGGATCTGCAAGGGCTGAACCCCGAATTTTTATTCGGATGAAACCAGGAGACCAAAGTCATGCATATCTCCATCGAATATTGCGTTGTTTGAGACTATACGCCCAGAGCGGTCAGTTCGGCCGCCGAGATTGAGAATACATTCAACCTCAAGGTGGAGTTGATCCCCTCCTCGGGTGGCGTCTTCGAGGTGCGCCGCGACGGGGAGTTGATCTTTTCCAAACTGAAGAGTGGACGCTTTCCCGCAGCCGGCGAAATCCTCTCCCTGCTGCAGAAGCACGGCCAAAATACAGAGTGAACCATGAACACCGACGCCTTTGCTGCAGCACAGCACGCCATGGCCCGCAAAGAGTATGCCCGCGCGATCGAACTCCTCGTGCCGGTGGTGGCCGAAAACAGCCTGAACGAAGCCGCCCTGCTGCTGCAGGCGCGTTGTGATATGGCGCTGCACCAGCACGCCGCTGCCGGCAAGATCTACTCCTTTCTCCTGCAGCAGGAAAAATCCTTCTCCCCCGCCGCCCGCGCCGAAGCGGCCCTGATCCTCGGGCAGCCGCGCGCCAGCTTGAACCTCCTGATGCCGCTCCTCAAATCGCCCCCCCCCGCCGAGACCGCGCTCCTGGCCGCCGTGTGCGCCTACAGCTGCGGCCGCATGCGCGACTGTCTGGAGCTGCTCGCCCGCATGGTCAAGAGCGCGGCGGAATGGGATGAAGAGGCGCCACTGGAGGTGGTCATCGAGCATGCCCTGGAGCGCAGCGAGTACCATGATCTGGAGCAAATCTATCTCGACGCCCAGGAGATGGTGCAAGCCGGCAATCCCCGGCCGCGCAACCGTTGGTTCGCGATCAACATGCCGGTCTATGAGCTGTATACCGCTTCGCGCGCTGAGAAACGGCAGCAGCGCGCCGCCTCCCTGGTCCGCATTCTGGCGCCGGGGGAGACCTTTGTGCCCCAGGGTGCCGCAGAGCGTCTGCAGCGCATTCTGCAGGATTTCGCGGCCAGCGAAGAGGATGCCCGCTTCGGGCTGGAGAGCCTCAAGCACCTGGAGGCGGGCAACTGGGCCGAGCTGGCGCGGCTGATCATGGCCATGCAGCTCGAGCATCTCCGCCAGTTCGCCGGGAATCTGGGACTCGAGGGCGAGCAGATCGCCGCGAGCGCCCTGCAGCAGCTCATCCCCCTGCTGCCGCTGCGCCCGGCCATGGGATTGATGCTGCTTTATGCCATCGCCGACAGCGAGGACCGGATGCTGCAGCAGATGATGCAGAATATCGAGGAGGAACTGCTCGCGGCGCTCATCCAGGTCGCCTTTCACTCCTTCTATGTCGACATGGAGCGCATCCGCCTGCTCAATCTGTGAAGCGCTGCCGCCCCCTTCTGGCTCCCACCCGGGCTCGCTTCTGGCTCCTACCCGGCCTCGCTTCTGGCTCCCACCCGGCCTCGCTTCTGGCTCCTACCCGGCCTCGCTTCTGGCTCCTACCCG
>Ga0116170_10000085_pt1 | contig 88390 bp, 81 predicted proteins | sample AD_JPNHW1_MetaG_FD_89797 | JGI IMG/M metagenome (GOLD analysis project Ga0116170, IMG submission 89797) | Active sludge microbial communities of municipal wastewater-treating anaerobic digesters from Japan - AD_JPNHW1_MetaG | ecosystem: Engineered > Bioreactor > Anaerobic > Digestate | place... | reverse complement strand
GGCCCGGCCTGTGGACGGACCGCGGACGCAGGACGCGGTCGCGGTACCACGCTTCCGAAGCGGCCACCAGCACTGGCTGGGCCTCACCCGCCGGGCACAGCCGTTCCAGGAACACCCCGCCTTCCCGCGAAACGGTCCTCGCCGTCTCGGCGCGGCCGCAGCGCACGCACCAGGCCAGGGTGTTGCCCAGGATGGTCTCGGAGGTCATGTCAGAATCCGCCGTCCACCGCGATGTCCTGGCCGTTCACGTACGAGGACCGGTCGGAAAGCAGGAAGCACACGACCTCGGCGATCTCCAGGGCGGTGCCCGGTCGCCCTGCCGCGCAGTGGGCCAGAAACGCCTTGCGGTGGTCTTCGGGAATCCCGCGGGCGATGCCGCCGTCCACCATGCCCGGCACCACGTTGTTCACCCGGATGGAAAATCGCTTGAGCTCCGAGGCCAAGGCCTTGGCCATCCCGGACAGTCCCGCCTTGGTCATGGCGTACGTGACCGGCACGTCCAACAGCTTGTGCCCCGCGATGGAACCCATCAGGACCACCGAACCGCCTCCCGTGCGGATCATGTGGCGCACCGCCGCGCGCGTCACCCGCAGCGGCCCCTTCAGGTTCACGTCCACGGCGAGGTCGATGTCCTCCTCCTCGAGGAGCGGAAGGGGAAGCACCTGGCTCATCCCGGCGTTGTTCACCACGCAGTCCAGACCGCCGAACGCGGCCACCGCGGCGTTCACCGCCCGTTCCACCGCCGCGGCGTCCCGCACGTCCGCCTCCAGCGACAGGCTTCCCTCCAGGGACGCGGCCAGGGCCGACGCCTTCTCGGCGTTGCGGGTCCAGGTGAAGGCCACGCGCCCTCCCAGTTCCGTGGCGCGGCGGCAGATCGCCTCGCCCAGATGTCCCGTGCCGCCCGTGACCAGGATCCGTTTTCCGGCGAGGTCGTTCATGGCGCGGCCGCCACGCGCTGGCGGACCACCTCGGCGAGATCCTCCACCGTCACCAGTCCGAAGAGTTCGGCCCGGCCCATGCCGGGACGGATCTTGTCCGCATAGCGCGGAAGCATGGATTTGAGCTCGTCCACCTTGGCGGGATCCAGCACGCCCTCCAGGAAGAGCTCCTCCGTCTTCAGTTCGCGCCCCTCCAGGTAGACGGTCTTGGTGGACAGTTTCACACCGAACTCCTTCTCCACCATGTAGACGATCTCCACGAAGTCCAGGCTGTCGGCGCCCAGATCGGCCACCAGGGAAGCTCCCGGAGGGACCTCGTCAAGCGAATCCAGCGAGAAGACGGGCAGAAGAAGTTCGCGGAATCGCGTGAGATGGTCCATGTCAGGGCTCTCCGTTGGAGGGTTGGTCGGCGGCGGCGGGAACGCCGACGGCCACGAAGGCCGCCAGTTCCCGTCCACGGGGGAGTTGGAGGATGCGTTCCAGATCCTCGCGCGCCAGGAGCGGCCCCGTCATGGGACAGGCCGCCAGGCCCATCGCGGTGGCAGCCAGGCACAGGGCCATGGTGGCGTTGGATATGGACTTCAGGTGGTTCTCGCGATCGAACCGGTCCGCCCAGGGGTGGGATTCCTCCAGCATGGCGGAAAGCCCCGGCGAAGGCCGGAATACGGTGGCGAAGACCACGGGCGCACCGCGGAAGGACGAGAAATTGCGGCTGTACGCGTCCCAATCAGAACGCAGGTCGGCGCGGATCCGGCCGGCCCATTCCGAGGCGGCGCGGTCCACGGCCTGGGCGGCCTCCTCGATGCGCAGCGGGTCCACCACCGCCACCACGTCCCAGCCCTTGCGGGAGGACGCGTAGGGGATGGACTTGGCGCACTCCAGGAGGACCTCGACCTGTCCGGCTTCCAGCGGCACGGGCAGGAAATCGCGGCTGCTCCTGCGCGCGCGGCACAAGGAAAGGAAATCCTCTCCGGTCATCCGACCCCCCTCTGGAACCCGCCATCCACGGACAGAACCTGTCCATGCACGAACGACGCGTCCTCCGAGCAGATCCAATGCACCGCCTTGGCGATGTCGTCGGGCGTGCCCAGCCTCCCGCAGGCCAGGGAAGCGCGGACCTCGTCGGGAGCCTGGCTCAACAGTCCCCGCAGGCTTCCCGCGTCCACCGGCCCCGGGGCCACGGCGTTCACGCGCACGCCTCGGGAAGCGACCTCGGCGGCCAGGGCGCGCACGAACCCTTCCTGGAACGCCTTGGTCCCGGCGTACACGCTCTGCCCCCGCTCGGCGCGGCGCGCCACCACGGAGGAGATGGCCACCAGGCACCCCTTCCGGGCGCGCATCATGGGCCGCACCAGGGCGCGGCACAGCTTCACCCAGGCCAGCACGTTCACGGAGAGCATCTCGTCGATGCGCTCGTCGGAGAGCTCGGCCAGCAGGTCCGCCCCCACCACGGAGGCGGCGTGGACCACGGTGAGCGCGCCTTCCACGGATAAACAGAATTCGTCGACGGCCCGGGCGTCCCGCAGGTCGCACGAAACGACCCGGGCGCGATCGGAGAGGTCGTCCAGATTCCGCACGTTGCGGTGCCCCTGCAGCACCAGGGGGCGTCCATCGCTCAGGAAGCGCTCGGCAATGGCCCGCCCGATGGCGCTCGTCGCGCCCGTGACCACCACCGTGGAGGGATCGATCATTCCCACCTCCGCAGCAGCAGCGCCGCGTTCTGGCCACCGAAGGCGGCGTTGAGCTTCAGCACGTGGCGGATGTCCATACGCAAGGGCTCGCCCATCACCACGCGCAGCCCCAGCGAGGGATCCGGTCGTTGGCAGTTGACCGTGGGCAGCACCACCTGCTCGCGCAGGCACAGCGCGGCGGCCAGCGTCTCCACCGCCCCGCAGGCTCCCACCAGATGGCCCACCTGCCCCTTGAGGGAGTAGACGGGAACGTCCTTGGCCCGCGCCCCGAAGATCCTGCGCATGGCGTTGGCCTCGGCGGGCTCGTTCTTGGGGGTTCCCGTCCCGTGCAGGTGGACGCAATCCACATCCTCCGGACGGATTCCGGCATCCTCCAGGGCATCCAGGGCGCACCTCGCCAGCTGGGTTCCTTCCGGATCCGGATCGGTCACCATGTGGGCGTCCAGACTGGACCCGTAGCCGACGATCTCGGCGAGGATCTCGGATGGTTCGGCGGTCCGCTCCGACTGGACCACGGTCAGGCCCGATCCTTCGCCCAGGACGATTCCGCAACGGTCGGCATCGAAGGGCTTGCAGGCCCGGGCCGGATCGCCCTTCCACTCCGAAAGCGCCCCCAGATGGTGGAAGCCCATGTAGTGCAGCGGCGAAAGCATGGAATCGGCGCCACCGGAAAGGACAGCCAGGCCGGGATCGGCCCGCACATGCCGGAAGGCCGCTCCCAACGCCTGGGTGGCGCCCACGCAGGCGGAAACGTTCACGCTGCGCAGCCCGAGCACCCCGAACTCCTGGCAGATCCTGTCCACGGCGATCCGGTAGCGTCCCTGGTAGACCCTCCAGTCGGGATCCGGATCGCCGGTGTAGCCGGCGAGATCGAAATGCTCGATGCCTCCTCCCAGGATGGCCCAGCGTCCGGAAGACGGCACCTTCCGCCACCCCGAATGCCCGGAGAGCAGCTCCCGTGCGGCCATTTCCAGGAAGATGGACTTGCGGTCGGTCGCATCGTCGCTGGGGATCACCTTCCCGCCCCGGCGCGCCTCGGCGGCATGGTGGACCGGAAGCCGGCTTCCATCGAACACCGAAAGATCCGCGCTGCCAGGGATCCCCTCCATCACGCCTTGACGGAATTCGTCCCAGCCGGACCCGATGGGCGAGACCACCCCCGTGCCGCACAGGAACACCCGCGGACTCACGGCACCACCTCCCGGGAGGCTTCCGGATCCGCTCCGCCCAGGGAGCGGAGGATCTCCAGGATGTCGCCCCGTCGCGACAGGTCCAGCTCGTCGCGCCGCGCCAGCGCCGCGACGCAATCGATGCCGCCGTCGGCGCGGCAGCGGGTGGCACCCAGGATCATCTCCCCTTCCCACCGGCTCGCGGCCGCGCACACCAGCAGGCCTTCGTCCAGGCCGTGGGTCACGGAATTTTCACCGACCAGGCCCAGCTCCATGGAGGCCAGGCACAACGGCATGTTGTACAGCACCTTGAACTGGGTGAGCGGACTCACCGAATGCATGCCTTCCAGCGCGAACCGTTCCGCGCTCCAGATCCCCCGGGAATCCCGGCTGTGCTCGCGGATGGATTCCAGTCCGTAGTCCTGGAATTCCAGGTCGCCCAGCGCCCAGTGGATGGGGGTCCGCGCCTCCACCGCCCGACCGTCCAGGAGCCTCGCCACCACCACCAGGGCGCCCGCCGAACGGCGATCGTAGTACTTGGCCCACTTCCTCTGGCGGAGGTATTCCTTCAGCGGGATGGGCTCCTGGGCCTGCCAGGATTCAAACCGCGCCGTCGCCATCGTCCAGAAATCGCGTGCGTCGGGTGCACATGCGGTAGAGTTCCTCGCGGTTGGCGCGGAGCGTTCCGTCGCCCAGCTTCACGAAGGTGAAGGTGAGTTCGGCGCTCGCGCTGGTCTCGCCGTCGATCTCGGCGCGGGTGCGCGCCACCCCGAATTCTTCCGAAAAGCTCAGGATGTCGGCGCGATAGATCATCCGATCGCCCGGTTCCGCCGGCTTGGACCACTTCACGCGGTTTGCCATGGCCAGGATGCAATGGCGCGGCTCCTGCCCCTGGTGGAGCATGGTCATCTCGAAGAACGAACCGGCCAACTGGGCCATGCCCTCCAGCACCAGGGTGCCGGGAAAGATGGGATGCCCGGGAAAGTGTTCGCCGAACACGTCGTCCGAGAGGCTGACGCACTTCACGCCCACGATGTGGTGCCCGTGACGGATCTCCTCGATGCGGTCGATGAGGTGGAAACGCACCCGCGCAAGGTTAGAAATCCTGGCGTCGGAAACCGATCCTCCCGATCAACGGACGCCGATGCGCACGATCTCCTCCAGGCGTCGCCCGGAATCCGTCCGGATCGAGACCTTGAAGAGATAGACTCCGGCCGCCACGGGCATGCCAGCGTCGCTGCGGAGATCCCAGGCCATGGGAAGGGAGCGTCGTCCATTTCCCGAGGGTGCGAGAAGTCGCCACTGCGACTCCGTGATCTCCCCCGACCAGGCGCACACGGGCGTTCCGGCATTGTCGAAAATGGCGACATCCACGCGGCCCGCACCGGGCATCAGCACGTCCAGCACCGCCTGCGCTCGCCGTGCGTCGGCCTCCGGCACCAGACCTGTCCTTCCCAGGCCGACTTGCGTACGGTCCATGAGCGGCTGGCGGACCTTGGCATGGACGGTCGGATCCCCTTTCGGGCGCGACCACCGGGTTCCAAGCCCTGACGTGGGGGCGATCTGGAATTTGGACCCCTGGAATTCGATCACATAGTTGCCCTTGCCATCCAAGCTGCCCTGCCGGATGGGATAGATTCCCGGATCCTCGCCCATATCCCTCGCGAGGCTGCCCTCCAGCATGTCGCCCGGAAGCAATCCAGAGGCGGAATAGGTCAGGGCGGGATCCGGCGCCCCTACCGGCTTGGTGACGGAATCCGCGACCACCAAAATCCGCCGTGGCTCGATGGTGAATCCCTCGGGCAGCAAGACCACTTCGTGGTCGGGAGATGCGCTCAGGCTCCCTTTCTGGAGCGTATAGGTCCCCGCCGCCTCCCCCGAATCCCGGGAAATGCTACCCGTGAGGACATCCGCTGCCCCGCAGTTGGTGCAGGTGTAGGTCAGGACGGGATCGGGATCGCCGAAGGTCTTGGATTGCTTCTTGCCTTGCACCATGATCCGCTTCGGCTGCACCGACAAGGTGCGCTCGACAGGGGCGGATTCAAGCCACAGGGAATCGGGAGGATAGGTGACGCTCAAGGTGGTGGTGCCCGCGTGCTTGATCAGGATCCGGCCTTCCTTGAATTCGGCCACTTGGGTATTGGACGAGGCGAAGACGGGAATCCGGCCCGGCTGGAGAACCAATCCGGCTTCGATGTCGCCATCGCCCCAGTCGACCTTGGCCGGCGCCGTGAAGGAAAGACTTGGCTTGAGCCGCCCCAGAGCGGCGAACCCGCAGACGTCGGAGGCGACGACATCCATGGAACCGCCCACCAGGCTGTCCGGAGGCGGAAGGTTCCCTCCGAAATCACCCCAGGTGACGACGCTACCATCCTGCTTGATGGCCACGCCGTAGTCGCCGTCCACGGCCACGTGGACCACGCCGCTGGACAGCTTGGATTTGGGGAGAACGGCCCAACCGCCCCGCTTCATGGTTCCGCTCCACTCCATGGCCTTGCCGTTTTTGTCCACCACCAGGAAATAATCCCAACCGGCGGCGATGCTTCGGATGCTCGTCTTCAGGGAATCCGGCATGCGGGTCAGACCGGAATCCCGGTTCCAGCTCACCAGGGAGCCGTCGGCGTGCAGGAAGCCGATCTGGGCGCGGGAGTCGTCTCCCACACAGGAAACGTCCATGGCCGTCACCCCGGCGCCCACCACCGAAGGGGTCTGCCACGCCGTACGGGTGGCGTTGTCGATCCCGAAGGTGGTGCCATCGGAGCGAAGCGCGATGGAGTAGTTCTGCAGGATCAGCAGGTCGACGATGTCCCGGTTCAGGGAATCGGGAACGAGCCCACCCGCTCCCGATGGGTAGGATTCCCGATGCTCTCCGTAATCCACAACCGATCCGTCCTTGCGGATGGCCACCAGGGAATTGCCGCCGCAAGTGACGCGGACCTTGACCAAACCCGGCATCCCGACGGATTCGAGTCCCGGGAAGTACGACTTCGCGCTGGCCACGAACATGCGCCCGCCTTGTCTGACCCCGGCGAGGGTCCCCATCTGTGCGGAGACCTGCACCACGTCGTTGCGGAGGGAATCGGGCAGCTGGAACTTCTGGCTCGCGTTGGGCGGATCCCATCCTCCCCAGATCGTCAATTTCCGAGGCCGATTCGCCACCCACACCAGCTGACTCACATCGGCGGCCGGATCGAATTGCGCGTTCCCGGACTGGCTGGCGGTCAAGCGGACCCAACCCGCCTTCTTGGCCCGCAGCCGCCCATCCACCACCTCCACCACCGAGGTGTCGGAACTGGAAAGGGTCACGGCCAGAAGCGAAGTCGCCGCGACGCCGGGCGAGACTTCCTCGCCTTGGACCGTCAGGATGGGGAGGGAATCGAACCGGATGGACTGCGGTTGTCCGGCGTTGGCAGGCGCGACCATCGCGGCCAGGGCGGCGGCGAAGAGGGCGGTTCCGATCGGAAGGTTCTTCCATGCTTCCAGAAACGGGTGTCTGTCCATGCGAAACTCCTTTTTCCTCGAGCGGACCTTGCGGTCCGAACTGGCCCGACTCATCATCCAGAAAGGAATCTGATTGAAAATCGGGCAAGTCCCAAGGTTATTTTTCGCATAAGGACAGCAGCGAAGTCAATTAGAAACGGTCAAATTCTGCCAAAATTTTGCTTTTGACAGGATCCGATCCGCACTCTTCTGGATCGACGAAATCCGGCTTGGCGGTTCAGCGCCCCCAGTCGGAAAGCGCCAGCCCGTCCACGGAAAGCCGCGAGATCTCCAAAAGGCCCTCGCGCTGGATCTGGAACACGAGCTCCCGGATGAATCGGCGTTGGCCGGCGAAGTCGGGTTCCTGCCCCTTGAACGAGGAAATGGGCAGGACGACATCCGTCCACTCGGGGGTCACCGACATGTTCCGTTGCCAGACCACCAGCTCCCCTCCCACCCGCTCGGCCAACCGGACGCTCCAGACTCCCGAACCCCGCACCCTCACCCGGATGGCGCGGGCTCGGGAAAAGTCCGGCAGCACGCTGGTGTTGGACCCGAAGTTGAGGCCCACGTTGGCCCAGGAGCCCGCCACCAGGGCGGAATCCGGACGGACCGAAATCCGTCGGTCGGATCCGCTTCCCGTGATGGACTGCCAAGCTCCGTCCACCCCGAAGACGTCCTTGACGGGAGCCTCGGAGCTCACCCACCAGTAACCGCCGTTGCCGAACTGGCCATCGAGGGCCCAGATCGAGTTGCTGTCGGCGAAGTCGTCCAGAAGAAGGGTGGACGTGTCCAACTGGAGCCCGGACGCCACCGTGGCCTCCCGCCCCACATCCACGCGTCCCAAGCTCGCGATCCGGGGCTGGGCATCGCCCTGGCCCACCAGGGACCACTGGCCCTGGGGAATGGAATCGAACTTGAACCGCCCGTTTTCGTCGGTGCGGACCGTGCGCGTGGATCCCCACAACCGCACCACCACACCCGCCTTCTGCACGGAATCGATGGTTCCTTCCAGGGAGGACAGGGGAGCCAAGCGCAAGGACCGTTCGCCGGGAGCGTCCACGTTCAGGCGCCCCCCCACTTTCTGGTCCATCGCCTCCACCCAATACCCCTCGTCCGACCGCACCGAGAACCGCACTTGACCGGAAGCGTCCGTCAGGGCACTGTCCAAGACCACGGGCTTGCCGTCCGACCATCTCTGGGCCCAGGAATCCCGCGCCAGAAGCCGCACCCGCATGCCCTGCGCTGGGTCTGTCCCCTCGCCGCTGGACACGGTGACCTTCAGGTCGACGCCGTTGGGGATCTCGATCCCTCCGCCGCCCACCTCGCCTTGGCCGCACCCTGCGACCCCCATCGCCATCCCCAGGACACCCGCCCACCGCTGGAACAAGCGTCCCCCGATCACCTTCATCGCCGCCCCCCCACGGGGAACAAGGATAGGTTCAACATGCAGACTCGATCAGGGTTGCGTTCCTGACGGGCCAGGGTCAATGCCTCCTTCCGGAACAAGGCCAGTCGTTCCTTGAGCTCGCGGAAGGAATCCTCGCCGATGCTCAAGGTGAGGTGCGACACGTCCCGCTCCCCCGCAGGAACCTCTTCCATGGCGCTTTCCGCCAGGGAGATGGCATGGCGCTGGAACTCCCGGACGGCTACGGATTTCCAGCCCTCCCCGAAGGTCACCACCACGTCGGTGGGCTTCCAGATCCCCTGGGCGTCCCTGGCCACCAACCCGATCTCCTCCAGGAGAGCCACGGACTCCTTGGCCTGCTGGGCGGTGATGGCCGGCCGGAGCGAAGACGCCAATCGCTCCCAGTCGTCGGAAACCTCGATGATCCGCAGGAGTTCGTGGACCACGGGATGGTACCAGGCAGAACACAGCGCGTACTGGGAGGAAACCAACTTGCGATCCGCCACCCGCATGCAGGCCACCATGCGATCCAGGTGCATCTTGCGGTCCCGGTGCGTCAGAGCCTGGGTGAACCGGACCAGATGCCCGAAAAAGACCGCTTCGCGCCCTTCCAACTCGAAGGCCTGGGCGAACAGCGGGATCTTCTCCTCGGGGATGTTCTTTCCCCCCTGCAGGACCAGGGAAACATGGCCTTTGGATTTCAGGCCCACCTTTTCGCCCAGGTGCTCCAGGGTGAAGTGGCGCTTGCGCAGCTTCATGGCCTTCTGCGCCTCCCGCAAGTAGCGTCGGGCGTCGAAATAGGCGAAGACGTTGGGAAGATCCGTCATGTCTTCATGTTACCTCGGGATCCCCCGCTCCGAAAGCCCCCGAGCGCAACGCCAAGAAAACCAGATCAGTGCCAATCCCGGGGCGAGACCCCGTACAGGCGGACATCGTCGAGGGAAATGTCCTCGCCGAACCCGCTGGATTCGAATTTGATGGACAGGGCGGCGGCTTCGGAAAATTTGTCCCCGAACGTCACGCGCCAAGCGGAAGGAGCCCATGGCTTGACCACGAACCGCTTCCAGGATCCCGTGTCGTTGACGGACATGGAATCCAACATGAGCGGCTTCCAGGCTGGAATCGTGGTGGACAGATACACGCTCACCCCTCCCCGGCCTTTCACCCAGAGCTCCATGGAATCCAATCCGAGAAGGTTCCGCGGCCCGTGGAGGTCGGCGTGGAGGAACGCCACCCCGGGATATCCTCCGAGGAAGGCCACTCGAATGGCGTTGCCCTCGTGTCCTTTGGCGAGGGTATCGGCCTTGCCATCCAGAAGCGCCGCTTTCACATCCAGATACCACCGGGCATCCGGCCAAGGCAGTCCCAACTGCATTCCCTGCTCGAAATCCGACAGGAGGATCGTGGGGGTGCGGGTCTTGCCAAGCTCCAGGGTTTCCAGAGGCTTGACCTGGACAAGCGTCTCGGCGATCATGGACTCGTCGTCCTGGCGGGTGACGCGCAAAGTGATGGAGGAGTCGGAAGGGGAAAGGTCCTGGAGATGGAAATTCCCGGCGGTATCGGTGGTGTCCACGCGATCCACTCCCACCAGCCGCACCAGGGCGGAACGGCATCCCCAGGGAAGGTCGACCTTCCCCCGGATGCCTCCGAAGGGGCGCAGGACAAACGAAGGAGGCTCGCCCCCCGCGACGAATCGGGAGGGGAACGGCATCAGGAGACCTTTCCGATCGCCGCGGATCTCCATCCACCAATCGCCGGCGGGCGCGGAGGGGAAGACCACTTTTCCCGTGCTGTCCGAGACCAGATCGGCAAACGCCGTCGAGGGAGAATCCGATGCCACGAAACCCGTGGGACGCAGACGGACGCTGGCACCTGCAACGGGGTTGCCGTCGGAATCGAGCACCCGCGCCGCCAACTCCTCGGACGTTTCGCTGCCGGCGGGCTTGCCGGCGACCAATCGTTCGTCGCCTCCGCAGGAAAACAGAAAGGAGGCCCCGACAATCAGCAGTCCACTGGAAACCCAGAGCGGGGTTTTCACGAGTGTTCTCCCGGAAGTGCCAGGGGGAAGATCTGGAGGTTCAGCTGGTAGACGCTGTCCGGATCCACCTGGGCCGAGGCCCAACGCATGACCTGCGACCGGAACTGGCGGGAAATTTCCTTGAGAGCGGGAAGCTCGGCGTGGGGGATGGTCAGACTCAAGGTGGAAATGGCCCGGTCTTCCTTCTTGTGGCGCTCGAGCGATTCCAGCCCAAGTTGCAGCGCTTGGCGTTGGAACTCGCGGGCGGCCAGGTCCTTCCACTTGTCGCCGGTGGAGATGAAGTCGTCCTTCAGCTCCCAGACTCCGTCTTCTTCCCGCTTGCGGATCATGCCCAGCTCTTCCAGGAGAAGCACCGACTCGCGCACATCCTGGACGCTGACCGCTGGGGTCAGTCGCTCGGCAAGCCGGGCCCAATCGTCCCGGAAATCCTCCAACGCCAGAAGCAGACGCACCGCGGTGTGCTTCCAGGAAAGCCAGAAGCGATACTGCTCCCGAGCCAGATCGTGGATTTGGAGATCGCGCAAGGCCATCAACTTCTGGAACCGTTCCCGGATCGCCCGCTCGCCGCGAGCCTTGGTGAAGAGAACAAGTTCGTAAAAATAGGCGGCTTGGCGGGAATCCATCCCCACCACCTTCTGGATGGCCGGGATGGAATCTTCCGAAAGGTGGCGCGCGCCCTGGAAGACCTTGACCAGATACCCAGGATCCACGCCCACCTTCTGGCCCAGGTACCGGTACGACAAAAAGGATTGGGTCTTCTTGGACTCTTCGAACCACTCCCTCAGGAAGGTGCGGTAATCGGTATGCTGGAAGATGTCGGGCACACATCCAGTTTATTCTCACAAATCCGATCGCGGTGCACAAAGACGCCCGAATCCGTTGGCGTCCCCGTCAACAGCGTTGCCCGAACTCCAATACGATGCCGCAGGGCTCCACTTCCAGGAGCAATCGGGAGCGGAATCCCAAAGGCACCCGCTCGGCGAACAATTCCGCCAAGGCGACTCCGAACGCATCCACCAATCCCAGCCGTTCCCAGGTATCCGGGGCGCAGGTGGTGTCGCGCAGACGCAGATGGATGGTCTCGAGCGGAAAGGCGACGCCTCCGACCCGGACATGTCCGGTCCGCGCTTCCACCGATTGGATGGACTCCACCAAGGCGAGCTTGGACTGGCCCGGGTCCCACAGCCAGAGCTTCAGGAGATCCCGCAACCGTCCCACATCCACGATCCCCTGGAAATGGGCCGCCGCCAAGGGAAGGAGCCTCGCGACCTCCGGGAGATGCTCCGCGGGCATCAACCGCATCCCGGGCCGGGAAAGTCCCATGACACCGACGCCTCTTGGCAACGACTTGGCCCGGAGGTCCCGTACGGTGCCCGTCCGGTAGGGCCGGTTCCCATCGCAATACTGCGCGGTCACCGTGAGGAAGGTATCCTGGAGCGGATGATCCGGCCGTCGATGGGCGATGAAAAGGAAGACGTGGCTTTGGCCTGCACGATCCATTCCCCTCCGGGTTCGGAAGAATCTTCCCTCGCCTGTGCCGTGCCGGAACAGGTCGTGGCGCTGGTAGCGCACCCGAGTGGGAACGGGCTGGTTCTCGAGCCCGTCCACGGTGATCACCCGCAGGATCTCGCGGTCCCCGCCTCCCTCCGGTCGCAGGACGATTTCGCTTCTGGTGTGATCGCAATGGAAGGTGCAGTGCCCCTCTCCGAAGCGATTGATCGCGATCGCCGCGTGGAAGCGGAAATTCGCCGCCTGCACCGCCTTGGCCAGAAAGCGCGGCATCGATTCCGCCAGATGGAATCGCAGGGAGAGCGGCGACCGGAAAGGGAAACCGTCCAGACCTTCCAGTTCCAAGAACCTCGATTGTTCGTCGGCGCAGAGGAAATCCCGCATCATCGCGAAGGGATGGCTGGTGGATCCCCGGGAGCAGTACCCCGGGAAAACGGCGGGCCGGAACCGGACCTGGTCGAGAAGCTTCCACGATCCATCGTCGTCGAGCATTTCCACGCGCACCAACCGCCGCAGCAGCGCAAACCGCAAGGCCCACGCCACCGATGCGTCCCCATGGAGGTAGAGTCTCAAGGAGTCCGGCCAACGGGGCGGCGTCGAGGGGCTGAACCATTCCATCGTCCATTCCAGGACACTCCTGGAGGGGTCCGGGTTCCGCACCTGCACCGACCGCAGGACCAGGGGATGGACGTGGTGGTCGGCCAACAGGGACCAGCGGATGGGTTCGCGAACCGCCCCCGATTCCAGCGCAATCCCCTGCTCGATGCGCGCCGACCCGGTCAGCGATCGCCTGGGCAGGAATTCCACCGTCATCAACGCGGGAATCGGCTCGTCCAGGTCGGCACCCACCAGTTCCAGGAAGAGCGGTTCCAGACCATCACCCATCGCTTCGAACGACTCCCTGGCCCGCGAAGTCAAGAAGATGAACGACTCCACGAGGCGTTCCACGTACGGATCGCGATCGTCCACGTTCTCCGAATCCAGGAACTTGGCCGCTTCCGGGTATTCCCGAGCGAACTGCCGACCCTCCTCTTGCTGGGATCGAATTTCCTGTGCGAACCTGCTGGCGATGTCTGTCGTCATGGATGGTGCCGCAACAACGGTAATTGCAATTCCCGGCAATGCACAAACCCCCCAGTATCCGGAAAGGTGGATGCAAGGGCAGATCGCCCCCTGCCACCCCTTCGGGAGCGGAATCTTCGCCCGGCCCGGCTTTGCATTTTCCGGCCAAGGCCTTGACCTTTCCTTGCTTTGTCGCAAAACCACAAAAAAAACCACCGATTCCGCCACAACCTGCCAGCCTCGTTGCGCGACACTTCCAGCAGACCGATCGGTTTCCGTTTCCACGCCATCGCTGGACATCCTCCACGGAGCGCCACCCACATGACAAAGACATCCCTCGCCGCTTTCGCGGCACTCGCGGTCCTGACCTCCGGATGCTTCGACTCCGACTCCGACGAAGACTCGCCGTCTTCCGGTGAACCCACCGTTCCTCCGGCACGGATCCAGGACACCACCGCGGTGCGGGTCGTGGAAATCTGTGCGGGAAACACCAGTCTGGTCGACCAATTCGGCGAGGACCCCGGTTGGTTGGAGCTGGAGAACCGCTCGGCGGACACCGTGGACCTTTCCAGGTACCGCTTGAGCGGGAAGGCGAAGGACACCGCCGGCTGGCAGCTTCCCTCCCTGAAGCTTCCGCCCGGTGCCCGGCAGATCATCTTCGCATCCGGGCGAGACCTGGCCCAGGAAACTCCCGCCTCGGACAGCATCACCCCCAAGATCACCAGTTCGGGGCGTTGGGCCGACGGCGACGCCTCTCCCACCCCGGGATTGAGTCGGGTGCGCAACTGGGAATACGGATCCGGCAAGTACTACGGATATCTTCCTCCGGACAGCACTCTCGCCTACAGTTGGACCCTGTTCCTCGGCGACAACAAGAAGGTCCCCCTGGACTGGTCCAGCGCCGAGGTCACCGTGAACTTCGCCACCCTGGATCTGAGCTCCCGCGACCGGGTGTGGATCGAGGCGACCATCCCCTTGGGGCAGCCCATCCTCGTGGGCCTCTGCCAGGACGACGTGGAATGCTGGAAGGCGCCCCAGCACACCCTGGTGGGAACCGGCAAACGGTTGGATCGGTACGATTTCGCCCTCGCGGAGTTCAAGGGCAGCCGCGCTCGCTCCGGCGGGTTCCGGTTCACCCCACCCAAGAACCTCATCGGCGATTTCCGGCTGACCCTGTCCAAATTCGGGTTCTACACCTCGGGAAGCCACCCCCATGCCGGGTTCAAGCTCGATCGGGACGGAGCCACCCTGGTCCTCCACGAACCCACCCGCGGAATCCACGACTCCGTGAAGTTCCCCGCCTTGGAAGGGGACGCGTCCTGGGCACGCGATCCCGCCACCGGCAAATGGGGGCTCTTGGAGAAGGGAACGCCGGGGATCCCCAACCCTCCCGCCACCCGCGCCACGGTGCTGGAGCCTCCCGAATTCGCCACCGCTCCCGGGTTCCACACAGCGCCCTTCCCGGTGCGGGTGAAACCTCTCGCGGGGCTCCAGATCCGCTGCGCCCTGGGGGGAGCGCTCCCCACGGCGGCCTCGCCGCTGGCCGACGCCGGAATCATACTGGACAGTTCCAACGCGGTCAGCTGCGCGGGGTTTGCGCCCGACGGCACCCGTGGCCCCGTCGCCACGGGCACGTTCCTGCTTGACACCCCCAAGGGATTGGGGGTGATCGCCATCACCGCCGATTCCGCCTCCCTCTACGACACCGACACGGGAATGACCACCAAGGGCCCCAACGCATCGACGCTCTACCCCTACATGGGTGCCAATTTCTGGAAGGAGAAGGAGATCCCCGCGCATGTGGAACTGTTCGAGAACGGAGGCCGCGCCTTCGCGCTGCGGTCGGGAATCTCCATCTTCGGCAACTACTCCCGCGCCGCGCCGAAGAAATCCTTTTCCGTCCAGTTCCGGGAGACGTACGGCCCCACCCACCTCAAGCATCCGTTGTTCCCGCACCACCCCCAGTACACCAAGTTCAAGGGCTTCGGATTGCGCAACAACGGCGGCAACTACGGCAACGACTACGTGCGGGACGCCCTGATGGCGAGCCTCACCGAGCCGCGCGGGCAGGACTACCAGCTTTCCCGGCACGTGGTGGTGTACATCAACGGCCGCTACCAGGGCATCTACGACCTGCGCGAGAAGCTGGACGCGGACTGGGCGGACACCCGACACGGGATCGCCCCCGAGAACGTCGACCTGATCAAGAACAACTCCGAAGTCCAGGCGGGCTCCATCGCCGACTGGAACGACCTGCGCTTGGCCATGGACAAGCTCGCTTCCGACGACGAGGCCGGATGGGCGAAGATCGCCCAACGCCTGGACATCGACAACTCCATGGACTACCTGGCCACCCAGCTCTACTGGCAGAACACCGACTGGCCCTCCAACAACGTCCGGTGCTGGCGGCGCAACGGCCCGGCCACCAAGTGGCGCATGATGGTCTTCGACATGGACTTCGGGATGGGATCCTACGGCGGCGACCACACCGAGGACCCGTTCAGCCGAATGATCGATTCCACCCCCGGTTGGGACGACTATCCCAACGGCCAGGGAGCCACCGTGATCGCCCGGCGGATCTTTGGCAGGAAGGTCCTGCGCGACCGGTTCCTCAACCGCATGCTGGTGCAGATGGCCACCAATTTCTCGGCGGCCACCGCGATGCGCGCCTACGACAGCGTGCGGACCTACCTGGGAGGGGAGGTGGACCTGGACGTCGCGCGCTGGAGCCTGAGCACATCCAAGCTGGCCACCGCCGACGAGGAGATCCGCGAGTTCATCACGAACCGCGGCGCCTCGCTGCGCGAAACCATGGCATCGGTGTTCGGCCTGGAAGCGCCCATGGACATCTCGCTTTCCGCCTCCGGGGGCGAGATCCGCATCGAGGACATGCCCGTGGGCGCGTCCTACACCGCCCCCCACTTCAAGGGCGTGCCCATCCTGGTGGAGGCCCTGCCCGCGGCGGGTCGGACCTTCGTGGACTGGAGCGACGGCTCCACCGCGGCCCGTCGCACCGTGGTTCCCGGGACGGATTCCGTCAGCCTGGTCGCACGCTTCCGCTGAACTCCGCGCCCCTTTCCCACGGCAGGAAAAAGGCGTCCGCGATGGAACGGACGCCTCGGAGGGAAGGGGATCGCCTGAAGGCGAGGGACTACGGAACGAACTTGGTCAAGGTCAGCGCGTCGCCGTCGGGGTCGACCAGCAGGTTGCTGCCGGTCACGGAATACTCGACCAACATGGTTTCCGGGGTGAAGTCCGGCTCGTCCATCCAGTTGGTGCCATCCTGCGACATTTCCGAGGTCAGCTGGATGGTGGTCAGCATTCCCTGCGCGGTGGACCACGTCCCCGACTGGCGACCGTAATAGGTGATGCCGGGAACGCTCATCGACATGGTCGCCGAGTAGGTTCCCCCCGCCTGGAACGTGTACGTCACCGATTGCGAATCCGTGATGGACTTCCAGGATCCCACCACCGCGGGATCCAATGCCAACGGACCGGGGGAGATCCGGAACATGGCCGACGCGATCTCGCTTTCCCCCGAGTCGCCGATCGCGATCGCCTTGATCGTGGTGGTCCTGGAAATGTCGAGGGGGGAGGAATAGACCGGAGAAGATTCGTCGGGATCGGATCCATCGGTGGTGTAGTGGATCTTGGCACCGGACGGCCCGGCGATCCGGACGGTCTGGGCGGAGGAGTAGGAGCCTCCATCCGGTGTGAAGGTCGGCGCCGACAGGGGCGGGACGTTGTGGCTCGTGGCCCTCTGGAAATAGGTCGTCGTGCCTCCGGAAACGACGGTCAGCGTGGATCCGACGATCGTGTAGGTTCCCTGGAACGGCCCGGGTACGGGTATGATCGTGGTGTAGTCCTCTCCATCGGGGGAACTCCTGGCCATGACCCAGGTGATGTCCAATGTGCCGTTGGAGGCGGTCCATGTCCCCATGTACATGCGGCCGGATTTGCCCGACCCCTCGGATTGGATGAAGATGGCCTGGCCCGACGGCTCGAGCTGGTAGCTGGCCCCGGCCATCGTGGCCGCGTTGAGGTTCAACCAGGCCCCCGCCAAGGACGTGTCGATCGTCTTGACCGGAGGCTTGTCCGACGAACCGATGACGATCGTCGCCACCGTGACGGAACTCGTCTTCCCGTCCTTGGCGGCGATCGCCTTGACGGTCTTGGTGGCGCTCACGGAAATCGAACCCGTGTACTTGGACGAAGCGGTGGTGGGATCGGAACCATCCAGCGTGAAGTACACGTCCGCACCCTGCGTGGGCGAAGCGATCTGGACCCCTTGCGAGTTCGGGAAGGTGCCACCCGCGGGCGTGATGATCGGAGCCGCCGGTGCCGACGGATCCACGATCGGAGGCGTGCCCGCCCCCTTGGTGTAGATGCGCGTCACCCCGTCGACCACCACCGTGGCCGTGTTTCCGGTGATCGTGAACGGATAGGGTGTCATGGAGGGCAAGGTGATCAACGCGGACCAGGTGGTGCCATCGTCCGTGGTGGCATATCCGGACCAGGTCACGGAAAAGCTCGCCGCGGTCCCCGACCAGGTCCCGGTGTAGCGGGCTCCCTTGGTGACCGAGCCGGTGATTGCCAGGGAGTCCAGGGTGACCTTGCCGTCCGCTCCCAGCGTCACGGTCTCGACGGCCCCCCCGACCGTGCGGCTCCAGACCATGGCGGGAGACGTGGAATCCGCGTGGACGGGAGTGTCGGTGCCCCCACCGGGGCTGGAGGGATTGGAATCGTCGCAACCAGACAGAAGCGCCAAGGATGCGGCGCAAGCGAGGACGGCTCGCAGGATGGCTCTCGACATTGGGGAGGAGTCCTTTTTGAGGATTTGTTGGGATCGGATCCGAAGATCGGATGGTTGCAACATACTTCGCATTTCCCACCGATGGAAGCAACGGGAATAGGGTCCCTGGCACTTTCCCAGAATGGAAAACGGACACCGGGGGGGGCGGTGTCCGTCGAAGCGGAAACGATCCCTGGTGGCCTCAGAAGAGGGAACTGACCTTGGTGAACGTCTCGACGGATTTGGATCCGTCGGAGTTCGTGCTGGTGATCGACAGGGTGGTTCCGGAGATCGAATAGGTCACCGCCGTGCTGGGGGAACCCCCGAGGGAAACGGCGGCCCCCCAGGTCACGCCGTCGTCGCTTTCGTACTGGCGCAACAAGTTAATGGTCAGCGTATTCCCGGAAACGGAGTAGGTGCCTTCCATCTTCATGTAGGTCATGTCGCCATTGTCCAGCTCATCCCCCATCACGAAGGACACGACGCCATCGGCGTCGAAGATCATCCCGCCCGAGCTGGTCGGGTCGTCGACCTCCCACGTTCCCACCAAAGCGGGATCCTTGGGTGTGCCACCACCGATGGTGAAGGTGGCGGAAACGACCTCGCTGGTCACCCCGTCCAGCTCGGCGATGGCCTTGATGGTCTTGGAGGTGGCCACGGTGATGGCTCCCGTGTAGCGCGAGGAGCTGGTCGTGGGAGTGGATCCGTTGGTGGTGTAGTAGATGGTCGCGCCGGTCTGGGCGGTGATCTTCACCGACTGCGAGGAGGCGTACGCGCCGCCATCGGGCGAGATCGACGGGGCATCGACGACGAGTTCGACGGGATCGTCGGGACCCTCGGTTTCCAGCGAATAGACCGTGGTCTTCCCGGCGATCGTGAGGCTCAGCTCGTCGCCGGAAATGGAGTAGGTCGCCGTCGTGGGCGAAGGAATGGACACCGGGGACAGCGCGGTTGGATCGCTTCCCTTGCGGGCATCCAGCCAAGTGATGGAAATGGACGTGGCGGTGGCGGTGAAGGTTCCCTGGTAGAACTCGTAGCTGGAACTGGACTGCACGCTTCGGTAGACCTTCCCGTCGGGGGAAAAGTCGTAGGTCTGGAACGTCGTGGCCCCCATGCTGACCCAGCTGGCGAGCAAGGCGGGATTGACCGTGCCGGACTTGGAGCCGCCGTCGATGGTGATGGACACCGAGGCCGCCGGGCTGATCTTCCCGTCCTTGAGGGTGATCGCCTTGATGGTCGTGGTGGCGCTCACCGCGATCGGACCCGAGTAGAGGTCGGAAGAGATCGTGGGCGTGGTTCCGTCCGTGGTGTAGCGGATGGTGCCTCCGATGGTGGCGGTGACGACGACCACCGACTGGCTGGTGGAATAGGTTCCCGAGGGCACGGAGAAGGTGGGCGCCACCACTTCGGAAACCGGCGACACGGCGGTGGCCGATCCCTTCGTATACTCGCGCTTGACTCCGTGGACGGCGGCGATCCCGACCGATGTCCCGTTCACCTCGACGGCATACGATCCGTCGTTGATGGGCATCTTCTCCGACCAGGTCACACCGCCATCGGTGCTCTTGGACATGGAGTTCCAGGTGACGGACCCGGTGTTGCCGCTGCCCGTCCAGGTCCCTTCGTAGCGGGTCCAGCGGGTGGAGGTCCCCACCACGGCGACGGAGTCGAGCTTGGCGGCGCCCCCGGGGGACAAGGTCACGGTTTCCGTGGACGACCCGGTGGTGCGCACCCAGACGCCTTCCAGCGCGCTGGGGCCGCCTCCGCCTCCGCCGTTGGAATCGTTGGTGTCGCAACCGACCAGCAGTCCGAAGAGGACCAGGAAGCCGGCGAGAGTCTTTGAAAGTGTACGGATCATCGGATGAACGCTCCTTAAGACGGGACAGGCAAGGAATGGATGGGAAAATTGCAATTGAAGTCAGTATTCCGACGTGTCGGGTTGGGCGAACCGACGCTCGCCGTCGGGGAAGGTCATGACGAGGGTTCCGGCATCGATCACGAAAGGTGCTGCCACAAGCTTGGGCAACAGTTTGGAAACGCCCCACTTCCCGGACGAGGTCGGTTCGGCGTATTCCTTCCACACGGCCTTTCCCGAAGCGGTCGATCCCGTCCAGGTTCCCTGGTAGCGCAATCCGCCGGACAGGTCCAGGGAATCCAGGGAGACGGAACCGTCCTTGGAAAAGACCATCGTCTCGTCGGCGTATCCGTCGGTGCGAACCCAGGTTCCCACGGGCAGGCTGGTGGAACCGTCCGTGTCGGAACCGATGGTCTCGCATCCGCAGAGGACCAACAGGATGGCGAGAGCCGGAACCCAGCGACGGAGACCGGTGCAGGTCATGGAGTTCTCCTCGAGGAAGAGGTTGTGAGGGCGATCGGAACGCGGACCCAATAATAAACCTCCGTCGAGGTCGCGGAAGGGGCCTTCCGACGCGGTAGTCCGACGGTAGGTCGACCGCACGGGACTACCTTGGTCCCCTCATGCGCCGCGTGGATCCCACCCAGCTTTCCCATCGATGCCCCACCTGCGGGACGCTGCTTTCCGATTGCGTCTGCGTGGACCTCCCCCGTTTCCATCCACCGACCCGTTTCCTTTTCCTGCAGCACTCCACGGAAATCCGCAAACCCACCAACACCGCGCGTCTGGCCTGCCGCGTCCTTTCCAATGCGCGATGCGAAACCTGGAACCGGACCTGTCCACCGGTTCTTCCCGCCGACTCGCTTCTGCTCTACCCGTTGCCTGGAGCGCGGATCCTCCAGGGCGAGGAGCTGGCACGCCCCAGGACCCTCGTGATCCCCGATGCCACCTGGGCCCAGGCTTCGCGCATCGCCAACGTGCTGCACAACCGTGGATTGCCCGTGGCGAGCCTTCCCCCGGACATCCAGGGACGCTGGGGAGTGCGTCGGGGAGGAGAGGGATTCCGCGTGTCGTCGGCCGAAGCGGCCGCATTCGTCCTTGCCCTGTCCGGCCAGGAGGATGCGTCCAATGTGCTCCTGGGGGCGGTCGCCGAGGCCGGCAGGAAGATCCTGGCCATGCGCGGACTCCCCTGGCCGGGGGAAGGATCTCCGTAAACCACCGTTGCGGATCGCGGAAACAACCACCCGAAAGGATTCAGGGGCCCGCGCAGCGGAATCCGAGGAAGTGGTTGCGGGCCCCCGGCACCAGGCGGCTGCGGTAGCTCGAGCGCAGGAAATCCGGAAGATCGATCCATCCCCCGCCCCGGTAGACGCGCAACCACCCGGAAGAAGGCCCCTTCGGATCCTTCCGCGGACTGCGGCCGTAGTAGTCCTCGCCGTACCAGTCGGAAACCCACTCCAGGACGTTTCCCGTCATGTCGTGCAGACCCCATGCGTTGGGACGGTAGCTGCCCACGGGAGCGAGCTCGTCGGACCTCCCGTCGCTGCATTCCATCCGACGATCCCAGCTCCAGCCGTTGGACAGCGGCGTGCGGTCGGCACCGTTGGCGTAGAGGCACCCCCGGTCCGGATCGTCGCCCCACGAAAAGCGGGTGGTGCCGCCGGCACGCGATGCGTACTCGTGCTCGGCCTCGGTGGGCAGCCGGAGACCCTCTCTGCGACAGAATTCGACAGCTTCCTGCCAGTCCACGCACACCACCGGCCGGTCCTTGCCGCGGAACCCCGGCCCCACCGTTCCGCCCTCCTCCCACCTGTGGTCGGCCAGATCGAACACCGAGCAGGAGCCGTCATCCATGTGTCCATTGGATCCCATGGTGGCCTGGAACCGTGCCTGGCTCACCTCCAGGCGATCGATCCGGAAGCTGGACAGGCATACCTTGTGGGCCGGGCGTTCGTCGGGATCGCCATCCTCGGATCCCATGACGAAGCAACCCGCGGGGATCCGGACCATGTCCTCGCTCCTGGGTGCCGGAACGTCCGAAGGGAAGACCACCTTGTCCTTCTTCTTGGCCGCGGGCGCGACGGTGGCGAGTCCCGCGACCAGAGCGACCGTCCACCTACCGACCCTGCCATGGCGCATCCAGGAACTCCTTTCCGGCCTTCGATCCTACCATTCTTCGCCTTGCGAGAGGTTTGGCGGAAACGGCGCGGAAACGCCGACGCAACCACGACGCACGACCCGATGCCGATCTTGGTCCGCAATGGCCCTCCTGGAACACATCCCATTGCGCGGCATCCTGTCCAGGGCGATCGCCGGGGGCATCCGCTGGCGCGCCCCCGAAGATCCCCGCACCCCTTTCGAGATGCACCGGTCCCAGTCCCGCCAGCTCGCGGGCATCCTCAGGGGTCTGCGCGGATCCGAAGCGTACACCGCCCTTGCCCTCGGGCCGATGGAGATCCTGACGGGACGGGAACTGACCGACGCGTTCCGCGAGGGAGCGCCGCTTCGCCGGTACGGGGACCTGGCGCCGGCGATCGAACGCATCCGCCGCGGCGGACGGGACATCCTCTTCCCCGGCCGCCCCGCCGCCCTGGCGCAGACCAGCGGCACGACCTCCGCGGAAGGATCGGGCGAGCGATGGATCCCACAGACGGACGTCCTCCTGGGCCACCATGCGCGGGGAGCCACCACCGCGCTGGCGCGGGTCCTGGACGCCACCGGCCCCGTGGCGCTGGAAGGCCGCTTGCTGATGCTGGGCGGAAGCACAGCGCTGACCCGAAACGACGCGGGCATTCCCGTGGGGGATCTTTCCGGGATCACCGTGGACCGCATCCCCTGGTTCCTGGAAGGCCTCTACGAGCCGGGGCGGAAATTGGCACTGGAATCGATCTGGAGCCGGAAGGTGGAACGCATCGCCCACCGCCTCGCCGACCGGCACGTGAGCCTGGTGGGCGGGATCCCCAGCTGGTGCCTGGTCCTGTTCGAGGCCGTCTGCCAGCATCGGGGAGTCCACCGGCTGCGCGACGCCTGGCCGGGGCTTTCCGCCATGGTCCACGGCGGAGTCTCCGTGGACACCTACCTGCCGCTCCTGGCCGAACACCTTCCCGAACGATGCCTGCTCATGGAGGTGTATCCATCGAGCGAGGCCTTCATCGCGGTGGGATCGCGGGCCTGGTCGCCCTCCGAGGGCCACCCGCCGGACCTGGATCTCCTGCTGAACCACGGGACCTACCTGGAATTCCTTCCCGAACCGGAGACGGATCCCTCCCGCGCCGTCGGAGCGGAAGCCCTGGAACCCGGTTGCGTCTACCGGATCCTGGTCACCACTCCGGGCGGACTGCTCCGCTACGAGATCGGCGACCTGGTCGAAGGCCGCGGCCCGGGACGCATCCGCTTCGCGGGACGCGTCCGCGCCAGGATCTCGGTGTTCGGCGAGCACGTGGAAGGCTCGCACCTAGCCGAAGCCCTGGCCTCGGCGAGCCTGGCGACGGGATCCGTCGTCCGCGAATGGCACGTGGCTCCGGTCCTTCCCCGACCGGGAGCCCCCTGGGGAGCCCACGAGTGGTGGATCGAGTTCGATCGTCCACCTGCCGACACCTCGGTCCTGGCCAGATGCCTGGACGACCACCTGCGACGCAACGTGCTCGACTACGATGCCCACCGCGAAGGCGACGTCCAGCTGCTGCCACCCCGGGTGCGGGTGGTCTCGCCCGGCACCTTCCATCGCGCCCTGGCTTCGCGGGGAAGGCTCGGTGGCCAGCACAAGGTGCCCACCGCCTGGCCGGACCGCACCTGGGCGGAACTCCTCACCCTCCACGACAGGACACACTGCGCATGATCGTCGCTTCGCCCACCTCGCCGTTTCTCCCGGGACTGAAGCTGGACCATTCCCGCGGCACGGGGCCCTTCCATTTCCTGCTGGTTCCCGGACTGGTCCCGGACGGACCGGAAACCTTCCTTCGCCAGAAGGCAATGTTCCTGTCGAAGGGCGACGTGAGCACGGCCAACTGGCCCGACGAATTCTTCTCCTTGGACGAGGCCATCCAGGGGATCGCCGCGTTCGTGGACCACGCCATCCTGGCCCGCCGCAAGCCCGTGCTGGTGGGGGTGAGCGTGGGCGGAGGGATCGTATTGGAATACCTCCGGCGAATGCGAGAAGAAGGCGCCTCGCCCGACCTCGCGGGGCTGATCCTGGTCAGCCCGCTGGTCTGCACCGGAGACATCTCCCCCCTCCTGAAGCGCCTGTGGGATCCGATCGTCTCGGACTCTGGCGACCCGGTGCGGGCCCTGGAGAAGGGACGCAGCTTCTTCCGGCAGCTGGCCTCCAAATCCGCCGGACAGAAACCGGCAACGCAGGGATGGAAGCGCATCTTCGCCACCCTGACCCCCGCAGGCATCGCCGAACTCGCCGACGCGCCGATCCGCGAGCGCATCGAGCGGACCCTGGAACGGATCCCGCCGCACGGCGCCATCCAGCGCTGCAAGGCGCTGGGCCTTCTGCCCGGACTGGAGACCGGCCAGAAGGCCAAGGACGGACTCACCAAGGCCCCCACCCTTCTTTTGTGGGGATCCAAGGAGCGGCACACCCTGGACATGGACGGCCCGGGCACCGGAACCCTGTGCCGGCCGGATCTGGCGGAGAGACATTTCCCGTCGGCGGAGATCCACTGGATCTACACCAAGAAGGGCGAGCCCGTCCCCCACGCGAGCCTGCTGAAGCACCACAAGGCCTTCGCGCGTCCCTTGAAGCGGTTCCTGAAGCGGATCTAGCGCCAGCGGAAGGCGCGCAGGCCCACCACCGCGCACCCGATTCCCCAGGCGAGCAGCACCAGCATGCGGGGCAGGCTGTGGGCGATCCCGGCCCCTTCCGAACTGATGGCCCGCAACAGATCGGCGAGCACGGTCAAGGGGAGCCACTCCACCACCGGATGGAGCCAGGCGGGGAACCGCGTCCACGAGAAGAAGATCCCCGAAACGATCGTCATCGGGATGGTGAGGGCGTTCATGATCCCGTAGGCCGCCTGGTTGTGGCCCACCCGGCAGGCGGCGAGCACGCCGATCCCGGAGAAGGCCACCGCGCCGCTTGCCGCCACGGCCACGAACAGGACCGGGCTTCCGTGCATGTGGACCCCGAACACCAGCATCCCGAAGCCCCAAAGGAGCGTGTTCTCGATGGGCAGGAGCACCACGCGCGCGAGCACGACGGAAAGGAGGATGTCCACCCGCGACAGGGGCGTGGAGGCGAACAGGCGCAAAAGCTTCCGCAGACGGAGGTCCATGAGCCCGAACCCGATCCCCCAGAGGCAACCGTTCATGAGCCCCAGCGCCAGCATGCCGGGGAACAGGAAGTCGGCGTAGTTGCCCGCGTTCGCCTCCGGAGCGGAAACCACCACCCCGCGGGAGTCGCCGGCCAGCGACCGCTCCACCAGGAGCCTCGCCATGACCCCTTCCTGGGAGGCGGTGTCCACCTCCAGACGGATTCCGTCCGCCTCCGCGAGGATGCGGCCGGAGACCTCGCCGCGGCGCAGTGCGCGGACGGCCTCTTCCCCTTCCAGGACCCGCAGCCGCACCGAAGGATCCGCGACCCCGGACCGCACGGCGACGGAATCCGCCTTGGATACCACGAGCTCGGTCCCCAGCGGCTTGGGGGAAAGGAAGGCCAGCCCCAGCGCCCACGAGAGCAGAAGCGGGAACCCGAAGGCCCAGAAGACCACTCCCGGTTCGCGGAAGAACTCCAGGAGATGGGCCTTGGTGAACAGAAACAACGCGCGCAGGCGCGCCCTGGGGGGGAGCGACCTCATTCGACGATCCTCCGTCCAGCCAACCGAAGGAAGAGGTCGTCCAGGCTGGAGGCTTGGCCCCGGGCCAGGAGTTCCGGCACGGTCCCCTGGTCTAGGATCCGTCCGGCTTCCATCAGGACCACCCGATCGCACAAACGTTCCGCCTCGTCCATGAAGTGGGTGGTCAGAAGCAAGGTGGCGCCTCGGCTGCGCAGCCCTTCCAGGATGGTCCAGATCTGGCGGCGCGCGGCCGGATCCACGCCCGTGGTGGGCTCGTCCAGGACCAGGATGTCGGGCTCGCCGGCGATGGCGGTGGCCAATGCCAATCTCTGTCTCTGGCCGCCGGAGATCTTCCCCGCCATCTGCTTGCGGGCATCGGAAAGCTCCACCATCGCCAGGAGCTCCTCCACGCGATCGCGTCCCCTCCCGTGGAAGGAGCAGAAGAGCTCCAGGATTTCCTCCACGTGCAGCCGTTCGGGAAGCTTGGCGTCCTGCAGGCAGGTTCCCAGCTTCCCGCGGATGGCTCCCGCCTGCGTCTTCCAGGAAAGCCCGTCGATGCGGATCTCGCCCTCGTCGGCGTGGATCAATCCTTCGATCATCTCCACCAGTGTGGTCTTCCCGGCTCCGTTGGGGCCCAGAAGCGCGACGGACTCTCCGCGGGCGATGGAAAGATCGACTCCCGCCACCGCGGCGAGGGAACCGTAGCGCTTGACCACGGACAGAACCTGGATGGAGGGCGACGCGTCGGACATCGCGGCAAGATAGGATCTGGATCCGACCAGAACCATCGATCGGCACGAGATGCCAGCAGAGGCTCTCAGCGGTAGCTGACGAACAGCTTCGGAGTCCTTGCACCGGAAACAGGAGTGTTCACGCGAAGCCCCTGGCGATCAAGTCGATCGGACCGGATCAGGATTCCATGGTTGGAGGACGGATCGTCGATCCATTTCTGCAGAAGATCGGTGATGTTCATCACGATCCCGCCGGTGGATCCGGAGAACAGGGGCCCCACCGTGTTCGGAAGGGAATCCATCCAAGATCGATTCCAACTTCCGCCTGGATCCACCACCGAAGCATTCCACTGCTGGGCCAGAGGATAGACTCCGAAGCTGCGGTCCTCCGCGACATCAGCCCAGATGGCCAGGTTAGCCACGATCACCTTGGCCCGCTTGAGCTGGGAGGGAATCGCGAGCTTCACATAGGCGGCATGTTCCACCCCGGAAGAATCCATCCCCAGCTCCACCAGGGCGCAGGCGGCGCAGAGATCCCGGGTTCCCGCGATCTTCGCCACCCCACCCATGGTCAATCCCGTGGTCACGGTGGATTCGAAGACGGGCTGGATGGGATTTCCCTTCCCGAAGACCAAGGTGTCCGACACCCGGATTTCGTCGATCCGATACCTGCCGGGACGCCAGTCGTCCAGGAGACCCCCAACGGAAAAGGAACCATCGACACCCGCCACCAGGGATTCGACTCCGCCTCCCGCCCTCTCGGCGTAGAGGTCCAGCGGAGTCTCGCCGATCCAGGCGTAGATCTGGGCATCCGCAGCGTCGATCGAAACCACCAGGTCGATCCATCGCCCGGTGGGGATCTTTCCAGGCAATGAATTGAACACCGACCAAGCCGGGGTGGATTGCCCGGCAGGGACCACCTGCTGGGCCACGCTCAGCGCACCCATCGGGGAAACCATGATCTGCGGCCCGATCTTGGTCCCCACCAGGGTGATGCCGGAAAGCGGCATGGACTCCAGGAAAAACCGGATCTCGATGGTCTGCATGAGCGTGGCGCTCCATCGCAGAAGTTGCGGCACGGTGGAGCCTGCGGTGGTCGCGATCCGTCCTTCTTCCAGGGCACCTCCGTCCAAGGCCTTTCCGTGCGGCGATGGAACGAGGGCCGCCCGACCGACCTGCAAGGCGTGGCCATGACCGCTCAGATCCGGGAAACCTCCCGTCCCGTCCAGTGAATCGAAGGTCCAGAGCGCCACGGTGCGAGGCTCCACCAGGTAGGCGGATGTATCCACCTTGCGAAGGAAATCCAGGGATCGATGGTCGGACAGATTCCGGAAGATGGTTCCTCCCGCCTGCGAGACCACCTCCCACTGTTCCCATCGTCCACCGATGCGATGGGTGTGCAGCACGAAGGCGCTGTCCCGGAGGACCTGGACGCTCCAGAGGCTTCCCTCCCGGCGACCGGGATTGGACGGGTAGTCCACGAAGACGGAATCCACCGGCTCCAGTTCCTTCAGATCCAGCGAAAGTCGGGTGGGACCGATCACCAGCACAACGATTCCCGACACGTCGCCGTCCACCACGAACGTTCCGCTCCGTCCCTTCAGGACGCCATGCCACCAGGCTTCCACCCGGTACCTCCCCGAAGGAGCGGAGGAGAATGCGAACACGCCCGAGTCGTCGGAATTCGAGACGGCCCACACCTGAGGCCCCGAGACCGTCTCCTGCAGAAGGCGGACATCCAGAGGCACACCCCACCCGCCGGCCAACACCCTCCCCTGTACCCGCCCGGTGTTGCCGGTGGTGATCACCCCCGCTTGGCGCGGCTCGGTCGGTTGAGCGGAGCCGCTGTCGCAACCCCATACGGCCAGCAGAACCATCGCCCAGCCCAGGAGAAGCCGCAGCCATCCATTCTCCCGGGTCTTCGTGGTCTTCAACGCACGGACTCCCCTGTCATTCATGAATCCACCGGGCCTTTCGTGAGAGGGAACACCTGGTAGTTGATCTGGTACACCCGGTCGGTCTTCTTCACCCGGTGGGCGAAATCCACCAGTTCCTCCCGGAACGTCTTCACTTTCTGCCTCAACTCCCGCCACGAAGGCCCATCGAGCCCCAACGTGAGGGTTCCGATGTTGCGTTCGTCCAAGGCGAATCGATCGAGAGCTTCGATGCCCAATCCCATGGTCTCCTCCTGGAAGACCTTCACGGCCTGGGACTTCAAGTCGTCGCGGGTGCGCAGGCTGGACTCCTTCTGCACGTAGAGCGATCCACTCCGTTCGATCAGGCCCAGCCCCAGGAGGAGCTCCACCGCGTAGCGGGCTTCGGCGGGGGTGATCGCGGGCCGAAGCTGGCTGGCCAGCTTGCGGAAATCATCGCCGAAATCGACCACCGTCACCAGCTCCCAGATGGGGGCCACGAACCATTTCCCTAACAGGTCGTACTGCTGTACGGAAAGCACGGTGCTCCGGGAGGGCTTGCCCACCTTGCGCATCCGTTCCAGATGGAGGCCCTTCTCCCGGAGGTCGGTGGCGTTGTTGAAGGCCACCAGGCACTGGAAGAACTCGCCTTCGCGCCCCTGCAAGCCCATGGCTTCGGCGAGCGCCAGGGCGGTGACCGATCCGAGATCCTTCTGCCCCAGGCTGACAAGGCGCAGAAATGACCTGGACTTGAGTCCCGCCCGATTGGCCAGCGACTGGAAGCTGTACCCGGCCGTCTTGGCACGACGCGCGGCCACCCAATCCCGAAGGAAGAGATGGTAGTCGTCGTACTCGAAGACCACCGGGAGCTTGGTGTCTGCTGGAAGATCCGCCACGGGAACCCAAGATAGCTTGGGTCCCGTGGCCAGACCGCACCGGATCGATGACCGCTCTTCCTTCGCTCCTCTCAGCGAACCTCGATCACCGGGAACACACCGTATCCGTGCGCGTAGGTCTGGAATTCGGGCACGTTGTAGGCGGAATGCGAAAAGTTCCCACCACCGAGCGACGAGGCGACGAAGATGGAGCTGCCAGTGGCGGCGACCACCGCGATATCGCTCTTTCCGTCCTTGTTGAAGTCGCCCACGACAAGCGTCCCGTACACGTCGCCGAACAGGTCGGTCATCCCGGAAATGGCATTGTTCGTGACGGTGAAGGCCCGGTTCCCGGCGCCGAAAGCCACCGGAATGCTCCGCCAACCGGCTCCACCGGCCAGGGCGATGTCCTCCACACCATCGCCGTTGAAATCACCCACGATGGAACGGGCTCCCGTCAAGGATGCGTAGTAGTTCATCGCTCCGACCTGGGAGGGCACCACGGTAAAGCCTCCCTCGCCATTGGAATAGGCGATGGGCATCGTGCTGTTGTCCCGCGAATCCATTACCGCCAGGTCCTTCTTGCCGTCCCCGTCGAAATCGCCGAAGAAACACAGGTTCTTGACCGAGGTGCCACCCAGGTTCGTCTGGACCTGCCCCGCGTCGGATCTCCTGTAGGAGAAATTTCCTCCACCCTGGGAAATCGCCACCCCCACGTACCCCATATTGACCGTGGAATCGACGATGACGATGTCGTCGAGCTTGTCACCCGTGACATCTCCGACGAACCATTTCGCTCCCGATCGGCGTAGGTCGGCAGCCATTTCCGCTGGCAGATTGAGCTGGGCGCTGGTGAACCTTGCGACACTCGATCCGAAGGCCATCGTCGCGCTTTCGTCGGTGAGCTTCACATAGAGGATGTCGGTGTTCTGGTCCCCGTTGAACAATCCGGCAATCTTCTTGGCGGTTCCATTCCAGGATTTGTTGCCATCCCAGTTGTTGTTCTCGACCTTGATGCTGGAATTGGTGACGGAAGCAACAGGAATTGTCTGCCAGTTCAATCCACCGGCCCAGGCAAGGGAAGTGGTGTTCGGATAGGAATTGCGGACCGGGAAGAACGCAGTACCTAGGTGGTTCCCCCAGCTGAGGAACTCAGAAATGGAATACTGGCTTCCCGAGGCCAGCGGGATGCATGAATAGGCCATCGAGGAAGGGCCACCGAGCATGGTCGGGAGGCAACTCCATCCCGACGCCCTCTTGGCGAGGGGAATGTCGGCGTATTCGTCGCCGTTCATGTCGATGATGCCGGTCCGAGCCGAAGCGATGGATCCGACGGCGAGCGCCACGGAAATGACCTTGGAGGCCGCGCGCGAATATGCAAGCATGGGTTGTGCTTTCGTTGTGCGTTCTTGAGAAATTTCGGACGACTTCTGTCGCCCAGGATCAAGCTACACGGAAGATGCCGGAAAATGTCCCATCGTGGTGGTGGCTTCCGGACTTCGTGGATCCCGCTGGGATACGAGTCCATCGATCCCGGGTCGGCGCGTCCGGATGCCGGCTCCGAGACGGGATCGCGGGATTTCACTACCCTTTTGGGGCTCGTCAAACCCTCATTCGGCCGAGGACCTGCGCATGTCCAACGATTCCACCGAGCCCAGCCGCGCCACCGATCCGGAACTGATGCGCCTCTCCAAGGCGCGCCCGCCTTCGGGCGATCTCGATTTCACGAGATTCGCGCCCAAGAAGAGCGGTGCCGCCCCGAGCAAGTCCTCGGTCTACGACACCAGCAGATACATGGAGCAGCTGCGCGAGGAAGACCCCTGGCCCGACGAGGACGCCTTCCAGGACCGCCACGAAACCAAGGTCACCCTGGTGGCCTGCGACATCACCACCCCGGTTGCCGACCTCAAGTTCGACCGACCCGCCCATGCCCGCTGCCAGTTGCAGGTGCTGCTGCCCAAGAAGCCCGACGACCTCTCCGTGCGTCTGCGCCTGCAGCATGCCACCAGCGCGACAGGCCCCTGGACGGATCTTCCCGAGGTGGTCTCGCGGAGCATTTCCGCCACCACCGCCAACCAGACGGTGGAAGCGGACCTGCAGTTGTCCACCCCGAACCCCGAGCCGGCGTTCGGCGCGGAGGTCTTCTATCGCTGCGTGGCCACCAACAACCAGGCGACACCCAAGGAAAGTGCCGCCGTCAGCCTCAAGTACGTCAAACTGGCCTCCTTCGTGGGCGAGCCGGACATTTCCCACCCCGACCACTCCCTCGTCCCCCGCCTGGGACCCGACGGAGCCCTGGTCCGGGCCTTGGCGGCCTTCCTGCACAAGGTCGCCGAGCGGGACCCCGCCACCGCCGACAAGGCGCTGGTCCTGGGGTTCTCGCACACCGAACCCGACACCAAGCGCAATCGCAAATTGTCTTTGCAGCGCGCGGAGATCCTCAAGTCCCTCCTGGACCGCGACAACACCCTGTGGGAGAAGCACCGGGGAGATGTCGCCGTCCGCGACAAGCAGCAGATCTTGTCCGATCTGCACGCGGCCTTCGCCTTCGATTGCGATCCAGGGAAGGTGGACGACATCGCGGGCCCGGACACCGCCAAGGGCGTGCACGGGTTCCAGAAGGAATACAACGCGAGGTACCTGAAGAAGGACGCGAAGGGGAAGCCGCTCCCTGGCGAGGTCCGATTGACCGAAGACGGCATCTGCGGCCGCAAGACCTGGAACGGGATCCACCGCGCCCTTTGCGCGCTCATCGCCAAGGAACTGGACCCCGCCTTCGCCGACCCCGCACTTCCCGCCTGGCAGGTGCCGGATTGGCACTACCCTGCAGGGAAGGGTGCCTACCCTTGCGGGGCGGATTTCCCACCCGCCACCCGCAGCGCCGAGCTGGACCTGTTCCACCCGTCGGACGCTCCGGTGCTCGCCACCCCCGTCGATTCCGCCGCCCTGGTTCTCGCGGATGTCCCCCTGGAAGACCCCGCCAAGTACCGCAAGGAGAAGCTTGCGGTCCGCACCGCCGGAGGGGCCGCCCTGCCTCCTCCCGACCGCGCCGTCCCGGTGATCGAAACCTACGATCCATCCGAGGAGGTGACGGAAACCGGCACGAATTCCATGCGTGTGGAAAGATCCGGACAGGTGGTGGAGATCCGCCAGTGGGTGAACCTCACCACCAAGGACGACGGTCGCGACGGCAAGGGAAGCAAGATCAAGTTGCGGATCCGGTCGCGGGATGCGATCCGCGACGAAGCCAACGCCAAGCCGCTTCCCGATCAGGTGTTCCTGAAGGTGGTCTTTTCCGGCGATGGAGGCCACATTCGCCGCAGTCCACGCAGTTCCGCCGACAACGTCTTCCAGCTGGTGGGCACGGCCAATCTGGTCGGGCTTGCCGCCCCCGCGCCGGCGACGCTCACACGAGACCCCGCAGGCGGCTGGCAGCCCGCTCCCACAGCCCCTTGGGAATACACGGCGACCATCAACACGGCCGCAGCGAAGATGGTGGAAATCGAACTGGACGTGGGCCTGTGCGGTGGCGACACCTGCGAGGTCCAGGTGGGCGCTACCAACGCGTACGACGCGGCGCGCGTGCGATTCGTGAATTGGCGGAAGTTGTTCTACGAAGTGCTGCTGCCCGACTGCATGCAGGCCAGCATGAACACGACGAACCCGGCGCTCTGGGACTTCGGCGCCCCCGTCAAGAACGCTCTCGACCAGCAGATGTCCATGGGTTTCGTGCAGTTCGACGTCTTGGCCTCGCACCACTTTCCCCAGGCCAACGCCGGAGCGAACACGTGGGTTCCGGCTGCTTTCGTCGGCGAGGTCGGGGGCGATCGGTACATCTACGCCAGCGGTTGGCCAAGGCCTACGGGAGTGGCCTTCGATCCCGCACCCGACGCCCGGACCAACCAGGTCTCCCTGTGCCACCGGTCCTTTTCCAGCACGAGGCCGACCGACCCCGTGACCAACGCGGTCGTCAACGATCCTGTCGTCCAGGTAGCCGTCGCGCGCCAGACAGATTATGCCGTGAACGCGCTTCCTGTCGCTCCCGACAAGCGTCGACATTGCTTCGAAACAGCCACCTGGGACAACTCGCCTTCGGTGGATGTCGGCGGCTTGGAATGGACTGCTCAGGTCACCGCGGCCGCCAACCAGGTCATGCCGACCCTGGTCATCGATGCCGCCCCCGATCCCGCCTTGGGCGTCGACGCGTACCGCATCGAGGTCATCGGCCCCACAGGGAACGTCGCGCAGGCATTCCCCTTCACCTTCGCGTCTGGTTCCTCCGTCCCAACCGGTGGGGCGGTGACCGCTTGCGTCGACTCCGTGGTCCACTGCCTCGGTCGTGTCTTCTGCTATTCCATGGCCACCAGGACGCGGATCCGGATCCGTCATCCTGCGGCGGACCCCCACGGTGCCGCGCGCCAAACCGCGCGGAGAACCGCCTCGACCAACGAGTTCGACAACCGCAAGGCCAACGTCGCCTACCATCCTGGACTGGATCCAAATGGAGTCCCCAGGCATGGAGCGCTCCAAGCCGCATGGTTCTCGCACCCCACCAGCCGACAGCTCCGACTGGTCCTTCCCGTCCGTGCCAGCCCCAACGACCCGTTCCAGCCGGGAGATTTCGCCGGGGCCCTTTCCGCCACCCACTGTCCCGTGCGCTGGAGCGCGCGGGTCGCACGGACCTACGAGATCCTAGGCAGCTCCGGCGGAGGAAGCGTGATCCTGGTCACCCAGGGAACCCCTGGCGAGGTCGCCGCCACCCTCAGCCACGAGCTTGGACACAGCATGGGTCTGACGGCGTTCAACAACGGGACGCAGAATCGCTGTGCTCCCATTCCCGGACTGCCGGCTCCAAAGCACGTGGACAACGGCGGGCGCGCGTATTTCGACGCAAGTCCAGTGGGCAGTGCTGGTCGGCGAGGCCTCCACCGCGGACCTCACTGCGCCGCCGGCATCCCCGGCGATCCCGGGGTCGCGAACCTCCCCGGGGTGCCCGACGAGCCGGCGGTCCCCGTCGCGGGTGCCGCAAGCGACCTTGCCCACGCCCAGTTCAGCGGCAAGAAGGGCTGGTGCATCATGTTCGGCGAAGGGGTCCCCGGAACCAACCGTTTCTGCGGCGCCTGCCTTTCCACCCTGAAATCCCGCACATTGACGAACATCCGCGACATATGGAACACCAGATTCTGACATGCGACGCATCCTCGCATCCTTCCTGCTGGTTTCCTGCCTGGGCACACCAGGGACACGTCTACCACGAACGGATCCACCCATGAGTCAACTCTCGAAGTATGCACCCGAAGATTTCTGGTCAGGATCGACCTGGGTTTCCTCGCTCCAGAACCACCTGGTCAACGAGGGCCTCCACGCGCGGGAATTCCTGATGCCCCGGTACGCGGACCGCACCAAGGTGAAGGTTCTCCCCTGCTACCTGTTCCAAGCCGGCCCCTTCGAGGAATTCCGCAACGGCTCCTTCGCCGAGGACGGATATCTCGCCCTGGTGGATATCGACCGCAACACGTTGGGTCTGGTGCGGATCGACGACGCGGACGACTCGCCCGCCGAGCCGAAACCGAAGGGGCCTCGCCAGCCGACAGGATCTCCCTACGGCACGAGCACCTCGCCCTTCGACCTGGCGGCGCGGTTTTTCCCGGACTTCGCCCAGACCACAGGTCGATACCGGCTCCAGGCCATCCTTCCGCTGCAGAGCACCGCCCCTGTCGCATTCGACCTCGGTGGCTCTCCCTCCACTTTTTCGCAGGACTTGGCTTCCTCGCTCGAAGCGATCCTCGATCGCAGATCGATCCCGGCCGAACTGATGCAGGAAACGCTTCCCTGGAGGGCATTGGCCGCACCGCCCTCCCTGGGCGAAGGCCTTCGCGCCACATTGCTAACGGAATCCGGCATCCACTTCCTGGAAGTCGATTTCGCCCTCCCCGAGCTCAGGGGCGAGCGGCTCCACCTCGAGGCCGGCGCCGTCCTGCCTTCCGGAAACCGTCCACCGGACGCCGTGAAGTGGATCCATGTCGTGGTCACCGGGGAGGACTACCTCCAACCCGCAAAGGTGCTGCTCCCGGTGGTGGGCGGCGCCCCGGACCAGCTTTTGCGGGGCCATGCGAAGATCGATCTGGATCGGCTCTTTTCCGGCATGGCCAACAGCGACTTCCAATCGGTCTACGTCTTTTCCGGATCCGAGTCCATCGGGCCGCTGGAGCTACCCGTCCGAAAGCCCTGAGGTTGGTCGAAGTGCGGAGTCGAGAAGCCTGCCTCGCGGAAGGCGCTCCGGCGCGACTCACTTCCCCGCGCGCATCTCCTCGGGAGCTGAAGCGCGCAGGTAGTTGGGAAGCGGCGCCCCGCCGGTGCCGCGAAGCGCGACCAAGCCCGCCACGGAAACGAATTCCCCAATCCGCCGGAATCCGTCCGGCATCCCGGCGAGGAATTCGGCTTTGCCTTCTGCAACCACGCACCGTCCATCCAGCAGGCTCCCGAGCTCCGCCAAGGTCGCGCGCCGGTCGGGCGCATCGCCCTCCCCCACGTAAGCCTCCCCGCGCAGAGCGTCCAGGAGCACCAGGGGATCCGAACCCGCCAGGTCCGGATGGCACGCCACCGCCCGCAGACTGGACACACCCGCCAGCGGCAGGTCGCGCGCGAAGGCGGCACCGTGGGCGAAGGCCAGCGCGATGCGGATGCCCGTGAAGGATCCGGGGCCCACCCCGCAGACGATTTCCGTCACCTGGTCCATCCCGCGCGAGGTGTCGGCGAGCAGTTCCCGCACGGCGGCGGGGATCACGTCCCCGCGGGCCCCGGGGAGCTTGCGCTCGGCCAGGATCGCGCCATCCGGGTTCGCCAGTCCCACCACCACGGTGGAGGTGGCCGCGTCCAGGGCCAGGATCATCCCCTGTGGCCCAGGTTCAGGGCTTGTCCCACGAGGCCCGCAGGATGGCCGTCACCAGGTCGCGGTAGGAGAGCCCGATGGCCGCCGCCTGCTGGGGGATCAGGCTGGTTTCCGTCATGCCGGGAAGGGTGTTCACCTCCAGCACGATGGGGCCGTCCTCGCCCAGGATGAAGTCGGTGCGGCTGTAGGCGCGCAGACGGAGGGTTTCGTGCACGCGTCTGGCCAGGTCCTGGATCTGCCGGGTGGTCTCCTCGGGGAGCACGGCCGGAGTGATCTCCTCGGAGCCTCCGGGAAGGTACTTGCTGGAAAAGTCGAAGAATTCGCCGCATTTGGGGCGGATCTCGGTGGGAGGAAGCGGCGCGTGCCCTTCCAGGACCCCGCAGGTCAATTCCCGTCCGGACACGAACTTCTCCACCAGCACGCGCTTTTCGGCGGCACAGAGCTTCACCGCCGCCTGGACCAGCTGTTCCTCGGTCCGGACGATGTGCACGCCGATGGAACTCCCCCCCGTGGGCACCTTCAGCACCAGGGGAAGTTCTCCCCATTGGAAGGCCCGCTCGGCGAAGGATTCGGGCCCCATGTCGGTGGAAAGTTCCATCGAGGGCGCGATGGGGATGTCGCGGGTGGCCAGGATCTCCTTGGTGCGGGACTTGTCCATCGCGGTGGCCGAACCCAGCACCCCCGATCCCGTGTAGTGGACGCCGTGGAACTCCAGAAGCGACTGCATGCGGCCGTCTTCGCCCCAGTCGCCATGCAAGGCCAGGAAGGCTCCGTCGCAGGGCAGCCGTTCCAGGGCGGGACCGGAGGTTTCCGACCAGCCGTCGGAAAGATCGCCAGCGGCCAGATCGTGGCGTCCTCCCTCGAACGCGGGCTGTTCGGATGCCGCCAGAGGGCGCGGCGGGAACCGCCAGCGCCGGTCGCGGGTGAGCACGACGGGCCAGGGCTGGTAGAGGGACGGGTCCATCTGGCGCACCACGCCGGTGCCGCTCTTGAGGGAAACGTCGTGTTCTGTGGAATACCCACCCATCAGCACCAGGACGGTCTTTGTCATCTCAACCTCCGACGAGGCAGGAATGGAAAACGGCGAGAAGGGGGAAACCCGCGCCCAGGACGACGCTCGCTCCCGCGCAAAGAAGCAGGGGGACCTCCGCCAGGAAGGCGGGGGGGACGTGGGTGTGGACCACGCCTGCGGTGTCCTCGTCGATCACCGTGGCGCGCAGGAGGCGCAGGTAGGCGGCGGCCAGGGCCACCGAGGCGGCCAGGGCGACGGCGACTCCCAGGACCAGAACCGGACCGAATCCGTCCTCCGTCGCCGTCCGGACGACTTCGGAGAGCAGCGCCCATTTGCCAGCGAACCCGGCCAACGGAGGAATGCCCGCAAGGCTCGCGACGCAGATCACCAGGGCCGCCACCACGCGGGGACGTCGTTTCCAGGAGCCGTTCAGGTTGGCCAAGCTGGTGTCGGCGTCGCCGGAGAGGATGTCCAGGGCCAGGAATGCGCCCAGGTTGGCCACCAGGTAGGCGATCAGATACAGCCCCAGGGCGGAGACCGCATCCAAGGTGATCCAGGTGGAAGCGGCCAACAGCATGATGCCGGAATTCGCCGTGGAGCTGAAGGCCAGGAGCCGCTTGGCGTCCTTCTGGACCATGGCGGTGGCGGATCCCACCACCATGGAGAGCACGGCCATGGCGACGATTCCCGTCGCCACCTTGCCGGGAGCCATCCCTGGCAGGGCGACAGGCAGGAGCGCGGGCAGGATGTGGAGGAGAGCGGCGAATCCAGCGGACTTGGGAACCGTGGAAAGGAAGCCGGCCGCCACCGTGGGACAGCCCTGGTACACGTCGGGGCTCCAGAAGTGGAAGGGCACCAACCCCAGCTTGAAGGCGAAGGCTGCGGCCACCAGAAGCACGGCCGCCACCGCGGCAGGCGACGGGGTGGACACCAGGCGAGCGCCGATGTCCATCGCGTCGAAGGTCCCGGTGATGCCCCACAGGTGGCTGATGCCGAAGACGGCCACCGCGGAGGCCACGGCTCCGTACAGGACGTATCGGATGCCCGCTTCGCTCGCCCTGGGATCCCTCGCACGGAACCCCGCCAGGCCGTAGCTGGAAAGAGAGAGGAATTCCAACCCGATGTACATCGCCACCATGTGCCTGGCGGAAGCCAGGAGCATCGCGCCCAGGGCCACCGACAGGATCAGGAGGGCGGATTCTCCGAGCTCCGCGCGGCGGTGCATGGCCCGCGATCCGTTCAAGGCCAGAAGCGCCAGGAATGCCGCCGTCAGCGAGAACAGGCGGACGAACTGCGAGATGGCGTCGGGGACGTAGGTGCCGCCCACCAGCAGACCCGGCCTGGGCACGCCCACCACCCAGCAAAGCAGGATGCCCGCGAAGGCGGCGATGGCCGAAAACCAGACGACCAACCGCTTGTCGTCGGTGGAAGTGGTCCAGTCCAGGATCAGGCCCAGGCAGATGGCCGAGGCCACGAGCATCTCGGGGAACAATCCCCGCAGGGAGACCGGGATGGCAGACAGAATTTGCAGTAAGGTTTCGTTCATGGGTTCACCAAGGCCTCTGGAGCCAGGCCATGTGGCCGGATAGCGATGCGCTGGCGGGGCCCACCACGTCCTGCAGGAGGGAAGGCCAGACTCCCAGCAGCAGGGAAAGCGCGGCCAGCGGCAGGAGGGCGGCCATCTCTGTGCGGGTAAGGTCGGCGAAACCCGCCTGCTCGGAATGCCGCAGAGGACCGTACAACACCCTTTGGACCGTCCACAGCAAGTAGGCCGCCGAGAGGATCACACCGGTGGCGGCGATGAAGCCCGCCATGCGCGTGGCCGAGGCGCTCCAGGCCCCCAGGAGGACGCCGAGCTCTCCCACGAAACCGGCCAGACCCGGAAGTCCCGCGCCCAACAGGGCGGAAAAGAGGAAAATCGCCGAGAAGCGGGGCATCACCTGGGCGAGCCCCCCGAAGCCGTCTACACGCCGATGGTGCGCCCGATCGTAGACCACCCCGACCAGAAGGAACAGAAGCGATGCCGACAATCCGTGGCTCACGCACTGGAAGGTGGCGCCTGCGATTCCCTGTTCGGTGCCGGAAGCCAATCCAAGAAGGCAGAACCCCATGTGCGAAATGGACGAATAGGCGACCAGACGCTTCAGATCGCTCTGGCCCAGGGCGGCCAAACCGCCCCACACGATGGATATGGTCCCGATCCATCCGAACAGGGGCGCGGCCTGGGCCACCGCGCCGGGGAACAACGGCCAGGCCACCCGCAGCAATCCGTAGACGCCAAGCTTCAGGAGGATGCCGGCCAGCACCACCGAGATGGCGGTGGGAGCCTGCACGTGCGCGTGGGGAAGCCAGGCATGCAGGGGGAAGGACGGCACCTTCACCGCGAAGCCCACGAAGAAAAGCCCCAGGCAGAGCCCGGCCAGCCCGATCCCCAGCACCTTGCGCTGGGCCCACCAGGGCGCCAGGAGCTTCCAGTGGAGCATGTCGAAACTGCGGGAAAGCGGGACGTACATGGGCATCCTGCGCCCGGCGGCGACGTCCGCCGAACGCACCAGCGTCTGGTGGCCGTCGGGAGAACCGGTCATGACGGGCAGTCCGTACAGGATGGCTTCGCCGGTGCTTCCCGTGGTCATGTGTTCGCGGACCTCCTCCATGCGCACGGGAACCGGAACCGACTCGCGCGGGGCGGACACGTTCAGGAGGAAGATGCCCAGGAGCATCGCCATGGACCCGGACATGGTGTACAGGAAGAACTTCACGGCCGCGCGCTTGCGATCGTCGCCGCCCCACACCGCGACCAGGAAGAACATGGGGATCAGCATGATCTCCCAGAAGCAGTAGAAGAACACCATGTCCAGGGCCAGGAACGATCCGTACACGCCCACGAACAGGAGCTGGAACATGGCGTGGTAGGAACGCACTCGCACCTTGGGGGCGTTGGCCAGGCTCGCGGCGAACTGCACCAGGGCGGTGAGGAGGATCATGGTGGCGGAAAGCCGATCCATTCCCAGATGCCAGGCGACGCCCCACTGGGGCAGGAGCGGGATCCGTTCGCGCAGCAGGAATCCGGTGGTGGCGGTGGTGGCCTGCGCCCAGAACAGGATGCCGGTGAGCGCGAGCATGGCGACCGAAAACCCGATCGTGATGCGCTTGTGGAGTTCGGGGCGTTCGGGCGCGCACCAGGAGACCAAGGCTCCCAGCGCGGGGATCGCGATGACGGTGGAAAGGAGGAGGGCGTCCATCGAGAGCCTTTACAGGAGAAGCAGGGCGAGGGCCCCGAACAAGGCAAGGAGGGTCCAGCCCGCATAGGCGAGCGAACGACCCGTCTGGAACAGGTTGGCGAACCGGCCGGTCCACCGGACCAGCGAAGCGGCCGTGTCCACCGTGCCGTCCACGGAAAGGCCCGAACCGAGATCCGCCTTGGCGACCAGCTCGCCTCCACGGCGGCCGATGCCCTCGGCGAAGACCAGGTCCAGCGCCTTGTCCACGAACCACAGGTTGGCCAGGAACTTCCAGACAAGATTCGTTGGAGGATCGCGGCGCAACCAGGTGGCGGCGGATCCACCGCGGAGAGGATTGGTGACGTACAGCCAGAAGGCCGCGCCGGACCCCAGGAAGAAGAGGGCGATGGTCCACCCCATGGTGCTCGCGTGGATGTGGTGGGCGAGCTCCTCGGGGAGTTCCCCCACCGCCATGGGCGACTGGAGGACACCGTCCAGCCAGCTGCCGGAAGCGAAGGGATTGACGGATCCTGTCCATACGAACTGGAGGGAGAACAGGGCCAGGACCATGAGCACCGCGATGGAGGGCTTGTCGGGATCGTGGGCGTGCTCCCACAGGTGGCGGTCGCGGGGCTTGCCCACGAAGGCGACCAGCCATTGGCGGCTCATGTAGAAGGCCGTGAGGGCGGCGGTGGCCATCCCCAGGATCCAGGGGATCTTCGCGGCCATCACCCCGGCGCCGTGCGCCTGGGCCAGCACCATCTTGGCCTGGGCTGCCGCCAGGATGGCGTCCTTGGACCAGAAGGCGGAAAAGCCCGGAACCCCGAGGATGGCCAGGGTGCCGATGCCCGTGGCGATGGCGGTGAAGGGCATCTTGCGGGCGAGCCCTCCCATCCGTCCCAGGTCCTGCACGCCATGGAGGGCGTGGATCACGGAGGCGGCTCCCAGGAAGAGCATGCATTTGAAGATGGCGTGGGTGTACAGGTGCGAGACACCCGCCCCGTAGCCACCGGCGGCCGCTCCCGCGCCCAGGCCCAGCATCATGTAGCCCAGCTGGGAGATGGTGGAGTAGGCGAGCACGGCCTTGTAGTCCCACTGCACGCAGGCGATGGTGGCGGCCACGAACGCGGTGACGGCTCCCACCCACTGGATGGCCACCAGGGCATCCGGCGTGAGGAGAGGATAGATGCGGGCGGTCAGGAACACGCCGGCGGCCACCATGGTGGCGGCGTGGATGATGGCGGACGCCGTGGTGGGGCCTTGCATGGCCTCGGGAAGCCATACATGGAAGGGGAACTGGGCGGACTTGCCCATGGCTCCCAGGAACACCAGGAGTCCCGCCAGGGTCAGGAGGGCCGCTCCGGTGAATCCAAGGAAGGCCACCTTGGAGGCGGCGACGGATCCCGCCGCGACGAAGAGCGTCGTCCAGGCCAACGGGTCGCCACCGGTGAAGCCCGGGAGCGACGACACCAGCCAAGCGAGCATGGCCAGACCGGACAGGAATCCGAAATCGCCCACGCGGTTGACCACGAAGGCCTTCAGCTGCGCCATGGCGGGGTTGAGCTTGGCCTCGTTCACCCCGGTGGCGTGGAAGGGCTTGCCAGCCTGGTATTCGGGATCCTCGGAAGCGGGCGCCTTGTCGTGCCAGTAGCCGATCAGCAGATACGAACCCAAACCCACCAGTTCCCAACCGATGAAGGCCTGCAGGAGTCCGGGAGCCACCACCACCATGGACATGGCGAACACGAAGAAGCTGAAGCTCGCGAAGAAGCGACCGTAGAAGCGGTCGTCGCCCAGGTACCAGCGGGAGAACACCAACACTCCCAGCGACAGGAACTGGACCACCAGGAGCATGGGCACGGAAAGGGCGTCCAGTTGGATGCCCAAGGAAAAGGTGATCCGCGCGCCGGGGAAGGAAAGCCAAGGGATGCTCCGGGCGACCGGGGCCGCCGCGCCCAAGGCCACCGCGAGCGAAGCGGCGGCTCCCACGGCCTGGGCCGCGATGGAGACCAGATCCACGTGGCGGCTCTTTCGCCAGAGCAAGGCCCCGACCACGGCGGCCGCAAGCGGCGCGGCCAGGCAGAGGAGGGCAAGGGAGATCGGATCCATCTCAGTCTCCGTGCAAGGTGCGGACCTTTTCCAGGTCCACATCGCGGAAGGTGCGGAAGACCGCGAACACCAGCCCCAGGGCCACGGCGGCCTCGGCGGCGGCGAGCGCGATCACGAACAGGGTGGCCACCTGGCCCTGCGCCGCGGCCTCGGGACCGCGGAAGCGACCGTAGGCGACGAAGTTCAGGTTGGCCGCGTTGAGCATGAGCTCGATTCCCATGAGGTAGCCCACGGCGTTGCGCCGGATGGCGCATGCCAAGGCTCCCAGGGCGAAGAGCGCGGCGGAGACGGCAAGGTACGGGAGGAGCCGATCCGGCCCCGCCATCAACAGGTCGATCACGTCGCATCCTTTCGCACGAGTCCCAGGGCCGCCAGGAGGACCACGGTCAGAAGCACCGCCACCACCAGGAAGGGGACCAACCAGCCGTCGAGCAGGAGCCGCCCCAGATGGAACTTCGCATCCGTCGCGATCTGCCCCTGCCAGGTGGACGTCGGAGTCCGGGTGGTGGAAAGTCCCGTGCCTTCCAGGCTCGAGACCAGCCAGGCTAGGCGGCCGGCCGAGGCCAGCACCGCGGTGGCGGCGAATCCGCCCAGGATGCGGGCCCCCAGGGATGGCGGAGTGGCTCTGCCCAGCACGTCGCGGCTGAACATGACGCCGAAGAGGATGAGGATCAGGATGCCTCCCACGTAGACGATCATCTGGATGACCGCCACGTACTCGGCCTGCAGGAACAGGTAGAGTCCGGCCAGTCCGGCCAGGCAGACACCCAGCGAAAGGGCCGCGTACACCAGATTGCGCGCGAAGACCGCGCCGGCCCCACCGGCCAGGACCACGGCCACCATGGGCCAGAAAAGCAACATCGCCGCGTTCACGTCCCCGCCGTTCCCGGAGCCTTGTCCGATTGCTGGGCGGCCTGCTCGGCCGCAAGTTGCGCGGCCTGTGCCGCGGCCTGTTCGCGCGCCTTCTTCTTGTCGGCGCGGGCCTGGTCGACCTTCGCCTTCTCCTCGGGGGTGTAGTACCCCATCCCGTAGCGCGCGAACAAAAATTGTCCCTTCTCCGGATCCTCGATCCGCGAGAGGAACGCACGGTCGTCGTCGGTGCAGGCGGAGGGATCCTGGGCGGTCAGCCGGTTCAGGCGCTCCACCTCCAGCATGTCCAGCTTCACCTTCGTCTGGTCGGCCCGCATGCGGAACAGGAACCTGCCACCGCGACCGTTCACGAGGTTCTTCGGTTCCAGCTCGTAGCCCTTGGTCATGGTCAGGCAGTCGGTGGGACACGCCTGGGTGCACAGCCCGCAGTAGATGCACTTGGAGAGGTCGATGTCGTAGCGGCTGATCCGGAACTTGGCGTTCTCGTTGAGCTCGCCCTCCATGGAGATGCAGTCGATGGGACACGCCCTCTGGCAGGACTTGCACAGCGTGCAGCGATCCACGTCGTTGAACAGGTGTCCCCGGAAGCCGTCGGGAACGTGTGCGGGTTGGACCGGATAGTCGATGGTCATGGCGTTGCCATGGCCCTTCTTGTCCGTCACGTTCTCCCAGATGAACCGGGCGGTCAGACCCAGTCCGGTGGTGGTCGATTGGACTCCGTCCACGATCTCGCGGACCCAGCCGAGGATGCTCATGGAGCCCCCTTGCCGGTCAACCGGCGCATTTCGATGGGTTCGGGCGGTGCGCCCCAGCGCTTGGCCATCGCCACCAGCGCCACCATGGCCCCGCCGACGACGGCCCACGGCACCATCCAGGAGAACAGGTCGGGCCGGACAACGGGTGCCGACGAATAGCGTCCGTAGGCGATCTCCACCACCCCGGTGCGGGTGGCGGTCAGGATCTGGGTGACGGCCAGGCCGAAGAGCGACACCAAGGCCAGCGGAACGAGCTTGGTCCAGGAGAGGCGCATCACCTGGTCGATGCGGAAACGAGGCAAGGTCCAGCGGACCCACATCATGAATCCCACGGACAGGACCGCCTTGGCCACCAGGATGGCCGTGTGGACCAGGGCCTCGGCGACCGGCGGCAGCGAGACGATCCATTCCTCGCCCACCGGGGACTGGTATCCTCCCAGGAACATGGTGGCGAACAGCCCTCCCACCAGGATCATGTCGGAGTACTCGGCGATGAAGAACAGACCCCACCGCAGCCCCGAATACTCGGTATGGAAACCACCCACCAGTTCCGACTCCCCTTCCGAAAGATCGAAGGGCGCGCGGTTGCACTCGGCGAGCGCGGCCACGTAGTAGACGCACGCCACCAAGGCCAGGAACGGGCTCTGGAACAGGTTCCACCCGGCGATGGAGAACCATCCCGGATGGTACTGGGCCGCGATGATCCCCTGGAGGCTCATGGTCCCCGACCACATGCACACCACCGCGATGGACAACGCGATGGGAGTCTCGTAGGAGACGATCATGGCCACCGAGCGGATGCCGCCGAAGTAGGACCACTTGTTGTTGGAACTCCAACCCGCCTTGAGGACGGACACGGCGACGAGACCCGTCACGGCGCCCAGGTAGAGGGCGGCCACGGGGGGATCGCCCATGTGGAACCACTGGCTGAACGGGAAGACCGCGAAGGCGAGGAAGGCCCCCGTCATGGCCAGGTACGTGGATCCGTGGAACAGGAGCTTGTCGGCACCCGCCGGTGCCATGTCCTCCTTGAGGAACATCTTGACGCCGTCGGCGGCGATGGACCCCAGGCCCCACATGCGCACCTTGCCCAGCACGGTGGACACCACGGGCAACCGCTCGAAGCGACGGGCGGTCTGGCGGCGGCGCCACTTGGGCTGGAAGAACAGGGCCAGGTCGAACACGAAGTCCACCAGACCGGTGGCCCCCACCATGGGGCCCTTGCGGCGCTGGGCGAGCCCGGCCACCTTGCGCTCGAAGTACTGGGCCACTCCCGCGATGGGGAACACGATGCCCAGCACCGGGGCGGCGCAGACGAACAGCACCGCGACGATCTGGGCCGCCAGGGCGGGAACCCCCAGTCCGGCGATCCAGGATGCGATGGAATCCGAAACGGGTCCAACGGAAAATGTCATCGATCCACCTCGGGAAGGACGATGTCGAAGGAGCCGATCAGGGTGACCACGTCGGCGATCATGAGGCCGGGAACGACCTTCTCGAAGATGGAGAGCGCGGTGAAGGATCCGGTGCGGATCTTGATGCGGTAGGGGAACTTGGTGCCGTCCGAGACGATGCGGTAGCCGGTCTCGCCGCGGGGATTCTCGCAGCGGAAGTAGACCTCCCCCACCGGAGGCTTGCGGAGCGCCTTCTGGGCCGCCTTGGACACGCACCATCCGCCCACCGGATCGTCTTCCTTGCCGCTGGAAGGCGGCATCTGGTCCAGCGCCTGCCGACAGATCCTGATGGATTCCAGCACTTCCAGCAGACGGACCACGAAGCGATCGTAGCTGTCGCCCAGCCGACCCTTGGCTCCCGCGTAGCAGCGGCCCACCGGAACGTCGAACTGGATGCGGTCGTAGACGCCGTAGGGACGGTCGCGACGCAGATCGAAATCCACGCCCGATCCGCGCAGGTTGGGGCCCACCAGTCCGTAGGAGATGGCGTCCTCGGCGGAGATGGCGGCGACCCCGGCCAGGCGCCCCTTGAAGATGTTGTTGGTGGAGATCAGGCGGTTGAAGTCCTTCATGGCCGCCTCCAGGCCGTCCAGGAAGGTGCGGATCTCCGCTTCGGCGCCGGGATGGAGGTCGCGATTGACGCCGCCCACGCACATGTAGTTGTAGGTGAGACGCGCGCCGCAGGTCCTCTCGAAGATGTCGTTGATGTGCTCGCGCTGGCCCAGGGCGTGGACGAACGGGGTGAAGGCCCCCATGTCCATGGTCATGGAGCCCAGCCCCACCATGTGGCTGGAGATGCGGTTGAGCTCGGCGAACAGCACGCGGATGTACTCGGCCCGTTCGGGGATCCGAAGCCGGGTTTCCTCGCTGGTGGAAAGGAGCGACTCCACGGCCAGCACCCAGGCATGGTTGGAGTTCATGGAGCACACGTAGTCCACGCGATCCGTGTAGGGCACGAACTGGAACCATTCCAGGTTCTCGCCGATCTTCTCGATGGCTCGATGGAGGTACCCGATGTCCGGCTTGCAGGCGGCGATCACCTCGCCGTCGGTGGTCACTTCCAACCGCAGCACCCCGTGGGTGGCCGGGTGGTGCGGCCCCATGCTCAGGGTGATGAAATCGCCTTCGCGTTCGATGTTCACTTGTAGGGCCCCGATTCGAAGGTTTGCCCCTCGCGCTTGAGCTCCACCCCTCCGTAGCTTTCCGGGTAGAGGTAGTCCTTGCGCAGCGGATGTCCGATCCAGTCGGGGGGCATCAACAGGCGGCGGAGGTCGTGGTGGCCGGGAAAGGAAACCCCCAAGAGATCGAAAGCCTCCCTCTCGAAGAAGGAGGCCACGCCCCAGACCGACTCGACCGATGGAATCTCGGGCAGGGCCCGGGACGTAGAAGACTTCAGACACAGCTCGTGACCATGGACAGACGAGGCGAGGTCGTAGACGCAGGCCAGGTCGGTACATGGCGCGGCGTCCTTGTCCTCGGTCGGGTATTTGAGGAGGTCGACACCGGTCAGGCAACACAAGGTGTCGAAGGACAATTCGGGATCCGATTTCAAGAAGCGGGCGACCTCGAGCATATCGAGCGGTTGCACCGCGATCCACCGGGCCCCGTTGGGCGCTGAACCAGCCTGGGCCGTTGGGAAGCGCACCTGGACCTTGGCGAGAATCGCCTCGAAACTCTGGGCCTTCCCTCGACACTGGTTCCTGGACGGAACTGGACTCATGGGGCCGGAAAAGTAGCCTTTTTGCGTTCCGTGCGCGGGCCATTTGCTTTTTTGCATGTACAAACCATGGCCAGCCATCTTCGTCCGCTGTTTGGGCTCGCGGCCCCCCTGATCCTGTCTTCCACCTCGGTCACGGCCATGCAGGTGATCGACGCCCTGGTGGTGGCACGCCACTCCGCCGAGGCGGTGGCCGCCCTGGGAACATCGTCGATGGCCGTGGTCCTGGTGCAAGGCGTCCTGTTCGGCACCGCCGGTTACTGCGGCACCTTCGCCGCCCACCACCACGGCGCGCGCGACCAGGGTGGCGTCTTCCGCTCGGCCTGGCTTGGCATCCACACCTCCTGGCTTTCGGGATTGATCGGCATGGTGCTTGCACTGTTCCTGCCGGAAATCTTCCGTTGGGCCGGCCATGGCCCCCAAATTCTGGAACAGGAGATCCTCTATACGCGCATCTGCCTGGCCGGCTCGCTGTTTCCGGTCCTTTCCTCGGCCTTGAGCGGCTGGTTGGCAGGAATTGGCAAAACACCTGTGGTCACCGTGGTCACGTTGGGCAGCTTCCTCGTGAACGCGATCCTGGCGTGGATCCTGGTGTTGGGTCGCTTCGGGGCCCCCGCCATGGGCCTGGAAGGCGCCGCGTGGGCCACCGTGGCCTCCCAGGGCTTCGCTTCCCTGCTGTACCTGGCCATCTTCGCGGGAATGGGGGGCTTTAAATCCGTCCAGCCCCGTGTCACCTGGGCCCAGATGCGCCATTTCCTGGAGCTTGCCCTGCCTTGGGGACTGCGGATTTCCGGAGAGGTGCTGGCCTGGACCGTGTTCCTGGTCTTCATGGGACGCATGGGAACCCTCGAACTGGCCGCCACCACCGCCGCTTTCCGGATCAATTCCATCGCGTTCTTTCCCGCCATGGGCCTGGCCCAGGCCACGGGCATCCTGGTGGGGCAGGCACGGGGCGCAGGCCGGGACCACGAGGTTCCCGGCATCGGATTCCAAGGGTTGGCGCTCGCCGAAGGATGGATGTTGGTCTTGGCCGCGACGTTCGTCTGGGGAGGGCCATGGCTCTCCGGATGGTTCCACACCCCGGGCCCCCAAGGTGCGGCCATCGTCGATCTGGTGACCGTTTCCCTGCGCTATGTGGCGTTGTACTGCCTCTTCGACGCTTCCAACGTCCTGCTTTCCTCCGTGCTTTCCGCGACCGGGGACACGCGATGGGTCGCCAAGGCCTACGGTCTGGGGTCGCTGATCTTCCTGGGTGCATTGTGGATCAACGACCATCTTTCCGGAGGCTACCACGCGGCATGGATCCTGGCGGTGGTGTTCATCCTGGCAACCGCCACGGCCTGGGCGTTCCGCTTCGCTTCCGGCGCATGGAAGAACTTCGCCGTGCTTGGGGAATCCGAAACCCTGCTCGTTCGTCCGACCGACATGGAGCCGGTTGGCTCCCGTCCCAAGGAGGTCACATGAATCGCAAACCGTTTCCGATGTCCATCGTGTTGGTGCTGCTTTCCACCGCGGTCGCGGTGTTCGCCTGGCCAAAGGGCGATCGCAGCCGCGGAATCGATCCCCGCAACCGTATCGATCGGATGATGGAGGAGCGATTGGCCTCCCTGAGCGCTCCGGAGCAAGCCTTGGCCAAGGCCTTGCGGCCCTTGCAGGATTCGCTCGGACGGACCCTCCACGACTACGCGCGCAAGGTCGGGGAAGGCGCCGAGCCCCGCAGTCTGACTGTAGAACGGGCGCGCATCCAGGCCCTCAAAGCGGAAATCTCCCGCCTGGAGGCGGCGGATCCGGAAGTCTCGCTGGATCTTCTGGCCCACCTGCCGCCGCCGATGCTCGCCGGTGGACGCAAACCTCCCCGCCCACCCTGCCCCAGGCTGGACGACTCGACCCGCCCACCCTGCCGGCATCACGCGATGCCGCAACCGAAGGACTGATCCACTTTGGGCGCCAGCGATTGGATCCGGTGGGTGGCTCTCGCCCGCGAAGGCGACAAGGACGCCTTCCATCGCCTGTATTCGGCCACCCGACCGCGCCTGTTCAACGCGGTCGCCCATCTGGTGGAACCGGGTCTTGCCGGAGAGATCGTCCAGCGGGCCTTCGTACGCGCCTGGGAACGACTCTCCGATCTGGCCGAGGACGCCTCCTTCGCAAGCTGGCTCAGGCGCATCGCCGTCAATTTGATCCACGACCACTGGCGTCGCGAGCGGCATCTGGTGGAGGTCCCCGACGACGACTCCACGCAAGCGATCGTCGACCCCGGACCGGACCCGTTGGCTCTCTGGGAATCCAATTGCGAAGCCTCCACGTTGCGGCGTGCCATCGGAGAGCTTCCGCCACCCTTTCGCGAAGCGGTGGTGCTCCACTATCTGGACGACCTCCCCGTCGAGGAAGTCGCCCGCATCCTGGATGTCCCGCGTGGGACCATCCTTTCCAGACTGTCCAGAGGCCGGGCCAGGCTCCGCCTGTCGCTGGCCCCCGTTTCCGAGGTGAATCCATGAACACCCCCTCCGATCCTTTGGAATCCGCCCTGCGTTCGCTCCCTCCCTTGACCGGCGTGGACGACTGGCCGGACCTGCGCGACCGACTCTCCCGTCGGCGCTCCATCCGCTCCCGCTTGCGCCTGGCCGCCCCCACCTTCCGCTGGGTCGGTGCCTGCTTGGCGGTGCTTTTCGCGTTCGGGTTCTGGCAGGCATTGCAAGGTCGCAGGTCGGTGGTCGCCTCGGAAAGCGGTGCCGAGTTGCGCACCTGGGTGGCTGCCCATCAGGACGCCTACGCGTCGGAGTCCATGATCGATCCCTGGGCGGACCCCATCGAGGAGTCTTCGCCATGATCCTCTTCGCCGCCCTGACCCTTCTTGCCGGCACGGGGCCGGACGACTGGCTTCGGGAATCCTTCCATGGCCGGAACGGATCGTCGTGGAGCGCCGTGGCCACCATCGAGCGCCCAGGCGGAAGACTGGATACCGTGCGGGTGTGCCGCGAAGGCACCTCCGAACGCCTCGATTTCGCGCACCGCTCCATCCTGATGGCCGGCGACAGCATCGTCCAACTGGACCACGAGCGCAGGAAGGTTCGCCTCACCCCCCGACATTTCCCTCCTCCCCCGCCGGACGGCCCCAAGCAGGTTGGAAAAGCCCGCATCCTGGGGCGGGATGTCCTGATCCTGGAAATGGCCCCGCCGGACGGCTCCGTTCTACGATTCTGGGTGGACACCGCACTACCCGCCGTCCTCAAGACCACCTCGAGCGGAAAACCGGCGAGCCATCCTCCCCCGGGGCCGCCGGACCGCCCCCCCCGGCAGCCCCCTCCCCAGAGGAACTTTCTCTCCATCCAGCCCGGGGTGGGATGCCCCGTCGGCTCCTTCTCCATCCCATCCGATTACTCGCGAGGTCGTGGAGGCTCCGGCAAGCGGGGCGACCCCACACGCCGCGAAGGACCTCGCCGCCACGAAGTGGGCTCGGAAGAGGCGCTTACCAAGGCAGTGGGCTTTCCCATTCCGAAGCCGGCCTGGATCCCCGATGGATTCACCGCCCGCGATTGGGCATGGGTGGAGATCCGCGGCTCCAAGGCGGCGCAGGTGTTCTACTCCAACGGCAAGCAGCGCGTGTCCCTTTTCTGGAAACGATCCGACGAACCGCCCCAGTTCTGCCCCAGCGGAGGCTGCAAGGACTTCAAGGGGCGCGTGGTGGTCTTCCGGAAATCGGGCCCGTTCGTACTGGCCGTGACCGGCGACCTTTCCGGCGAGGACCTGGAACGGATCGCGGGCATCCGCAAGTAGGAAAAGAACCTCTCACCCCACCGCGGCTTCGAATTCCTCCACCAGGGATTCGATCGCGCGGTGTCCCGCGCGCCAGAAGTCCTCGTCCAGCTGGATGCCCACCGCCGCGCAAGCCTCGGCGGGATCCTCCGCTCCCCCTTTGGCCAGAAGCTCCAGGAAGCGCGGCACGAAGGAGTCCCCCTCCTCCACCCACCGCTGGTAGAGGCCCAGCACCAGAAGCTGCCCGAAGGTGTAGGCGTAGCAGTAGAAGCGAGTGTGGATGAAGTGCGGGATGTAGCTCCAACCCCAGCGGTAGGCCGGATTCATGTCCACGGCGCTCCCGTAGAGCGCCGCGTTGGCGTCCCACCACTTCTGGCAGATCTCGTCGCGCGAAAGCTGGCCCGCCTTGCGGCCCAGGTGCACGGAAAGCTCGAACTCCGTCAGCACGTTCTGGCGGTAGGCGGTGGACAGCGCGTCCTCGATGCGCGAGCACAGGAGCGACCGGCGCCGAACGGGATCCGATTCCTGCGAGAGGAGCCTGCGGTTGAGGAGCATCTCCCCGAACACCGAGGCGGTCTCGGCCAGCACCAGAGGCGCGTCGTAGAAGAAGAGTGGCTGGCCCGCCGAACGACGGTAGTGGACCCCGTGCCCCAGTTCGTGGGCGAGGGTGAACACGTCACGGATCTGGCCGGTGAAGTTGAGGAGGATGTAGGGGTGGTGTCCCGGCCACGTCCCCGAACAGAAGGCCCCATCGTCCTTGCCGGGCCGCACTTCGGCATCGATCCATCCCTTGGTCACGAAATCGCCGGCCAACGCGGCCAGCTCCGGGGAGAAGGCTTGGTAGGCGGCCAGCACATGGTCCACCGACTCCTTCCAGGAGTAGGGAGTGTCCGTGGTGGAAATGGGCGCGTACTGGTCCGTGTTGGACAAACGCTCCATTCCCAGGAGTTTGGCCTTGGCCCGCCAGAAGCGCTGGGCCACCGGGTAGTTCTCGTGGGTCACCCGCATCATGGTTTCCACCACCTGGTCGGGCAGGGAATTTCCCATGTGGGTGCGGGTCATGGGGTGGGAATAGTTGCGCACTTCGCAGTCCACCTGGTGGTCCAAAGCAAGGGTGTTCAGTACGTGTGCAAGCACCAGGCCGTTCTTCTCGAAGACGGAAAGGAACGCCTCGTGGGCGGCCTTGCGGATGGCGGGATCCTGGTGGCGGCCGTAGGAGAGCATTTCCGCTCCGGTGCGTTCGCGCAGTCCGGTGCCGTCGTCGAAGGGGAAGGAAAGAGAATTGGTGAGGTCGTCGAACAGTTGCGCGGTCGCGGCGCGCCCCGTGAGGTCCTTGCGACTGGACAGGCGTTCCTCGGGCTCCGAAAGGAGGTGGTCGCGGTACTTGCGCACCTCGCGCACCCAGCGTTCCAACCGCTTGGCGCGGGGATCGCTCCACCACGCATCCACAGAGGCCTGGTCCATTGCGGCGATTTCCACCTGCAGGAAGGAGGTGGCCGCGTCGCACACCGAGGCCAATTCGCGGGAACGCGCCTGGGCGGCGCCGATGGCATCGTTGCGGGCATCGGCCGCATACGCGAGCGATGTCCACGATCCCACCTTCCATAGGTCGGTGGAAACGCGCTCGTGCTCTTCCAGGAGATCCGCCACTTGGGCGGGGGAAAGCGATGCCACACGACCCTTCCACCGCAGCGCGAAAGCCTGGGTGTCGGCGAGCACCTTCTGGAAGTCGGCATCCAACCGAGGGTCGTCGGGGCCCAGGTACAAGGAAGACAAGTCCCAGCGCACTCCCTTGGCGGAGTCCTGGGCGGTGATCGGCGAAGCGGAGGTGTCCAGCATGGTCGCTAAGCTACTCACCAAGAGAAGGATGGGAAGGTCCCGGAGGACCCGCCCCTTGGATTGGTGTGCGCCAGCGGGCCACAGTCAACGAAGAGGGAGCGCTTCACATGATTCCGGAGATAAATCAAGCGGAAAGGTGCCTGCCGGCATAAATTCATCCGCTCTTTTCCCCCGGACTAGACTTTCGGCCCGAAGAGTCCTATCTTCCTTTCCAACCGGTTTTCCCGAAAAACCCGGGCTCATCAAATCCACTCATAGAGGTTCTTCATGCAGAAGCTTCGCTTTCTTCCCCTCGCCGCGATGACGCTGGCGCTGTCCCTCTTCACCGGTTGCGACGACGAAGATGGATCCGTGACCATCAACGGCTTCACCGTTTCCAACGCCACTCCCGCCGCCGGCACCAGCATCGACGCCCGCGGAACCGCCGACTTCGAGACCGACAACGCGACCGTCACCTACTCCGTGAGCGGCACCAACGCCGCCACCGTGATCGAAGTGCCCGCGCCCTTCAAGGTGGCCGCCGGCGCCAGCATCGGCAAGCAGATCTCGATCAAGGCCGGCGCTACCGGTTCCTACACCCTCTCCGTCAAGGTCGTCGACGAAGACGGCGCCGAAGCCACCGCCAGCACTTCCTTCTGCGTTGGCTCTTGCAGCGGAAGCACCCCGCTCGATCGCGTCGGATCTGTGGACCTCGGCAGCCAAGCTGACCCGACCAACGGCTCCTTCCTCGATGTCGACGGCGGCATTGCCTACACCAGCGGCTCCAAGACCGCTGCGGAAACCGCCGAGATCGACCTTGTGTTCTTCAAGGACAATGCTGGCACCGCCTCCTTCCTGTCGCCCTCCCAGGTCGTCGCCGACGGCCTGAACACCCTCAGCGGCTGGGCCAACAAGAACTCCACCGTGATCGTCGACGCCGGCACCACCGCCATCACCACCGTCGAAGGCGCCAAGTCCGCGGTCGGCTCCAGCTCTTCGCAGAAGGCCGCGGTCGTCTCCGGACACTACTATGCCATGAAGCTCACCGGTGGTGAATACGCGGTGGTCAAGGCCACTTCGATGACCGCCTCGGGCGTGACCGTCACCGTCGAAATCTTCTCGGAATAATTCCGATCAAGGTTCGTTGAACCCCTGAGCCCTGCCGGCACATGTGTCGGCAGGGCTTTTTGTTTCTTGGGCGAATTCGACTACCTTTGGAGAGAGGCATTCTCCCTCCGCCCATCCACTCCGATCCGAGGATTCCCAATGATCAAGCTTCGCGCCCTCACGTTGTCGCTCTTTGTGGGAGCCGCCACGCTCCTGACCGGTTGCTTCGAAGACGTGGAAGCTCCGCGCATCCAGGGACTGGCGGTCAATCCTTCCGCGGTTCCCATGGAAGGCTCCCAGATCCAGGGCACGGTGGAATTCGACACGGACAAAGCCACCGTGTCGTTCCGCGTAAGTTCCGCCACGACGGGATCGGTGGTGGACGCCTCCAGCTATTTCGACTTCAGCCAGTCGGCCGCTCTCGGTTCCAGTCCGGCCACGTTCGGACGGATCACTCCGCGCCTCGGCGCTCCCGACGGCAGCTACACGCTGTCCGTCACCGTCACCGACGACGACGGCAACTCCACCACGGAAAGAGCCTCCTTCCAGATCGGCGCCGGCCCCCGGGAAACACCTTTTGACAACAACGCCGGCGACAACCTTCGGATCCTGGGTGCCCAGGACAACTCCACGGACGGCTCCTTCCTGGATGTCGACGGCTTCAAGGTCTTCAAGTCCGGAACCAAGACGGATTCGGAAAAGTCCACCATCGACCTGGTCCTGTTCGCCTCTCCCAACACCTCGACCGGCACCCTCATGCTCTTGTCTCCCAAGGAAGCCGCCGCGATGGGCCTGGGCGGCGTGACCTCGTGGGGCGCCGCCAATCTGAACTCCACAGTCATCGTCAAGGCTCCGGGACCGGTCAACACGCTCGAACAAGCGATGGCCGTCATCGGCGGCAGTACCGGCGAGAAGGCCGAAGCAGAAGTGGGAGAGGTATACGCCTTGAAGCTCTCGAACGGCATCTACGCGAGCATCACGTTCATCGCGATCGTCGGCAATGGCAACGCCGCCGCCGCCACCGTGACCATCCTCTCCGAATAACCTCCCCGGACCTTCCCCCTTGCCACGCCAGACGTCGCAGGGGGGCTTCGAATCCATTCAAAGCATCCCCATGACAGTCCCCAGGAATACTCCCATGACCCGATTGTTTCGCTGGGCGGCACTGGCCGCCTTTCTTCTTCCCTTCTCCGCTTGCGACAAGCTCACCGAAGCCGACGATGCCTCCGAAACCGAGCCCAGCGTGTCCGTTGTGCTCTCGAATGCGGTGATCCATCCCCTCGACGCACCGGACTTCACCGTGGCGACGGTGATCGCCAAGGCCCCTGCCAAGGGGATGTCGCTTTCGGTCATGATCCTCGACGCATCGAAGAACGTGGTCACCGAATCCTTCACCACCGATTTCGACCCACGTCCCTCGTCGTCGGACTCCCTCTTTTCCACCAGCGATTGGAAGATCGCGACCAAGATCGCGACGCCCCCCGGGAGCTACACCCTCAAGGTGATCGTCACCGACAAGAAGGGGCATACCGCCACCCAGACCGCGAACTTCCAGGTCGCACCCGACGCGGACGACTCCGGCCCCTCGGGGGAGTTGGGCATCGAAGACTGGTCGGCGCCCGACGTGGTCCTCACCGACAATTTCTCCTCGCCCAGGGGGACCCTCCGTTTCAGCGGCGCTTCCGTGGACCTGACGGTGCGCATCCAGACCCTGTCCGGCACCGATGTGACCGACGACTTTTCGCTGGACTATCCCCGAGAAGTGACGGCCTCCCCGTTCGATCTCTCCGACATCGGAGTGGCCGGATCGCGCGCCGACCCGGGCGATTACGAAATGATCCTCACCGTGAGGACCGTGGGGGGCAAGGAGCTGACCGAACGCGGCCAGTTCGCCGTGGAGTCCGGAAGCGAAATGGAAGACGATTTCGCGATGGAAGGACCAGTGACCCTGGGCGCTCAGAGCAACTCCAACCCGTCGTTTCTCCAGGTCCAGGGAGGCACTCCGACATCCTGGTCGTCCGGTTCGAAGCCGGTGGAAAAGATCGACCTGGTCCTTGGCGTGGACGCCACCGGGACACTTTCCCTGATGTCCCCCAACCAGGCCAACGACGACGGCTTCACACTTTCCAGCTGGGCCACCCTCAACACCACGGAGATCGTGGGTATCGGCACGGAAATGCCTTCCAGCCGCGCCTCCGTGATAGAACTCCTGGACGACGGCGGATACGGTGGGACTTCCGAGAAGGTGGACCTCCTGGAGGACTACTACTACGGGGTGCGTCTGGTCACGGGCCAGGTGGTGGTGGTCCATGTGGGCGAAGTGACCGGTTCCGATCGTAACGCCGAAGCCGAACTGACCGTCTACTTCTGAGGAATCTCCCGACCTGTGCGGATCCCGTTTGGAAATGGCGCCATGGAAGGTATACTGCATGGACGCCTCCCATCCGGCGGGGCCGCCTCTCCACTCATGACCAGATCCTTCCTGCACATCGTCGGTTCATTGGCGCTCTGCCTGGGGCTGTGGTCGTGCATGCCTACCAACGATCCTCCCCGATTCCACGACGTGGGATTGACCGGAACCTTCTCCACGAAGGATACGGCCCTGGGATTCAAGGGAGCCATCACCGCACCCGCGGGCAGCGTTCATCTGGATTTCAAGGTCTACAGCGAGGCCAGCGAGAAGACGGAACGATTCCGCTTGGACGGTGCCGCTCCAGTCGCCACCACCACCACCTGGGAATTGGCGAAGGACACCCGCCTGCGTTTGGTCAATCGATCGGCCGACGTCGGTTCCTACACCCTGGTCCTCATCGCCGTGGATGGGGACGGTATCAGCGATTCGCTCCGCATTCCCTTCTCGATCGCCTCTTCGAGCCCCCACTACCTCGAGTGGGCTCCATTGGAGGTATTCCTCTCTTTGGGCTCCGCCAGCGGATTGAGCCTCGACATCGGCCAGGTCGTGTTCGCTGACTCTCCGGAAGCGAAGGATGCCACCTTCTTCCTGAGCTACCAGCACTCCACTTCCGACCTCAGCGGCTTCTCCTGGCTTGCGCTGGTCCCTCCCGCCCTGCTGAACCCACCGTTGGCCAACGCGGCCGAAGCCCGCAACGACACCCGATTCTTCACCTCGAGCACCATGGACAAATCCACCACGCCTGAACAGGTGAGCGAACTCCTCGCCTCGAAGGCTCCTCTGGACGAAATGGCCGGTCTGACCTTGCGGCACACCGTCTACTTCACCACTGGAAGCGGCCTGATCGGCAGGTTCGTCGTCGATTCCCTGTACGTGAACCAGGAGGCCGGAATCGTTCGGCTGGTCGGCGCCTACTCCAAGCCCATCTGAACGTCCCGCTCCGACAGGATCCGACGCGTCGCCCCTCGGCTCAGGCCGGAAGGGACGCGAGTCCGTCCACGTCGTCCACGAAGAGGACCACCCGATCCAGGCTCACGATCTCCAGGAGGTGCCTCACGGCCGCGTTGGCGCCGATCAGCACCAGGCTGCGCCCCCTCTTTTCCAAGTCCTGCTGCACTTGGGCCATCACACCGATCCCGCTGGAACCGATGTAGACGAGTTCCGACAGGTCCAGGGCGAGATGCGATTCCTCGCGCCCCAACCGGTCGAACAGGACGGACCTCAAGGTTGCCGCGTCGGCGAAGGTCTGGATCTCGCCAACCAAGCTCAGGATGTTCCAAGAATGGATCCTGCGAAACGTAAGTGTGGCCATGATTCCAATGTCGAACCCCGAATTGTCCCGTGCAAGGCCTCCCGCGAAGAAGGGCAACGCGTGTCGAGCACCTCGCCGAAACCAATTGCCAGTTCGATGGGATCCAAATTATCGTTCCGTTCATGCAGTTGGAAACCGGTCACCTGTCCGGAATGAACGTGGAAATCCTCGTCGGTACCGAAGACGACCTCCCCCAGATCGAGCACGCCTACGTGGGCTCCGAGTTCGCCGAACTCCTGGAAGCGGATCTCTTCAATGTGCTCCTGGTGACCAACCAGGACTCCTCGGAGGTTCTTCGCATTTGCGGAGAAACGGATGTGGTGGCGATTCTTTACACCAATGGGCAGAAGCCCAAAGCTCCGGAGATCAAGAAGGCCAAGGAGATGGGGATCGCCGTCTTCTCCACGCCGTTGAATCTCAAAGCCGCCCAACAATCCCTGAAGAAGGAACTCCCGGAAGTGTCCATCAAGGACGCGACCTGATCCGTTCCTGTGCCCTGGCACGGCTCCAGCCGAAGACAGCCAATGCGCACCCGACCATGTCCACAGCGAAATCGCCGAAGCTTGCCGACCGTCCGGGTGTCCAGGACTGGTGCCATTCGTCGCTTCCGGCATACGCAGCCACCAGCAGCGGAACCAACCAGTACGCGCGGTGCTTCCATCTTCCCGCACCCAGGCAACACACGAAGGACAGGACGCCGAAGGCGGCTCCATGGACGACCTTGTCCCAGGGAGGCGCGATGCTGACTTGGTCGCCGGTCCTGGACGAGCCCCAGAACTGCATCAGGATTCCACCCAACGCCACCACCCGCCAGAACCATGTTTCCATTCGTTCCATCGTTTCCTTGGCAATTTGCATCCTCGCCACGGCGATGGCATCGCCTGTTCTCGCGGAAACCCCTCTGAGCTGGGGAGCCAGCTGGGACGGAGAAGGCCTGGGGATGAATCTCACCCCCGGCCCCTGCTACCGCACCGACGTCGGATTCGCCCCCAACCACCTGGGCGCCAACATCTGGTTCCACTTGAAACCGGATCTGGTGGGAGTCATGGGGATGGAATTTTCTTCCTGGAGCCCAGACCGAACCACATCCCTGGGCATCGGCCAATACACGGGCGCCTTCTCCTGGATCTTTCCCAACAAGGACTCCCTGCAGACCCTGGACCTGTCCCTGCGTCTGGGCGGGGAGACCCAGAGCGCCATCCTGGACACCATGCGCCACACTCCCCCGCGCACCAGCGTGTCGTGGGACTGGCAGATGGGCCTGCGGGCGGGATACGCGCGGCAGGATGGCCGGATCGGCAGTTGGGTTTCGTGGGGGCCCCTGTTCAGTTGGCGCACCTCCGGGGAAGCCACCGGACTGCGATGGGTCCTCGAAACGGAAACCGGTTTGACCGTGGACCTGCGGGACATCTTCGTGGGTTCCCGCTCGGCCACCCGGACCTGGAACCTCGTCATCCGCGTTCCCGTCCGTTTCGATCCCATCGCCCCTCGCCTGGGCCGCGACGACAACATCGAGGAGGCCCAGTGGAGTTGGGCTCTGCTGGTGGGGCCCAGCGTCCTATTCTGAGATCGCCGCGAGCACCTCGTCGACGTGACCTTTGACGGAAACCGGCGACCAGATGCGCTTGATCTTCCCGTCGGGACCGATCAGGAAAGTGGAACGCACGATTCCCATGGACTCGCGCCCCATGAACTTCTTCATCCTCCACACGCCGTAGAGACCGCACAGGGAGCCATCGGTGTCGGAAAGGAGATCGAACGGGAGCTCCTTCTTTTCCCGGAAGTTGCGGTGGCTCCTTGCCGAATCCTTGGACACCCCGAGCACCACGGCTCCGGCCTTGGTCAACCGTTCGAAGCGGTCGCGGAAATCGCAGGCCTCGGTGGTGCATCCCGGGGTGAGGTCCTTGGGGTAGAAGTAGAGGACCACCCATCTGCCGGCCAGATGCCGGGAGTCGACGATCGATTCGTCCTGGTTGGGAACGCGGAAAGCGGGCGCAACGGCTCCGATCTCAAGGCTGGACATCGCTGGTCTCCCGGATGGAAAGGATCTGGAGGGATTGGCGATGGGAAATTCCCACCGCCACGGAATGGATCAGGGCCGCCTGGCGCACGATGGCCAACCACAGCGGATCGCGCCGATCGCGGATGCGGACGGGCCAGTTGTCGAAATCCGATTTCAGGAGGATCGAAGGGGCGGGAAAGCCTTCGGCGGAAACGCTTTCCTCCCGCACCCCGTCGGAGTCGGCGACCACCACGGTGGTGGGCTCTTCGCCCACCCCCAGGTCCAGGGTTCCGTGGTGCCCTTGCACGGTGGCGGCCCGGCTGGCACCCAGATCGCGCAGCACCTGCGGCAGGCGATGGGCGAAGGTCCCATGCGAGATGCCCACCAGGACGGGAGCGTGGTCGAAGGGACGCACCACCTTCTCCAGGGTGTTGAGGATGGTGCGGAAGCCCAGTTCGGCACGCAGTTGCGCGAGCGCCCCCCAGCCGGGGACCATCCCGGAAACCGTGAGCATGGGGCAGAGTCCCGCCGCCAGCCAGGGATCCGACAGCAAGACGTTTTTTGTCCGCTCCATGGCTTGGACATCCGGGAACAGGCAGCCCGGCTCCCAGACCACCACCGGCCGGCACAGTCCCAGGCGACGCAGGTGCGCCGCGGCCAGGAGCGAGACCACCCCGGCCTTGCGCGGGGTGTCGAAGGCGAGATTCACCACCACCGGATCGGTTCCCGGATCCAGGTCCACCCGCGCCCGGCGTGCCGACAGCGCCTGCGCCGCCCCCACCAGCTCGTCGACGGTGGTTTCCTTGATCCGCAGCGCCTGCAGGAAGGCTCCCGCCTGCGCGGGAGTGAACCGCCCCTCCAGGAGCGCGCCGATGGCCTGTTCGGATTGCGATCGATCCAGGTCGCGGGCCAAGGTTTTGCCTCGTCCCACCTGCTTGATCCAGGTGCGGATGTTCTGTTCCATGCGTTGACTCCAAACTACAAGAATTCGTCTCATCGAGGAGTACTCAAGATCGGTTGGGATCCGCAAAAGCGATCGTGTCTCCAATCATTTTCTCCCGAAGCCCTTGCCAAATCGCACCCCCGCCTATATTCCCGCACATGCAATCCCTACGCACCCGCAACTCCCGTCAACGCCGCGTGCGCTTCTGCGCCGCGGTCCTCTCCTTCTTCTTCCAGACCGGATGCCTCGACTCCGACTCGGAGGCCCCCTCCGGACCACCGCCCGTCTCCGGGACGGTGGACATCGAGGTGGCTCCCTGGCGAGTCCTGGCCGCCCGGACTCTTGCCGTCGAACCCGGCGGACGCCTGATCGTGGAACTGCGCGATCCCTCGCGTCGACGCCAATGGATCGATTCCCTGGATTGGGACGGTGGTCGCAGCGCGAACCTCTCCTTCCGCGACATCCCGCAAGGCGGGAACTACCTGCTGGTGGGACGCTACCGGGACGGTTCCGGAAGGTTCACGCACGCCGATTCCCTCTCGCCGCTTTCCGTGTCCGCCGGCGAGGCCACCAGCGCCCGGCTGGGACTCCGCGCCCTGGTCGGTAGACTGGTGCTCGGCATGCCTTCGGTTCCCGCCACGGTGGATTCCCTGATGGCCACCTGGATGGAGGGCGGCCGCTCCCGGAGAGCGACCGCGGGCCGGGGAACCGGGGGAAGGACCGTGCTTCGGCTGGACTCGCTTCCCGTGGGGACCACCGGGGCGGTGACGCTCCGCGCCTGGAACTCCCAGGGAGACACCTTGTATTCCCTGGATACGTCGATTTCCGTCATGCGTGACGCCGATCAATCCATCTCCCTGGTCTGGCGCGACGCCTCCGCACGCCCCAAGTTCCTCGTGTCGGCCCTTCCCGGCGGGGAGGTGGACGCCACGGTGCGGTTTCCCGGAGAAGCCGCACCGGACGGACGCCTGCGGATTTCCGGCCTGTCGGATTCCGGTTCCTCCGATTGGATCCTCCTGGAAAACCCCGGCTCGGACACCCTGCGGGGATCCTGGAAGATCGCCCACGGAACGGAATCGGCCGTGCTGGATGCAGTCCTGCCTCCCGGAGGCAGGGTGGTGGCCACCCGCGCCGCGTGCGAAACCGTCCGCGGCACGACCCACGCCCTGGGAGGAGTGGCCTCCCTGGTCTGCGGGGTGGACCTTCCCGTCTCGTGGACGGCTCCCAACGCATTGTGGGAATTGCGCGACGCCGACGGCGACCTGGTGGACCAGGTGTTCGCATGGGATGGACAGAATGGATGGCCCGATCTGAACGCATCCACCGCCAGGACGCTGCGAAGGCGTTCGGGCGAGGTGGGCGCCGACGCCATGGCGGGACGCTCCTGGTGCGCGACGGCCTCGGCCGATCCCGCTCAGGAATGTCCCTGACCTCCCTCCCCTCCCTTCTCCGCGATCGGACTCGGATTCCCCGCTAGAACGACCATGCCGAGGAGATGTGGTGCTGCCAGCCGAGGTCCGGATCCCCCTCCAGGGCCCAGTCCATGCGGACTCCGCGGAAGCCGCCTCCCAGACCGACGGAAATCGTCCATGGGTTGGCCCGCAGACCCGCGCGGATCCGCAGCGGCTCCAGGCGAAGTTCCTGCCCCACTCTCCCCGACCAACCGCCGATCTGCCGGCGCTCCACCGAAAGATCCCCGGCCCACGAGGAATCGCGCCCCTCCAGGGCGCCCCCCAGTCCCAAGGTCCAAGGCTGCGCCAACCCTCCGGTCCCGAGGAAGGAAGGGTCCTCCAGGACCCCGGCAACGGAAAACCCCTCCACCAGCCTCACGGAAATTCCCACCGCCCCGCCCAAAGGGGTCCCCAAGTCTTCACCCTCGAGAGACACATGGCCCCCGCGCATCCCGCACCCCATCGCCCATCGTCCACCCGCCCAGGCCAGATCGCCTCCCCATGCGTCCTCGCGGTAGAGTTCCGCGGCACGCAGGCTCTTCCATCGGCCACCCAGGGCCCATCCCGCCCCAAGCGGGACACGCCCCCACAGTCCGCCCAGGGAGAGCTCCGCCAGACCCAGGGGGCGAGTCAGTCCTCCTCCCACTTCTCCACCCTTGCGGGCGACCAGGGCGGGATTGGCATCCGCGGGATCGCCTTCCGAGATCCACGCCACCGAAGGTCCACCACGTCCTTCCACGGCCGCGGCCGGCAATCGCGCCTCGAAGGCGGCGCACCATGACTGCGCCAGCATCGCCCAGATCACGGCTTGCCCACCGCGATCCACTCGCGCCGGATTCCACCTCCGCAACGAGCCAGCAGGAGGTAGACCCCAGGCGTCGGATTCCGTCCCGCCACCTTCCCGTCCCAGACGATCCGGCCATCCACCGGCGGCGTTCCATCGAAGACGATCCCGGCCGGGCGACGGGCGAGATCGAACAGTTCCAAGCGCACGGGCGCCTCGGAGCGGACCACCATCGCGAAGGGGGTTCCGGGATGCATCGTCCGCCGAGGGATCTCCAGGGCGAAGGAACTTCCCGTTTCCTCCGGGAAGGCCTCGATCCATCCGGGACTGGCGCCCAGCTCGGCGCGGGAGATCCGCCAGGAAAGGGGATCGCTCCCCGGTGCGTCAGGGGACGTCCGGACCCGGCTCTTCCCGCGGGGCCATGCGCCCCAGTTCTTTTCGGACCAATGGACGGAATCCGTCACAGTGCCGAGGCTGTCGCGCAGGACCAGCAGATCCGACCCGGCGGAGAGCCTCCCCCACGAGGAAGGTTGGACGCAGGGGATGTCGGCTCCGGCCCAGGCCTCGCGCAGCGACCGGCAGTCGGGCGAGACCACCAGGAGGCCGGAGGCGGCGATCGCGCTGGAATCCGGGAAGACGCGACGTCTGGTGGCGTCGGAGAGGCTCCAGCCGGCAAGACACCGGCCCGGCGTCCCGGAAAGCTCGACGAATTCGGGAAGGCCCTCCTGTGGATTGGCCTGGATCTCGGACAGACGCACGGCGGCCACCAGGGCGAGGATCGCGGGGAAGGGGAACATGGTCATGCGACATATCCCCGGGTCGCATGTGGCAGCAAGTGGTGGATGGCGCTATCCCTTGCTTTGCTGGGTTCCAGCGGGATACATGCGCAGGATCCATGGTGGGCCACATCGGATGCGTCCCTCCTGGATCCGGCCCCGGACGAACTCGATTCCCTGCGGCCCTCGCGCGGAGGATTCCAGTTGGCGGGGGCGTCATCGCCCGGGACATCGACGGCGCGGACATCGGCGCGCTGGGACGACCGTTCGGGGATCGGGATGGAATGGGCGCGCACCCAGCCCGGGGGATTGCGCCGGAGGCGCGTTTCCTCGACGTCGGAAAACGGCAACTTCGTCGCCGGCGACCTGGATCCATGGGAGGACGCCCCTTTCCTGGAAGGAGCCTCGCGGCGGTGGGGCCCGTCCACCAAGGACGAATCCGAAGCTTGGCTGCATGGATCCGGAAGGCTTCCGAACGGATTGGAAAGCGTCTCCTCCTGGCGGGGGTTCGAACTGCGTTCCCGCTGGCGGGACGACCGCCGCAAGACGGAAAACGCCACATCCGCGGCGATGGAAGCCGGATGGTCCGGGTTCCACGCGGGTCTGCGCGCGGAGCGTCCCGATGGCGGCAAGTGCGCCGTGGCTGGTTGGCGCGACGGAAGCTGGAACCTCTCCGCCCTGGCCACGGGGGAAGGTCCGAAGGGCGCGCGCCTGGCGGGATCCTCGGCATCCACCGGCCTGCGCGGCGAACTGAGATGGGTGTCCGGCGCGGTGCGCCACGGGGGGCTTCCTTCCGGGTGGTCGGGAGCCACCGCCGCGCGCCTGTCCTGGAAGAATCCCGCCGCCAGCGACATGATTGACGGAATCCGTCTGGAGGCGGAACGACGAGACGAACTCGATCGGATCCTCGCGCAGCTGGGATGGACGCCGATCCGTTCCCCGCTGGAAATCTCGACGCGCCCCGCGACGACCTGGAGATCGCGGGAAACGCCCCATGGATCGGTGGTGGTGCGCGTGGGGAGATCGGATCCCGGCCCATGGAAGCCTTCGCTGGAAGGGACGTGGTCCGACTCCGCTGCCGGCATGGGACTGTCCGGGGGAGCGCAGCTTGCATGGAGCTCGGGAGGACGGCGCAGCGCGGCGGGAGCCCTGTCGCGTCCGGGTTCGCCCGTCCAGGTGTTCGCGGAACAGACGGGATCCGTCCGATCGGGAAGGCATTCCGCGGAGGTTTCGATCCGGCTTCGCGCGTTCTGGGCGGCGGATCCCCGCGTCCGGGCGGAAGGAGGGCTTTCATGCGCATGGTGAACCGGTTGGCGGGAGTCCTGGGTCTTTTCCTTGGCGGCTGCATGGAGACCAGCGCCCCCGAGGAGCCGCCGCCCATCCTGCTGGTGGCCCCCGACGTCGGGCAGGGACACGCGGTGGCGGTGATCCGCGACGAACGCGCGGTGGTGGTGGACGCCGGACCACCCGGACAGGCCGCCCTGCGGGAAGCCCTGCGTCGACACGGCGTGCGACGGATCGAGTGGCTGATCCTCACCCACACCGACCTGGATCACTCCGGAGGCATGGACTCGCTGGGCATCCCCGTGGACGGACTGCTGCACGGCCGTTGGACGGAAGCCGAATCCCTTCTCCTGGAACCGTTCTGCCGGAATCTGCCCAATGGTTGCCGGCAGGCGCAAGCGTTCTCGCCGTTGCCGATCCTGGGAGATGCCCGCATGGAGATCCTGCACGATGGACTCCAGGGACGCGAGGACGATCCCAATTCCCGATCCCTGGTGGCGGAGTTCTCCTGGAACGGGTCGCCGCGTCTTCTGGTGTCGGGCGATCTGGATACCCTGGGCGAACTGGCCCTGCTCCCGTGGATCCGGCGCACGGAGGTGGTGCAGCTGGGACATCACGGGTCCCGTTCCAGCGCCCACCTCGCCTGGTTGGGACGCGCGAGCCCGCGTTGGGCCCTGGTGCAGGCGGGAGCGGACAATGGGTTCGGGCATCCCACCGCGCAGGCGCTGGCCCGCGTGGCCGCGGTGGGCGCCGATCTGCTGATGCCGCGCGGACGGGAAGTCATGCTGAGATGGGACCCGCAAGCCGAGCTTGTGGCGCGGTGACGCCCCTGCGGGCGAGCCTGGTCTCCAGCTTCGGATCCGGATGGAAGGTGCCGGGGCCTGCGCCGAGCGATGCATGGTGGCCGTGGCAGGAAAGATCCTCCGCCGATCGCCCCCCCGGGGAACCAGACCTTTTCGGTCCGACACCAACCTGCAGACGCTTTGTCGGCCAGGAAGGAGTCTCGGCGCATCGGTATCCGCGCACCATGCGTTGCGCGTCCACCAGTTCGAGGAACCTCTCCTGCGCATCCGGCTCCATTCCCATGGCCCGCGCCACCTCCACGGCGACCTGTGGTCCCAGGCCACGCTGGCCCAGGCAGACCAGCCGGAGGAAGGATCGGGACTTGATCTTCGATCGGTTGGCCAGAAGCTGCAGGCTGTAGGCCGACCACTGCGCCCGTCTGGCCGCCACCCAATCGCGCAGGAACTCGTGGTAGTCGTCGTAGTCGAAGACCGACGGGAGATCGGAGGGCAGGGCCCGGAGGTGGGCTTGGAAGGGGAGGACAGGAAGTGGATGCGAGTGGTTCATGCCCGAGAAGCTACCGGAAGGGAGGGGGCAAAATCTGTGATGCGGATCACACCGCGTCCGGAGTGTGATCTTCGTCACATTCCGCGCGAACGCCCCCTTGACGGCCACGTGGGAAAGTCCATCGCGCGGTGCACGCCGGCCACCGACGCCTCCGTCCATGCCACGGATGGCTCCGGCGGGTTTGACGGACGCCACGCTCCGCTACACTTTTATGACGCTCAGTGACCGACTCTCCTCGCGATCGAGCCCACTCACCCACATGGACCAACGAAAGAGCCGAACATGAGCCAGGTACCGCGCAGCCTCCTGAACAGATATCCCGAGATCTATTTCGGCATCTCCGCCCTGCTGTTGATCCTCAAGGCCCTGGACATCTCGCCCACCAACCGCACGCCGTGGCCGGCGGCCATCCTGGCCATCGTGCTCTGCTGCATCATAGGAACCATCGGGGTGATCTCCAAGTACAGGCGTTCCTGAATTCGCTCCGGCGCTTCCCGACGTCAAGATCCGGCAAGCGCCTGCGGGGGACCTACTCCAACCAACCCGACCCGACTCGAGACCCGCCCGGACGCCCCAGCGCATCCCAACCACGGCGTTCCATGCGCGGGAGATGACTACCTCCCGCGGTACGGTGCGGCCTGAGGACGATTTCCGACAACTCCCGGAACGCGTCGAGGGTTCGCGTGGGCTTTCCGGAATCATCGAAGGCCCCCAGCTTGTAGCCCTGCCATCCGCCGAAGGCCTGGGGCTCCCAGTAGAAGACCCCGAGCCCGGCGCCGCCGGGAAGGGAAGCCACGTCCGCCTGGAGCTTCTTCAGGAGGGCGTAGCCGGAATCCGCCGAGGCCATGGCGATCCCCACCTCGGAGACCACCACCTGCTTGCCGTAGCGGGAGACCATATCCTTCATGTTGGTCACTGCCCGGCTTTCCGTGGTGCGCCAGGTTGTCGGATCCGGATAGAGGCTCATGCCCACGACGTCCCACTGCACCCCGTTGGCCTTCAGTCCGTCGAAGATCCACCTGAACAGGGTGTTGTCGTATCCGTTGGACACGTGGACCACCACTTTCGCCCCGGGAAACACGGCCTTCACCGCCTTTGACCCGCTCTGCACCAAGGCGGCGAAGTTGGCCATCGACTTCGATGCCTTGCCGTCCTCCCAAAGCATGCCGTCGTTGGTTTCGTTTCCCACCTGCACCCATTCGGGCGACACTCCCGCGGCCTTCAGCGCTTGGAGAACCTCCGTGGTGTGGGCGGCGACGTCGGCCTTGAGCTGTTCCATGCCATGCCCAGCCCAGGCGGCGGGCTTGGTCTGCTTGCCTGGATCCGCCCAGGAATCGGAATAGTGGAAGTCGATCATCAGCCGAAACCCCATCCCGGCAGCACGTTTGGCCATCCGGACCACGTCGTCCTTGCCGCACCAGCCTCCGGCCGGATCCACCCAAACCCGCAACCGGATGCTATTGATCCCCATTCCCTGCAGAATGGCCAACAGATCGCCAGCCCTCCCTTCCTGGTCGCGGAAGATGCGCCCCTCGCTCTCCATCTGCGACAGCCACCCCACATCGGCTCCACGGGCGATCTCCGCGCGAGGAGAGCCGATCAACCCAAGCAGGACGATCCAGCACGCGAAATGTCGGATACCAGTCATGCTTGGCAAGATGCGGGCAAGGAAGCGGATCGGCAGGGCGTTGCCCCATCGATCCGTTGCATTCGCGACAAAACCGTGGAAGCGGGTCCGCCCCGGAGCCCCGCCACCGCCCTTCGATACAGCCAGCCGTTCCCTGAGTGGCGCCTTCGGCGCTGTATCGAAGGGCGGCTGGCCACACTTCGACAAGCTCAGTGCATCGCTCAGGAAACGGTGGCGGCGATCGATTTGGAACGGATCAGCCTAGAGCGCCTTGGAGAGAAGGTTCACCAAAGCGGATCCGAGTTCGGCTCCGGATCCTTCCTTGGGGCGGGTGGGAATGGAATCGGTGGCCAGATCCACCGAAACCTGGTCGGTGGCCTTGGACAGCCCATCCACGCCCTTCAGATCGAAGGCGAGGACCCCCGCCAGGAAGTAGGGAACCTTGTCGCCGGCCAGGAGCTTCTTGCGCATGGCCGGCTCGGTGATGGTGGAAAGAGGCAGCTCGATGGGGAATGTGAGCTCCGTCACCTTTCCGCCATCGACGGAAAACGGCTTGAACTCCACTTCGATGGGAGTCGACGCCTTGTCCATGAGTCGGAACTGGAGCTTCGGCTTCACCAGGTCCGACCCGAATGCGGCTTTTTCCGAGTTGCCGGAATTGTCGGCCTTCACCTTGAAGGTGATCCCCAGCTTGAAGGAATCGAGGACCTGGGACGGTGAAAGTCCCTCTCCATTGAGAGCTACTTCCACGTTTCCAAGAGGCGTTTTCATAATACTGTTCTTCGGGGCTAAAAGTTGAGTTGCCCTCAGCAACGAGGGCCCGTTGATGGTGGGACCGTCGTAGCCGTTGGAGGAGAACCCCAACTTGAAGACGTTCAGGGTCTCCGAAAGGTCGCAGCTGGCAAGGAACAGGGGCAGGGCCAACAAGGCGGCGGTGGACTTTCTCATGGCGTCTCCGATGCGTGCCTGGGGATCAGAACATCACGTTCAGCGAAATGCGGGACTGGCCGGAACGTACACCTTCTTGCTGGTTGCCCAGCAAGGCGATGTCCTTGATGTACGCGTAGTCCAGCTGGAGAAGGTCGGACAGGGTCACACCCATGCCCAGGTCCAATTCCTGACGAGCGCCGCCCGGATCGAACAGGAGGCCGGAGCGAAGGCAGAACATGGACGAATAGGTGTATTCCAGACCCATGTTGTACATGGACTCTTCCAGGTTCTTCTGGGCGATATCCACGAATCCGGCGTTTGGGGGCGCCTTCCCCGCACCCCACGGCTCGGCCACGGCGTAGTAGGCGCCGGTCGCGAAATCGCGGGCCCGGCCGGACTCGTAGCGCGAGATGGTCTCGCGGGAATAGTCGGCGGCCACGGAAAGGGCATGGCTCGGGGTGCGGAACACCTCGTAGGAGAACCCGGTGCGCCAGGTCAGGGGGATGGGATCGGATTCGTCCGACGAGATGTAGAAGACGGAAGGTCCGATGTTCTGGACCACCGCGCCCCAGGTCAGCCCGGGAACCAGGACGTTCTTGCGCAGGACGGCCGCATCGAAGGCATAGCTCACCGCGACGCCGTCTTCCTTCTGGCCACCGATGGTGATTCCGGAAGCCAATGCGGAATAGATGAACTTCATGTTCAGTCCAAGCCCCCAATTGCGATCCAGTCGGGTTCCATAGGAAAGCGCCCCGATCAACTCGTAGGAGGAGAAGTTCTGGACCGGGCCGTTTTCCTCCTGGTAGGTGGTCTGCCCCAGCGACAGGAAGTTCACGAAGCCGCCGAAGGTGCCCCACTCCTCCACCGGATAGGTGACGCCGGCATAGGTGTGGTAGAGATCCTTCAGGTTGAGTGCGGGCAGAAGGGTTTCGAAGAAGAGGCCCGCCCGGGCGGGAGCATGACGGGAACGCACGACGCCGTTTGAGGTGGTGAACCACAGATCCTCACCTTGGGCCACCACGCCGGTGGCATCGTTGGCTCCCAGGCCGTTGCCGGAGTGGTAGTGGACCCACCGTCCTTGGGTTGGGGCATCCTGCTTGCCGGCAGTCGCCTTCTTCTGGGCGGCGCGTGGCAGATACTTCCACACCCCCTTGTCGGTGGCGATCCACACGTTGCGCTTCTTGTCGACGGCGATCCCGCGCATGTCCACCCGTTGGAACCGGAGCTTCTCCCACACTTTGCCGTCCCAGTGGACCACGCCGGAGGGTTGGACGATCCAGGGCAGACCGTCCGGATCCATGGCCATCGCGCTGGATGTGTCGGACAGGACGCCGTCGGCGACCAGCCACTTCTTCCAAGTGGACGCCTGGGTGGTGATCTCAAGACGGGAGACGCCTCCTCCCAGGGTTCCCACCCACAGACTCTTGGACTTTTCCGCCCACCCCAGGGCGGTCACGTTCTGGGAGCCCAGATAGGTTTCACCGAATCGGCGGACCTCCAGCTCGTTTTCCCGCTGACGCAGTCGAACCAATCCCGAGTCGGTGCCCACCCAGAGGTTGGTTCCCGCGGTCTGCAACGCGTTGATCCGGTTGGAGGGCAATCCGGATCCCGAATCCCGCCAGGATTTCCAGGACTTCCCGTCCCACCGCAGAAGACCCGCCGCAGTCCCCAGCCAAACCTTGCCGGTTTCATCCACCGTGATGGCGCGGATGGAATCGCGCACCACCAGCTTGAAGGGGACGTCCAGTTCCACCAGATCCTTTTCGTCGGCTTCCCGGACGGCTCCGGACGCCTTCAGGATGGCCGTTTCCAATTGGCGTTGCCCAGCCGTGTCGGCAGGGTAGAGATTCCCCAGGAACTTGCGGATGACCGAACTGGCCTTTTCGCCCTGGGGTAGTCCCACCTTCAGCGAGGTCCGCCATCCCTTGCCGTCCCACCGCTGGAGATCCGGCCCCGAAGCCACCCAGAGCTCGGCCCGGGCAAAGAGTCCGGAACGTTTGCTGGCCGTGAAGGCGGTGACCGGACCCGAAAATTTGGATTGGCTGCGTACCGTCTCCCATTCGTCCGCAAGGGGTCCGAAGGCCAACCCCGCTGGATTCCAGTACGGAGCGAAGACGTCGTCGGACATGCCCACGGAAGTTTCACCCATGCCCAGCTGGCGGGCGCCGACCGGCATGACCAAGGTGAGGATGGAGGATTGCGCCTGCGCGAACCCGACGCAGGCGAGGATGGTTGCGGCAAGGGGTTTAGCGGACAAGGGTCCTCCAATCGGGAACTTGGTATCGGCCACCATCCGGGAGAAGCGGCTTCCAATCACCTTCGTCCCATGCGTTGCGGGGCTTGAGAACGGCCCGGCACCCAAGATGGAAGGGAGGGATCAGAGCCGCATTCGAGCCAAGCTGGTCTCGGGTGACATAGGTCCCTTGGGGAAAGGACTTGATGGCTTCTGCTTGGGTGGACGGAATGACCAGCTCGAAGGTCCGGATCTCCTTGAGATCCGCGTCTTCGATCACCCGGAGATTCTGCTCGGTCTGATCGCGCCACAGCTGCACCAGAGTCTGGATCTCCGAAGAATTGAGGCCTTGGCCGGAGAGATGCTCCTGGATTTCCTTTTCCGAGGGCTTGGCCAGGAGAAGCGCTTCCCGCGGACTGCGCCGCAGCCTGTAGACGCCGGAATTGTGGATCTGAGGAGTGGGATCCTCCTCCTGGTTCTTCTTCTGCAGGGCCACATAGAGGCTCGCCAGGAAAAGCGCCACAAGGATGAGGACGGCCAAGATGAGGAGAAGCCAGTACATGTCTCGCCACAATCTACCCTAATTCCTGGACATCGTCCCGCCCCATCTGAGGCAAGCGCGACGGACCGCTTTCCCAGACGGCCCGACTGTGGTAGTTTTCCAGGAAGGAGAGCCCTATGCATCACTGCACCTTCCAGCCGTTCGCGCCCTTCGCGGGTAGCCGTGCCCCCGGCTGGGTGGACCTGCACATGCATTCCACCCTCTCGGACGGCACGCTGAGCGTGGCGGAGATCATCGAAACCGCCGCCCGCCGGAAGCTTTCGGCCATTTCCATCACCGACCATGACAACTTCGATTCCTGGGAGCAGGGGCGACAGCTGGCCCGCGACGCCGGTGTGGATCTGATCCCGGGCGTGGAGATTTCCAGCTCGTGGGAGGGTTCCGACATCCACATCCTGGGGTATTTCTTCGATCCTTCCAACCTGGCCCTGAACCAGGCCATGGAAAAATCCAAGCGCCGCCGCCTCTTGCGGGCCAAAGCCATGGTCCGCAAGCTGGACCGCCTGGGGATGCCCGTTCGCTTCGAGAAGGTCCTTTCCTACGTGCAAGGCGGCACCGTCGGACGTCCGCACATCGCCCGGGCCCTCCTGGAAGAGGAGTACGTCAAATCCTTCCAGGAAGCCTTCGAAAAATGGCTGGGACCCAAGTGCCCCGCCTACGTGGAGACAGAATGCCTGACGCCCGCCGAAGCCATCGCGCTCATCAACAACGCGGGGGGGGCGGCCTGCATGGCGCATCCCATGCACACCGACCGGGACGACGCCATCCCCATGATGGTGGAGGCCGGGTTGAAGGGAATCGAGATCTATTGCCATCGTCTGCCGTCCGCCATCCGGCGCAAATACCAGGACTTGGCCCGTCGATACAATCTCGTCTGGACCGGAGGTTCGGACAGCCATGGGGAGCGACCAGGATGCCCCGGAATCGGCTCCGTCCGCGTAGCCCGAACCGTTGTGGAAAAGCTTCTTGAAGCCCGCGACCGCCACTTCGCCGAAATCTGAACAGCCCCGCAGCCTGGGCCCCTACCACGTCCTGGAGCCCATCGGCACCGGGCTGGGAGGCATGAGCGAACTGTTTCTATGCCACGATCCCTCGTTGGATCGCAAGGTGGTGGTGAAACTGGTTCCACCGGGCACCAACGAGGAACTGCTCAACCGTTTCCATCGCGAAGCCAGCCTGCTTTCCGGCGTGGCCCACCCCGGATACGCCCACGTCTACCGCTACTGGAACGTGGACGGCCGTCCGGCCATGGCGATGGAGTTCATCGATGGGCTCACCTTGCGCGAGATCCTGGACCTGCGGCGCACGGTGCCGTTGGACGTGGGGTTGGCGATCTTCCGCACGGTGGCCCAGGCGCTGCGCCACGCGCACCTCCACGGGATCATCCACCGGGACGTCAAGCCGGCGAACATCCTGATCAGCCATTCCGGCCAGGTCAAGCTCCTGGATTTCGGAGTGGCTCGCTTCGAGAACCAATCCGACCTCACCATGCCCGGCATGGTGGTGGGAACCACCTCCTACATGAGCGCGGAGCAGGCCAAGGGAGAGGATCTGGACGAACGCTCGGACATCTATTCGATGGCGCTTTGCCTCTACGAATCGCTCTCCGGAATCCACCCTTTCCGCAAGGACCAGCCCGACGCCACCCTGACGGCCTTGCTGACCAAGACCGCCAAGCCACTCTGGAGGATCCAGCCAGGCACACCCTGGAGGATCTCGGGGCTCGTCGCCCGATGCATGTCCCGCGACCGCCGCAAACGCGTTCGCGAGATCACCGAGTTCCTCGCGGAGCTTGACCAGCTCTGGGGGCCTTGCGGCACCGACCACGAAGCCTACCTGGCCGCCTTCATGGCCGCGGTGCGCAATGGTCGTCGCTTCGACCAGAGGCTGCCTCGCGTGGGCTGGCCCTGGTGGGCCATGGCGGGGGCGGGGTTGGCGGTGGGACTGTTGGCCGGGATCGCCATCGCATGGTGACACCGGTCGGGGTCGCGACGTCCGCTTGGGTCCGTCCATGAACTGGGTGGATTTCGCAGGATTGACCATCGTGGCGTTCCCCGCCCTGTCGGGCCTTCGGCACGGCTTGGTGGCGGGGCTACTCAAGTTCGGCGCGCTGGTCGTGTTCGTGGGGCTCGCCATCTGGCAGATGCCGTTTCTGACGACATGGTCGTCCCTCCACCTGCCCTTGTCCCCATCCGCGGCCCCCGTCGTCGCGATCGTCCTGGCCCTGGTGGTCGGCTGGATTGCGGGCGCCCTGGCCGCATTGGCCTGGAAGAAATTGTCGGAAGGTTCTGTGGCCTGGACGGACAGACTCCTTGGGTGCCTTTCCGGCGCGATCAAGGGAGCCTTCGTCGCGGTCTGCGCCATGGCCACCCTGGCCGCCGCCTGGCCCCGGGGGAAGACAGCCGTCGAAGAGTCCTGGATCTCGCGCAACGCGCTGGCTCCGATCCTGGAAGAAGGACGCTCCCGCTTGGCCTCCCGGCTGGGCTTCACCTCCCCCGAGTCCCCGTGACACGGCAGATCTCGATCCGCATCGGCGAATTGGGGAAAGCCCATTCGGTGGAGCTCAACAAGGCCGGGAGCTGGCTTGTGGGCGTCTTCATCCTGGGGGCGATCGCCCTGGGCCTGGGCGCATGGCAAGTTCTGGCCAGTGCGCGCATCTATCCCAAGCTTCTCTACCAGAAGCAGAAGAACTCCCTTCTCCAGGAACGTCTGGCTCGCCTGCGAAAGGAGTCGGGATCCGTCCAGATCGAGGTCGCCACCCTGGACTCCGCCCGGAGACTGATCTCCAGCCGCTTCGGGCAGTCCGACAGCGTGACGACGAAGACCTCCCGGCGCTGGAGCAACGCCCGCACCCTGGATGCCCTGTTTCCCGATCCTTCCGGCGAGGAAGCCTGGGCGCGTTCCATGGAGGACCTGGGCGAACACGCCGCGCTGGTCCGGGATGGCCTGAGCAGGCATGTGGATGCCGCCAAGCGGATCGTCGGCCGACTGGAGACAACCCCCAGCATCAGCCCTGCCCGCGGGCAGGTCTCGTCCGGCTTCGGATGGCGTCTACACCCCGTCCTGGGCGTTTTCATGATGCATTCCGGACAGGACATCACCGGCCAGACCGGTCTTCCGGTGTTCGCTACCGCCCGCGGAAAGGTGGTCACCAGGGAGTTCAGTTCGAGTTTCGGCAATTACGTTGTTCTGGACCACGGCAATGGGATCCGGACCCTGTACGCCCACCTCAGCGCTTTCCGCTGCGAGTTGGGGAAAGAAGTCCGGCGTGGCGAGGAGATCGGGTTGATGGGTTCCACGGGAAGGTCCACGGGCCCGCACGTCCACTACGAGATCCACCAATCCCTGAAACCTCTCGATCCGCTTCCTTGGATCCTACCGACCATCTTGGTCCCATAAGTTCGACCCCCAGGATCGCCTCATGAGCCTCATACAACTGTCCAACAAGTACATCTCCGCCTCGATCTCCCCCAAGGGAGCCGAGTTGCGCAGCCTTCGCCGCGCCGACACCGGAACGGAATACATGTGGTCGGGGGACGCCGCCCACTGGGACCGGGTTTCCCCAACCCTGTTTCCCATCGTGGGGAGGCTGCACAACGACGCCTACACCTGGCAGGGACGTCGATACAGCCTGCCCCAGCACGGGTTCGCCCGCGACCTGGAATTCGACGTCGTCCACGAGGACGGAACCTGCGCCTCGTTCCTCCTGGGTTCCGCCGGACCGTTCCTGGAACGCTATCCGCAGCAGTTCCAGCTGGCGCTCACCTACACGCTGGACTCGGAGGCCCTGATCCTCCGCTACGACGTCTTCAACCCATCCAACGCCGACGACCTCCTGTTCTCCCTGGGCGCGCATCCGGCGTTCCGCTGGCCCCTGGACGAATCCATCCCCGCCGACGCCCACATCCTTCGTTTCGAGCGCAGCGAAACCACCGACCGCCTGGAAGTAGGGACCGATGCCCTTCTGACCGGACGAAAAGTGCCGTTCTTCCGGGACATGGACCACATCAAGCTGCGTTCCGACCTCTTCCGGGCCGGAGCGATCGTCCTGGAGGGCGTCAAGTCGGATTCCGTCGTCTTCGGTGCCGAGGACGGGCCCAGGGTACGGCTCACCGCTCCAAGCGCCCCCTGGTGGGCCTTCTGGACCATGCCCAACGCACCGTTCCTGTGCCTGGAACCGTGGCACGGAATCGCCGACAAGCACGGCGCCGACTGGGACCTGCGAGGGAAACCGGGAATGATCGCCCTTCCTCCGGGCGACTCCTGGAGCTGGACCCTAAAGATCGAGCCCTCCTGACCCACACGGGGCAGTCGCATCGGGTTCCGGGCGACCGCATCTCCGATCCACTCCCACGGAGATGCAAAAACCTCTTTCCCTGCAGGTGGGAGCGGAGCTATTCTTGACTGTGGAAGCGCGCCATCCCTTGCGATGGGGGCCGACTTCGACGCTTCCTTTCAGAGGACCGCCAAACCGTGCTGCCAGAATCCGCGCAAACACCCACTTCGACGATCGAAGACCCGTCCTCCGCGACGGACGGCTCCCTTCCTCCCGAAGTGCTGGGGACCGTCCCCATCTGGGTGCTGGCCGGTTTCCGTCTGGAAAGGATCGGCTGGCGACGGCAGGACTCCGGCTGGTCGGTGGGAGTCTACCGCCTGGAAGAAGCCGAACCGGACCTGGAAGACATCGAACTCCAGTAGCGCGGACCGGGGATCAGGCCAGGGTCCAACCCGCCGGAAGGACCAGGGACATGGGCTTGCCCGCCTTTCCTTGGCGCAATCGGGCTCTCACCCTGCCCTTGCGCACATCCCAAACCAGCTCCCAGATGCGATCCCCCTCGCGATGCTCCCGCGGCGGATCCCCGGTGGTCGCCGTTGGCTTCTCCAGAATCCGGGATTTGTCGACGATGTTCCAATCCTCGCCATCGATCGCCACGGCTCGATCGGCGAACCAGGATTCCACCGGCTGGGGAGGAGGTGCCCAGCCCCCCCGAGCGGTGCACCATTCCAACACATGCCGTTCCCAGGCACGCTCCACTTCCTGACGCTCGGTGGCAGACAAGGCGATCCAGACCGCTTCGCGGGCGGTCTGGGGATCGTCCACCGGACCTTCGCTGGATCCGATCACATCCTTGCCCACCCGGCGGACCCACTTGGCTTCCAGCCTCGCGCCCTCCCATCGGGCCCGTTGGACTTCCAGCCTCCCGATTCCCAATCGCAGGCAGTCCGAACCGGACAAGCCCAGGCAGGCGTCCATCCACACCCGTGCATCGCCTCGAGCCGTCCTTCCCCCGTGGACGGAAAGCGCCAAGGCAAGCTCCGGCAATCCGGAGAGGGAGTCGCGCGACGGCCACAGCGCAGCGCCCTCCCCCAGAGCATACTCCTCGCGACCCGGCGCACCGCGGCGCCGCCGCAGAGCGCGGGGCTCGAGGAGCCACAACTCCCTGGCCAGGGCCTGGACCTGGACATCGCGGGGCCAGCCATCGTCCTCGCACCCGACCAGCCCCTTCAGGCGGTGGAACAGCCGTCGCGCCTCGCGCCAGGTCGCGGGATGGACGCCCAGGGTCGGTGCGACCTCCTCGGGCACCTCCAGCACCCGGCACAGGAGGGATTCGTCGCCACCGCCGCGCGCCAGATCGCGGCGCCTCTCCAGGACCTGTGGGGAGGGTCTGGAGAGGAGCAGCGGCCGGGAGGCGCTCAACGCGGCGGCAAGGGCCAGAGCATCGCGCAGGGATGGTTTCCCGCGATGCCTCAGACAGAATCCGGCAAGATCGGGGGGCAGCGGCAGCGCCACCGCCTCCCGAGCCAAGTCGGTCGGCTCCCCCGCTTCCCGCCAGGGATCCTCCCTCCAGAGGCCCAGGCGACGGAAGGCATCCTGCGCGCTTCGCATTCCGTCCGCGCGAGGACGATCCAACCAGGGAAGCGTCCATGGATCCGCCCCCGCCACCAGAAGCGGGAGGAGCCAATCGCGGGGATCGTCCACTTGGATGCACGGACGCGCGCGGGGCTCCAAGCGGGCCGCCGGGGACCAGAGCCGCAAGCAGCGTCCCGGGCGCACACGGCCCGCCCGCCCCGCCCGCTGGTCGGCGGAAGCCTGCGAAATGCACCCCAGTTCCAAACGGGGGAAACCGCTGGAACGCTCGATCCGCCGTTCCAATCCGGCGTCCACCACGGCCACCACGTCGGGAACCGTCAGGGCGGATTCCGTCACGTTGGTGGAAAGCACGATGCGAAGATCTTCGCACGGCTGGAGGACCCTCCGTTGGACCTCCAACGGCAATCCACCATGGAGCCGTTCCAGCGTTCCCCCCACCCTCCCGGAAAGCCAGGCGTGGCATTCCTCGATCTCCTGCACGCCGGGAAGGAACACCAGGACCGTGCCGTCGGGAGCATCCAGCCTCCGCAAGGCCGTCTCCACGCGCAGGGGCAGTCCCCCGGCCTCCGGCAGCCCGCCTCCAGGTGGCGGCAGGTACTCGGTATCGACCGGATGCATCCTGCCACTGGCCTCCAGCACCTTCCCGCCCAACACCTCCGCGATGGAGACGGCATCGAGGGTCGCCGACAGGATCACCAATCGATGCTCCTGTCCACGGCCGCGGGCGAAAGCCAGGAACGCGTCCACGTCGGATCGACGTTCGTGGAATTCGTCCAGGATCCAGGTGGGATATTCCTCGGCCTGACCACTTCCGAGCATCCCCAGGGCCACCCCTGGGGTGCAGTACAGGATCTGGGTGGACTCCCGGCGGACCACGTCGTCCCGGACCATCCACCCCACCCTCTCGCCAGGTTCCGTCCCCGTCTGGACAGCCACGTGTTCCCCCAGGGACCTTGCCGCGAGGCGGCGAGGCTCCACCACCAGCACCTTTCCCTGGTCGCAGGCCCAAAGCGGAACCCGCGTGCTCTTGCCCGACCCGGTGGGCGAAGCGACCACCAAAGGGGTCCGTTCCGACCGAAATCGGCGGAATTCGCTCTCGATCGCATCCACTGGCAGCATAGACATGGTCAGAAATGGTATTTCTTTTGGAATCTATGGCTCCCATACTCATGCGTTCCGTCTCCGGCGTCCGTGGCATCGTCGGCGACGGACTGACCCCCACCTCCCTTGCCGTCCACGTCAACGCCTTCGTGCAGGAAGTGGGGAGAGGCAGGATCCTGGTCGGCCGCGACGCGCGCGATTCCGGCCCCCTGGTGGAGGATCTGGTCTGCGCCACGCTGGCACTGTCCGGTTGCACCGCCGTGAAGCTGGGAATCAGTTCCACTCCCACCGTCGAGATGGCCGTTCTGGCCGACCCCGAGGCGGTGGGTGGGATCATCCTCACCGCGTCCCACAATCCAGCCCAATGGAACGCACTCAAATTCCTGGACAAGAACGGCTTGTTCCTGGGACCCGATTCGGTCCGATCGCTGTTCGACCGGGTCGATCGCGACGACCTCCGTTGGGTTCCGCACACGGAGATGGGGCGGGTGATCCAGGGCCAGGACGCCGACGATCTGCACATCGATGCGATCCTGAAGCTCCCGGAAATCGCCCTTCCGACCATTTCCAAACGCAAGCCAAAGGTTGTGGTCGACTGCGTCAACGGCGCCACCTACCGGATCGCACCCCGGATGCTCGAGCGCATGGGCTGCGAGGTCCAGGTCATCCACGCCACCCCCGACGGCACCTTCCCCCGAGGGGCGGAACCCGTACCGGAAGCTCTTGCCGATCTGGGCCTGGCGGTGCGGAATTTCGGAGCCGACTTGGGATTGGCCTTCGATCCCGACGGCGACCGTCTTGCCCTGGTGGACGAACTTGGCACCCCTCTGGGCGAGGAAGCGACCTTGGCCCTGGGAGTGCGGCACATCCTGGCCAAGCGTCCTGGAGGAGTGGCGGTGAACCTTTCCACCAGCCGCATGTCGGAAGACCTGGCGCAGGCCGCGGGCGTTCCCTTCCAACGCACCCCCGTGGGCGAAATCCACGTGGCCAAGGCCATGTTGGCCGCCAACGACGTGGTGGGCGGCGAGGGCAACGGAGGCTTGATCCTGCCCCACCTGCATCCCGGTCGCGACGGACTCCTGGCCGCGGCCGTGGTTTTGTCCCTTCTTTCCGAATCCGGTCGCAAATTGTCCGAACTTGCCGCGACCCTGCCACGCTACGCCATGGTCAAGACCAAGTTCGGCTTGGAAGGGAAATCCCTTCCCGCGGCGATCGCCGCCCTGGAAACGCGTTTCGCGGACGCCCAGAAGGACGTCCGCGACGGCCTCCGGCTTTCCTGGCCGGACTCCTGGCTCCATGTGCGCGCATCGAACACCGAACCCATCCTCCGCGCCATCGCGGAGGCCCCCACCGAAGAACGGGCGCGCGAACTGTGCGAAGCGGCCCGGGAGGTCCTCTGATGTGCGGAATCGTCGGCTATCTGGGCTCCCGCCCCGCCTTGCCCCTCCTGCTTGAAGGCCTCAAACGGCTGGAATACCGCGGTTACGATTCCGCCGGAGTCTGCGTGCGTCGCGCCGACGGGCTGTCCACCTGCCGTGAAGTGGGCAAGGTGGCCGCCCTGGAAGCCAGGGTCGGCCAGGAGCTCGATCGGTTCCAAGGCTGCGAAGGCATCGCCCACACGCGCTGGGCGACCCACGGCGTTCCCGCCGAACGCAACGCCCACCCCCACCGCGACGACCAATCCCGCATCAGCCTGGTCCACAACGGGATCATCGAGAACTACCAGACCATCAAGACCGCCCTGGAATCCAAGGGGCGGAAGTTCTCGAGCGAAACCGACACCGAGGTCCTGGCCATGCTGGTGGCCGAGCTCTACGAAGGCGACCTGGAAAAGGCCGTCCAGGCGGCCCTGCGCGAGATCACCGGCGCCTACGCCATCGCGGTGATGTGCGTCGACGAGCCCGGAGTGATGGTGGTGGCCCGCAAGGGAAGCCCCTTGATGGTGGGCATCGGGGCCGGCGAGTTCGTGGTGGCCTCCGATCCCTCGGCGATCGTCGCCCACACCCAGCACGCCTTCGCGCTGGAGGATTTCACCGTCTGCCGGCTGAGCCGCGACGGGTACCGCACCTCGAACCTCCACAACGCTCCGGTGACTCCGAAGCTCATGGAACTGGAGATGAAGCTCGAGGAGATCGAGCTCGGGGAATTCCCCCACTTCATGCTCAAGGAGATCTTCGAGCAACCCAACGCGCTGCGCAACACGCTCTCCGGTCGCGTGGACGTGGAACGCGGCGAGATCTTCCTGGGAGGCCTGCAGCAGATCGGGCGCAAGCTCACCCACGCGCACCGGATCGTGTTCACCGGACAGGGAACCGCCTGGCACGCCGCGCTGGTGGCCGAATACATGATGGAGGAGCTGGCCCGCATCCCCTGCGAAGTCCAGTACGGCTCGGAGTTCCGCTACCGCAACCCCATCGTCGAGGACCACACCGTCCTGGTTGCCATCTCGCAATCCGGCGAGACCGCCGACACCCTCGCCGCCCTCGAGGAGGCCAAGCAGAGGGGAGCGCTCACCCTGGGCATCGTCAACGTGGTGGGCAGCTCCATCGCCCGCGCCACCGACGCCGGCGTCTACCTGCGGGTGGGACCGGAAATCGGCGTGGCGAGCACCAAGGCGTTCATCGGACAGGTGGCGGTGGGCGCGATGCTCTCCATCTACGCGGGCCGCCGGAAGCATCTTTCCATCGAGGCCACCCGCAGCCTGATCACCGAGTTGAACGCCATACCGGACAAGATCCGCCAGGTGACCGAACAGTCCGACAGGATCCGCGGCATCGTCGCCAAGTACGTGGACCTGAACAACTGGCTGTTCCTCGGGCGCGGATTCAACTACCCCGTGGCCCTGGAGGGTGCGCTGAAGATCAAGGAGATCTCCTACATCCACGCGGAAGGGATGCCCGCCGCGGAGATGAAGCACGGTCCCATCGCCCTGATCCACGACGGCATGCCCTGCGTGTTCGTGGCTCCCCTCGGAAGCCAGCACGACAAGGTGATCGGCAACATGCAGGAGGTGCGGGCCCGCGGCGGCCGGGTGATCGTGATCGCCACGGAGGGCGACACCGCGATCGAACGCCACGCCGACGAGATCATCCGCGTTCCCTCCTGCCCGGAGGTGTTCAGCCCCATGGTCACCACGGTGGCTCTGCAACTGATGGCCTACCATGCGGCGGTGCTTCGCGGACACGACGTCGACAAACCGCGAAACCTCGCCAAATCCGTGACGGTGGAATGAACCCGGAAATCCCCTTCGTCGATCTGGAGCCCCAATACCGCGACGCGGGAAGGGACATCGAGGAAGCGGCGCTGCGCGTCCTGAGATCGCGCAGGTATGTCCTGGGGCCCGAGGTCGCGGCCTTCGAGGCGGAATTCGCCGCGGCCATCGGCACCAGGTTCTGCGTGGGAACGGATTCCGGAACCAGCGCGCTGAGACTGGCCCTGCAGGCGGCGGGAATCGGCCCTGGCGACGAAGTGATCACCACTCCGGCCACCTTCATCGCCACCGTGGAGGCCATCCGCCAGGCCGGCGCCAGACCGGTGCTGGCCGACATCGACCCCACATCCTGGAACCTGGATCCGACTGCGGTGGAATACGTGGTCGGCCCGCGCACCCGGGCGATCCTGCCGGTCCACCTCCACGGCCGTTCCGCCGACCTGTGCGCCTTCGGCGAACTCTGCCTGCGACACGGGCTGACCCTGATCGAGGACGCCGCCCAAGCCCACCTGGCGAACCATGGAGGACGCCGCTGCGGAACCCTGAGTCTGGCGGGTTGTTTTTCCTTCTACCCCGGCAAGAACCTGGGAACGGCCGGGGAAGGCGGAGCGGTGGTCACCTCCGATCCGGAAATCGCCCGCAGGGTGGCCATGCTGCGCGACTTCGGAAGCGAGAAGAAGTACGAGCACATCCTCCATGGAGGCACCAATGCGCGCCTGGAATCCATCCAGGCGGCCATCCTGCGCGCCAAGCTCCCCTTCCTGGAAGGGTGGACCCAAGACCGCGAACGGATCGCCAATCGCTATCTGGATGGACTTGCGGGGCTTCCCTTGGTCCTTCCCGCCGAACCAGGTGTCCACCGCCATGTCTGGCACGTCTTCGCGATCCGGCATCCCCGGCGGGATTGGCTCCGGTCCGAGCTCGCGGCACAGGGGATCGAGACGGGAATCCACTACCCCCGACCGATCCACCTCCAGCCCGCCTGCGAGCACATGGGCTATCGCGAAGGGGATTTCCCGCATGCGGAGGCCTTCTGCCGGGAAACATTGAGCCTCCCCCTGTGGACGGGGATGTCCGAAGCCGTGCAGGATCGGGTGATCGGCACCCTGGCCCGCATCCTGGGAGCCTGACCCAGCCTTTCCCCGTCGACTTCCGGCCTCCAGGGAGCCATACCGGAATCGCAAGAAGCCACCCCGGGAAAAATCTGCCCGTTTCCCGCACCTGAAACGGCAAATCCTGCCTCCCCGACCCGGCAGGTTCCGTCCGGGACCGCCAGATAATGTCCTGGACTGGAAACTGTCCGAGTGATACAGTGGCCCAGGGCTTGCGCACCGCGGCATGGAACGATGCTTGCGTGCCTGCGTCGAGGACCCTGTATGGGGAAAGGGTGCGCTATGAACGGTTCCATCGAATGAAAGCGGTCATCCTGGCCGGCGGATTGGGGACCAGGCTCGCGGAAGAAACAACCGTGAGGCCGAAGCCCATGGTGGAGATCGGCGGAAAGCCGATCCTGTGGCACATCATGCGCCACTACTCGCGCCACGGCATCCGGGAGTTCGTGATCTGCCTGGGGTACAAGGGCCACCTGATCAAGGAGTGGTTCTCCAACTACTTCCTGTACTCCAGCGACGTGACCTTCGATCTGCGTGGAAACCGGCTGCAGGTGCACCACACGGAATCCGAGGATTGGAAGGTGACCCTGCTGGACACGGGGGAAGCGACGCAGACGGGGGGGCGTCTGAGGCGGATTCGGGAACACGTGTCCGACGGCACGTTCTGCGCCACCTATGGCGATGGCCTATCGGACGTCGACGTGGGCAAGCTGATCGATTTCCACCGCAAGCAGAAGACCCTCGCCACCCTCACTGCCGTCCAGCCTCCGGGCAGATTCGGGACCATCGACTTCAAGCGAAAGCGCGTGGTGGGTTTCCACGAGAAGCCCCCGGGGGACGGGACGTGGATCAACGGCGGGTATTTCGTGCTCGAACCAAAGGCGCTCGATCTGATCGAGGGCGACGACACCAGCTGGGAGCGAGGCCCCATGGAGACGCTCGCCGGCCGCGGGGAGCTTGCCGCGTTCAGGCATGACGGATTCTGGCAATGCATGGACACCGTCCGCGACCGTACCCATCTGGAGGAACTCTGGAATTCGGGCAGGGCTCCGTGGAAGCCGGCGGAGACATGATGACCGTGGTGGAACAGATTCCGATCCAGGGATCCTTCCTCCTGGAAAGTCGCGCCCTCGCCGACGATCGCGGCTCGTTCCAACGATTGTACGACGCGCCGTTCCTTGCCGGATTGGGGTGCACCGAACCCCTGCGCCAGGCGAACCTCTCGCGAACCCGACGACGAGGCTGCGCCCGCGGGATGCACAGGCAGCAACTCCCCCATTGCGGATTCAAGCTCGTGACCTGCCTGCGGGGCGCGATCTGGGACGTGTGCCTGGACACCCGGACGGATTCGCCCACCTTCGCCAGATGGGAGGGACGCACCCTGGAAGCCGACAGGAACGCTTTCATCCTCCTTCCGCCGGGATGCGCCCATGGCTTCCAATCGCTTTCCGACGACACGGAGGTGCTCTACCTGATGGGCGAGGACCACGATCCCGGCGCGGAGGTCCGCATCCAGATGCTGGATCCGGAATTGGCCATCGCCTGGCCTCTGGCCATCGACCAGGTATCTCCAGCCGACGCCGGCGCCCCCGGACTATCCACCATATTCAGGAGAGATCCTCCATGAAGTGCAGAAATTGCCAGAAAGACCTGTCCCGCGTGTTCATCGATCTGGGAAGCTCCCCGCCTTCGAACTCCTACCTGGACCCGTCCGACCCCAACGCGGGGGAAGTCTGGTACCCGCTGAAGGTCCATGTCTGCGAGGAATGCTTCCTGGTGCAGATCGACGAGTTCAAGTCGCATTCGGAGATCTTCTCGGCGGAGTACGCCTATTTCAGTTCCTTTTCCAAGACATGGCTGGAGCACGCCAAGCGGTATTCCCTGTCCATGATCGAGCGGCTGCGGCTGGATCGCGATTCCTTCGTGGTCGAGATCGCATCCAACGACGGGTACCTGCTGCGCAACTTCGTCGAGGCGGGCATTCCCTGCCTGGGTGTCGAACCAAGCACGAACACCGCCGAGGCGGCGCGACTGCTGGGCGTGGAAAGTTGGACGGATTTCTTCGGAAACGACCTCGCGCGGCGCCTGGTGAAGACCAGGGGACGGGCGGACCTGGTCGTCGGCAACAATGTGATCGCCCACGTCCCGGACATCCTCGATTTCGTCGATGGAGTCAAGACCCTCCTGAAGCCCGATGGTACCGCCACCTTCGAATTCCCCCACCTCCTGAACCTCGTGAAAGAAAACCAGTTCGACACCATCTATCACGAGCACTTTTCCTACCTCTCGCTGCTCTCCAGCTGCAAGGTTTTCGAGCACTGCGGACTGCGCATCTTCGATGCGGTCCAGCTTCCCACCCACGGCGGCTCCCTGCGGCTTATGGTCTGCCATGCGGATTCGCCTCGCCCGGACCACCCGAGGCTGTCGGAAATCCTCGCTCTCGAACGCTCCAACGGAATGGAGAACCTGGAGTTCTACCTGGGTTTCCAGAAGAAGGCAGACCGCATCAAGGACGGGCTTCTCTCCTTCCTACTCGACGCCCGGAGGTGGGACAAGAAGGTCGTCGCATACGGCGCGGCGGCCAAGGGCAACACCATCCTCAATTACGCGGGGATCAAACCCGACCTCATCCCCTACGTGGTGGACGCCTCGCCCCACAAGCAGGGCAAGCTCCTTCCCGGAAGCCGGATCCCGGTGGTCTCCGAGGAGCGCCTCCGGGAGACGAAGCCGGATTTCGTCCTGATCCTCCCCTGGAACCTGACGACGGAGATTTCCCGGCAGCTCTCCTACATCGGCGAGTGGGGCGGACGCTTCGTGACGGCCATTCCCTCGCTCTCCGTGTTCGATCCGGAGCATGCATGAAACCGGTCCTCTACGCCAAGCCTTCCATCACCGAGCTGGAGATCCGCTATGTGGCCGATGCGATCGCCAACGGCTGGGGACCTCGCTGCAACGATTACATCCTGCGCTTCGAGAGGGAATTCGCCAAGCACCTAGACGTTCCGCTGGCCATGGCCACCGCAAGCTGCACGGGAGCCCTGCACCTGGCCCTGGCCGCATTGGGAGTGGGTCCCGGGGACGAAGTGGTCGTTCCCGACATCACCTGGATCGCGTCCGTTTCGCCGATCGTCCATCTGGGCGCGACACCCGTGCTGGTCGACGTGCTGCCGGACACCTGGTGTGTCGATCCCGATCGGGTGGAAGAAGCCCTCACCTCCCGGACCAAGGCGGTGGTGTGCGTCCATGTCTACGGGAACCTCTGCGACATGGATCGTCTATCCAGAATCTGTCAAGAAAGGGGCGTCGCGCTGATCGAGGACGCCGCCGAAGGACTCGGGTCGGAATGGAAGGGCCGCAAGGCCGGAAGCATGGGGGATTTCTCCGTTTTCTCCTTCCACGGCACCAAGACCGTGACCACCGGCGAAGGAGGCATGCTCTGCTCCAGGAGAAGCGACCTGTGGGACCGGGTCCGGACGCTTTCCGACCACGGACGCCGACCGGGAGAACCCGTCCAGTTCTGGTGCAGCGAGTTCGGCTACAAGTTCAAGATGTCCAACCTGCAGGCCGCGCTGGGATGCGCCCAGCTGGAGCGGATCGAGGAGCTGGTCGCCCGCAGGCGCGAGATCTTCCACCGCTACCGGGAGAGGCTTTCCGGCCTGCCGGGCCTGCGATGGAACCCCGAGCCCGCGGACACCGTGAACAGCTACTGGATGACCACCATCGTGTGGGACCGATCGCGCGGCGTCGACCGCGACGATCTGGTTCGGCGCATGAAGGAGAACGCCATCGACGCGCGCGTCTTCTTCCATCCCGTGAGTTCGTTTCCCATGGTGGGCGGGCGTCGCTTCGAAAACCCCGTCGCCGCCTCGCTGGAGGGATGCGGCCTGAACCTCCCCTGCTACCACGACCTGGACGACGAAGGCTTCGAGCGTGTTTGCGGGATCGTGGAGGATCACCTCGGCGAGGATATCCGGTGAAGACCGGGATCCTCTGCTCGACCGCCGGTTCCGCCTTCCGGGGGATCCACGATTGCCTCCTGGCGGCGGGGTCGGACCACGAATTCACCATCATGACGGATCGCGCCTGCGGCATCGAGGATTTGGCCCGATCCCGTTCGATCCAGTGCCATCGGATGGCCGGAACTTCACGCGACGAACTATCGGCGGAAGCCGCCTCGGTGGCGATGGCCTCCGGGTGCGATCTTCTCTTGCTCTTCTTCGGCCGGATCGTTTCGTCGCACTTGCATGGCGCCTTGCCGACCTTCAACGTGCATCCGTCGCTTCTGCCCGCCTACCCCGGAGCGAACGCGCTCCGGAGGTGCCTCGAGGACGGAGCGACGGAATTCGGCTGTTCGGTCCACCGGGTGGACGACGTGCTCGACGGTGGCCCCGTGGCGGTGCGGATCCGGCAGGGGATGCCCCGGAATCCGACGCTGGAAGGGCTTCGGCACGCGAGCTACCTGCAGAAGGTGATGGCCGGCTTGTGGTTTCTCGATGCATATCCGGGAGGAACCCGCGATGGCGCCATCCTTGAGGCCGAGTTCGGAACGGAGATCCCCGGTGCCCCCGCTCCGCTGGCGGATGCCTGGAAGGATTTCCTGCGAAAGGACCGGTCGGGAAGGGTCGACGATGCCTGAACAGAGAACCGTGGTGATCACCCAGCCGATGTACTTCCCCTGGGTCGGGTTGTTCGAGCAGATCCGGCTCGCCGACGAGATCGTCTGGCTCGACGACGTCCAGTTCGCACGCGGCTTCATCAACCGTGTCCAGTGCAAGACCAGGCAGGGGATCTCCTGGCTGACGATCCCCCTGGTCCAGCACCACAGGGACACGTCCATCCGGGATCTGGCGGCCAAGGACGAGGAAGGATGGCGGGAACGCCATCAGGGAATGCTGCGCTCGAGCCTCGCCGGAACGCCGTTTTTGGACGACGCGCTGTCCCTGGCGAAGGAGGCGTTGGAGGTGGACGGTTCCCGCGTGGTCGACATCCTGGAAACCGGACTGATGGCCGCCTGCCGGTACTTCGGACTCCAGGAAGGGAAGACGTTCCGCAAGTCGTCGGAGATGCGGCCGCGGGGGACCAAGAGCGACCTCATCCTCGATCTTGTCGAAACGTGTCGCGGCACCACGTACGTGACCGGACTCGGCGCGCGCAACTACCTGGACCACGAGGGGTTCGAGGCGCGCGGGATCGAAGTGCGCTACATGGACTACAAGAAGACTCCCTACCCCCAGCCACACGGCGAATTCACACCGTTCGTGTCCGTCCTGGACCTGGTGGCCAACGTCGGCAGGCGCGGCGTCGAATGGATCCACAGCGGTACCGTCCACTGGAGTTCCATGCAGGACACCGCCGAACACCACCCAACGACACGGAGCGACGCATGACCAATCCAGATACCCGGTTCCCGCTGGTCACGATCGGACTCCCGGTGTACAACGGGGAGCGCGACCTCGCCAGGGCCATGATCAGCCT
>Ga0116170_10000084_pt1 | contig 88586 bp, 88 predicted proteins | sample AD_JPNHW1_MetaG_FD_89797 | JGI IMG/M metagenome (GOLD analysis project Ga0116170, IMG submission 89797) | Active sludge microbial communities of municipal wastewater-treating anaerobic digesters from Japan - AD_JPNHW1_MetaG | ecosystem: Engineered > Bioreactor > Anaerobic > Digestate | place... | reverse complement strand
CAGAATCGATACATTTAGGCAAATATTCCTCTACATTATAAATTGGTACTATAATGCTTAACACAGGCTCCATCATGATCCCCCCCAGCCGTAAACATCAAAAACAATCTGATGTAATTATTATACATTTTCCCCGGGCGAATGGATTCTTTTTTATCGTGAAGGCAAAATGTCCAACACAACTTGTGATTTACTGCAGAAACCCTTATCTGACCTTACACTCATACATCTTGACACTTAGCTTGATAGCTAATACCATTATTCTAACATTGCTTAAGGAGGGGATCTATTTGTTTCTGGTTACCGGCGGCGCAGGCTACATAGGCAGTCATACTGCTGCAGAAATGCTAAATTCAGGTCATGATATTATCATAATGGATAATTTCAGCAATTCCAAACCCCAAGCCCTGGAGCAAATCAAAAAAATTACCGGGCGGGATTTCCCCTTTTATGAGGCTGACCTGCTGGATACGCCTTCACTGGAAAACATCTTTAAAAATCATGAAGTTGAAGCCGTGATTCATTTTGCCGGCTTAAAAGCAGTAGGTGAATCAGTTGCCCTGCCCCTGGTTTACTATAATAATAATGTTGCCGGAACTGTAAATCTCCTTAAAACCATGGGCAAATATAATGTAAAAAAAATCGTTTTCAGCTCTTCGGCAACAGTTTACGGCAATCCCCGTACTGTACCAATTACCGAGGATTTCCCTTTGTCTGCCGTCAATCCTTATGGCAGCACCAAGATAATGATCGAGCAGATTTTAAATGACCTTTATGTCTCCGACCCTGAGTGGAGCATAGCCATCCTGCGCTACTTCAACCCTATCGGTTCCCACCCCAGCGGTCTTATCGGCGAAGACCCCCGCGGGATCCCCAACAACCTTATGCCCTATATAGTTAAAGTAGCATGCGGAGAACTGCCCCTGCTCAGTGTATTTGGCTGCGACTATCCAACTGTTGACGGAACCGGAGTAAGAGATTACATACATGTAGTTGATTTGAGTCTGGGACATATAAAAGCTGTGAAGAAAATCACCGCGGAGCAGGGAGTAAAAACCTATAATCTCGGAACTGGCAAGGGATACAGTGTGCTGGAAGTTATCGATGCTTTTGAAGCAGCTACCGGGCGAAAGGTGAAATATCAAATAGGCCCCCGTCGTGCCGGTGATATTGCCGAATGTTATGCCAATCCCGCCAAGGCCAAACTGGAAATGGGCTGGCAGGCCACCCGCAGTTTAAAAGATATGTGCCAGGATGCCTGGAGATTTGTGCAGAAAGATTGATTCCTGGTTAAATTATTTTTCACCTAACATTGGCATCTTATCTTAAAACTTCACTGTACCTGGCAACGATTTTCTCTATGTTGAAATATTCCTCAAGTTTTTCCAGTACTTCCGAAGTGGGGCGGTCAAACCACCAGTCTTCCCATGTAAGTTCTTTTACATAACGTTCAGGCTGACCGGTCAACTCCAGTATTTCCAAGGTGCCGCTCGGATTCTCCAGGCAAATGACCGGACAGCTGCAGGCAATAGCTTCCAGTAAAATATTAGGCAAACCTTCGTATAGTGAACTCAAAACGAACAAATCCGCGTTTCTTATCCATTTATATGGATTTTCCTGATAGCCGGGCAGATGGATTTTATCCTTAAGACCTAGTTTTTCAATCAATGCTTCCAATCGGCTTCTGAGCTGTCCTTCGCCAATGATCCACAAATGTGCCTGCGGTTTTTTCTTCAGCAAGGCAGGGAAAGCCATGATCAGTCGTTCAAAGCCCTTCTGGCTTTCCAAGCGGCCTGCCGCTACTATATGTATACCTTCCGCGGGTAAAGGATTCCCATCGCCTGTTTTGACCTTTATCGCCTCAATGTCGACCGGATTATAAATTACCTGCTGATTTTTCAAGTTAATTCCCAGCACTTTCTGCAGATCGGCCGCCATATATTGACACAGAGATACTATTGTATCGGCTTTTTTATATAACCATCTGTTTAATACTACATCCCGCTGTCTTTTGGGCTTATATCTGATCAATCCGGACTGGGCTATAGTCTCTCTGATCATTATCCTGGTATAAGAAGGAAAAAACCATTTTATCATCAGTATTTGCCGGCTGAATCCTCCCAGAGTCGGAAAAACCACCTCTATCTTATGCTTCCATATCAGGCGTATGAGTTGCGGTATGGCATACCGGAGCTTGCTTTTCTTCAGGATATAGGTCGTAACATCTGCCGGCACTTCGGCCAGAAACTCTCCTCCGTCCTTGATCAGAACCAGATATATCTCAAACTGCTCGCGGGGAAGCTTCTTTAAGAGATTAAGTGTTACCCTTTCGGCACCACCTGCTGACATGGCAGGCAGCATTATCATGAGTCGTGTTTTTTCTGTCTTTTTTGCTGTTCCATTAATTACCAGCAAAACTATCTCCCCTCTTCAATTTATATGTAATTTCCTGCAAATCTTTCTTTCTAAACCGTAAGTGCATAGTCAACCGCGCTTCTGGCATGGATCACAGTAGTATCAAAAAGTGGTACCCTGGAGTCCTCCTGCTTAACCAACAAACCGATTTCGGTACAACCCAGTATAATACCTTCCGCTCCTTGTGCGGCTAAATCAGTAATAATTCTTTTAAATCCGGCTCTGGATTGGTCAATAATTTGTCCCAGGCATAATTCATTATAAATCACTGAGTTTACGATTACCCTGTCGGTTTCCTGAGGAATGATGACCCTAATTCCCTGAGACTCCAGGCGTGATTTATAAAAATCCTGCTCCATCGTATATCTGGTTCCCAAAAGGCCGATCGTTTTAATGCCATCAGCCAATACTTCCCGGGCAGTCATATCCGCTATGTGCAGGAAAGGAATATTGATCTCCAACTTGATCTGGTCAGCAACATTGTGCATGGTATTGGTGCCAAGTATAATAAAATCTGCCCCGGCCGCCTCCAGGCTGCGGGCCGCTTTGGCCAGAATCTCCCCCATCTTTTCCCATTCACCGTTGGTCTGGCATTTTTCAATTTCAGCAAAATCCACGCTGTATAGAATACATTTGGCCGAATGATACCCACCCAGCCTCTGCTTAATTTCTTCATTAATAATTCTGTAATACTCGGCGGTTGATTCCCAGCTCATTCCTCCGATCAAACCAATTGTCTTCATTGTTATTCCTCCCATTAATTCAGGTTGCTCCTTTATTGTCGGCCATCAGGCAGATAAACACGCTGCAATAGCTGACCCTATATGATTCTGCCCTTATCCAATTCGGATTTCATCATGATTTGCCGATTGTCGTTCAGGTAATCAGTAGCAAGGATACCATAAAGATGATCAATTTCATGTTGGAACAGTTCTGACAAATCATCGTTGAATGTATATATCTTCCGTTTACCTTTCTCATCCAAATAACTGACATCAATACTTACATGCCTGCTGATTTTAATATAAAAAGCCAGATCAAAACTATAACAGCTGTCCCAAACCTCAAACATTTCAGCACTTTTATATATAATTTCCGGATTGACCATTATAAGTTTAGTCTCAGGTGTTTTATATAATATAACTTTCCTGGTATATCCTATCTGCGGTGCTGCCAGAGCTCGCCCTGTTCCCTTGCTTCTCTGCAGAAAAAGCAGCGTATCTTCCAAATCTTTAATAATTTTTACAAGTTCCCCGTTAAAATCAGCAACATCATCTGATACTTCCCTCAATAAAGGATTCCCCAGCATCAAAACCTCTTTTACAGCCATAATGCTTATTCCTCCTCAAACAAAATTATTTCTATTTGCCTGTTCTTTTAAGCAAATAATTATTCAACTTTGCACTTCGGGTTTGATCCGCCAGCCCCTTTAAAACATACTGCTTGATGTCTCTGCTGAAATCAGCATATGCAACAATAAATTCACGTATTGTTTTCTGCATTGAACATGAGTTTCCTTTAGTATATATTTATTACGCTGACAAAAGCTCAACTTTTGAAAAGGATTTTTTATATAATGAAAAGTATATAAAAATCGCTGGAGTAAGATGACGTGGCGAAATTTTTTAAAAACGCATTGTCCGGGGCAACAGAAAAAGTCATTAAGGGCGCGATAATAGGCTTGATCATTGTATTGCCGGGGGTAAGCGGCGGTACGATATTGTTAATGATGGGTCTTTATGAAGAACTGATGAAGGATCTGTCCCGCTTCAGATTGCTGCCGTGGCTCCCATTTGCCATCGGGATGGCGGGGGGAATTTTTATCAGCGGCTGGCTTTTAGCCTGGCTGTTTAAAACTTATACGGCCATTATCCTGGCTTTATTATTAGGATGTATCCTGGCTTCGGTAAAATCAATTCTGGGCCAGGACTACCGTCCCAGCATCAAACGGGGAATATCCCTGGCAATTGGTTTGATCCTTGGTTTTATTCTGGGTGGTGTTTCAGATTTTGGCGAATCAAACGGTGTGTCCCCTGGTGCCTTTATTCTGATCGCAGGGGGAGCTTTATCGACTGCCGCCATGATATTGCCGGGGGTCCCAGGCAATGCCGTTCTGATCATTATGGGGATATACGATGATATACTGTCAGCTCTTGCCGGACTGGACGCAAAGACACTGATCATCTTCGCAGCAGGATGCATCCTGGGTGTCATAGGTCTGTCCAATGCTCTGGATAAAATCTATTCCCGCTGGCGGGATATTCTTAACTGGTTTTTTGTCGGCCTGGTGATTGGTTCAGGCAGAATGCTGGTACCCGCTCATCTGGACAACCCCCTGGTTTTTATTTTAATTGCCATGTTCGCATTCGCCCTGGTCTGGATATGGGAAAGCAGAAGTATGGAGCCTGAGCATGAATCAATATCTGATAAACTTGACGGTTAATACAGAAGAACGATATCTGGCCGCCCGGCTTGATGATTTGGCACAGCAAGCATTGCAGGGGAACAGTGTAAGAAGCGATTTCTTGGATCTCAGGCAGCAGACTCTGGGAGAAGCTGTGGCGGTTCAGTATGCAGATATCCTCTGGAAAATGGATGGCGGTTTCGATGCAGCAGAGAGAAAACGCCTGCTGCTTGGTCCCGTCTGGGAAGATGAAGAGGCAATGGATAACCATATTGAGTACATTCAGATAAAACCCACTGATAAAAATGAAACCTCCCTGGGTCACCGGGATTATCTGGGAGCCATCATGAATCTGGGCATCAAGCGGGAAAAATTTGGTGATATTTTAGTACATGAGCGGGAAGCTTTCGTACTGGTCGATAAAAGCCTGACAGATTACCTTTGCCAGCAGCTGGAACGGGTCGGCCACAGTAGGGTAGTAACAGAACGAATTAATCGGGAGGATCTGCGCCTGCCGAAATCGGAACCTGCGCAAATCAACTGCACCATCCCTTCACTGCGTCTGGATGCGGTGCTGGCAACAGCCTGTAAAATATCCCGGTCTGAGGCGGCGGCCCTGATCGAAGCCGGTCGTGTGCAGCTAAATCACCAGGTAACTGAAAAAATTGCTGCTCCCATAAAAGTGGACGATCTTTTATCAGTGCGGGGGCAAGGCCGGATCCGGCTGGATGAGATTCAAGGGATAAGTAAAAAGGGCAGGTATCGGGTCCGAATTTTCAGATGGTAGACACACTCCCCACTTCCCCAATAACTTTTATGTTCTCCTGTCTTAGCCCCTCTGTCTCACTCCTAAGTTTACTCCCTGTCATCCTTATTCTGAATCCTGTTAATCACAATTGTTACTACGGCAATGACTATTCCTACCGATGCTGCAATAAACATTATTGGTGCACTCATATCATTGATTTGATTAGCATCACTAAAATTGGCTGTTTTCAATAAAACAATAGTACCCGTGGCAACCACAACTGCAACCAGTGCAGTCAGTAATATTTTTAAAAGCGGCTTTTCTTTTTCAGTGGATGGTCCCACATAAGCATTTGCCTTTATTAAACGAATTACATAGATACCCGCACAAATAGTTATAATCAGCATGACATTAGCCGGATAATCGACCCATCTGAATCCGAAACCATAAAGTCCCGCATCAATCATCAACAGATATAAAAGCATTAGAAAAGTTTGGTTGCCGATTTTATTCCTTGTTTGAATTTGCATTTCATCCAGACCTTTTTTATTCATTACCTTCATCCTCCCAAAATATATCGTTTAAAGTCTTGCCTAGTACTTTGCATATAGCTATGCATAAATTAATAGTAGGATTATAATCACCGCTTTCAATGGCATTTATAGTCTGGCGGGTAACACCCACCTCATCCGCGATATCTTTTTGTGACATATCTTTTGCCGCCCGCGCTGACTTGAGCTTTAAGTTTTTGCTCAAGCGATCACCTCCGTTAACTTCTGTTAAATCTAATGTATATTATAATTTATAATTTGTCTAGTATATTTTACTTATTTTCTATTTTATTTGTCTTTTCAATGTTTTTCATAAAATATATAATCAATAGCTTTGTAAAAAGAACAGATAACTCCTTGTTTATGTTTGCTGTCCCAAAGTTAAAAAGGCTCCCAAGCAGGTTTGCTGCTTTGGAGCCTTCATATTAACTGGTTTAACCCCTATTTGCTTATAACCTCACGTACAGCATCATGACTTCTTAGTAATAGGCAGCCACACTTCACACTTATAATCTTCAGCCTGCTGGTCTCCTTCAAAATACACCTCAATGTCGGGTGCATTAGCATATTCGTATCCGGATGTGGGCAGCCATTCTGTTATAATACGTTTTTGCAGTTCCTGGATAGCAGTTGGCATAGCACCCACACATTCAAAAATTGCCCAGGTACATTTCGGCACATCATATTCTACCATTCCCTCAGGGGTTTCCTGGTCAGTAGCTGCTGCAATATAGTAATCAAAGTCTTGCCCATTCATACAGGTGCTTACACCCAGCAAGCCGTATGGTTCCTTATCCATAAGCTTAAGAATCTCAGGCACGATCCCGCTTTGTACTGTTTTTCCCCAGAACTGCGGCACCTTTTCAAAACATTCCTCAACACTCATATTGTAGTGCTCTTTAATACCGACAATTCTAAATGCTTCCATTGTCAGGATCTTATAATTCATCTCAGCATCTCCTTTAATTGTTATTTTGAAGCTGATACGTGGATATGCTTTTAGAGCCACCCCTTTGGTTCTGGCCTCCGTTGGGGAAACTCCATGAACATTGTGAAAAGCTCGATTAAAAGAAGTAGGCGAATCATATCCGTATTTAAGTGCAATATCAATAATTTTTTCGCTGCCGCATTGTAAATCGAAAGCAGCCAGGGTTATTCTTCTGCGTCTGATATATTCAGAAAGCGGAACATCTGCGATATAGGAGAACATTCTTTGAAAATGAAAGGTTGAACAACATGCAATATGTGCTGCTTTATCATAGCTGATTTCTTTTTCAAGATTCGCTTCGATATAATCTACTGCTTCATTTAACCTTGATATCCATTCCATCATATCACCTCCGTACAATCAAAAGGATATAGTAAACCTGTGCTGTAATCCTCGCATTTGTTGCACAAATATGAGAGGTTAAATAGACGGCGGTTTCGAGACCGCGGTTTTTATTTGACACATATGATCTGCCAATATCTCATATTAACTTTCTGTAATACAAGCCACGGGTATATTCGCCCTTAAAAGGCTCACCGTGCAAATAGCTTTCCCATATCTTTTGACATTCCTGTCTATCCTCAACCGTGAAATACAGCGTAATAAAATCTGCTGCCTGAACCTTCTTATCGGCTAAATAAAGCGGAATAGGATTGTGCAGTGAAGAATACTCCCGGCTGGCACAGGTTATCTTAAAGCGTGCTCCGGTGCGGTCAGTTATCTCCGCGCGCCCTGTGCAATTCCGGCAACCATTTTTACTTTTGGCCGGGCAATTACGGAATATCATCAAGGGCAGATAGCCGTAGCCAATGATTCCGCGCTTAATTTCCCCTCCCAGGACTGCCGCGTCACTGAGTTTTATCTCATAAGAGAGAAATGTGTCCTGCAGGCCCAGTGATTCATATTCTATCAGGCTCATGCTGTTTAAAATATTCAGGTCAAAACCACCGTGAACTATAAATCCCATGCGCCGCGCCAGCCTGATCGTGCCGATATTGCCGGCACAAATATGTTTGACCCCCAGCCTCATAAGCTTTTCCAGACTATTTTCCAAGGCTTCTTCCTGCATGGGAAACACCAGCCTGGGCAGCTCACATATAAGTTTTTCCCCTAATTCTTGGATCAGACCGGAATCAATTTCTGTATGCGGCAAATAGATTTTATCTGCCGCCTCGATGCCGTCAAAGAGCTGCTGCTGGTTTTGGACCCTGACACGCAACTTCGGTATCCTGTCACGCTTCTGCGAACGCGGCTGAACAAACGGGCCCACAACCTCTTTGGGTATGATCCTGCTCCTGGCTGCCAGCAGATCCTCTAAAGCTTCCTTTCTCATGGCATTCAGTTTGGCTTGCGGAAGCATAAGCGTTTCGTCCAGCTCGTCAGTCAGAGTTTTTAAAATGAATGGAGTCCCGCCAGTTTTGGCCAGGCTCCTTAAGGCAAACTCGTGGTCAACACCTTTGGTTTTTGCCTGCTCAGCCACATCTCCCTGCACTGCTATAATAAAGCTGCCATCGGTGACCTCCAGGCGTGATGGTTCATTGCCCTTTATCTTAAGCTTCATATCGACCGGTATCCGAGGCAGTTCGTTTCTATAACTGGAGGCAATTTTCCCGAGGACAGTTTTGGAAGCCTCCACATCCTCCCTGGTCCGGTGCCCGAACATATCAAGATTCCGCTTACCTGTGATATAGCCGTCGGTAAAGCCGCTGCGGGAAAAAACCGCCTGCAGATCAGTCAGGTCTGCGCTCTTGCCGGATACGGCTTCCCGGCATGCTGATACCGCTGCCGCAACATATTCCGGTCGTTTCATCCTGCCCTCGATTTTTAAGGATCTGACGCCTGCATATATCAGTTCACCGATATGAGAAATATGGCTCATATCCTTTGAAGACAACGCATGTCCCCGCTCCCCCGCTTTGAAATCAAGCCGGCAAGGCTGGGCGCAAAGACCCCGGTTGCCGCTTCTTTCTCCTAGCATTGAAGAGATGTAGCACTGGCCTGATATGCTCATACAGAGTGCCCCATGGACAAAGGTTTCGATTTCGATCTTGGAGCCGGAACATATTTTTCTGATTTCCTCAATGGTGAGTTCTCTGGCCAGCACGGCCCTGGAAAATCCGAGCTCCTCAGCAGCCAAGACTCCTTCCAGGTTATGTATGGCCATCTGGGTAGAAGCATGTAAAGGCATGGAAGGGCAATGACGCTGAAACAGTTCTGCCACCGCCAGGTCCTGAACGATCACTGCATCGATCCCAGACGCTGCCAGCATTTCGATTTCTTTATAAAGAGACTGCAGTTCAGCATCCTTCACCAGAGTATTGACCGTAACATACACTCGCACGCCGCGGCCATGGCAATACTGAACCGCCTCTGACAGGGACTCTCCGTTAAAGTTCTCCGCATTTCTTCTGGCATTAAAGGCCCTGGTCCCTAAATAGACTGCATCGGCTCCGCTCCTGACCGCAGCGATCAGTTGCTGTCGGCCGCCGACAGGCGCCAGTATTTCAATAGACATTGCATCACCCGCCCAAAGTATACCATGGTAGTTTTGCTTTTACGATATACTATAATACATACACGTTTGTCAAACATCCATCTATTACTGATTTCATTTCTTAACAGAATCTTTATATGAAACAGATAAATCTTAACTGTTTTTTTATAGCTTAGCCGTTAAAATTAGAGATGGTTATAACATATTCAAATAATGTTTGGATAAAACTTTATATATTCAAGGGCAGGCTAGGTTTAGATAAAATCAAAGTACTGAAGGTAATCTGAATGAAAAAGACAATCCCTCATTTGACACTAAAAAAAATCAAGATATTACTTTTTAATGGCCTTATTATGATTGGGTTGATGATACTCGCTACGTTTTTAGCCTTATTGGCAAGACATATTGGATTCAGCGAATCCAATATCATTATGATTTTTCTGCTGGGTGTTTTCCTTGTATCATTCAAGACGAATGGCTTTTGGTTGGGAGTAATTGCTTCCATAGTCGGAGTTTTATCTTTTAACTATTTCTTTACCGAACCCAGATTTACCTTTGCTGTCCATGATCCCGGCTATCTGATCACATTCCCTGTCATGCTTGTTGTATCCCTGATCACAAGCACTTTAACATCACGTATTCAGTATCAAGCCGAGCTATCTTTAACACGCGAGCAAAGAACGGATACCCTATTTCAAATCAGCCGCAGTTTTTTGAGAACGCGAGGAACAAGAGAGCTGGTTAGCCTGAGTTTGGCTCACCTTTCCAGGCTCTACAACCGGAAGGTTCAATTCTATTTAGTGAGGTGCGGGCAAGAAATTGCGGAACCCTTTATGCAATCTGATCATAGAAATGAAGATAATAATTTTTCAGGTGGAAACGAGCAAGCAGTGGTTCAATGGGTAGTGATGAATCAAAAAGAAGCAGGCAAGGGAACAGATATCTTTTCAGAGGCACAAGCCTTTTATTTACCTGTAAAAGGGCAGGAAGAATTGCTGGGGATCATCGGTATTGAGGGTGAACTCGAACTCGAACAGCGTTCATTTTTCGCAAATGTTATTGCCCAAATTGCTTTGGCCTTAGATAGGGAGAGGCTTGCGGAAGAACAAGAGCTCTCTAAGGTAGAGATAGAGAAAGAGACCATAAGGAGCAATCTGATAAGGTCAATCTCGCATGATTTAAGAACTCCTTTAACAGGTATTGCCGGGGCATCAAGTACCCTGTTGGAGAATTATAATTCCCTGAACCATGACGTAATCAGGAAACTGCTGCTGGATATAAACCAAGATTCCGAGTGGCTCATTCGTTTAGTGGAAAATCTACTCAGCTTGACCCGTCTCGACGAAGAAAGAATAAATCTGTGTAAGAATTTTGAAGCAATTGAGGAAATAGTAGACGAGGCAATCAGACTAGTCAGCAAGCGGGCTGTAAATCATCGAATTACTCTCGATATCCCGGATAAATTGATTTTAGTGCCGATGGACGGTAACCTTATTGTCCAGGTAATCATTAACCTTGTGGATAACGCAGTAAAGTATACGCCAAAAGGCTCAGAGATATTAGTCAAGGTCTATGAAGACAGCGAAAAGGTTTATTTTGAAGTAGCAGATAATGGCCCAGGCATTCCTGTTGAGGCCATACCTCACATTTTTGACAGATTCTTTACCACTAATACCGAAACAAGTGATGCCCGCCGGGGTATAGGCTTGGGACTCGCCATATGTAAGTCTATCGTTAAAACTCATGGGGGATTCATTGAAGCAGTGAATAAACCGGAGGGCGGGGCGATATTTCGCTTTAGCCTGCCTTATGTGGCTCAGGATCCTTTCGGCGGCGATTACAGAGAGGAGCAGTAATATGCAGGATAAACCTTTTATTTTGATTGTAGAAGATGACAAACCTATACGCAATTTTATCTGTGCATCTCTATCTGCCCATGGATACAGACACCTGGAAGCAGCGACCGGGAGCGAAGCGCTTTTACTGATAACATCCCATAGTCCGGATGTTATCATTCTCGATCTTGGTTTGCCCGACCTGGATGGCTTGGACATTATTTCTGCTATACGTAAATGGAGTCAGTTGCCAATTATTGTTGTATCAGCCCGGGGACAGGAAAGAGAAAAAGTTGAAGCTTTGGACAGGGGCGCAGATGATTATCTGACAAAACCCTTCGGAATGGCAGAACTCCTGGCCAGGGTACGTGTAGCCTTACGTCACTTTGAGCGCATTACTCTTCAGGATAGTAATAGTCCCCATCAATTCCATATCGGGGATCTGGAGATAGACTTTCTGAAAAGAACTGTTACGTTAGATCATGAAGACGTTCATCTTACACCGATTGAATATAGAATAATGGCGCTTATGTCTAAGCATGCAGGTAAAGTATTAACTCATAATTTTATTGTCAAAGAAATTTGGGGTTCTTCGGTAGGAAATGAAACTCAGTCCCTAAGAGTTTTTATGGCTAACATAAGAAGAAAAATCGAAGAAAACCCAGCTCAGCCGAGATATATTCTTACTGAGGTAGGGGTCGGCTACCGGTTGATGGATGAATAAAAAATATTAAAATTTAAAAATTGTTAACGGGAATAAATATGAATGAGATATTCAAGATCAATATACAATCTGAAAAAGAAAAGAAAAAGCTCTCCCCTCCGCGGGTACTGGCAATAGGATTTATGTCTGTCATTCTCACCGGAGCACTGTTACTAACTTTATCCATCGCCACTGTTGACGGAAAAGGTTTGCCATTTGTTGATGCCTTGTTTACAGCCACATCAGCAGTCTGCGTTACAGGACTGGTAGTTGTCGACACCGGATCTGTGTTTTCGGTCTTTGGGCAAATAGTCATTCTGCTGTTGATTCAAATCGGCGGTCTTGGTTTTATGACCTTTGCTACCATGTTTGCAATACTTCTTGGAAAGAAAATAAATCTTAATGAGAGAATGATTCTGCAGGAGGCCTATAACCAGTCCACGTTGGGAGGAATAGTAAGGCTGGCCAAGTATGTATTCCTCGCGGCATTTGTCATAGAAAGTATGGGGGTCATTATCCTTACGATCAGATGGTCATACTGTTTTAATCTGGGCAAAGCCTTTTATTATGCTTTGTTCCATACTGTATCAGCCTTTAATAATGCAGGGTTTGATCTGTTTGGTAACAGTCTTGTGAATTTTCAAAATGATATTATAACGAATCTTACAGTAATGGTCCTGATTGTTTTAGGGGGCATTGGTTTCTCAGTAATTTCGGATGTTTATTCCAAGCGCGGGAAACACTTGAATTTGCATTCCTGGATTGTGATTCGGACCACCGGGCTGCTGATTGCAATAGGTGCCATACTCTTTTTCCTTCTGGAGTTCAATAATCCAGGTACGATTGGCAGTCTGGGGTACCAGGGAAAATTTCTGTCTTCTTTGTTTCAATCAATAACACCTCGTACTGCCGGCTTTAATACTGTGAATATGTCTGCACTCAAAGATACAACCGTACTAATGCTGATCATCCTGATGTTTATCGGTGCTTCGCCTGGCTCTACCGGAGGAGGAATAAAAACAACAACCTTTGCTGCTGTTATATTATCGATATTTTGTATGCTCGGAAACAAGCGTCAAATTACCGTTCATGACAAATCTATATCCAGAGAAGTTACTCAGAAGGCAGCAGCGATCATGACTTTGGCTATTATGTGGATCATCCTGATTACCGGATTATTAACGTTGACAGAAAAGGCGGATTTCATGGCATTATTGTTTGAAACAGTATCTGCTTTCGGTACAGTAGGTCTGTCTCTAGGCATAACTTCCAGTCTCTCTTTTTTAGGAAAATTTTTAATTATCATTACAATGTTTACCGGAAGAGTTGGTTTGCTGACAATAGCTTATTCAATTGGCAAAAATGACGATTCAGGTAATCAGGCAAAATATCCCGAATCAAAAATAATGGTTGGATAGGAGTTTGAAGAGATGAAAAAAGATAAGCACTTTGTTGTAATTGGTATCGGACGGTTTGGAGAAAGCGTGGCTACCACCCTGTATAAGCTTGGTTATGAAGTCTTAGTCATAGATAATTCGGAAAAAGAAATACAGGATATTTCTGATAAAGTTACCCGTGCTGTACAATTGGATGCCAGAGACGAGTCAGCCTTGAAAAGATTAGGTATCCGCAACTTTGATGTTGCCATTGTAGCTATTGGTGATGATATTCAATCGAATATCTTAGTATCTGTAATACTTAAAGAGCTTGGGGTTAAGAAAGTTATTGCTAAAGCCAAAGATGCCCTTCATGGCAGAGTTTTAGAAAAAATAGGAGTAGATCGGGTTATCTATCCGGAACGTGATATGGGTATCAGGGTGGCACATAATCTTACTTCCGCAAATGATTTATTGGACTTTATTGAGCTGTCAAATGATTATAGCATAATAGAGGTTTTTGCTCCCAAAGAATTTGTGGATAAGACCATAGGGAAATTAAATCTGCGGGCAAAATATCGTGTAAGTGTAATAGCTATCAAAAGTGCAGAAGAAATAACTGCAGCACCCGGAGCAGACGCAATCGTCCGCCAGGGAGATATATTAGTCGTTATTGGTTCAAACCAGGCAATCAGTAATTTACCTAAATGAGTTGATTAAAAATAGCATTCCCCCAGAAAAAACCCGCTGTATTTGTATCATTTTTTATCAGTACTGATATAGTACTCATCAATACGCATCTGCATTCACTGTAACATTTCACCTCTCCAAGCTAATACCAGATGCCTACTCTTTGTAAGTATTCTAACCGGAGGATGTATTTATCTGATTATACATTTTTTCCATTATGCATCTTTCATATTTGGCTAATAATTATAGCACTAAAATATTGACCAATGATATACTGAGAAAGGTAAATGGGCAAATTTCGATCTATTATCAATTTTTAGATCATATTCCTTTTCATTACCTGCCGGACAGCAGGGATGGAGAACGATAAAATTCATAATATAAAGCAAAGCAGGAGGCATTTATGTACATTTTAAATGAGGAAAAAATGTTTTATGATGAATCGGAGGGACAGACTATTATAATAAATATTGCAACGGGTGTTTATTATTCATTTGATAAAATGTCTTCAGCGGTTATAAAGGATTTAATTGCAGGCGCAGAACCAGAATTGATAGTAAAAGGTCTTCAGGAGCTGAAAGACTGTCCTGACAATATTGAAGGCAAGCTAGGGAGATTTATAAATAAGCTTAACGACCTGGAAATAATTGTGGCGGCAGAGGGGAAATCCGAAGCCACTCAACCCAGCTACGATCAGGAGATCGCCGGTGACGGTTACGAATTCGCTGTTGATGCATTTGAGGAAATAGCGGATCTTTTGCTTATGGATCCTATCCATGAAGTAAGTGGAGACATGGGCTGGCCGGTGAAGAAACGTGCAGACTAAAATGAATGTTTTGGTGGCAGTAAATTCGACATATCTTCTTTCGCTGACAGTAATGCTGGAATCGCTGTTCGATAATAACTCAAATATCGACATTTATCTTTTGTACTCGGATTTAAAAAAGGGAGAGTTAAACACCCTGGATGATTTTATAATGAGCAAGAACTCCGTCCTTATTCCGCTGAAGATCGAAAGCGAAACCTTTGCCGACGCCCCAACTCTGAAATATATCTCCAAAGAAACTTATTACCGGCTTTTGGCGGCAGAACTATTGCCGGATACGCTTGACCGCCTGCTGTGGCTGGATGCTGATATTATTGTGGCAAAGAATATCGCAAAGTTTTATAACACCGATTTTGAGGGGAATTGCCTGGTAGCCTGCTCTTATGGAACCCCCATGAAAAAAACCATTGCAGATAACTGCGATAGACTGGGAATTGCCGACAGCAGCAAGTATTTCAATGCCGGGGTCCTGTTGTACAATATGGAAGCACTTAGAAAAATTAATGTAAAAAAGCTGATCGACAAATGTTTTAAAGAACAAACCAAGTTAAGATTTCCTGGGCAAGATGTAACCAATCTGATTTTTTACGATCAAGTAAAAATTGTGGATTACCGGTACTATAATGCGATGATTCACTGTATAGCCAATCCTGAAGAACTGCAGTTTATGAGAGAAAATGCCGCCATCATTCATTTCCCCGGTGAAGCCAAGCCGTGGAAATTCAATGACCTGCCTTTTTCAGACTTATGGCTTAAATACTATAATCGCAGTCCTTATGGGCAGACTCCCTTGAGGCTAAATTCCTATTTCCGGTTAAAAGCCGCCTATGCAAAAATGCAGAGCAAAGTGATCAGAGGAGACCAGCCATGACGAATAACAGTAATAACGCCTGCGGCAGCAAAATGGCGGCCAACGGGATCAGGCCTTTGCTGGAACTATTGGAAAACAAAGCGGCACAACTGCAGCAGTGTGCTGACACCCACCCCCAGGTATATCATCTGCAAATTGCAGGCCTTGCACTAAAGCTGCATTTTCTGAACATGGATATGAATGCTCATTATCTGGCTTCTTTTAGATATGTTCTGCGGGATACCCCGTCAGAACCAGTGGACGTTTTCTACATCTGGAGCGATGATTTGAATAATTATCTGCCCGAAGAAATGAGCACCGGCAAGCAGCGCTGGCTGTACCAGGGCGATGAAGCCACTCTCACCATCTCCTCTGAATTTGGTTATTTAAGCGCCCGCAGTCATGAAACTAACATCACCTATCTGTGTATGAGCAACAGCCATGCTTATGGCAGCATGTTCACCAGCCACCCGTTTGTCAATGAGATGCATTGGTGGGCCAAAGCTCATGGTTTATTCCTGGTGCACAGTGCGGCAGTAGGCATCGGCGGAAAAGGCGTATTGATCTCTGCCTTAAAGGAAGGCGGAAAAAGCACCCTGGCTTTGACCTGTCTGTTATATGGCCTTGAATATCTGGCTGAAGAAAATCTTTTGCTGGATCAAAATAACCGTTATATGGCCTATCCGATTTATTCCACGGGGTATTTACTGCCTGACAGCCTGGAGCTTTTGCCCCAACTCAAACAACACTCCATCAGCAGGAATAAGGCTGTTAAAAACAAGACCTTGATCGATCTTTCTTCCTATTTTTCACAGTTTGCTCCCAGCCTGGACATTAAAGCCTTGGTTTTGCCAGCGGTAAGCGATGCCTCTGAACCAAATATTGAAAGAATCCCCTCGACCCAGCCGATGATGCAAATGGTGTATTCGACAGCAATACAGAACCGGGAAGAAAAAAATCCCCGCTTCATCCGCGAGTTTTTCCAATGGGTCCGGGATTTGCCCGCCTACAAGATCAATCTGGGTAAAAATGCTGGTGAAAATGCGGCTTTGATTGAAAAGCTGGTAAATGAATTGCAGTAAACGGGAAATACCTGAGGAGAAAATATATGGAACGAATTTCTGTTATCATTCCTGCCTATAATGCAGGATCAACTTTACGCCGGTGCCTCGACAGCATTCTGGCCCAGAACTATGAAAACCTTGAAATAATAATTTCCGATGACAATTCCGATGACGACACGGGGAAAATTGCCAAAGCATATGCGCAAAATGGTAAGTGCCGATACATAAAAAACTATCCGAACCATGGTGTTGCTTATACAAGAAACCGGGGCTTGTTTGCCGCAACAGGCGTAATTATAGGTTTTTGCGATGCAGATGACCAGTGGAAACCGGATAAACTAAATAAACAGCTGGCATATCTTCACGCGCATCCGGAGGGAAAAATAGTTTTCACATTAAACGAAAATCGATACGAAGGCGGGCACGCCGGTGAGTTTGGTAAAAATACCGCCAGAAACAGCGATATGGATAAGCAAAGTTTACGTACGGCGCTGATAAGAAAAAGCATCTTTGAGCAATACGGCTATTTTGATGAATCACTAAGAAGGCGGGAGGATATCCAGTGGGTAGCCAGATTGCTTGCCGGTCGGGAAAAGTGCGCCTGTCTGGAGGAACGCCTGTATATAAGGAATCTTTTGGATAGCGGGCTGTCCATGACCATAGATCAGGAAAATTGGAAAAAACAGCGGCTGCAGGCAATCGCTGCGGGAATAAGAGGCAAAAAAGCCAGTGATGACTGTGAATTATCTGTTATCATACCTATGTATAATGCTGAAAAATATATCGGTGAAGCCATGGCGAGCGTGCAAAGTCAGTCGGTACCGCTTGAATTGATCATTGTTGACGATGGTTCGACTGATAAAAGCACCGGTATGGTTGAAAAAATAATCAGTGAATATACAGCTGAAACAGAAGCTCATTATCCTGTCACATTAAGTTACAGCCAGCACAAAGGGCAGGCGGCGGCAAGAAACACCGGACTTGCAATGGCCAGAAAAAAATGGATTTTTTTCCTTGACGCAGATGACGTGCTGACTCCGGGAGCGCTTGAAAAAATGCTGGCGGAGGCAGGCGATGAATCCCCCTGGATTACGGCTATGTGTGAGGATTTCATTTCACCGGAACTGACTGAGGCCGAAAGGAAAAACCTGATACCTGCACAGGAGCCCTATGAAAGGCTGCTGGCCGGCTGCATGCTTATCAGGAGGTCTCTTTTTGAAAAATACGGAGCGTTTGATGAAACTATGAAGAGCTCGGAAACAGCCCAGTGGGTCATGCGAATAAGGGATGCCGGCCTATCCCCTAAAAGATTGGAGCTGGTAACTCTCAAAAGAAGGTTTCACCTGACCAACCTCGGCAGAGTTTCGAGACAAACGCAAATGGAAAGCTATGCAGCAATGATCAGAGAACGTGTAAAAAAGAGAAGGTAATATGAGTTTTACTAATTGGGAAAGCACTTTTATCGCCAGGATGAATCTGAGCCAAAAAGACCGGGAACTGATCAGTCTTTATTGCAAGGACACAGTTACCGCTGATGAGGCGGCTGATTATTTTGACGGCATCATATTTGAAGAAAGTCAATATGATGTTTGCTGCCTTATTGCGCAAATGTGCGCCAGGCACAACTATACCGGTACTCCTGAAGAGCTGATCCCCAAAATCAAAGGGCTGGCACGTTACCTGACCACTATGAATGCATTAAGAACCGTTGAACTGTTTAAATTCATAAAAGCAATCAACCAGGCCGAAATCCCGGTCATGTTGATAAAGGGTGCGGCGATACGCATTGGGTATTTCCCAAAAGTCAACCGCTATATGGCTGATACAGATATCTATGTCGCCGGGAAAAACTATAACAGAACCGTAAAACTGGCAAAAGATTACGGCTGTGAAGGCATATCAAGTTATCATTCCATTGATTTGAAAAAAGGCCCGCTGGCTCTTGATGTGCATAAGGTATTTGTAAAAGAATTGCTTAATGGCGCAAATCCTGACGGGATATGGCACAGAGCCACAAAGGCCGATCAAAACGGGGTGTCTTTTTATATCCCTTCAAGAGAGGATATGATCATTCAGATCCTGGTCACGGGTTTCTATGATTTGTTCGAATCATCACGGGACAAAGAAAAAAAGCATATAAAATGGATAACCGACATCCTGCCGTTTCTTTTGGATGAAGAAAAAATCGATTGGGAAAAGACAGCCTCGATTGCCGAACAACTGAAAATATCCGATCAGATAAAAGTGATGATCTATGCCCTGGGCAACATACTGCCGCAAAACATAAATACAGGGGAAGTGCTCGGCTATTTCAGCACGGGCAAAGTAAACCAAAAAGCCAGAAATCTGTATGAAGATCTTTATAATATGTACATCACACACTGTGAGCACGTAAATATCAACAAGAGTATTCCAGAGGTCATTTTATATTGGGCAAAATACACCTGGGTCATTTGCCGTTACTTCAGCGGACACGAAAATTTATGGAGAGCAATGATCAACTATCCGGGATTTTGCGCTGTCACTATGCAAACAGGGGAAGTTAAAGATATCCCTGGAGAAATGATCAGCAGAATCAATAAACGTGCCCGGGCCAAACGATAATAGTTAAGGGGTATTTCGCAATATCAGTATTGAGAAGTACATTTTGTGTTATAATATTTTGGTGTGGGGGCGTGGCTCAGCTGGGAGAGCACCTCGTTCGCAACGAGGGGGTCGTGGGTTCGAATCCCATCGTCTCCACCATGTTATCACGGAATTCTTGATACAAGCGAAAGCTCTGTAATCCAGAGCTTTCTTGCTTTTCTGTTATGTTTTATGAAAATTTAACAGCAATTTTAATCGCTTTTCTCGTAAGGATCAAGCCGAGGATGGTTTCAATTTTTACCTTGATTAAACAAGGAATATAAATGTAATTTATCGAATCAGGATGATATTGGAACATATTAATGTTTTTGCTGGGGAGAGGGGTGTTTATTTAAAAATGGCACATGATGTTTTTGTCAGTTACTCATCACAGGATAAACAGATTGCAGACGCAGTCTGTGCGAAACTGGAATCCAGTCTTATAAGGTGCTGGATCGCTCCACGTGATGTGCTGCCTGGTATGGAATATGCGAAAGCACTTATAAATGCCATTGGCGAGAGCCACATTATGATCCTTGTGCTTTCCGCCAGTTCGAATAATTCTCCTCAGGTACTAAGGGAAGTTGAGCGAGCTGTTAGTAAAGGAATCCCTATCCTTCCTTTCAGGATTGAAAAAATAACTCTTTCCGAATCAATGGAGTATTACGTCAGTACCCAACACTGGCTGGATGCTTTAACACCGCCACTTGAAAAACATTTGCAGGAGCTTACTGATTCAGTTCTTCTGCTGCTTCCTGATAAGGGAAAAGCGCCAGTATCTGCCGGGCAATATATAAACAAAAAATATAATGAATCAGATCCCAAAGGCGGTATCAATAAGTTCAGGGAAAAGTTACTCAAAGCACCGGTATTAATTGGTTTAGTTTTATTCGTATTATTAGCCGGCTCACTTGTTTATTATTTTAACAAACCTTCTCCTTCAGAAGTAAGCAGTGTATCGGAATTTGATAAGGAAGCAATCTCCGAATATCAGGCAGTCCAACAAAGTAATCAAATTGTTTTGCAGGCACAAACATTGCTTAAAAGCAATGGTGATCCCAATGAAATTATGGAGCTGTGTGATAAGGCAATTGAACTAAATCCCAAAGACGATAATCCATATGAAATCAAGGCACAAATCTATGCCCAAATGGAGATGTTTGAGCAAGCACTGCAAGAACTAAAGACAGCTGTGGAATTGAATCCAAACGTGCCCACCAATCGTACGTTTTTGGGCAACATTTACTATGAACTGGAAGATTATGATCTGGCAGTTGAACAGTATAAGAAAGCCCTGGAAATAGCTGCTGAAAACCCTGACAATAATAATCCCGGCTGGCAAGAATCTACTCAAATGGCAAGGGAGAGGTTAAAACAACTGGGTGTGCAGGACTATTAAAAACTCATTTAACTCATTCCGTTATCGTTAACATTAGCCTGTCGATTATGTGAAAATTTCTTTTTACTATATGGGAACATGCAATACTCAGTTAAAATTGGATGCATGCAAACTAAAAAGCAGATGTGGTCAACAGCTAAAGCTCTATCATGAAAGCAACAATTTATAGTACAATAATCACTCAAATTTTATAATATTGATTGATTAGATCTTTTGTGATAAAATAACAAAAATTTTAATAAATTGCTTCGAACCTGTTAACCTAATGCCTGGCTATGGTTAACAGGTCTATGGGTACAGTTGGAAACGGCTGTGCCTCCCGTGTTTGGAAAGAAGCGGTAATTGCTGTACTGTTGGACAGGTATTGCTTTTTTCTGCAATGCCTGTTTTTTTATATATAATTTTGTAAAATGGTAAAATTTAATAATTTGCTTCGAACCTATTGGCCTGATGGTTTCCTATGGCTAATGGGTCTGTGGGTACAGTTGGAAACGGCTGTGCCTCCCGTGTTTGGAAAGAAGCGGTAATTGCTGTACTGTTATGGACAGGTATTGCTTTTTTCTGCAATGCCTGTTTTTTTATTCAAGAAATTTTTAAGAGCAGTCTGGAATGCTTGGCTAAGTTGTAAAACGTTCCCTTAGTAAACCAAATGCTTTGTTGTAACTGTTGGCTTTTATGTTAATACATCCCGGAAGCTATTGAATTAGCCTCAATATGTCTTGTTGCTGACTTTCTGATATGAACAGACAACAGACATTCGATTGCAGGTTAATCACTGGTGATAAATGTTGATTCAAGGAGGTGGATTTTTATACTATATAGTTTCCTGAATTAAATTTGATATAGGAGGGAGAAGGTTTGAGTACATCGACTGTAAAAGATACTGGCGGCATTATTACTGTTACAGACGCCTGCAAAGCTTGTGACCATTGTACAGCCATTTGCCCCACAGGCGCAATAAGCGGATTTCTGGGACAAAAGCATCACATTGACTACAGTAAGTGCATCAACTGCGGGCAATGCCTGATTAATTGCCCATTCCATGCAATTACGGATCTCAGTATGGTTGAACAAGTTAAAGAAGCCTTGAAAGATCCCGGCAAGTATCTGGTCGTGCAGGAAGCTCCGGCAGTAAGAGTTGCATTGGGTGAGGAGTTCGGATTTAAGCCGGGAACCAATGTCAAGGGCAAGATGCATGCTGCACTGCGCAAACTTGGTTTCAAACAAGTATATGATACTGAGTTTACCGCTGACCTGACTATCATGGAAGAAGGTACCGAGTTGATTCACAGGGTTTTCAATGCTCTGGGAGTACAAGGTTTTGAAACAAGTGGCCCACTGCCCCAGTTTACTTCCTGTTGCCCAGCCTGGATTAAGTATGCTGAAGATAATTATCCGGCCATTTTGCCATATATTTCTTCAGCCAAATCGCCCCAGCAGATGTTTGGACCAGTGGCTAAAACTTATGCAGCACAGAAGCTTAATGTAAACCCGGCTGATATGGTAGTTGTATCAGTTATGCCCTGCACCGCCAAAAAATATGAATGTGACCGTCCTGAATTCGTGGCCAGCGGTTACAAAGATGTTGATTATGTCATTACCACCCGGGAATTGGCACAAATGATAAAAGATGCGGGAATTGACTTCGTTAATCTCACAGATGAAGAAGCAGATAAATTAATTGGTTCTTCGACCGGTGCTGCAACCATTTTTGGTGCAACCGGCGGAGTTATGGAAGCAGCTTTAAGAACCGCCTATGAAATTCTAAGCGGCCAAAGCCTGGACAAGGTCGAATTTGAAGCAGTACGTGGTCTGAAGCCGGTCCGTGAAGCTACTGTGGAAGTACCGGTAAAGGATTTGGGTACGACGCTGCCGGTAAAGGTTTGTATAGTAACCGGAACCAAGTATGTTGGCCAAGTGATTGAAGATGTTCTGGCCGGACGCAGCAAATATCACTTCATTGAAGTCATGAATTGTCCAGGCGGCTGTATTAACGGCGGCGGACAGCCTATAAGACATGAAATGTACTAGGGGAGGTGTTGCAAGTGAGTATTTTTAAAGAAAAGAGCGTCTTTACCAGGCGCCAATTTGTAAAAGGAAGTGGTATGCTGTTTGCTGCAGCAGTACTTGCCGGAATATTTGCTAAAATTGGCTTTGAGGCTTTTGACACCAGTGAAGAATATATCGAGCAAAGAGCGGCAGGACTCTATTCGCTGGATGAAAGTATGGCCATAAGAAAATCCCATGAAAACCCGGAGATTTTGCAAATTTACAAGGATTTTCTTTCTCCCGGCGAAGTATCACCAGTAAGCGAAACGGCTCACCACTTGCTCCATACCAAGTATGGCAAAGACATTCCTGGCCTGATCGAACAACTAAATGCGCACCAACATGAAGCAGCTTAACAGGGAGGGATATTAATGAGTGAAGTTAATGGGAAAGTACTAAAACACGGTGAGCAAACCAGATCCATGCACTGGATTCATCTGCTGGCCTTCATAATTCTTGCTCTTACGGGCATTGCTTTTTACTGGGATATCAATGGAATCAGTAATATATTCGGCGGCCCGGCCAATGCTTCATTAGTGCATCGCTGGGCAGGAGTTGTTTTCACTGTTGGTCCAACAATATATATCTTATTGAATTTTGAACGGTTTGCAAGATTTGTGGATACTATTACTACAATTACTAAAGACGATTTCGGTTGGTTAAAGACCATGGGAGGTTATATTCCTTTTTTAAAGGGTGATATTCCTCCTCAGGATAAATATAACGCAGGCCAGAAAATGTTAGGCTGCTTGATTATCCTGGGTTGTTTAATAATGATACTGACAGGATTCCCCATGTGGCTATGGCGTCATGCTTTATCATCAGGATTCCTTGCCTTCTGCTACAATGTTCATTTCTGGACCGCCATCATTTTAATACTGGCAATATGCGGTCATTTCTTCCTGGCAGCAATTCATCCCAAATCACGGGTAGAATTTGCTTCCATGATGCTGGACGGTTATATCGATGCTGAAATAAGCGCTCACCACAATGAAAAGTGGTTTAATGAATTACAGCAGGGAGAATAAATTATCCATCTCAATATAGCCTGGCCTTTTAGGCCAGGCTTTTTATTTGTGCTGCTTCAATAAAAAAAACTGAAATGCTGTGTATCCTGAATTTTGATTGTGCTTACCGGTAACTTACTTTAGCAAGGCGTCTTTTTAGTACTTTGCGGTATTTAATTTGGGGATAGCCAAAAATGACTACGATACCGGGTTGATTTTTTTCCGGCAGGTTATATTTTTGCTTCAGTTTTTTATTGTACTTGATAAAGTATGCCGGCGTGCCGATCATACAGCTTCCCAAGCCCAGTGACTCAGCAGCCAGCATGGCATAAGTGGCAGCCACTATCGAGTCCGCCGGATCGCTGTAGGGTGAACTATGAAAATACATGGCCAGCGGGGCATCATAAAGAAGATAATCATTGCCTTTGGCTCTTTCTTCCAGAAAAATACCGAGCGCCGGGCGGATAAATGTTTCCACCGATTCAACATATTCCCTGCCGGTAAAAGGCCTTAATAAAAAACTTGCCAGGGGTGAAAACAGCCAACTTGATTTCTTCATCGCTGCAGTAACATCGGCAGCAAACTCCTGAACCTTTTCCTTCGAATCCAGAATAAGGATTTCTACGTCACTGGGCGGAAGACCCATGGGGGCAGTTGTCACTGCCTGAATAATCTTGCTGATCACCTCAGGCTCCACCATTCGATTCTTAAAATTCCTGATACTGCGGCGGGACAATAAAAGCGAATAAAATTGTTCATAATTTGACCGGAAGTCTTTGGCAGGGATTGGCATTACATCATCAGGAAGCATGTCTCGCCCGGTAATCGTTATACATTCAAAGGGACACACACACATACACTGCCCACAGCCAATACAGCCAAAAAAGCGGGACTGATCAACTACAAGTTGCCCTTCATTCATATATAAAGGCGCGCCTTTGCAAACCTCGGCACAGATGCCGCAGTTCGTGCATTTCGCTCTGTCAATATCAATATTCGCTGTCCCCTCAGCCCGCCCGGTTTTAATGGCCATCTGTTTCCCTCCTCAAGCCTGATACGTCGACACATACAGATTTTTTCCCGGTGCCATTGCTCTGACTTATTCGATACCATACTTTTTCATCTTGCGGTAAACAGTATTGCGTGATATATCCATTTCAACAGCAACGCTGGTAATATTCCCGCCATTTTTATCCAGCAGCTCGATGATCTTTTGTTTTTCCATCCGGGCTTTATATTTTTTTTGTTGCTCGCGCCGCTTGCTGACACTTAATACAGATTCAGTCTCCGGCAGTTTTTCATTGCTGAGGGGATTATAGTGCAGAATTTCATAAGGCAGATTTTCCCTGATTATTTCCCGTCCATTGCTTATATTGATCATACGTTCCACTACGTTCTGTAATTCACGTACATTTCCCGGCCATTCATAGCGGCTCAGATAATCCAATACTTCCGGTTCAACCCGCGGCACCGGGATTTCCATCTTAGCGCTGACTTCTTCTAAAAAATAATTGAACTGCAAAGGAATATCCTCAGGCCGCTCCCGCAATGCAGGAAGCTTGATCCTGATTACATTAAGACGATAATAGAGATCCTGGCGGAAATTGCCTTTTTCAACTTCTGATTTAAGATCTTTATTGGTAGCACAAATAATCCGCACATCAACAGGAATTACTCTGTCGTCTCCAATTCTGGTAATCTCTTTTTCCTGCACCGCCCGCAGCAAAGAAACCTGCTTGCCTAAAGGCATCTCGGCAATCTCATCAAGAAACAAGGTCCCGCCGGAAGCCAGCTCAAATTTGCCCGTTCTCCCGCCACGTTTGGCCCCGGTAAATGCTCCATCCACATAGCCAAAAAGCTCACTGCCCAGAAGCTCCCGAGGAATTGCTCCACAGTTGATTGCTACAAAAGGGCCGTTTTTACGGGAACTGGCGTTGTGTATAGCCTGAGCAAATAATTCCTTGCCGGTGCCGCTTTCCCCTTGCAGCAGAATGTTACTGCGCTTGTCAGCTGCCAGGGATGCAGTCTGCACGGCTTCCAACAGTATAGGATTCTGCCCGACTATATCCTGAAAAGTAAAACTGGCATGGGCACCGCTCATACGGTTAACCAGATTACGCAGCTTCTTAAGGGGATTAAAGATAACCACTGCACCGTTTACCTGGCTATTCTCAATCAGAATAGGATTACTGGAAATTACGCAGTTGATGATGCCGGTATTTGCCTTCAGAGATGTCTCCAGAAAACTGAACTGCTGTCCATTCTGCAAAGTATCCCGCAGCCAGTTAATCTCGGGAAAGAACCTTTCACAAAGTTTGCCTTGCGCTTCCCGGCTGCTCACGCCCAGCAACATTTCCGCCATCGGATTTAACTGGGTGATACACCCTTCGATGTCCGTAATAATGACTCCGTCAGATATCGTTTTAAAGACATTGCGAAATTGCCAGTTTATCGTATTCAGTTCCAGGTTTTGTGCATTAACCTGCATTTGATACATGATTGCCGCCACCGCTGATACTACCATCCCCAGAGTATGTTTATGAGTTTCGCTGGAAGGCCCTGACATATTGAGAACACCGATTATTTTTCCCATTTCATCAAAAATCGGAGCAGCGGAGCACGTCCAAACATGGTGCAGCTGGCAATAATGTTCACAGGAGTTTATCTGCAGCGGTGCTTTTTCCTGCAAAACAGTACCGATAGCATTGGTCCCAACCTGTTCCTCAGTCCATAACGCCCCTTTAATGAAATTGATTCGGCGTGCATTATTTATTACCTCCTGGTCGCCCAAAAGTTCCAGAATGAAGCCCCGGTTATCAGTCAATAAGACCAGAAAACCGGAGCCGGCTACATAATTGTATAATTCCTGCATTAATGGCAACGCAGTTTTTATTAATGTTGCACTCTTCTCTTGTGCCCGCCTTAATTCATTAGTGTTTAATACTTTATGACTCCTGCCATCGTAAGGATCGAGCTTATAATCATAACAACGCTGCCATGAAACTTCCACCAGGGGGCGCACCTTGCCCTCCGGCATTTTACCGCTGTTAATAAATTGCTCCCAACAACCAATGATATCTTCGCCTGGTATTTGTCCGGCCACCGGGTGATCATTCCTTTCGGTCATGAATTGCTGCTCTTTAGATAAAAATTTTCGAGCAGCCTTTCCTGCCTCCAGTGTAACATATCTGTTACATTTTTATAACCCTTTTTCAGTTACTGCAAATAGTTCTTCATATTTATGGCCAATGTTTTTTTCCGGCAAGATTCACATAAATGCTCCTGTTGGTATCCACTTCTTTCCTGCAGGTATTCAATTTCCTCCCGGGTCGCATATCTTTTACCACAGCGCTGGCAGGCAATCAATTCAAAAGTCTTGTTCCATATCTTTCTTTCCGAGCCTGCTTCTTCAACTTTTATGGCCTGGGTAGGGCAAACCCGTGCGCAGGCAGCACATCCCATACAATCATCTGCTGCTTCATCATAGGGGGTGGCAATTCGTTTATCAATGCCCCGGAACATGCTCCAGATCGCACTGCGTCCCATTTCCTCACAGGCATGAATACATAAGCCACATAAAATACAATCGGCGGGTTTTGTCTCAATTGCGCCCAGGTGCGGGGCATCATATGACTCTGCCATCTCTTTCAGCAGCGGATGTCTGTCAGCCCGTCTCGCCAGCAACATAACAAGCGTACGCCGCATTCTTTGAATGCGGGGAGATTCCGTTATTATTTCCACCGGGCTGTTAAGCGGGTAAGTACAGGCAGCTACCAATCGCGATTCCTTCCTTCCTTTCTCAATTACTTCCACCATGCACATACGGCAGGCACCCTGGCCGCCGAAAGCCTGATGGTAACAAAAAGTAGGAATGGTTACATTCTCCCGCCTGCACAGCTCCAGGATACTTTCTCCCTTTTGCGCTTCCCGTTCCTGTCCGTTCAGCTTAATTTTCATGTCGATCCCTCCTGGCAAGCTTAATGGCGTCAAAATTACATGTCCGGTAGCATTCTCCACAGCGGATACAACTGCTTTCGTCGATAACATGCACCTGCTTCTTTTCACCCGTAATGGCATTTACTGCACAACTCTTCATGCATAATGTGCATCCGGTACATTTTTCAGGATCAATATAAAAAGTTGTCAGTTCCCTGCAGATGCCGGCCGGGCAGAAGCGATTCTCAATGTGCTCAATATATTCATCCCGGAAATAGCGCAAAGTTGACAAGACTGGATTCGGAGCAGTCCTGCCCAGGGCACAGAGAGATGCTTCCTGCATCGTTGCACTTATATCCTCCAGCAATTGCAGATCTTCCAATTTGCCTTTTCCATTGCAGATATCAGTCAATATTTCCAGCATAGCCCGGATACCTTCCCGGCAGGGGGTACATTTGCCGCAGGATTCGCCGGCCAGGAAGTTAACATAATAGCGGGCCACTTCGACCATACAGGTATGGTCATCCATAACAATCAGCCCACCGGACCCCATCATCGAACCTGCTTCAGTCAGGCTGTCAAAATCGATGGGCAGATCAAGTAAACTGGCAGGGATGCATCCGCCCGAAGGCCCTCCGGTTTGTACGGCTTTAAACCTGCGTTTCTTAAGTACCCCCCCGCCAATCTCATAGATGATTTCCCTTAATGTAGTCCCCATTGGAACTTCCACCAGTCCGGTATTAACAACTTTGCCCACCAGGGAAAATACTTTAGTGCCTTTACTTTTCTCCGTGCCAATTGCAGCAAAAGCTTCGGCACCATGCAGGATAATCACCGGTACATTGGCCCAGGTCTCAACATTATTAATAATAGTTGGTTTGCCCCACAAACCTTTTTCGGTGGGATAAACATACTTGTCACGCGGTTCCCCGGTACGTCCTTCGATAGAAGCCATTAACGCCGTCTCTTCACCACAGACAAAAGCCCCGCCGCCTCTTACCAGCTCAATATCAAAAGACAATTCACTGCCCATAATATTACTGCCCAGGTATCCCTGCTGCCGGGCATCCTTAACGGCCTGTCCCAGGTACTGCACAGCCAGGTCATATTCGTCACGCACATAGATATATCCATGGGTTGCTCCAACCGCATAAGCACCCAGGATCATCCCTTCAATAACTGTATGCGGGTCACCCTCCATAATACTGCGGTCCATAAACGCTCCCGGATCTCCTTCATCGCCATTACAGATAATATACTTTGGTTCTCCTTTTGCATCTCTGCAAGACTGCCATTTGCTTCCGGTGGGGAACCCCCCGCCGCCTCTTCCGCGCAGGCCGGCAGTTTTAACAGCATCAATAACTGCCTGGCCGTCCATATCCTGCAAAGCCTTTTTCAAGGCTTGATAACCTTCCCTTTCTATATAGTCGTTAATCTGTCCCGGATCAATTTCACCGATATTACGCAGGGCGATCTTATGCTGCTTGCGGTAAAAGTCAGTCAGGTGGTGGGAAGTCAGGTGTTCTTTGCTGACCGGATCGCGGTACAGCAAGCGTTTGATCAAAACCCCTTCCAACAAGGTTTTATCCACTATTTCATCAACATCTTTTTCGGCCACACTACAATAAGTTATATCCCGGGGCATCAGCCTGACCAGCGGCCCTTTTTCACACCAGCCATTACAGCCGGTAGCTTTGATAACGGGCAGCACTTCCATTTCCGGATGATTCTCCAGCCGTTTTTGGAACGCCCGAAAAACTTCCCGTCCGCCATTAGCCGTACAGCCGGTGCCACAGCAAACCAGAACCGTCTGGCGGTCATCTTTATATACTTTAGCTTCCATGGTTCTGCCCTCCATATTCCTTGACGATCCTTTCCACCTCACCCGGGCTTACCTTACCGTGAACCTTGCCGTTGACTACCATCACCGGTGCCAAAGCACATGCTCCCAAACAGTTTACCGTCTCGACCGAGTACATGCCATCCGCTGTTGTTTCACCAGCTTTGATTCCTAACTGCTGATAAAGCCGATCCAGCAAAGTTTCTGAATTCTTGATATGGCAGGCGGTACCGTCGCAGACCCGGAAAACATACCGCCCTTTGGGGACCAGGCTGAATGCCTTGTAAAAGGAAGCCATGGCATATACCCGACTGACTGGAGTGCCCACGTAATCGGAAATCAGTTGTATTGCCAGCCGGGGCAGGTAATTGTACTGTTTCTGCACATCCTGCATAATAGCCAGAAGATGCTCAGCTTTACCTTCATAGTTCTCAATCAGTTTCCTATACTCATTCTCACGCTCATATTCATTTATATCTATTTGCACAAATATCGCCTCCAATAGAGGACATTCCCCCAAAAGGGGGTTCCTATTTTTCATTACCCGGTATTTTCAGCTTGTCCAAACCGGACGTTCTTGCCCATCAGCACTGTATAATATACTTCGTCACTGGCGGCTGGTGGTTAAGGTTAGAACCATCCAGCCGCCATATTTATTTAATCCAGCCCCAGTGCAGTTAATTTTTCCGGTGTAGGTACCCCTTCTTCATCCCAGCCCCGTAATTTATAATACTCAGGCAGCATTACATCAAGCTGTACTACCCGTCCCTTATGAGGGCCATCTTTCATAGGTTCGTTCAGGAGACGCGGAGGCAATGTGTCGTCAGCCTTACTGAAACCAGCTTTGAAATTGAAGATACGCTCCATATTCCAGACACGTTCCCCGGCAAGCAAAAACTCATCATCAGTGAGATCAAGCCCGGTTGCACTTCGCATCTGGGCAGAGATTTCCGGCAGACCAATGCCAAAAGTAACGAACAGACATAACCCGGCTGAATCAACCAATGCGGTCAGATCCTGGAATAATTTCAGCAGCGCCGGTTTGCCCTCTGTGGCATCTGGATCGACTTTTTCAGGTATTCCCAGTACCTCCGGAGAAGTCATATAGCCGCGCACGTGGCATCCGCCCCGGTTTGAGGTAGCATAATTCAGACCTATACCCTGCTGGCCGCGCGGATCATAGGCAGGCAGTTCCTGTTTCTTGACTGTCATGGAATACTCAGGATACCCGTATTTTTCTGCCAGGCGATAAGAACCCTCTGCCAGTTCATCTCCGAATCCTTCACGGTAAGCTGTCTTGGTTACCAGCTCTACCAGTGTTGCCCCATCGCCCCAGCGCAAATCTGCTACCGAGCGTGGAATAATCCCTTTGTCAACCATTTCTGTGGCACATGATACAGTTCCTCCGAACGTAATGGGATCAAGTCCCAACTCATTGCAGAGGAAATTGGCTTTGCAAATAGCCTCAAAATCATCAATTTCAAGGTTAGCGCCGAAGGTCCAGGTAGCCTCATACTCAGGGCCTTCTCCGGCACTCTTAAAAGGCCCCTTGGGAATATCCGTTACCCGGCCGCAGCCTATGGTACAGCCGAAACAGCCTTTATTTCTCACCAGGTAGTGCTCTGCCTGGTACTCCCCGGAGATCTTTTCCGCATTGGGAAAAACTGCTGCTTCACTGAAATTCCTGACAGGAAGGCCTCCGTGTTCATTCAAAATATTCACCAGGACATTGGTTCCATATGCTGCCAGGCCTGAACCGCTGACTGGATGCTCACGCAGCTTCTTGCGTGCATCTTTGGCAGCTTCGAGGAATGCCTGGGGATCTTCTACGACAATACCGCCGGTGCCGCGTACCACAATCGCCTTCAGGTTTTTCGAACCCATTACCGCACCAACCCCTGAGCGCCCAGCTGCCCGGTGGTATTCATTCATGATACAGGCGTATTTGACCAGGTTTTCTCCTGCCGGGCCAATACAGGCGACTTTGGCTTCCTCGTCTGCAGCCTTAAGTGCATCAGTAGCAGCAAAAACATCCTGCCCCCATAAATCATCGGCTGGTTTCAGTTCAACCTGATCATTGTAAATCGATAGATAAACCGGGCTCGGTGAACGGCCTTCAAAAATAATACCGTCCCAGCCGGCATATTTAAGCTCCGGCCCAAAAGTCCCGCCGGAATTGGAAGCAGCAATTGTTCCGTTTAACGGCCCCTTAGTGACCACATTATAGCGTCCGGCTGAACCGGCAAAAGTTCCGGTAAGCGGGCCGGTCATAAAAATTATCTTATTGTCCGGACTGAGCGGATCAACTCCGGGATCCACTTCTTCAACAAAATATTTGGTTCCCAGTCCCCGGGCGCCAATATATTTTTCTGCATATTCTTTATTTAGAGGTTCAGAAACCGCAGTTCCTTCTGAAAGATTAACCCTTAATATTTTACCCATCCAAGCAAACATGTTTATCTCCCCTCCTCCATAACATCGCGGAATTTTGCAGCTGTTTCACGTCGTTTGTAATAATTGGCTGTTTTAGCTTCGCGGTACGAAATAGCTCCGCCGTGGCATTGTTTTACACATTCCGGGTCACCGCCGCAAAGATCACATTTCAGTATCAGATCATGTTCCTCATCAAAGAAGGTTGCCCCGAACGGGCAGGCAATCGTACACATTTTGCAGCGCAGACAAACTGCGTGGTTTACGATCTTAGCTCCAGTTGCCGGATCAACGCTGATGGCTTTGACCGGGCATACCTCCATACAGGCCGCTACACTGCACTGCTGACATACAGCCGGGAAAGAAAACCCACTTTTTTCAAAAGTGATAACAGATATTCGAGAACGAAGAGGATTGAACTCCCCGGCATGGGTAAATGAACAAATCAGTTCGCAACTACGGCAGCCTGTACATTTTTCAGGTTCCACAAAAAGTACTTTGCTCATACATTCCTGATTCTGCCCTTAATGGACAAATCAGTTTTCACACTCCTTTACTTAAATTTTTGCCGCTCACCGCCATACAACAACTCCCTGGCCTCCTTTAACGACCTTTGGCTGCAGACGGTTTACCGGATACACATAGTTCGTACAGTCTATATTTTCTTTTGCATAAACCATGCCAGTTCAGATCCTGGTATAAAAAAAGCGCCTGAACCCAGTCAGGCACCTTTTTTATTTATTATTAAAATAACGTTCACTTACAACAATGTAACACAGCCGTTCTATTTGTCACATTTATATTGCGCGTTTGTTACATCGTTGTTACACTTCTTAAACCGTTCGATATTTAAGTCCAGCATATCAATCATACATATCTCGTCAATAAGAGCAGAATCCCTGCCCGTAAGCAGCTTGATTACTTCCGCAGCCTGCATGCTGCCCACTGCAGCAGCTGTAAAAGGCAAGGTACCCATTTCTTTCTCTATGCCTTCCCGGCTTGCTTCACCGTACAAACTGCGCAAGCTGTTGTCTCCGGGCATTATAACCGTAAGCTGGCCATACCAGCCGCCCACCGCTCCATGAACCAGGGGGATTTTTTCTCTGGCACAGACATCAGCTAAACGCAGGCGGGAAGGAATATTATCCAAGGCATCAACTATAACCTGCTGCTTTAAAAATATATCTTTGACGTTTTCTTCCCAATAAAATTGCTGTGCTGTAATTTTGACGGCAGGGTTTATTTCCGCAATAAATTTTCGACATACTTCAACTTTGCTCTGCCCCAGATTGGCAAAGCTCGACCACAGCTGGCGGTTCAGATTGCTTTCACTGAATACATCCGGATCCCATACAGTAATATGCCCTACTCCCATACGGGCCAGATGGTTGATTACATAAAGGCCCAATCCTCCGCAGCCGCATACTCCCACTGCAGCATCCACGAGGATACGTTGTTCCTCCTGGCTGATTGCCTCGATATTACGGATATACCGGAGGGGAACTCCGCCTTCTTTCAAGAGGTTTTTTTCCATTTCCTGCGGATTTATTCCCTCAGCTGCAGCTAAAGATTTGATATCCTGCCATGTTATCTGCTTAATGTCTTCCCTGCTCACTTTATCCTCCCCCCACCATGGGAAAAATAGACAAGGTATCCCCATCCTTCAAAACCGATTCTGGCGAGGCCGACAAGCCGTTAATAAACACCACTCCCAATTCTTTGCGAGGTATCTTGAGAAAATCTATAACCCATTCAACCGAAGCTCCTTCAGCCAGTTCCATGTCCTTTTCCTTAAATCGGTTTTTGCGGAAAGTAGCAAACAACTTAACTTTAATCAGCATCATTATTTCTCGCCTCCTGTAAAACCTGGGCTGCAGGGCAAAGTTAATTACAGCCAGGGCCATAAACTATTTCTTTTTATTTTTTATATATTTATGAGTTATATAGGGATGATTAGTTTTGCGCGACTGAATTTCAAACTGCTTCAAAGATGAAATCAGCGGGGTCAGCTTAGTATGCCCGTAGTTGCGGGTGTCAAAATCCGGATAACGTTTATTAAGTATTTTGCCTACTTCGCCCAGGAATGCCCAACCATCGTCATCAGAAATCTCAGTTACAATACCCTGGATGGTTTTTATCAGTTCTTCAATACTGGCCATTGTTTCCTTATGAGAACCGTTACGGTGGTTTTTCTCCTGGTTCCTGTTTTCATCTCCCTCAGCCGGGACTGCCGCCAACACTTCCAGGTATTTAAAAATTTCACAGGCGGAAATGAAAGGGGCAGGCGTCTTCTTCTCTCCCATGCCAACTACATACATGCCCGCCTCCCGCAGGCGCGCTGCCAGGCGGGTAAAATCACTGTCACTGGAAACAATGCAGAAACCGTCAACATTGCTGGAATAGAGTATGTCCATGGCATCGATTATCAAGGCAGCATCCGTAGCATTTTTACCTGTGGTATAACTGTACTGCTGAATCGGAGTTATCGAGTAATTTAACAGCACCGTCTTCCAGGAACTCAGCTGCGGCTTGGTCCAATCTCCATAAATCCGTTTATACGTAGGTGTTCCATGGTTGGTGATCTCGTCAAATATATATTTCACATACTTTTCCGATACATTGTCCGCATCGATTAAAACTGCAATCTTGCGATCATTTTCCATATAAATCCCCTTTATAATAAATATTTAAGTTAAATTATGGAGTAATATTTTCTTTAATTATAATTAATTATACTGCTTACAGCAATTCGAATACTTACCGGGTCAACGAGCTATCAGCAAAATTTCAGTTTGCGAAGCGAACAGCAGCGATGACCTTGGCTGGCCTTTTTAACGGTCCGGCAATATTTTCAGCAGCTATTCACCAATTTTTCACCATTTGTTCATATTTAAAAATGATTTTTGTTGTAAACTATATATTAGTGCTTTAAGTATTTAAAAATTTCAATTATTTAAGCATAATACTGTTGACAGAAAGGAGACAAATAATGTTTCAGCAGGAGAATACCCGGAAATATATTATATTGTTAAGTGTATTGGTGGTGATTTTGGCCGGTGCCCTCGTTTTCGTTCTGATCCGTTCCGGCGGTACAGAAGAGGCCGTCGCCAGGGTAGACGGTGAAGCTATAACCAAAAATGAATTATACGACCTTTTGGTTCAATCAAATGGGCAAGCAGCCCTTGACTCTTTAATCAGCCAGAAGATCATTGAGCTGGAGACTGCCAAACAGGATATTCAAGTCAGCGATGCAGAAATTGAAAAAGAACTTGATGAAGTTGCCGAATACTATGGCGGACTTGATGCTTTTGAACAGTCACTGACATCTTACAATATGACTCTTCAAGATGTCAAAGAAGATCTGGCCGTGCAGGTTAAGCTGGAAAAACTGATGAAAGAAAAAATCACCATAACCGATGCAGAAATAAAAGAGTATTTTAATGCCAATCAGGAGCAGTTTGCAGTTGAAGAACAAATCAAGGCCAGCCATATCCTGGTCGACAGTGAAGAAAAAGCTCTGGAAGTAAAGCAAAAGCTGGCGGAAGGCAAAGACTTTGCCGAACTGGCCAAAGAGTATTCTACAGATACTACCAATAAGGAACAGGGAGGAGATCTGGGTCTGGTAAGCCGCGGACAAATGGTGGCGGAATTTGAAGATGCAGCTTTCGCATTGCCGGTTGGTGAAATAAGTGAACCGGTCAAGACTGAATACGGCTATCATATCATCAAGGTAACGGAAAAAATCGCGGCTCGTGAAGGTACCCTGGAAGAAAACCAGGAAGAGATCAGAGAAACTTTGTTCAATCAAAAGATGGAAAGTGAATACAGTACCTGGATGGAAGAGCAGTACAAAAATCACAAGGTAGAGTCTCTATTGTAACAGCTGGCAGTTTATAGTTAGAAAAACCTGGCCTGCGCCAAGTCCTTGACGCAGGCGGAAGCCCTTGTTTTTCTTATCTATAAACCTTAAAAAAGTTATACTTTCTGATACAGTAAAAAAGTGTAAAAAGGACTGGCCTTTTTACACTTTTTTTAATTGTCTGATAACATCTCATTATTTATTCAGATACACACATAAAAGGAATTATCCGTGCAGACAATATAATTATTCCACTGAGAAAGGAGGGCTTTCCATTAAGATTCGCAAGTCCCGGACAGCAATACTGGTAATGCTTGCTTTTCTATTGGTTTTCGTTTCCCAGGCTTATGCAGCACCGGACACAGCCCCAGTCAAATCAGAGATCAAGCTGACTGAGACGCAAAAACAGTCAATCGCCGCACTGGAAAAAGATATCCTTAAGCAGAAAAAAGCTGTGATTTCCAAGTATGTTGAGTTTGGAGTCCTGTCAGAAGCAAAAGGGAAGGAAATAATTTCTCGGATGGAACAGCGCTACCAGATGATGGAACAAAATGGTTTTGTCCCTCGAATGGATAAACCGATGCACCGCCATTGTCATTAGCGCTTTAAAAACAAGCTCCCGGCTGTGCTTGTTCAGCCCGGCGGATAAACCTTCCGCCGGGTTGTTTTATTTCTTCGCCGCCAGGAAGAATTATTATGAAATGAATTTGTCCACCTGTCTGAAAGTTATCTTTTTACTTAGTCATCCTTTTATGTATACTTAATTTAATCATTGTAACTATAAGCAGGTGTTGCTAAAATTAATGTTTGGGAAAAGAAATGTTTTAATTATAAGACGGGAGGAATATTATGCCGAAACGCACAGACATCAATAAGATCCTGATTATTGGATCAGGTCCCATTATTATCGGCCAGGCTTGTGAATTCGATTATTCCGGTACCCAGGCCTGTAAAGCCCTGAGGAAATTAGGCTACCAGATCGTTCTGGTCAATTCCAATCCCGCTACCATAATGACCGATCCGGGAATTGCTGATGTAACCTATATCGAACCTCTCAATCTGAAAAGTCTGTCAGATATAATAGCCAAAGAAAGACCTGACGCACTGCTCCCCAACCTGGGCGGCCAATCCGGTCTGAACCTGAGTTCAGAACTGTACAAATCAGGCATTTTGGATAAATACGGAGTGAAAGTAATCGGTGTACAGATCGATGCCATTGAACGCGGAGAAGACCGTATAGCTTTTAAGGAGACCATGAACCGGCTGGGTATCGACATGCCCCTCAGCAAACCAGCCTACAGTGTTGAAGAAGCAGAAGCAATAGCAGCTGAACTTGGCTATCCGGTAGTTATCCGTCCTGCCTATACCATGGGAGGTACTGGCGGCGGTCTGGTTTACAATGTAGAAGAATTGCGGACCGTAGCTAATCGCGGAATTGCCGCCAGTCTGGTGGGCCAGATCCTGGTTGAGGAATCAGTCCTGGGCTGGGAAGAACTGGAACTGGAAGTGGTCCGGGATGCAAAAAATCAGAAGATAACTGTTTGTTTTATAGAAAACATAGATGCTATGGGAGTACATACCGGGGATTCTTTTTGTTCTGCCCCGATGCTGACCATCGACCCGGAGTTGCAGCAGAAGCTGCAAAAATACTCCTATGATGTAGTAGATGCCATAGAGGTAGTGGGCGGAACCAATATTCAATTCGCCCACGATCCAAAAACCGGCAGAGTAGTTATTATCGAGATCAATCCCCGCACATCCCGTTCCTCTGCCTTAGCTTCAAAAGCTACCGGCTTTCCTATAGCTATGGTTTCAACAATGCTGGCGGCCGGCCTGACTTTGGACGAACTCCCTTACTGGCGCGAAGGCACTCTGGATAAATATACTCCCTCCGGTGACTATGTAGTAATCAAATTTGCCCGCTGGGCTTTTGAAAAATTCCCCGGCTCTATTGATAAGCTGGGGACCCAGATGCGTGCGGTGGGAGAAGTGATGAGCATCGGCAAAACATACAAGGAAGCTATGCAAAAAGCGATCCGCTCCCTGGAAATAAACCGTTACGGCCTGGGCTTTGCCAAAGACTTTAACCAGCATTCCCTGGAAGAATTAATGCCATTGCTTCTGGAACCATCCAGTGAACGTCAGTTTATCATGTATGAAGCTTTACGCAAAGGTGCCGATATTGATGAACTTTTTAGAATAACCCATATCAAGCCCTGGTTTATTGAGCAGATGAAGGAACTGGTCACACTCGAAGAAGAAATCCTTAAGTACTGCGGCAGGAGGCTGCCGGATGAATTGCTGATCCAGGCAAAGAAAGACGGCTTTGCAGACCGCTATTTGTCCCAGCTTTTGCAGCAGCCGGAAGCCGATATACGCCTGCAGCGCACATCTCTTGGTATGGTTGAAGGCTGGGAAGCTGTTCCGGTAAGTGGTGTAGAAAACGCCTCCTACTATTTCTCCACTTACAACGCTGCTGATACGACCGGCAGCAGCGACAAGTCCAAAGTGATGATCTTAGGCGGCGGCCCCAACCGCATTGGCCAGGGTATTGAATTCGACTACTGTTGTGTACATGCGGCCTTTGCCCTGCGGGACCTGGGCTATGAGACAGTCATGGTCAACTGTAATCCTGAAACCGTTTCAACCGACTACGACACTTCTGACAAGCTTTATTTCGAACCCCTAACCGTCGAAGATGTACTCAGCATATATGAAAAAGAAAAACCCCTGGGAGTGATAGTGCAGTTTGGAGGCCAGACTCCCTTAAATATTGCCGCTGAGCTGGCCAGGGCCGGGGTAACGATTTTAGGTACCACTCCGGAAACTATCGACCTGGCCGAAGACCGTGACCGTTTTCGCAAAATTATGGACAACCTTGGTATTCCTATGCCGGAATCAGGAATGGCAGCCGATCTTAATGAGGCACTTGCCATTGCTGAGCGAATCGGCTATCCGCTAATGGTCAGGCCTTCTTACGTTCTGGGCGGCCGGGGCATGGAAGTTGTGCATGATGAAGCAATGCTGCGCCAGTACCTTAATGCTGCGGTGGGTGTTACTCCGGAAAGGCCTATTTTAATCGACCGCTTCTTAAGCAACGCTACGGAAGCTGAAGCCGACGCCATAGCGGACGGGTCAAATGCTTTTGTTCCCACGGTAATGGAGCACATTGAGCTGGCTGGCATCCACTCCGGCGACTCAGCCTGCGTGATTCCCCCTATTACCATACCAGCCAGGCATATCGCTGTAATTGAAGAATATACGGAAAAGATCGCCCGGGAACTGAATGTGGTCGGTCTGATGAATATGCAGTATGCCATTGCTGATGACAAGGTTTATGTATTGGAAGCCAATCCCCGGGCATCCCGCACTGTTCCTCTGGTATCCAAGGTCTGCAACATCCAGATGGCCCGGATCGCTACCGAAATAATGATGGCAGCTTTAACCGGCCAAAAATTTTCAGTAAACAACCTTAGCCGAAAAAAGTTCGGTCATTTCGGGATAAAAGAAGCAGTTTTTCCTTTCAATATGTTCCCTGAAGTTGATCCCATTCTGGGGCCGGAGATGCGTTCCACCGGAGAAGTATTAGGTATCGCCGATAGTTTCGGTCTGGCTTATTACAAAGCCCAGGAAGCAACCCAGTCTCCCCTGCCCACCTCAGGAACCGTACTGATCAGTGTGACCGATGCCGATAAGCCGGCCGCCCTGGAAGCAGCACGGCTGTTTGCTGAAATAGGCTTCGATATTATAGCTACCAGTGGTACTTACAAATTCCTGCAGGAAAACGGTATCAAATGTGAAGTTATCAAAAAAATGTATGAAGGTCGTCCCAATATAGTCGACGGCATAACCAACAAGCAAATCAATCTGGTCATCAATACCCCGTCCGGCAAGCGCAGTAAGCATGATGATTCCTATATCCGCAAAGCCGCCATTAAATACAAAGTTACATATATAACTACCATGGCAGCAGCTCTGGCCAGTGCCGCCGGTATCGCCGCCTACAACGAAAACCGTTGCGGTGCCAGGCTGAAGTCCTTGCAGGAGTACCATGGCTTAAGCCAGTTATAACGCGCAAGTAAAAGTCGTCTTACTATTCAGGATAAAACAAGCTATTGCTCACATATCACCAATTAAAAAGGCTGTTTGAAGTGTCCGGAAGGACAAAACAAACAGCCTTTATATCGATTGCAATTATTTTATTTTTACTGTTGAGGTTTTGCCTGCAGTGCAGCTGTTAAAACAATCTGTTTGCCGTCCCGCAGGATACTTAGTTTGATGTTATCTCCCACTTCATGGTCAGAGACAATTTCCTGCAGGCTGGTGGCTGATGCAACACTGCTTCCATCAATAGCTGTAATCACATCCATAGCTTTTACTCCTGCCTTTTCTGCGGCCGTACCGCTGACAACTTCAACAACCAGCACGCCCTGGGTACCACTGCTGATTTTAAACTGCTGGCGCACCTCATCATTGACATCCGTCATACTGACACCCAGAAACGGCCGGACAATAGCATTGCCTTTGATCAGATCCTGCAGAACCTCATTTACTGTAGCCGTTGGAATAGCAAACCCGATTCCCTGCGCGGTTACATTTACTGCCGTGTTTATAGCTATGACTTCACCATTCAGGTTTAAAAGCGGTCCCCCGGAATTACCTGGATTAATAGCCGCATCAGTCTGAATGAGGTTCTTGTATTCGCGGTCTTCGATACTGATGGGGCGCCCTTTGGCAGATATAACCCCGGTAGTTACTGTATGGTCAAGGCCATAAGGCTGACCGATAGCTACTACCCATTCCCCGACCCGCATGTTGTCGGAATCTCCTAATTTCAAAACCGGATAATTGCTGCCCTCGATTTTCAGAACTGCCAGATCAAGCTCCCGATCCTGCCCTACCACGGTGGCCGGCATTTCCTCTGTTTTTCCGTTTAGCTGTACTGTCACCGAGGCTGCGTCTTCAATAACATGTTGATTGGTCAGTATATAGCCGTCAGTTGTAATTAAAAAACCGGTACCAATACCCGTCTCGTACTGAGGGCTGAGATCATAGTTATATCCGTCACCAAAGAACTCCCGAAAAAACGGGTCGCTGAAAAAAGGATTATCAGCCATGGAATTACTCTGTACCTTGGTCTTGATATTAACTACCGCCGGGCTGGCTTTTTCCACCATATCGGCAATATCCATGGCACCTGAAGGCAGAGTCAAAGCTGCCGTTGCAGTATCACTGCTGCCGGACTCAATTACTGCCGCTTGCCCTGTCTCTCCAGTTATCGCCGCCCATAAAGAAGTTCCCTGCCGGTCAGCTATAAAAGCTCCGCCTAAAATAAACGCTATCAATAACAAAACAATAATTTTTGCATATTTCTTCATTCTATAATCTCCTTCCAGGTTATTTTATTTAAATGCTGCTTGGCGGCCTGGGCAACAGGCCTGATAAACTCAAACCGCTTTACTTGTTTAAAATTATACCCCGAAAATGTGAAAGTTCTGTGAAAATTTATTGAAAAATCGAGCCAAGCTATATATTTATTTATTATAACTAACCATCCATATCCCTTCCCGGAGGTGAAAAGAATTTAACCATATCATAAAATGTTATAATTTTTAAAATGAACTAGCTTAAATTATTTATATTGGAGTACCCGTCTGTTTTGATGGAAAAAATAAATACAAATGTTTTTAAAGGGGATCATATGTTAATTGCTATTGCTCAGGAAATAGCCCAAAAGGGCGGACGGTCTTTTTACACCGGCGGTTATGCCCGGGATTATTTAATAAACGGGCACTTTGATGTTAGCGGCGATATAGATATAGAAGTGTTCCGCTTGGATTCTGCTCTTTTATCTGCCCTGCTTTCCAAATACGGGGAGGTGAAGACCGTCGGCAAGATTTATCCAATCTTAAAAATCAAAGGCTATCCTCAGCTGGATTTTACAGCAGCCGGGCAGGATAGTTATTCAGGGGCAGCTGCCAGAAGAGATTTTACTATTGATGCAATAATGATAGATATCATTTCCGGAGAAATAATGGATCATGCCGGCGGGCGAAAGGATATTTCCGCTAAAATCATCCGCCATATTTCTCCCCGGGTGTTTGCCGACGATCCGCTTAGAGCTTACCGGGCGGCCAGGCTGGCAGCCAAATTAGGATTTACGATCCATCCCGAAACACTGCAGCTAATGTCTGCAGCCGATCTGAGTACACTGCCCCCCGAGAGGATCTATGCGGAGTTAAAAAAACTGCTGTTTTCACCCAAGCCTTCCATAGGCTTAAAGTATCTGGAAAAAACCGGACTCTTAAAGCAGCTTCATCCGATATTATACAGCCTGATCGGCTGTAATCAGGAACCTGTAAATCATCCGGAAGGTGACGTATGGGAACATACTCTGCTGGTAGTCAATGCGGCCGCAGAACTAAAACACCAGTCTCAAAACCCGGCAGCCTTAATGTGGGCTGCCCTGCTGCACGATATCGGCAAACCGGCAACTACCAGACTGCGGGAAGGCAGGATCACAGCATATGGTCACGATACCGAAGGCGCTAAGCTGGCGGCTTCATTTTTATTAGATTTGCGCTGCAGCAATACCCTGATTGAAAATGTAACTGTCCTGATCAGAGAACATATGCATCCCATACTATTATATAAACAAAAAGAACAGGTCACTGACAAAGCTATCCGCAAACTGTCCAGCCAGGTGGATATCAGTGAGTTATTACTGCTTTCTGAAGCCGACTTTAATGGCCGGGGAGTTAAACGCGACTACAGTCTGATCCGCCGCTGGCTTCTGGACAGATTGAAAGAATTGGGTCTTAAACCGGGCAAAAAAATAGAACCCCTGATAAGGGGGCGTGACCTGCTGGATCTGGGGATGATACCCGGGGATAATTTTAAAAGGATTCTGGACTTTGCCTTCGAACTGCAACTGGAGGGCAGAGATAAAGCTGAAATCATCCAGGCTGTTAAAGCTGAATATCAATAAAGATCCGGTCATAATTTTATGCAGTTCCTGTTTTACACCCGGGCAGCCATTAAAATCCTTCCCGGGTTTGATTTTCTCCCCCGCTATGAATTCCCCTCATTTTACCATCAGGCAAGGATCAGAAGTTATTTTGTGACAACCTCTTAAATCCTCAAGGCGAAGCCGTTACAAAAGAGGTCGGGCAAGATCATGCCTATTTCTCGGCTTTGCGCACCACCATATCAATAAATTATAATTGTGACACACATTTGCCGGCATTGAGCAAATAACTATTTTGCGAAGAAAGGAGGCGAGTATTTGTGCGTAAACATACAAAAAATGTAATAATGATATTGACCTTACTTATGTTTTTCACCATGATCCCGGCTCAGAATGCCCAGGCCGCCTATCTGGGCGATAGAGTCCTCAAGCAGTCTATGCAGGGATATGATGTTAAGCAACTGCAAAAAGACCTGACCTGGTTAGGTTATGATACCGGCGGGGCGGAAGGCATATTTGGCCCTAAAACTTTAAATGCAGTAAAACAATTTCAGGCTGTAAACGGCCTGACCGTGGATGGGGTCGTTGGCAAGCAGACAGCTGCTGCAATCATTCAGCAGGTCAGCAACCCGAACACTGACACTTCAGGCAGTACAAATCCTTCACGCGGATTATTATTTACCAATGTCCGCCAGGATTTAGCGGTTCTGGCCCGTCTGATATACGGTGAAGCCAGGGGCGAATCCTATACCGGCAAAGTAGCCGTGGCCGCAGTAGTTTTGAACCGGTTAAAAGCCAAAATTTTTGGTTCTACCATTGAGGAAGTAATATTTCAGCCCGGTGCCTTTACGGCAGTCAGTGACGGCCAGTTTTATCTGCAGCCGGATACTTCTGCTTTTAAAGCGGCCGAAGACGCTCTTGGCGGCTGGGATCCGACCGGCGGCGCTCTTTATTACTGGAACCCGGTTACTGCCACTAACAAGTGGATCTGGAGCCGGCCTGTGATTACTACCATCGGCCACCATGTATTTGCGATGTAAGTTTTAAGGAACAGGGACACACCTCCTTAATGAGGAATGTCCCTGAGTATAGGGATTTTCCCAGAACGGACAAAAGGTTAAGCGCTGATCCCTTCGCAGGAACGCGCTTGGCCTTTTTTGACATGCAAATCAGAGCGAGCAAAAAAGGTTAAGAGCAAGGCAATCGGAAAGGGGCGCGAGTGAGGCGTACTCAAGTACGTCGATTGAACGGCACTTTCGGATTAACGCAGCGCTTGGCCTTTTTTGACATGCAAATCAGAGCGAGCAAAAAAGGTTAAGAGCAAGGCAATCGGAAAGGGGCGCGAGTGAGGCGTACTCAAGTACGTCGATTGAGCGGCACTTTCGGATTAACGCAGCGCTTGGCCTTTTTTGACGTTCTGAATTATTTATTGCGAACCAGCTGTAAATATGTCAGGATATTACTATTGAATCTGTATTTCCAGTTTTTGTCCGGGAGGATCAGCAAATGGTGATATCCAGTGAAAACAAACGCATGGGCGTTTTGTTTTCTTCCATTTTCCTGGTGGGAGTTGGCTTCAGCATTATAATGCCCGTTTTGCCTTATTACGCTGAATCTCTGGGAGCCAATGCTTTTCAATTAGGACTGCTGATGACAGTTTATGCCATTTGTCAGTTCATATTCGCTCCGGTGTGGGGAGCATATTCAGACCGGGTAGGGCGAAGGCCGGTATTGTTAGCCGGTATCCTGGGTTTCGGCATCACATTTATTCTGTTTGGCTATGCCACCCAGCTTTGGATGCTGTACCTGATCCGAATAATCGGGGGCTCCTTGTCATGTGCTACCATGCCAACTGCTATGGCTTATGCAGCTGATTCCACCAGTCTTGAAAAACGCGGTCCCGCAATGGGTATGATAGGTGCCGCTATGGGTATGGGAATGATTTTTGGCCCTGCCATTGGCGGGTTGTTATCCGGAATATCCTTGTCCTTTCCCTTTGTCTTCGCCGGCATATTAGCTTTACTGAATGCTGCAGCTGCCTGGCGATTACTGCCTGAATCATTGCCGCAGGAAAAACGCAGCCGGGAGAAGCAAAAAATTCAACGGGCTTCCCTCCTGCAAGGCATAAAAAGTCCTTTTGCAGTATTGTTTTTCGTATTGATGCTGGCCAGTATAGGTGAGTCGATCCACCAGGGCACCTATGCTCTTTTTACTGAAGCCAAGCTTGGTTTCACCGCCCGTGACATTGGCTGGTCTTTTACTGCCGCCGGAGTAATTTCGGCAATGGTACAGGGAATGCTGACCGGTAAAATGATCAACCGGCTGGGTGAAGAAAAAACTGCATCTATTGGCATAACCCTGCTGGGCTTAAGTTTCATCCTCTTCATTTTTACTTTTAATATTCCAAGTTCAATAGTTTTCATGGGTGTTTTTGCGGCAGGAACAGGTCTTATCCGTCCTTCCATCTCTGCCGCAGTCTCAAAAAGAACCCTCGGCGCGCAAGGCTCTGCGATGGGAATTCTGCAGGGTTATGACAGCCTGGGCCGGGCTATCGGGCCTTCATTAGGCGGATTTATGCTGGATCAGGCTTTAAATATGAACTATTATACTGCTATAGTAATTGCCCTGCTGGCTCTGGTAACTTTGTTATCAGGCTCGCGGCAAATGCCGGCCGCTGTAATAAATTCTGACCAGGAACCTATGGGAGATTAAATTTACATGGAGATAGCTCTGCTTTTTACCACTGCCTTTATTGTTGGCTTATCCGGGGCAATGATGCCCGGGCCTTTACTGACTGTTGCCATAGTTTCCAGTGCTGAGCGGGGATTTACAGCCGGCCCCCTGCTGGTCCTGGGCCATGGCCTGCTGGAAATTGCCCTGATCATTGCCATGTTGGCCGGCGCCGCCAGCTTTTTGGTCAAGCCCACGGTTTCAAATGTAATCGCACTGGCCGGCGGTCTCTTTTTGATTTATCTGGGAATCGTCATGATCCGGGATGTAAGGACCGGCAAACTGGTGCAAATTGACAGCCAGGCGGTTGCGGCCCTTGAAAAACCTATAAGCATGCACCCTACCTTGGCGGGTATTTTATTCTCCGCCTCCAACCCTTTCTGGATCATCTGGTGGGCAACGATTGGCCTGGGTTATTTAACCCTGGCTTTAAAAAGCGGTGCTGCAGGTATTGCTTCATTTTTTTCCGGCCATATATTATCCGACTTTCTCTGGTACACGATGATAGCCTATGCTGTCAGCAAAGGTGCCGGGTTCTTGTCTCCCCGGATCTATCAGGGTATATTGACCGCCTGCGGTATCTTTATGCTGGTTTTAGGGGGATATTTTTTATACACCGGAGCCTCAGGGCTTCCGCAAATGTATATATAATATATGCGCTCCGCCGCTTGACAGGTCGAGGGAGGGACGCTATGCTTAAAACTATCTTATGAAGAGAGCTGGTGGACTTTCATGCGGAAACAAAAAAGAGTCGCCGCAATTCATGACATTTCCTGTTTCGGCAAATGTTCCTTAACTGTTGCCCTGCCGATCATTTCTGCAGCCGGGATCGAAGTGAGTGCCATACCAACTGCTGTACTCTCCACTCATACCGGAGGCATTTCCGGTTGGACTTACCGGGATTTGACCGAGGATATCCTGCCGATCATCGATCACTGGCAATCACTGGATCTGGAATTTGACGCTATATACACAGGATTCCTGGGTTCTTTTAAACAGATAGAAATTGTTGCCGAGATTTTTGACCGCCTTAAAACCCCGGACAATATAATCGTAGTAGACCCGGTTATGGCCGATAACGGTCAACTGTACAAGCTATTCCCCCCGGATTTTCCTGCGGGCATGAAAAAACTCTGCACCAAAGCCGATATTATCATACCTAATATTACTGAAGCTGTTTTAATGCTGGATGAACCTTATCCGGAGGGTCCATATACACCCGCCTACATAGAAGATTTGCTTAAAAAGCTGGCCGGACTTGGTGCCAGACAAATAGTCCTGACCGGGGTATATTTTGATAAGCATCAGCTCGGGGCTGCATCCTATGACAGAACTACCGGAGAAATCAGTTATGCCTTTGCGGATTGGATCGAAGGATATTTCCACGGTACTGGCGATGTATTTGCCAGCGCCCTCACCGCAGCCTTGTTAAAGGATATCAATATTGCCCGGGCGGTTGAAATTGCAGTAGATTTTACCGTAGGCAGCATTGCCCGCACCAAAACGGCGGGAACTGATATCCGCTTCGGGGTCAACTTTGAAGAAGGTCTTCCCCGGCTGCTTGAGCAGTTGGGTAAGTAAAAGCCGCATAGCCATATAAACAATTAACCAAAAAGAAGAGGGGGTTACCCCCCTCTCAGTTTGTCAAATAAGTTGGCAGACTTAAAGAAATAAAGTGAAGATCGAGGCACGAGCAAGCCCCACGATTGAGGCGTACTGAGGTACGGCGACTGAGCGGGGCTTGTGATGTAACAATGAGATTCGCTTTTTTTAACGGTCTGAAGAGGGGGTTGCCCCCCTCTGAAATTATGTTCTTTACAAAATTGTCCGGTCCAGTTCCTCCTCATCCGGAATAGCGTCATCGAACTCGGGCACTTCAACAGGATCCGATTCCTTCATCAGGTCGTGGATCAAACCTTCCTTCATATACAAAGTAGGTTTTTTGCCGATATGAAGTATGATCTCCATACCGCCTTCATTGGTAATAGTGTAGAAATTTTCACAGACCCGCAGGATTTCCAATATAGGACCTTTGCCATTCATCAGCAGACCATAATGCTTAACTTCAATGGTTTTCACATGAATGTTCAATAAGTCAAGCAAAGACTTCTTAGCTGATTCAGCCATTTTGGAAAAATCAATAGCTCTGGCATCTTTAAAAATCAGGCGAACTTGAAATCTTACCCATTCTTCACGCGATTTTTCTTTGGTCATCTAATATCAGCCCCCCCTTTAAAAATAGATTACTTTATCTCTCAACAAATTTTAACATAAAATTATCTGTTATGAAAATAATCAGCAGCTTTTTCTCCTGGATTGTTCCTTGTATCAGAGTCAGTTGGATTTCGGGTTTTATAATAGTTATTATGGCCCATGAAACCAGCAATAGGCGTTAACTGGCAATATTTACAGCTATTATTTTTATTGGTCATCAACTAAAGTATAAAGCATAAAACGACAAAGGAGGAAAAATATGCAGAAACTATTGACTTGTGCACTTATTGTTCTCTTTTCCGCCATAATACCACTAAATGTGGCGGCAGCAGATTGCCTTCCCCAAATCACATATACCAGGTTTGGCTCTGCTGACATCAATCTGGCTGATTATTTTAGCGATACAGCAAAGACCTCCGCTCCGGTCGTTAAAATCATCAGCAAAACTGATGCTGATTTTAATAAGCTCTTTTCGCTTTATTTCGGCTCAACAACCACCAATAAAATCTATTATTCACCAGTAATCATTAAAAGAACTTACAAAACACCAGCAGCTGCCATTCCGATCGTCAAGAGTCCGGATACCACCGTTACTGTTCCGGCAGCTTCCCCTGGTTCTTCCGGGACCAACAACAGCAGCGGGATCGTCACTGAAACTTCCGGTGAGTTTAATGCCATGCAGCTGGAAATGCTGTCATACATTAATGCTGCCCGCAGTACAGCCGGGGTAAGTTCTTTGACTCTTGACCAGGCCTTATGTGATGGGGCCACGCTCAAATCAAAAGACATGGCAGTAAACGGGTATTTTTCCCATACTTCCCCTGTCTATGGCACTCCCTTTGCAATGATGAAAAGCCTTTCAATTACATATAGAAGTGCCGGAGAAAATATTGCCATGAACACCAGCGTTAAAGGAGCTCACGATGCTTTTATGAATTCTTCCGGACACAAGGCCAATATCTTAAACAGCAGTTTTAAAAAAGTCGGGTTAGGCTTTTATCAAAAAGGCAGTTACCTTTATGTAACCCAGTGGTTTACTGATTAAGTCCTAAAATCAAAATGCGGGCAGCAATACTGCCCGCTTATTCTTTATGATTCAATTGATCTCTTCAAACTGAAACGAAGAGTAACAGGGATAGGATTCCGCAATGAAAGAAATGCTATTTCCCGGTTCATCTCCTGGTATTAAAAATCATGTATTTAACTGCTTATTCTCCCTATTACACCTTTATTATATTTTAAATCTGGTAGTATAATTAGTATCAGAAATGATATATTTAATGGTGTCAGATACGGAGGAATTATTTATGGATATGTTGACATTTACTATTGATACTGAAAGCAAAACTCCGATTTATCAACAGCTTTATGCTTTTATTAAAGAAGATCTCCTCACCGGCAGGATTGTCTGCGACACCAGATTGCCTTCCAAGCGCAAACTATCCTCCTACTTAAAAATCAGCCAGAACACTATCCAGAGCGCCTATGACCAACTGATTGCCGAAGGTTATGTTTATTCCCTGGAGAAAAAAGGGTTTTTCGCCGGTAAAATCGATAACATACTCAAGCTGGATTCACCGACTGACAGTGACAGGATATCGACCCAACCGGAACCGGCCGCCGTGCGCTATGATTTTTCCCATCATGGGGTGGACCTGCATTCCTTCCCCTTTGCTGTCTGGCGCCGGCTGACCCGGGAAGTCATTGATGAATATGACCGGGAACTGCTCCAGTTGGGTGATTTCGGGGGCCATTACAAACTACGGGCTGCCATCGCCGCCTATCTTCATCAGTCCCGGGGTGTTAATTGCAGCGCAGATCAGATAATTATCAGCTCCGGTACTGAGCTTTTGATGCTGACTCTGATTCAATTACTTAATCCTGCCAGTGTATATGCCCTGGAAGATCCAGGTTATGAAAAACTCAACCTGCTATTTTCCAGTAGTCAGGCCCAATTTACAGCTATAAATATTGATGAAGGCGGCATGATACCGGAAGAAATCTGTGCCAGCCCGGCTGATGTCCTGTGCCTCACTCCAGCCCACCAGTTCCCTTCCGGGGAGATAATGCCCATAAACCGCAGGATCAAGCTGCTTAACTGGGCTAATGAAACCCACGGTCGTTATATTATTGAAGATGATTACGACAGCGAATTTAAATACAGCGGCAAACCGGTGCCAGCCTTGCAAGGGCTGGATGACAACGGCAAAGTTATTTATATGGGGGCTTTTTCCAAGTCTCTTACCCCCGCCTTGCGGATCAGTTATATGGTATTGCCGGCTTTGCTTTTGCATGAATATATAAAAAAACTCTCCTATATGATCTGTCCGGTACCGGTAATTGAGCAGAAAGTATTGTGCCGTTTTATCGAAGACGGCTATTTTGAGCGGCATTTAAACCGAATGCGCATTATTTATAAAAGAAAACGGGAGCTGCTTACGAAAAATATCCGCACTGCCGGTGGTGATATGCAAGTATCGGGGGCAGACGCGGGACTGCATTTGCTATTGAAAGTAAATAACGGCATGAGCGAAAAACAGCTGGTGACAGCAGCACTGCAGCAGGGGATCAGGGTTTACGGCGTAAGCAATTATTATTTAACCCCCCCAAAAGTACCCGGTCCCCCTACCGTTTTGATCGGCTATGCCGCCATAAAAGAGGAAGAGATAAGTGATGCCGTCAGACTGCTGCATAAAGCCTGGTTTGCTGAAAAACCGACTCAATATTTTATGGCAGATGCTGAATCAATCAACGACTGACAGCAAAGATTAATTATGTATTTTGGTGGAATAATTTATTAGAAGACCAAACCGGATAAATTTTAACTTACTGGCCTTAGGAGAACATGAAATGAGAGTATTCGTCGCCGGCCCCCGGACAATATCGCAATTGGAGCCTGTTATACTGCAGCAGATAAATACGATAATTACCAACGGCTTTACTATATTAATCGGTGATTCAATTGGAATCGACCAGGCAGTGCAGGAATACCTGACAGAAAAACGTTACAAAAAGGTAAAAATCTATGCCTCCGATGGTATAGCCAGAATCAATACCGGTGGTTGGGAAGTAATAAAAATAGCGATCGCTGAAGGTACTAAAGGGTTTGCTTTTTATGCAGCTAAAGACCTGTCCATGGCCATAGCAGCTGATTACGGATTGATGGTGTGGAACGGAATAAGTAAAGGCACTTTTAATAACTTTATTAACATGATTCGGCTGGAGAAAAAAGTCTTGGTCTATTACACCCCGGAACAAAAGTTTTATATCCTTCAATCAATGGATGATATTGAAAAACTCTGCGTTTATCCATTTATATGCCCTTAATTGCTGCCCGACACTGTTGAAGTATAAGTTTTTGTGGTGGGAGAGATTCCTTTTATCGTAACCTGATCACTTGTATAGTAAAGTGTATAACTTGCTCCGGCCAGCCCCAGATCAAAGAGTGATTTCTTTAAAACCCCCTCAATATCAGCATCACTTTGCGGTAAGTTCCCGCCATTGGCAACCTTATAGCTATTTACCACCTTGACTATTTGCCTGACATTTTTTTGGGTTTCAAAGTTATATACCGGAGCGGTAGCCAGATCAGATACTGTATCTGCATTCATCAGCAGAATAGCCAGTATTACTATCAAAAAAAGCAAAGTAACTAAAGCTGAACCATTTTGCCCGTTTTCAAACATCATTTTGGACCTAAGATTGATTATCATAATATCTTCGCTCCTTTATCTGATTTTATGATATCAAAATCCTGACATGCTGCAGTATAAACACTTGACCGTATCTGTTTATATTTTTTTAATCAATTAATTTTACTATATCATATCTCTTTTTATTACAGCAACTTTCGGAATCTATCAGTCATGCAGGCCATTCCTGCCATTTTGCCTCCTTAGGTCCTCAACTACAGCTTTATCCCTTAACTTGCCTGCCGAAGCTGCAACCAGGAATGAATTTAAAAACGCCAGGCCATAAAGCCGCCAATCCAAATAATCCCCGCCATTGGCAATATTGGCAGCAATCAGGATCAGGAATGCCCAAAACGCAGCATATAAATCCGTACCCCACCTCCACCAGCCGCAGGTGTCCATCATCCTGCCGGTATATAATACGATCAAGAATGTTATCATAGCCGCTCCGGACAAAGTCATCAATGTTGACCAGGAAAATAAACTGTCAGCCATAATGTTTTCCCTCGCTTTATAACTATTGAAAAACTGATTACAAAATATAATATGAAATTGTTTTCATTAAGGGTATCACAGCCCGGCAGAAACGCTGACCACTTAAAAAAAGCATGATCATTAGTCAGATCATGCTTTAAATCGTAAAATTATTTACCATTCATAATATAAAACAGTCCTTGGAGTTTATCAGTGTTTTTGATAATGGTGCCTACTTGCTTTTCCTTCTGATATTGGGATTGAATAATTTATAATCAATATTATTCTTTTGTCGCTCGTGATAGCCGAAATAATTTATAGTCTTATTAAAAATAATTTTATTCTTTTGCAGATATTCATCTCCTGTTTTGGCAAAAGGATCATCCGGATTGTGCCGGCCGGTAAGATAGAAATCTGCGAAATCCGCCAGCAGGCGAGAATCCCAGTCATACCCGTCACCGCAGAATGTCAGCACAAAAATAGTTGCCTGCGGTTTGCCCAATAAGGCGATTTTATTTTCGTATTCTGCTGCATACTCAACCATCAGAGCCCGGGGTCTGTACTTGATAAGCTGCATTTCCTCTTCCGATACAGCCTCCACTTTTTCCGGCAGATATTCCTTTTGCATAAAAGCCTTGTATGCTTCCCAGTTATTTATAGGTTCCGGCTGAATGGTCCTGACATCGCAATAAGTCTGCATCTTATCATAATGCGCCAGAAAATCTATAGCTTTGGTCCCGTCCGCCAAAGGCACTTCATATTCCAGCAGCTCACAGTAAGCCCTCGATTCATCAAGCAAGACATTAGCGACACTGATATGGTTGGCAATTTCCAGCATTATCCTCAAATCCTGCGTCAGGCTTTTTTCCTGCACCTGCAGCCTATCCCATTTAGAAATCAGCTTTTCATAGCCCGGGAATCTAGATTTTTTGCTTATTAAAGCCTGGACAACACTCTCATCGTATTCTTTTTTAAATTTCTTTATCAGTCTCATTGAATAAGCCATACTCCTATACTCCTTCCTTTCCGTGTGTATAAGAAAGCAAAAACATTGCATCTAAATAACACTTGTCATTATTTCTGATATTCTTTATCTATATCAGGAATCCTCTTAATTATAAATTAATTTTCAGAACAAAATTCATAGGTACCCTTTCTTAGCCTACTTTTATTATCATAAGCAGGCGGTTCTCTTGTTTGACCCTTTTTTCGCTTTCTTAGAAATGATACAATTATATTTAGTAATAATGAAAGAAGAATTTTATGGAAAACAGTTTTAAGCAAATGGGAGTTATCCCGCCGATTTTAAAAGCCCTGGAAGAGATGGGCTTTGTCACACCTACTGAAGTACAGTGCCAGGCAATTCCTCATATGTTAAACCAGGATGATTTGATCGTCATATCCAAAACCGGCAGCGGCAAGACTGCCGTTTTCGGGGTTTCCCTGCTGCAGATGATAGATCCTGCCGCGCCGGGACCTCAGGGACTGATTCTCACCCCCACCCGTGAATTGGCCGTCCAGGTGGACAGTGACCTGAAAAAAATGGCATCGCACCTGCAGCATAAAACTACTGCTATATACGGGCAGCATAATATAAATGTCGAAATACAAGCCTTGAGCCATGGCATTTCCCTGGTCACCGGAACTCCGGGCCGGGTATTCGACCACATACGCCAGGGAAATCTTAAGACCCACAATATACACTTTTTAGTACTTGATGAAGCCGACCGCATGTTGGATATGGGCTTTTTTGACCAGGTACTCAAGATTATCAGGACTCTGCCTAAAAACAGGGTCACGTTGCTTTTTTCCGCCACTATTCCGGAAGAAGTCCGTAAACTTTGCCGGGAAAATATGAAAAAGCCGGTAACGATAGAAATCGAATCGCCGACTATGACTGTGGATACTACCCAGCAAGCCTATTACCGGGTCAGCCATAATGAAAAAAATACTCAGTTAAACCGCCTGTTGCTCTTTGAACAGCCGGAAAGCTGTGTGATTTTCTGCAATACCCGCTACGCTGTAGACAGGGTGCAAAGCTTTTTGACCAACAGGGGGTATGCTTGCCGTTCTTTGCATGGAGATATCCCCCAGAACAAGCGTTTAAATACCCTGCAGCAGTTCAAGCGCGGAGATTTTCGTCTGCTGGTTGCAACTGATGTTGCTGCCCGGGGCATTCACATCGATGATTTGTCACTGGTCGTCAACTATGATGTGCCCCTGGAAAAAGACGGTTATGTGCACAGGATCGGGCGTACCGGCCGGGCCGGGAACGTTGGACGCGCCGTGTCTCTGGTTACCAGCGATGACATCATGAGCCTTTATGAGATAGAAGAACATATCGGGACTTTGATCGAGGAAGCAGAATTGCCCTCGGACGATTTTTTCCGTGAACACCGGGATTCAGTGGAGCAATGGAAAAAGGCCAATGCTTTGAAAATCAGGCCGTCTCATGCTGATTCCGATTCAAAAACCAAGGAAGGCCCGAAAAAGCAAACTTCCCGGTCTCGTCAGCCGGGGCAGCACTCAGCCGCAACTCACCCTCAGCAACAAAAAAGGCCGGATGGACGTCCCCCAGAGACCAATAAGGCACCTAAAACAGCTTCACCACAGGCGAAATCCGTTCCTGATGCCAGCAGGAAAAAGCCTGCTGATACTTCGCGCCAGATAAACAATGATCATAAAACCCCTGTCAGGGCGGGTAACATACCGCCTGCCAATCCGGCCGAACCAATCAGGCCGCCGGAGGTCAAACCCATTCCGGCTGTTACTGCTCAACCTGAAGCGGTACAGAATAAGCCCTTCCTTAAGCGTGTTCTGCAGCGTTTACTCAAAAGGTGAGTGAGGCAGTCAGGCGTGAGGTGTGAGGGCGCAATCCACTTACGCCTTACCCCTGCCATTGATCGCCTTTCTTATGCAGTGCAGGCCGGCAACGATCAAAATCCCCAGCAACAGCCCGCAGCAATCAAGTCCGATGTCATAAAATTGAAAAGCCCGGCCGCTGACAAAAACCTGGTGCAGTTCATCGAAAACAGCGTACCCGGCACCGATAAAAAAGGCCGTCAATATTCTGGCCTTCATCTCCCATTCATAGGTAAGCAAAGCGGCCATACACAAGATGCCCAGCAGTATATAGGTAATAACATGGGCGGCATCCCGGACAACTGACTGCAGTCCGGCTACGATTTCCATTTGCTCCGCCGGCGGCAACTTCCCAATTTCCGGCATAAATATCTTAAGCAGCGCCTGGATAGTCTGACCGCTCAAACCGTTTGATTCCGGCGCTGTTTGTGACGACAAAAAATAGATAATCCCCATTCCCAGGATCACCAGTATCCAAAGCATTATTCTTTTAAATTTAACCTTATTCTCACTCTCTGACTTTGGCAAATCAATAACACCTGCAATTCTTCAATAGTTTCTGAAGGCTTTGTGCCCTGACAGAATACGCAAAAATAAACTACCATAATGTTGGAATACAGGTCAAGTCCAACCAATATACCGCTTTTTTACAGCCTTATCTCTGTATATTACATTATTTTAGCTGCGGGTGGCATACTATTAAGGCTAATATTTGTCAGAAGGCGGGTAAATAATGAATAAATCAGGCCTTAATGCTTCTCAGCTGACTATGCTAACTCTGGGGACTGTGATCGGGGGCTCCTTTTTTCTGGGCTCGGCAATCGCCATCAAAGCCGCCGGCCCTTCCATCATATTAGGTTTTATTTTCGGCGGTGCTCTGGTTTATATCATTCTAAATGCGCTGTCAGAGATGACCGTCGCCAATCCCTGCCCGGGTTCTTTTCGTACACATGCCGTTGAAGCCTACGGACCTTTCCTGGGATTTATCGTAGGTTGGGTATACTGGAGCGGCCTGATTTTAGCCATGTCAAGTGAAGCAACGGCCGCAGCTCTGCTTATCAAAGCCTGGTTTCCATATCTGTCTCTGCCTCTCCTGTCTATTACCATCGTAGCCGGTATCACCCTGATCAATTTACTGGGTGCCGGTCTGGTGACTAAATTGGAAAACACCCTGGCGGCTGTAAAAATCCTGGCTGTCCTGATGTTCATCGTAATTGCTGTCGTCCTTATATTTGGCCTGTTACCTGCCAGAGCCCCGGTTGGCCTGGGAGAATTGCAAAACTCGGTTTTTTTTCCTAACGGCATTGGAGGCCTGGCCGGGAGCATGCTGCTGGTACTGCTGGCTTATGCCGGGTTTGAAATTATCGGTTTGGCAGCATCAGAAGCCCGGGATCCGCATATGAACATACCCCGGGCCATAAAAGCGTCAGTCATAAGCCTGCTGGGTTTATATATTACAGTTACCGCCCTGATGCTACCTTTGATCTCCACCGGCAGCCTGTCCGCCAGCACCAGTCCAATGGTAGCCACACTGTCGGCACATGGACTGGGAGTAGCAGCAGGAACTGTAAACTTTGTTTTGGTCACAGCTATTCTTTCAACGATGCTGGCCTCGGTTTTCGGATTAGGCAGGATGCTGCGTTCTTTAGCCGATGGCGGTGACGCACCGGCCTTTTTGATCGACCGCGGCGATGTACCGCTTAAAGGAATCCTTTTCTCCGGCATCGCTATGCTGCTGGGAGTAAGCATGGCATTCGTGCTGCCAAACCGTATCTATCTTTTTTTGGTGAGTTCCGCAGGGTTTTCCCTGCTCCTGACCTATCTGGTAATTATGCTGACCCACCTTAGCTTCCGCACCCGGTTCGGCTGCCCTCCCAAAGGCAATTGCCAACTGGCTGGTTATCCATATACGACCTGGGCAGCAATAATCAGTCTGGTCATCGTTATCGTTACTATGCCATTGATCTCCGGACAGGGCTCCGGTTTGTTCGCCGGTTTGGTGCTGCTGGTGCTCTATTCCGCCGCATATTTCATATTTCGTGCTGCCCCGCTGCAAAGCGCCCCGGCTGCCAAACCTTTTGCCGGTGATAATAATAACCAGGCCTGCAGTTTCAGGAAATTCAGGCTTCGGGGCTTTTCAGCACGGAAGCAGAAACAGAAGCAGCCGCCAGATTCGTCAGAATAAATTCACTGGGTTCCCACATCTTGACAACCGGTACAAAGGAACGCACACTGTAAGGTGAGGTGAATTGCAGTGTTAAAAATATACCGTTTCCTGCAACCATTCAGAATGTCGCTGGGGGCTGTATTGCTTCTGGTTTTTGCCCAAACGATGACTGAGCTTTATCTGCCTACTTTGATGTCTGATATCGTCGATACAGGCATAGTAAGCGGTGACACTCCCTATATCATCAAGACCGGTGGCCTTATGCTCCTGATAGCTGCCGGCAGCACCATCTGTTCGATTATGGTAAGTTTTCTGGCAGCCCGAACTTCAGTCGGCCTGGGGCGAATATTACGCAGCCGGGTTTTCAGCCGGGTAGAAGACTTTTCCCTGCATGAGTTCAACCAGTTTGGCACTGCCACACTGATTACCCGTACCACCAATGACATCAACCAGATCCAGACAGTGACCTTTATGATCATGCGCATGATGATTAGTGCTCCGCTGATGTGTATAGGCGGCATCATCATGGCTTTATCCCAGGACCTGCCCCTCTCCCTGGTCTTTCTGGCCGCCATCCCCGTTATTGCAGGTCTGATCATTATCATCATGAGTAAAGCGATACCCCTGTTCAAGATAATGCAAATCAAGCTGGACCGTTTAAATCTGGTCCTGCGGGAAAACCTTACCGGAATCAGAGTGATCCGGGCTTTTAATCGTATCAGCCAGGAGCAGCAGCGTTTTACCGAAGCTAATACTGACCTTACCAATAATGCTGTCCGCGTCAACAAACTGATGGCAACCATGATGCCGGGTATGATGCTGGTGATGAATTTCACCCTCATCGCTATCATCTGGTTCGGCAGTATACGCATTGATAACGGCGGTATGCAGGTCGGTTCCCTGATGGCTTTTATCCAGTATGCCATGATGATCATGATTTCCCTGATCATCATGTCCATGCTGTTTATCATGCTGCCCCGGGCTTCGGCCTCAGCCGAGCGGATCAATGCCGTCCTGGATACCAAACCGGAAATCACTGATGCCTCTCAAACCATGCGGCCGGACAAAAATAAAGGCTGTCTGGAATTCAGAGAAGTAAGCTACAGCTTCCAGGGCGCTGAGCAGCCTGCCCTCAGTAATATTTCTTTCACAGCTGGTCCCGGACAAACTACCGCGATAATCGGCGGCACCGGTTCGGGCAAAACCACCCTCATCAATCTCATTCCCCGTTTTTACGACGTCGATGAGGGCGCCGTGCTGATCGATGGCGTAGATGTGCGGGAAATGGCACAACATGAACTCCGGGCCAATATCGGCCTGGTGCCCCAAAATACAGTCCTGTTTACCGGTACCGTGGCTGAAAATATCCGCTACGGCAAGCCGGATGCCAGTGATGATGAAGTATTAAGTGCTGCCAGTACTGCCCAGGCTTTGGAATTTATCTCCGGCATGCCCCAGGGTTTCGATTCGCTGATCGAGCAAGGGGGCATCAATGTATCCGGCGGTCAGAAACAGAGGCTTTCCATAGCCCGGGCTTTAGTCCGGCGGCCGGTCATTTATATTTTCGATGACAGCTTTTCCGCCCTCGACTTTAAAACCGATGCCCGGCTGCGGGCAGCGCTCAAAAAGGAGACCCTGAATTCTACGGTGCTGATCATCGCTCAGCGGGTGGCTACCGTTATGGAGGCTGACCAGATCATTGTGCTGGAAGAAGGACAGATAGCCGGCATGGGCAGCCACAAGGAACTGCTCGATTCATGCGCCGTTTATCGGGAAATCGTCTATTCCCAGCTGTCAAGGGAGGAACTGGCATGAAAGCAGCACCCAGGATCGACAGCCCCGGCAGCATACATCACGACGGTCCCCGCGGAGGGCCTTTGGGCCCCATGGGCAGACCGGCGGAAAAAGCCAAGGATTTTAAGGGCACCTTTAACCGCCTGCTGGGTTATTTAAAACCGCGGCGTTTAAGGTTGCTGGTGGTACTGTTATTTGCCGTCTTAAGCACGGTATTCAGTATTGTCAGCCCCCGGATAATGGGCAAAGCTACTACCAGGCTATTTGAAAATCTTATGCAGATGTATAACCAGGTACCAGGAGCAGCAGTGGATTTTGCCTATATCATCGATATTCTCCTGGTACTGGCCGGGCTGTATCTGTTCAGCGCCTTTTTTGCCTGGACCCAGCAGTACATTATGGCCGGGGTAGCCCAGGAGACCGTCTACGATATGCGCCAGGACCTGAATGAAAAACTGGCCCGGCTGCCTCTGAAATTTTTTGACAGCCATACCCATGGTGATATTCTCAGCCGTATGTCCAATGATATCGATAACATTTCCATTACCCTGCAGCAAAGCTTAACCCAGCTGATTACTGCTGTAGTGACTCTGGCCGGCGTATTGATAATGATGCTGATCATCAGTCCCTGGCTGACCCTCATATTTGCTGTAGTTCTGCCCCTGTCAGCTCTGGTCACCAAAGCCGCCGCCAAACGTTCGCAAAAATTCTTTGCCGCCCAACAGAAGGAGTTGGGACTCTTAAACGGCCATGTTGAGGAAATGTATACCGGCCACCAGATCGTCAAAGCCTTTGGGCATGAGCCGGAATCCATCGAGCATTTCAACGCTGTCAATGACAAGCTCTATGAAGCCGGGTGGAAAGCCCAGTTTGTATCCGGCCTGATCATGCCTTTGCTGTCATTTATCAATAATGTGGGTTATGTATTAGTCTGCGTGGCTGGAGGCATCTTTGTCACCAACAGGATGATCACCATAGGTGATTTACAGGCCTTTATCCAATATTCCCGGCAATTTACCCAGCCTATCGTCCAGACTGCCAACATTATCAATATCATCCAGTCTACTATTGCTTCAGCGGAACGGGTCTTTGAAATCCTGGATGAGGCGGAAGAAATACCTGATAAAACCGATGCGAAAATAATCGAGCTGCCCCAGGGGGAAATAGAATTCCGTCAGGTCAGTTTCAGCTACCAGCCTGATGTTCCCCTGATCGAAGCTATGAATATACAGGTAAACCCGGGACAAACCATAGCTATTGTCGGTCCCACCGGGGCCGGCAAAACTACCCTGGTCAATCTGCTGATGCGCTTCTATGAAATTGATGCCGGGAAAATTACCGTGGACGGAGTGGATATAAGGGATATAAAACGCGGCTCGTTAAGGAGCATGTTCGGCATGGTACTGCAGGATACCTGGCTTTTTAACGGCACGATCCGGGACAATATCGCCTATGGACAGGCAGGGGCCTCTGAAGACCAGGTTATACAGGCAGCCAGGGCTGCCCATGCCGACCACTTCATCCGCACCCTCACTGAAGGGTATGATACGGTACTCAATGAAGAAGCCTCCAATATTTCTCAAGGTCAGAAGCAGCTATTGGCCATAGCCCGGGCTATCCTTGCCGACCCCGCCGTCCTTATCCTGGATGAAGCCACCAGCAGCGTCGATACCCGTACCGAAGTTTACATCCAGAAGGCTATGATCGCCCTGATGGATAAACGCACCAGTTTCGTGATCGCCCACAGGCTTTCCACTATCCGGGATGCCGATCTGATTCTGGTAATGAACGAAGGCCGGATCATTGAGCAGGGAACCCACAACCATTTACTGGCCGCCAAAGGTTTTTATGCCGACCTGTACCGCAGCCAGTTCTCAGCCTGAAGATGCAGTCAGAAACTGGGCCGCGGCCATGGCAGGTACAGCGGCAGTAACAAAGGTTAAGTCGGCTGGCTTAACCTGCCTGAAAATACTTGACGTCTTTACGAACCAAAATCCGAACGCATAACGATTTCATATTTATCCCTGGCATCCATGGAATAGGTCAGGTAGAAGCCACTTTCCCATTCGTTCTTTTTTACCCCGATCTCATAAACCCCATCGGAATTTGAATCTGCGGCAGTGAATAAGGCAATTCTGATACTGTACGGCGGCCCACCCATTAGTTCCATACCACCATTCTCATCTGCTTTAAATTCACCCTGGTATGGGCGCAGGTCGCTGTATAGTGTCTGAATACTGCCATCATCGTCCTGATAAAATATAACGTTAAATACTCCCAGATGATCCGTCTTGCCGTCACCGCAAAGGAGCGGATATCCTAATTCCGAAACGGGATTCTCTGCCAGCATCAGACACTCCGCATTTCCATCATTATCAAAATCACCTGTTACGCATTCAGTAAAATTCGGACTGGCGTTTTCCATATTATTTGCTTTGAATAAATCGATAAGTGACTGCAGTCCCTCTGTTGTAGGCTCATCACTGTACCTCATTTTACGTGGGAACAAATCAGCGCTGCTGTTTGTAACAAGTCTGTCGCTGGAACTATGCCGTTCCCATTCTTCCCCATAGACAAAATCAGTATGAAAGCTGTAATCCGGTATTTTGAGTTCGGCCAGTTCAGGCCCCAGTTTTACAGGCAAGTCAAAAATCCGGTAAGCTGTGCTGCTGTCATCCTTGAAGCTGTATAACCGACCATAGCCGGTAAATTTTTGCGGGGCATCCTCAGCTTCAAAGCTGCCCAGACCATAAGCTTCCTCTGTTATCCAGACCATCTGACTAGACACCCCAACCTGTTTATTATTCTCGTAAACATAGTAGGAATCCTGATCAAGCAGGTCTTTTGCATAGAAAACCTTAACATCAGTGCTATCCGTTTTCGTGTTTCCGGTATCACACAGACTGTGCCAGCCGTCATCGTCATAGCTGCCTAACAGCGAGCCATTAATAAAAAAGTACTGCGGCTGGATGTCTGTCTGCGCTGCCATATAATCAGTCGTTTTATCGTCAAGTTTGGAAGTATCCGGTTTGTCATCCTGTTGTATATCGGAAACGTGGCTAATGCAGCCGGCAAGAGCTGCTGCCATTATAAGGCTAACTGTTAATAACAAAATCATTTCAAGCTGTTTTCTCATGTAACTTTCCTCTCGATTCGATGATTTTTAACAGCATACGTAACCCGCATCATCCATAAATGATCATAACCTAAAGGTAAACATGCGCTATCCTTTATACCAGTCCAATACATAACTTCCCATCCCCAATCCGAAGTAATCATCTTCATCCGGGAATGGCCCCAGGATCTTGTGCCGTTGCTTGCCCTGTGTATCAATCATCCATAAGCAATCTTCGGATATATACATTATATATTTGCCATCTCTGGACCATTGCGGTTCCTGCATGTCCTGTCCGGCATTAGAAAGAGGTCTGGCCTCACTGCCATCGCTATTGGCAACCCAGAGGGTGCGGGTATCCATCCAGCTGTCGAGTTTTTCCTGATCGGGATAATCTTTGGAGCCCAAATCACTGGCAGTAACATACGCAATTTGCCTGGCATCAGGTGAAAAAGCCGGATCTGCCGGAATACTTCCCGGAGCAATATTCACCCGGCTGCTTTTTCCGCTGTTTATATCAAATAACTCCAGCCATTTATTGGTCCAAATTTCCCGTCCCGTACCTGCCACCCTGAGCAAACTACCGTTCGGCGCCATCGACCACCAGTTGCGGCTGGTCAAGCCCGCGCTCAAGTGGAGGGAAACCTGGTTCCCAAACTGGAAGCTGCATAAATCAACACCATCAGCAGCAACAGACGCTCCGTGGCCAGGGATCTCCCAGTACAGCAAACCTTTACCGTCCGGCTGCCAAGCCATCAAGTGTATGCCGGCAGTTTGAGCTGTCAAGTGCTGAGTAGTATGTCCGCTGAAGATGTCTACCGTATAAAGGGCATCACTGCGGTCTTGCACTTCCTCCTGTTTATAAGGCAAGGTTGTACTATAGGCCAATTGCCTGCCATCAGGGGACCAAACCAACGAAAGAGCGGACTCCGATTCTGTTTTTACTATCCGGGCAGGCGGTCCCTGCTCGCCAACAAGCCATATTCCATCATTTCTCACGGCCAACTTATTGGCAACCGGCGACCAGGCATATGCACCCTGCATAACTGACCCCGACAAGCCCTCTACCTGGTGTGATTGGGTACCGTCCCGTTTTACCATCCATAACGTTCCGCTTAACCTGTCTATCTCGCCGGTACGTATATAAGCCAGCCATTGTCCATCATGCGACCACATGGGATCCAGCGCCTGGCCCGTATCGCTGAGTCGAGTAACACATCCGCTCTTACCTTCCAGGACATATAGTAATCCACCCTCGACAAAGGCCAGATCTCCCCGGTCTTTAAATACACCCGCATCAGCCTGGGTAAGATCGGATTCAGGTTTCAGGTCGGAGGTCGTATACTTATTTTCAGCAGGAGTGGTTTTTTCAGCCTGAATCCAGGGCCGCCCGAACAAGTTAACAGACCAGCAACCCACCGCAATAATCACCAGGATCACAACTCCCAGCAGCGCCTGGTTAAATCTTTGCCCGTTAATATCAGACAATTTCATAAGTCAGCACTCCTTGCCAAAAATAATATTATAAATCCGCCACCGAATAATCACGATATTCGTAATAATCATTGTAAATCAATAATTCCAGACAGGAATCGGCATCCAGATTAGCTACAAACCCAATATTTTCAGTTTTATAGTCCCAGTCAACATGATTCCAGATATTAGATTTGACCACCTTGTATTCTAAAGGTTTGTTTAGATCGGCAATATACAATATAGCATTCACAAACGAAGTATGGCCTTCAGTAAACTGACTGGTAGGCCAATTTTCTTCAAATGGTACCGGTATGTCTTTTTCCCTGTAGGTATCATCAATCTGCAGCACTGCACTCCGGATGCCGTTGCCGCTCAAGTCCCCGGCAAAAGCCATTTTTATGTCAAATGGTGTGTTTTCAATATTATTGGTCTGCAAATAATACCGGGCGGTGTTAACCATACTTTCGGTATCGGTTAATTGAGTAACTTTACTGCCGCTTATATGGCAGCTTTTTAATACCGCATAGTATTCAGTTTCATTTAAAGAAGTTCCGGTATAGTCAGGAAAGGTGACAAATATTTCTCCCTCATAAAATCCCGGGACCAGTTTGGCTTTATAGGTGCCCAGCTTTTCCTGCTGGGTATACAGGTCAAAATCCAATCCCTCCAGAATAGGAATAGGGAAACTCAGGCCCGACGGTTGAGCAAGACCATCGACAATCAGCATATTGTTGGCAACTACCAGGTTGTAATCATTAAGGTCAATGATTCGTTTATAAACAGATTTTCGTGCCAGGTCGTACTTTTCAAACCGTTCCTCATATCCGTTCTTAAGATCAAGGTAAACAAACTGACCGTCTTTGACCGCATAGGTGGAACGTCCGTCAACGCTGTAAGAGCAAAACAACTGGTCATAAATCAGAGGGACTGTCAGTTCGCCGGCAGTATTAATAAATCCGAATTTGCCGTTTTTGGCAACCGCCGACAGGCCGTATTCGAAACCATATACCTCATTATAGTCGTATACCTTGCCGTTCATATCGATGGTCTTCCAAACATACTGCCCGTCTTGATCAGACCACACCCTGGCCACGCCCTTCCAGAAGCTGTTGGCTTTGCTGTATATAGCCGGCACAATGGTCTTACCGCTTTGGTCCTTAAAACCAACTTTACCGTTCTCTTCAAAAATAACCAGATAGCTGTCACTATTTAGATCAGATGTGATCCGAAAGTTGGCAAATGGCGTATGGATAGCTCCATAGAGTATTACGTCCGCGGATTTATTCGGGCTGTCAAAGGCTGAATTATTGGCAGACGGAGAGCCTGATTCAACCGCATCCAGTTTGGACATGATAATCACCGCCGCGGCAATAATTACTACTATTATTAGCAGGGTTATAACTGTGAGTACTTTTTTTCTATAGTCCATAAAAATTCTCCAGCTTAAAAATGCCCGGCGCCGATACTGTTTCTATGAATACGGATTCCGATCAATAAAGCTTTCACGGTTGTGAAAGATTCCTTGTAATCGTGGTATAATTTGAAAAAATATCAGCCAATCAAAGTGAGGTGTCTCCTCACAGAAGGAGCAATTATGAATATATTGGTTTTAAACGGCAGCCCGCGTAAAAATGGAACAGTTGCTGATCTTCTCAAATTGGTTGTTAAAGGAATTTCCAGTCAACATCAGGTGGAGTGGATCAACGTATATGAGCTCAACATGAAGCCTTGCATGGCCTGCATGAAGTGCCGGCCAGACCGGGAATGCGCCCTGCCCGAAGACGATGCCCATATAGTGGGGCGTAAAATCAGAGACGCTGATGCTCTTATTGTAGGCACGCCTACGCACTGGGGAAACATGAGCGCTCAGCTTAAGCTTTTATTTGACAGGAATGTGCCAGTATTTATGGGTGAAAGCTCAAGCAGTATACCTGTCCCGCGCCAAAAAGGCAAGCCAGCGGTTATTGTAACCGCCTGCAGCACTCCATGGCCGTTTAATTTTATCGCTGCCGAAAGCAGAGGCGCAATAAGAGCTGTCAATGAAGTATTGCATTATGGAGGGTATAAACTTATAGGCAAGATCGTAAAACCGGGCACTAAAGCAAAACCGGCAATTTCAGACCGGCTGTCAAAAAAAGCCGAAACTATCGGCAGCAAATTGTCCACAAACAGGAGCTGATCTTTCCTTCAACCTGTAATTATCGCCGCCTGCCATATAAATCACGTCAGCTAAATATATTTGGTAATTATCTTCCTCATTGAATACCTCTGATTCAATAGATCTATAATACCGGTGAGCATATGACGGTTACAACAAAAATATTTAAACAGATTAATAATTTTTGTTCAGGGCAAAATACTAAATATAAAACTTGAATAAGTCTGAGGAGGAAAAGATTTTGGCAGAAAAAAAAGATGGTTTGCACACCCAGGAAAAATCATCCCAAAAGGAAGAACAAGATATCAAGAAGTCTGAAGATAAAAAGAAGGATTGGGATATTGATTACATTCCTTAGTCAGAGAAAGGGGTCGTACTGATATAATGAAAGCAGCAGTGTGGTATGCGCAAAGAGACGTAAGAGTTGTCGAGATTCCTGAGCCCCCCGCTCCCCCTGAAGGTTCGGTGAAAATCAAGGTTGAATGGTGCGGAATATGTGGTTCGGATCTGCATGAATATATTGCCGGGCCTATCTTTATTCCTGTAGAAACGCCTCATCCTTTAACTGGCAGAACTGCCCCTGTAACACTGGGTCACGAATTTTCCGGAACGATCGTTGAAGTTGGTGAAGGAGTTTCCAAATGGAAAGTTGGGGATAAAGTAGCTCCCGATGCCTGTCAGGTGGATTGGGAATGTTATTCATGTAAGAGAATGAATTATCCTTGCTGCGAGAAACTGGCCTTTACTGGTCTGCATACTGACGGAGCATTTGCAGAGTACGTAAACGTACCAGCTTATACCCTTTATAAGGTTCCTGATGACATGCCGTTTGAAACAGCTGCTGTTGTGGAACCTCTAGCGGTCGGAATGCATGCTGTTCGCCGGGCTCCGGTTATGGCCGGCGATAATGTTGTTATTCTCGGCGGTGGTACTATCGGGTTATCTGCTTTACAATGTGCTAAAGCAGCCGGTGCTGCAAAAGTCATAGTTATTGAGATGGCCAAAGCACGTAAAGATTATGCGATGAAACTTGGTGCTTACGCTGTTATTGATCCCACCGAGTGTGATGCAGCTGCTGAAGTTCAAAAAATGACTGATGGCCTGGGGGCAGATGTAGCCATAGAATGTGTCGGCAGCGACAAGACTGTTCCGGTTGCTATTGCCAGCATTCGTCCCCGCGGCATTGTTGTAACTGCAGGCGTATTCGAAAAAAATACTCCGATCCAATTTAATGACGTAACTTTCCCGGAAAAGGAAATTAAAGGCTCACTGGCTTATAACGGAGAATTTGCAACCGTTATAGCAATGCTTGGTGATGGCAGACTTGATGCAAATACTATGATTACCGGCAAAATCAAACTCGAGGACATTATCGACCAAGGTTTCCAGGAATTAATCAATAACAAGGATGAAAATATCAAGATTATCGTTTCACCTAAATAAGCTGTAGTCTCCAGGGCATTTTCAACGTTAAAAATAGTTAAAACATCTCAAAAGACGGTATATAACTATCCCTTTAAGTACCTGGTGTTATTGCTTCCAACTTCTCAAGAGCTTAAAACCTTCTGATTTTATGATTTTTGTGCGTTTTACCTGACACACTCAAAATCAAATCAGGAGGTCTTTTTAATTTCCAAAGACCATTTTTATATCTTACAGAAATGCGGATTTTGTTTTTTTGTATAACCTGCAGGGTTTTCTGCAATTAATACGTTATTATTGTTAGAAAGGGAAAGGAGGGGATTATGGTTACAAGTGATGAAGAATTGCTGCAGCGGGTACTGACTGCAGACCAAAATGCACTCAGAACCCTGATTGATCGCTATAAAGCCTATGTATTTGCCATAATTCTGAACCTTCTCCCCGGAAGCAGCGACACAGAGGATATTGCCCAGGAAGTATTTCTGCAGGTATACAACTCATTGCCGGATTATCGTCCCCGGAATTTTAAGGCCTGGCTGGGGAAAATTGCGCTCAATAAAACACTTGACTGGAAACGGTCCCATAGTAAATACAACCGGCATGAGATTCTGGACATTGGTTATCTGGCGGATGAAAACGAAAGCCGGGCACCTGATTTGCTGTTAATAAAGAATGAAAAACATGACCAGGTGAGGGAAATATGCCGGCAGCTTCCCCCGATCTACGGTCAAATCATTCAGGAATACTACTTTGAATCCAGGTCTTATGCAGAGATTGCCCAGCACAGCGGTGTCAGTGTCAAAACTGTAGAATCCAGGCTCTACCGGGCCCGGGCCATGATCAAACAAAAATGGAAGGAGGATGGCAGTTGAAACAAATGCACTTTAGCCCTGACGAATGGCAGGATTACAAAAGAAAAACCATCGAACCGGAATTAATGGCAGAGATCGAAACACATTTAGAGCTTTGTGAAGACTGCCAGGAATATTTTTTAAGTCTCATCGATGAGGCGGATATTGAAGCAGCCCAGGACAGGATTTCTTTGGATTTTACCGATAATTTGATAAAAAAAATAAATAAACATACTCCCGCTTCAATCCCGGCCAAAATTCAACCGGGCCGGCGGAAGCTTAATCGCCGGGATCTGTTTGCCTATTATGTTACCGCAGCGGTTATAACTCTGGCTTTGATGAGCGGAGGCATATTCGATTCAATGGTGGAAAAGAGCATGTATTTTTCCCAAATATGCGTGCTTAATAGTCAGCGCATCGAATCAACCGTAAGCCAGGACTGGGATGACCAATTGATGAAGGACAGTTCTATAATAATGCAGAGTTTTTCAATTAATAAAGAAAGGAACGTGAAAGATGCAAAACAAAAGTAAATGGCTGACGATATTTTTCTCTTTTGTTCCGGGTGCCGGGCATATGTATCTGGGGTTGATAAACACGGGGATACGGCTGATGACAGTATTCTTTTTAACTCTCTTTCTGATGGGCTGGCTGGGTATCAGCTTTATTGGATTTGTTCTGCCGGTGTTATGGTGTTACAGCGTTTTCAGCGCCTATAACCTGTACCAGTCCGGCGAGACCGAGGATATTGACATGGCTGCAATTTTCCCGGTTAAAGTTGATCATGCCAAGTGGATCGGCTGGGGGCTGATCATATTTGGAATCATTGTAATCGCCGAACGTATTCTGCTTCCGCATATCAGTTGGGAAATACAAGGATACCTGCGCACCGGCGTAGTTGCTATCCTGTTTATCCTGGGCGGGATCTACCTGCTGCGGGGTGAAAAGACTGAATCCCTGAAATCCGGAGAGGAGGAAGACTCATGCGAACATGGCGGGCAGGAACATTAAGCATGGGTATCACCCTCCTTCTAATGGGATTGGGTCTGCTCTATGCACAAATAAATGAAAAGCTGGTGCTTGACTGGGCCGCGAGATGGTGGCCGCTGATTTTTATCCTGCTGGGCGCGGAGGTTTTATGGCAGTCCCGGCAGGCCAGGAAAAACAGTACCCATATCTCCTATGACTTGTTGGGTGTTTTTATCATCATAATCATGCTTTGTTTTGGATTAACGATGGCAGGTTTACAGGAATGCGGTGTTATCGAACAATGCAGAGCTTCTTTGAATTCATATGACTATGAGTTGTTAAATACAGCTGAACCGATCCCGGTAGATGCCGGGTTAAAAAAAGTGGTTATTGAACAGTCCTCTGATACATTGGAAATTATCAGTTGTCAGTCAGACAAAATAACCGCTTCATGGAAAGCAGATGTTACCTCGACTTCGCAAAGTGAAGCTGTGAAACTGCTTGACCAAAGCCAGATCCTGCAGACCCGGCGTGAAGGAGATACACTATATATCGCCTTTACTTCCAGTCGTTCGGTAAGTTTTATGCCTGCGGCGGGTGTAAACATCCACCGCAATACCATTTATCTGCCTGAAGCTCTGCAGGTCTGCATTTACAGCGGAGTAAACGATTTGGAAATACATGCAGCACAGATAAGCAATGACTGGTATATAAACGGGGTTGACAGCGCAGCTCTGGATTTGCCTGCCGCATCCAATCTGCAACTGTCAGCGCGGACCAACAGCCGGGATGAACTCCGGGGGAATGCAGCCTGGGAAGTAAGGGAAAACGGTCTGACCGGAGGCACCGATATGGAAGAGTCCGGGCCGGTCAGGGCGGAAGGCAGTGTGTTGCTGGGCACCGGCCAATACAAGATAAACATCAACAGCAATGGCCCGGTATCTCTGGATATTGTGCCTTCAGTATAATCTCTCCTCTTTTCTTTCGGAGCCCAACAGGGGGAATCCCCCTGTTGGGCTCCGCTGTACAAAATGCGGCTATGAAATTATTTTCTGATAAGTGACTATATCCAGAAGCTGGCCAAATTTTTCCCCTACCTCTTTATAATGAGCACATTTGTTGTAACCGTTTCGTTCAAATAAGTGCATACTTTTCGAATTCTCACCGCATATCGTAGCAATAAGCACATGCATTTTCTGACTGACTGCTGTATCTTCAATAAATTTTAAAGCCTGACTGCCAATTCCCTGCCCGATGGAATCAGGTTTTAAATACACACTTACTTCGGCAGTCCGGTCATATGCTTCACGTTTCTTATATTGGGAGAGGATTACATAACCGCAGATATTTCCGGATGATTTTATCACATATGTTCTGTACTTCGGGTTTTCAAAAAATACGATTTCCCGCATTTCACTTTCACTTAATTCGTGGTCATGGAATGTAGCAGTCGTGTTAAGGACGTAATATGTATAAATCGATAATACTTCACCCAGGTGTTTTTCCTGCATTTCTTCAAAATGATATTCATTTTGATTCGATCCTTTTATACCCAATAAACTGCTCACAAAAATCCTCCCGGCTCCTGTACTACACAAATTAATTATAATTATTTCAGATATTCAGATATATTTTCTATGCTATTCCTTATATTCCCTTTTATAAAGTAACAAAGACGATGATAAATTACGCAAGACAATAAAACGCCGGTCAATATATGATCGGCGTTATTGTAAGGTTTTCTGTTTTTGCTTCTACATCTGGGTCATTTTGGCACACTCATTGGCACACTGGTGACAAACGTCGGCGCACTGCTGGCAGTGATTGTCTTTAAACATAAAGCATTCTGTAGCACAAGCATCGCAGATAGTCCTGCATACATTGCAGATATATTTGGCTTCCGAATGATCCATGACTGGTTGCTCCGGTCCTTTCGAAGCCAACGAGCTTAAGAACCGCCTGGCAACAAGTCTGGTCATCTGCCGAGCTTGTTGCCCGGCAAAACTGTTACTATTTCCTGAATTATGCTATGTTATAATCTGTATCATGCAGGATCCAATCTGTTTTGAGGGAGTAATGACGCAAGTATGGATAAGATAATCAATATGATCGTAACCGAGAGCGGTTTACCGGCTAATAAAGTTACCAACACCGTGGGTCTTTTGGATGATGACAAAACCATTCCCTTTATTGCCCGTTACCGTAAAGAGGTTACCGGCGAACTGGATGAAGTGCAGATCCGGCAGATCGATGAGCTGCTGAAGTTTTTCCGCGGCCTGGAACAGAAAAAAGAGGAAGTAGTTCGTCTCATTGAAGAACAGGGTAAACTTACGGAAGAACTTCGCGAGAAAATTCTGGCCGCCCGCCGACCGGTGGAAATAGATGATATTTACCGGCCCTTTCGCCCCAAACGCCGGACCCGGGCCAGCATGGCCCGGGACAAAGGACTGCAGGGATTGGCTGATTTTATCCTGAGCTGTGGGGAAATTGAATCCCCTCATCTGGAAGCGGAGAAATATCTGAATGATGATGTGCCTGCCGTCGAAGATGCGCTGCAGGGTGCCCGGGATATTATCGCCGAACAGGTGGCGGATGATCCGGCCATGCGTCAGGCAGCCCGTGATCTATGCCGCAGATCAGCCCTTATCAGTTCCAAAGCCCGCGAACCGGAAAAAGATTCGGTGTATACCATGTACTACGATTATCATGAACCTGTGACCCGTATTCCCTCGCATCGCATTCTGGCCATCAATCGCGGCGAACAGGAAGATATACTTAAAGTAGGTTTGGAGCTTGATCCGGAGGCAATAATAAACCGGTTGAATCGCAGCTATGCCCGGCCCGGGGAAGCAGGAGCACAGATCCAGCTAGCCGTAACCGATTCCTGGCAGCGTTTGCTGGCCCCGGCAATTGAACGGGATATTCGCAGCGAATTGACCGAGCGAGCCCATGAACAGGCTATCCAGGTATTCTCCAAAAACTTGCGTTCCCTCCTGCTGCAGGCTCCGGTAAATGGAAAAGTTCTGCTGGGGATCGATCCGGCTTATCGTACCGGCTGTAAATGGGCAGTGATCGATGCGACCGGTCTGGTAAAAGAAATAGGGGTATTTTATCCTACCCCGCCCCGCAGTGATATAGCCGGTACGGAAAAAGTGCTGGCCCGTCTGGTAGAAAAGTATCATGTTGATGCGATAGCGATCGGCAACGGAACGGCTTCCCGGGAAACCGAACAGGTGGCAGCCGACTTTATTAAGAAATCCAATTATCCTCATCTGGCCTACACTATTGTCAGCGAAGCCGGCGCCAGTATCTATTCGGCCTCTGAACTGGCGGCCCGGGAATTTCCTGATCTGGATGTATCCGAGCGCAGCGCCATTTCCATTGCCAGACGGATCCAGGATCCGCTGGCCGAGCTGGTGAAGATCGAACCAAAGAGCATCGGCGTAGGCCAGTACCAGCATGATATCGCACCCAGGCGTTTGAATGACAGCCTGACCGGCGTGGTGGAATCGGCGGTTAACTATGTCGGCGTGGATCTGAACACTGCCTCCGCTTCCCTGCTGTCTTATGTGGCCGGCATTAATGCCACCGTCGCTAATAATATTGTCAAGCTTCGTGAGAGCAATGGACCGTTTGGCAACCGCAAACAACTTCTAAAGGTTCCCAAACTGGGCCCCAAAGCTTTTGAACAGGCCGCCGGCTTCCTGCGTATCGGCGAAGGTGACAACCCGCTGGATGCCACCCCCATCCACCCGGAGTCCTATAAATTATCCGGCGAACTGCTGCAATACATCGGAGCCGGCTTAAATGAACTGGGCAGCGAAGCCCTGCGCGGTAAAATACAATCCCTTGATTTGAAGAAAAGTGCCGAAGAACTTGGCGCGGGCCTGCCGACCTTGCGGGATATTACCGATGCGCTGCTGCGTCCCGGACGCGATCCGCGTGAAGATGTACCGCCTCCTATCTTCCGCCAGGATGTGTTGAGTCTGGAAGACATAAAGGCCGGCATGGAATTCGAAGGTGTAGTACGCAATGTCGTGGATTTCGGAGCATTTGTAGATATCGGCGTAAAAGTCGACGGTCTGGTACATATCTCGGAGATATCCCAGCGCCGCATAAAGCATCCTCTGGAAGTCGTATCGATCGGCGACATCGTCAAAGTGCGAGTATTGGGTATTGAAGCCCAAAAGAAAAGAATATCGCTCAGCATGAAAATATGAGACGGGCGGGAATTTAAGTGAAGAAGGTTTATGCAAACTTAATACCTTGGCAATTTTCTCTGTTCCTCGTAGAACTCCTCCACCCCGAGTTCCTTCATCCGCAGGTTTAATCTCAGCCATCGCTCCTTTATCTGGGTGTCTATCTTCTTTGAGCAGGGAAACTCTTCACACTGGAAGCAGAAGTCCAGCCCTTTTTCCCTGGTGCAAATACCGGCAACGCACTCGATGGGGCAAAGCACGTTATCTCCCCGGCACCCGCTGCAAGCGGCCTGGGAGAACAACTTAAGCACCTCTTCAAACTGGGGGTAGCCTTTAAATACTGGCTTTATGGACTCTTTCACTTTAGCCACACGAAGATAACCGTTTAGAAGTTCGCCCAAACGTGTACTCAGTTTCTGAATCTCTCCGCCGGCGTAATCAGCACAGCGCGAGCAATCCAGCCCGCATGGAGCAAGCCGCACCACTGCCTCATTATAATCCATTCCCAACCCCTCCTTTTGTTCCCCTGTCCTTCACGAGAAATGTCTGCAATCCTGGGAAACGCTATTTAACGACTGAAGATATTCTACCTGTTCAGTAGAGCCGTAATATCCTGGCTTGAGCAAGTAAGTTCATTATTGACTATATCTTCAAAACTGTTGGATTTACTTATGCTCCTGAGCGATTTAAGCATTCCTTGTATCGAAGATTGTATCATCAACATTGGTAAACTAATCCGTGCCAAATTCAACTCAATGAGGTCATTTATAGAAAACTCTGTGATATTATATGGTAAGCCGGCAGCAATACTTAGCGGTCCTTGTATCTCCTTCTGCAATATTGCAACTTCCTCAAGGGTATTTGCATAAGCTACGAAAACAAGATCGGCTCCCGTTCCGCTAGTGAGTAATCCTTTTAGCCGAGTACTCATATTCATTATACTACCCTCATAATATTCTAAAAATTTTGTAATTAATCTATCCTGAATAAAACGGCAAATAGCATCATAACGGATCATAAATCAAAACTTGATTACTTTTGGGGCAGCAGTAAAAGAATAAATCGTGGCAACGGCATCCTTCAGATATAATACCTGCGTGTTATCGTCTGTTGCTGAATACATGGTCTGTAATTCAGGATATTTATCGAGCATGCTCTGCTTTGCCTCCACCCGATCATCATCAACCACAATTGCCTGGATCCGGATCCATTCGCCGCCATTCATGGCACAAATCTCAACGTTTGGATTTGCTGTCATTTGTTTGGAAACATCCTTGACCTTGCCGGTCTGGATATAAAGCTTATCCTCAAAGAGATTGACAGTTCCGAAAGGCCGGACTCTTGGTTGGTCACCATCCACCGTCGCCAGATAGTAAGTCCCGGACTTTTTTAAAAAATCATAAACTTCCTGCATAGATTTTCTCCTCCATCCATATTAAAATATCGTCTCAATTTGCGACAGTGAATCCTTTGTGCATAATCCTGCTGATATCTCCGGCCCTTACGAAGCCAAAGAGCTTAAGACCCGTTTGGAAACAAATACGGAAAAATAGTACTGAAACCAGAGCAGAAGGCCTCCTCCAATAATTATCAGCATCCAGACCATTCCCATAGTAACATTAAAAGGCAGGTTAAGCATTCCTTTTATCTGTAGACAAATAGAGCTTTCACGAAGGGCAAACACAGCCGTACAAATACATAAAAATAATAATATACCCGTTGAGATTCTGTTAATATACCTTGAGCTTTTTAATATTTCTTCCCTGGATTTTTTCTGAACTACGCCGCCTCGGGCATTAATATAACTTCCAAATATCCCGACCAGGCTGTTGAAAACAGGGAATCCCATAAATAAGCCGTAGACCATAATTGAATAAAATATCTCCACCGCTGTTAACACATTCAGCGGGAGCTTAAACAATTTAAAAACAAATCCGCGCAAAAGAGTAAAATCCAGTATCACCCCGGCAGCCAGGCCTCCCAATGCCAGATACATTATCAATGCGTCATCTTTTACAAACGGTATGCTTCCCCACCAAAAAAGCAGCATCAGAACAACCGGGGCCAGCAACCCCAGGATAATCAATGATATTACTTTATCTGAATTCGTCATAATTTCTCTCCTGTATTTAATAAAATATACCCGCTTTCATTCACCTGCACAATCTATAAATGATCATACCCTTCGAGAATAATGGCTCTGGTGTTCGTTGAATTCTCTCTGAGGTGTTTTATTTCCAGGTACTCTGTGGAATGAAAGCATCTCTCAATGTTTTCACGAGCAGGAAATTCAATTAAAATTATCCTCTCCGGCTCCCAATCGCCAAAAAGTATTTCCGTCTTCCCGCCTCTTATTATGTAATTCCCGCCGTAACTCTCAACTATTGGTCGCGCTTTCTCAATATACTGAAAGTACATACTTTTATCATGAATTTCTATTTCAATCAATACATAAGCTGGCATTTTTGATATCTCCTTGCTTTTAAGAATCCATTCAACAGCCAAATGTAAGATCCGCGTACAGTTGATACTTATGTTATTTTAGTATCTGGGCAAGTTATTTTGCACCTGACTTCTAATATTTTACCACATCACCTATATTGGAGTTTTCATTCTTCTCATTATCCGATATGACCAGGATAAGCTTGTCCACGCACAGGGAACCGTTATTGACAAAATTCGGCTGATCAACGAATACATTCATTTCGTTTACCGCCATAGTGTACGAAAAAAATAAACCAGGAGCTTGTGCTCCTGGTTTTTAATTTCCACTCAGTTTAATATGACTGCTTTATTGTTTCTGGGGATGGTAGTGGGTATGCAACAGCTCATGAGATTTATGCCCCAGAGGCTCATGCAGGAAGTCTTCATAAAGAAGATTGACTTCCGGATTTTCATGGGATTTACGGATCGGCAAGCCGGCATCTTCGGCATAAATAGCATCAATTCTCTCTTTCCTCTTCTCAATAGTGGAAGGGATAGGCTGGCCGCCGCCGCCTATGCAGCCACCCGGACAGCACATTACTTCGATGAAGTGATAAGGAGAGGTTCCGGCTTTGATTTCGTCCATGATCTTGCGGGCATTGCCCAGCGAGTTGGCCACAGCCACTTTGACCTTGGTTCCCGCCAGATCAACTTCAGCTTCCTTCATACCTTCAAATCCGCGCACCATGGTGAAGTTAACGTCTTCAAGGGTTTCCTTGACCACAACTTCATAAACAGTTCTGAGCGCAGCTTCCATAACTCCGCCCGAAGCTCCAAAAATTACTGCAGCTCCGGTATATGCACCCAGCAATGAATCAAAATCAGCCGGTGCCATCTGGTCAAAGTCCAATTAAGAATGGTAAAATACTATTTCCATTCCACCGTGATTTCTTTATTGCTTATAAATAATAACAGCGTATAACTTATGTTGTTACAGCCAATCCATAGCTTCAGATGATATTGTAAACAAGAAGGATTATGTTATATTTTGGTGGAATTTTAATTTTTAAAATATTTAGTGTTTTATTGATAATAGCTATACGGAGGAAAAAACCTATGACTCTATTTTATATTATTGTTATATCGTTACTCGTTTATGTTATTGCTTTTCCAATATATCTGTTTATAGTCCTCACTCGACCCAATTATAATCCTTATTATGAGCCCGGCATGTTACCTAATGAACACAGATTTTTACTTGAAAGACTACAGAAATATGGCCAATATTGCGATGACGATGTACTAGTAATCTTTGATAAAATTCATGATAAGGATGATGGACGCATTGCCCTGGGATTCAAAAGATTTCTTTTTACACATGCAACCGGAAGGCACTATAGTCGCATTGTAGAGTTGCCTCTATTTGTTGCGTCGCAGACACATCCCTTAATCCACTTTCCTGATCTTAGCGGCAATATCATACGAAAATATTACGGACTAGGATTCAATGAAGCTGAACAATTACCGCAAAACGATTATGAAAAATGGCTGGTGGAACTATATGCGCGTATTAGCGCCATGTCATTACGTTTATCCAATCAGCGGGGCGGATATGACTATGGTATATATGAAATGCCTGTAAAATTCCTGATTAACCCGGTTAAAAATAAGCCTTTATAACAACTAATGCAGGTTAATTAACGAGCTTTTATAATAAGTGCTGAATTTGGGTAAAAATAGTATTTGACGATATGCACTTGAATATCATAAACTATAGGTGGTCATAGGTTAGAGCTTATTAGGTTCTGGCTTTGGAGTAGGGCTTTTCCGGCACTGCTCTTGATCAGAAAAAAGCGCCTGCCGTTCGCGGTAGGCTTTTCTTATATTACCACAACATCAACAGCCAATATTCATTCATATTAATCATTTGCCAATTATATTGTTTAGTCTTTTTAAAAAATACCAGGGGCACAGGATTTTTATCAATTCCGGAAATATAGATTAAAAGGAAGAGAATATCCCCGCGCTTCTTCTGCTATATGATTTTCACAAAACAGGTTCGCGCCCGCGGGCCGTCAAATTCACAGAAATAAATCCCCTGCCATTGCCCCAGGAGCAATTTCCCATTGCGAATAATAACCGTTTGTGATGAGCCCACCGTGCTGGACTTCAAATGCGCGGCTGAATTACCCTCATAGTGCCGGTCCTCCGCCATATTCCACGGATAAACATCATCCAGCCTGCGCAGAAAATCCTTTTGCACATCCGGATCGGCGTTTTCATTGATCGTTATCCCCGCCGTAGTATGGGAACAAAAGATCACAGCCAGCCCCTCCTGGACATTTTCTTCAGCAATAAGCCTTTGGATTTGCCCGGCTATATTGATCATTTCATCCCTTGTGCGGCTCTGAATATTTATTTCATGAAGCACTTCGGTTACCTCCTGAGTTCTCCATCTTAATCCATCACTTCACCGCTTCCGGCTTTAAATCGCCAAAATGAAAGAACGCATCAGGGATTTTGCCCGAGAAAAGTCGTTGCCGCACTTGCAGGTCTTTCGCCTCATTGGAGCAATCATTAATCAGCATGTCGACTTGATGCTCATAGGCATACGACAATAGCCCTGGTTATGCTATGACTGTCTCGGGGGCTGACCAAACGAATGCCGCCGGCAAACGTGTAGGAATCAGCAGGAATATTGCCTGTCTTGACTTGTTCTTTTCGATAGTAGAGTTCGGGCAGGTTTAGCTGCCTGACCCCGATCTTAGCCAGTAAATGAATCTGCTCATTTAGTATCAGGTACTCATATAATTGAGGCGTTGATGGTGTTTCTACCGTAACCCTTGGGAAAATTTCGACTGCAATCCTTATGTTGTTGATGACCCGCTCGTCAAAATCAGACGCGCCGATATGGAAGCGGATCTCCTGTATGCCGCATACGAAAAGGGTCTTCATTGTGTCGAACGTCGGCAGCAGGCCATTGGTATAAACCCACTGATAGACTGACGGCAAGTTCTGCGTGACGAAAGCGGCCATGTCGACGATTTTATCTACATAGAGAAACGGTTCACCGCCGGTGTAAGAAATCCCTTCGATGCCGTGCGGCAACAAAAGCAGTCTTTTCAGCTCAATGGCGGAAACCGTCTTTTTGGGATTTATACGGAAATCATCGTCGAGATCTCCGCCCGATTCTGTTCTGTCCCGTGAACAATAACTGCACGACAGATTGCATCGATTGCCGACACGGACAGATAGCCAGCTGCCTTTTTTGCAGGACTGGCACCCCCTGGACAGTTCTGCCGCAGTAGGCCCCGGTAAATAAGAAATGCCATAACTGCTTACCTCCCCTGGAAGCCTCTCCTCCGCCATACTATCACCCCTCTTTATTCAAAACGACTTGGATGGCACATCAAAAATACCGCCAGTAAAAGGAGTGGTTTTCTATGTCGGCTAGTTTAGCCATCAGAGAAAACCATCAAAACGTACGAAAGAATAATGTCGTTGGGGAAATTTATGGTTCAGGCGGAATGTTGGAGATTTTGCCGCCGATCACAGCGGACAGATCTTCATAAATGATCAATTCCGGCTTTTCATAAGACTTATTCATCGTATACCTCCTCTATTTATAAATTACCAGTAGTATTATGCGTAGATATTCTACAAAATACAAAGTTTCCCTTCTTTGGTCCTTTGATGTTGTTAACAAAGCGCATAACTTCTTCATTTATAATACGATAATATTCGGTCGATGACTCCCAACTCATTCCACCTATCAAACCGATCGTCTTCATAAATATTCACTCCTACTTTCTTTTTTTATAATCTAGTTACGTCATATTTAAAACCTGTTCAAGTTTACTTTGCAGCCTGGCTTCTTCTCTGCTTTCATTCGTCTTCAGTCTTAAAATCGGAATATCATACTTCTGTAAAATAGTATCTTTCATTTTGTCTCTCTCCAACTGCCGAGGATTATTGGCATGGAATGCATATCCATCCACTTCTACCACCAATATAGGCATTTTATCCAGCTTATTAAAGATCACAAAATCGGTATGGGTCATAACATTCATGGCATAACGGCATTCCATTTCGTCAAGTTGTTCCGCATTGCGAATCAGCATCTTCAACGGCTGATGCATTACGTGGTTCAGATTATCGAATTCTGGCTGGCTCAGTACTTTTTCTATCACCGCATTGATCAGGTTTTCCGATTCATATGCAGATACTTTTTTCCTGTTTTTCATCCGTTCAAATAAATGCTCTGAATAACTATGATAGAGCAAATCAAACACCGAATAAATATTACTGTCGATGATCTCAAAGTTATTGTATTCTATATATCTTACCAAATCACCTATATTGGAGTTTTCATTCTTTTCATTATCCACTATAACAACAATAAGCTTGTCCACCGCACGCGAGACCGCCACATTGAGTAAATTCGGCTGATCAACAAACTCATTCATTTCGTTTACCACCGTAGTAAGAATAACAACATCCCTTTCACGGCCCTGATACTTGTGGACCGTATCCACTTCGATATTGTCACTATCTCCAACCGCCTCTGAAAGCTTGTCTGTCTGCAATCGATAGGGAGACATAATGCCCAGCGACTGCCCGGTTTTATCAAGACCTTGCGCCGGAATTATCTCTTGCATGATCACATCGATCTGCCGCTGATTATAGGTACCCCTGGCATGGTTGCCTTTGGCAGTTTTATAGACAGTCATTGGCTTATCCCGGTCATTTTCTTCCGTCAGCACGATCAGCTCATTGTTATAAAACTTTTGATTACAGAAACCTATGATCCTGGGATGGCAGCGATAATGCTCGATCAACAGGGTGCGGGGGACATCATTGAATAGTTTTGTGATCGAGGCCAGCATGCTGTTTCCCGCCTCATATTGGTAAGCACTGTCAAGTGAGAAAGTTTGGAAAATCCGCTCGGTTTGTTCGGCGGCGTCAGCCGAAACAACGTTGGGCAGCTGTTTTAAATCGCCGACAATGACCGCCCGCCTGGCACAGGATAATGCCAATGCCCCGGTAACAATATCCACCTGTGAAGCCTCGTCCACAATTACATAGTCAAACAAATAATTGGCGCTGGCACAGCTTCGCAAGGAATGAGTGGTACTTAAAATAACCGGATATTCACAGATAAAAGTCTCAAAGTCCTTTTCCTTCCATAAGGAGTCGGCGGTGAACAACGGGCGGACATTATGATACTTGTATCTTTCCGCCAGGCTGGCTTTAAAAAGTTTCATGGAAATATCGCTGTATGACTGCATAGCGCGGTCGAAATGATAATTCTCTAACTGCCTGGTCAAGCCCTGTATTTGTTCTGTCAGTTCCTCAGTTCTGCGTTCATAATAAAGCTTCTGAAAATGTGCAATAACATCTTCATTTGAATTTTTATAAAAAGAAAAACTGATTATCCCATAGCGCAACAGATTTTTCAGCTTGTTTTTAAATCTCATCTGCTCGTCTTTTTCAGCCATCTGCTGATAATCCGTCCACAGGGACATTATGGTATCAGCGTTGTGCCGGTAAAGGGAACGGTAAGATGGGATCGCCCGGTAGGTTTCATTATAAAAGGTTTGAAAGTATTCTCTCTCCAATGATAATGCCGACAGCTCCTGCCTTAATATAGCAGCCTTATTTTGGGATTCAAGCATTCCCTCCAATTCTTTACCCCGTATTTTAAGGGTTGCTTCAAATTCTCTATAATCGGCGGCATCCATCGCCCATGATTTCATATCCGGATAAGACTGCGTCTGCCCGGCAAAGAATTTCTCTTTATTATTTTTGTTGCCCAGGTAAGCGGCTATAAAATCTACCCCGTACTTCTGGAGCTTTTCAATAATATTGGCAGTAGCTGAATTATTGCCGGACACCACCGCTACCGTCTTATTATTCATGATCGCATTTGCAATAATGTTAAGTATGGTTTGCGTTTTGCCGGTTCCAGGAGGGCCTTCGATAACGCTCAACTGCTCAGTCAAGGCATTTTCAGCAGCTTTTTTCTGGCTCAAATTAAACCCGAACGGGAATATTGGCATATTCACCGGTTGACTTTTTCCAAGTTCAGTCGGAAACAGATATTTTGACAATACGCTGCCTGAACTGACAAAAGTAATTTTGTCATACTGCCGGCTTAAAAAGCTTTTATCATCCTCGTCCCTTACACTCGTTATCTTTGCCAACTGCTTTAAATATTCAAAACAGCTGTCAGCGTGCGGATTTTTAAGGCAGCTTTGCTCCAGCTTAATTTCTCTTTTGCTGTACACCTTACAATAACCGTTTTCAAAAATTACTCGTACATATTCCTCGAAATCCAGGATCATATTAACCCCGGTTAAAGATTGGCCTTTTTCATATACGATTGTGCTTGCCGGATCGATCAAGGTAGGATTTTTCTTCCACACAACATTATGGTAATTGTAGGAATAAGTCTTCCCATTGGCAAAAGTAACCTGCCATTTACCTTTTTCATATGTACATCTGCTTATTTTTTCGGTCTTATCCTCATCTTTTATGAGAATGAGATGCTTTTTAATATCCAAGTTAATGATTTGTTCCTTTCGTTGGGGGATAGTGCGGGTAAAATGTTGCTGAAAAGAGGATATATACTGCAGTGTGATGATTGTGTGAATAATGGAAAGTATAATATTTAAGCCTTTTATTTCTTAGTCCTTTAAATACTCAATTGAAGAACTTTTTGAGTAACCCTTACCCTCAAGCAATTTATACCCAAGGATTAGAGTAAACAACAGTACGTAATAGTCTAATAGCGTCTTTGGCTATCTTTTCTTCGTTAATTGAAAATTTATCATATGAACTTAGTATGGGTTCATCATTCCAAGGATCTTTAATATGTACAATTTGATTCCGATATCTTCGAAGATTATGCAAGAGTTCAGTGTCTTTATTATCCAAATCGGATTCATTTATAAACTCATAAAGTTTTTTATTTTTGCAGTCTGTCTCAGATATAAAATACGCTTCGATTGCAGCAACTACCGTTATTATTGATGCCCAATAAGCCCCATAAGCGAAAGATATATCGGCATTTCTAATAAGCTCCGAAACATATTCACTTAGAATAACGCCCCCTTTAAGCAATTCTTCATCGAGCAATACAATGTAGTTCCATTTTTCTTCTACAGTACTCATTCACTCTTTCCCCCAACGAATGTGACAAGAGCCCCGCTCCCTAGTCATATCATTAAATTTGTGCAAGAACTTGATATGGATAATGTGAAAGTTTATATTTGCTCACAATATGATCAATTATTTTTCGTGTCAATTGCATACGCATTAATTAATAAGTTAGGGATATCTTGCCATCTTGTTAAATCAAAATTCTGTTTAACTTTTTCAATCGCATTACCAAAAGGTTTACTAGAAACAGCAATCTGAGATCTCCGAGTCACTGCAATTAATCGTTTGTCAGTTATTACTTCTTGTGGGATCTTTTTTGAAAAGAATACATCTTCTGAATAAAGAAAAATTATATAATTTGTAAGAGCCAATTTATCGTCAAATTTTAACTTTCTAAACTGTTTATAAAATGATTTATATCGTTTATCATTTGCATCAATAAACATCATGATGATACTGCTATCTTGTAAGGGAAATACACAAATATGAACTTCTTTTGTATGATAATCAGGCGACAAATTATAAATGTCATTTATAATCTCTCCTTTCAAATCTGAAATTAGTACAATAGCACCTTGGAACGCTATTGGCACTACATAGTCCAACTTTTCATAATAGAAAATATAGTATTCTCCACTCCAGGTTTTTGAGCTCAATCTTTTAGCTTTTTCAAAGCCCTTTTGATATTCATCTAAATCCAATTTATCTACTAATTTTTGCTGATTTAGGAGACCGGATGAAATTGGCAGCATTCCACCAATATCATCATGTAAAACAATTTCAAACAATCTTTTGCTTATCATTTTCAAATAATTCTTCATGGCAATTTGTGCAATCATTTTTGGGCTCGGTTCATTTACGTAATTTTCCGGATTTTCGTAGTCACTGAAAATCTTGCTATCACAATCCCGGCAAATCAGTCTGAAAGTCCCTGCTTCATTCACGCCCTTATCGAAATCAATCCCAGGTACATTGATTAATGTATTTGAGTAGTTCACCTCACCATTAACAGCTATATTGCGCAAGCAAAAGGCAGGAACAAAATGCGATTTGCAAATACTGGATGTTGCTTTGCCGCAAAAATAACAAGTATCTAGTTTTGCTTTTTGGCGGCTTTCTGCCAAAATTTTTGAAATCTGCTTTTTATATTTGATTTTATTTGCATCGAATTTTTTAAGCTCATAATCTTCCAACCCAATATCCAGTAATTTGATATCTTCGTTCTTCATATTATTTCCTCACAAGGCTAATACTTCTCCGTTATCTCCTAATCGCTTAGAAGCTCGCTTAAAACGTTTACTTAGTTTCTGGATCTCCCTGCTCGCCGTAATCAAGCACAGTGCGAGCATTCCAGCCCGCATGGAGCAAGCCGCTTCACTGCCTCATTATGGTCTATTCCAAACCCTCGTTGTGTTCGCCTAATACTGCCAGGAAGTCAACAGCCCATCTTCAAAGTATAAATAAATCCCGCCATCATAACACCACTGCTCATGTGTTCCCCAGTTGCCAACCGTTTTATTTATATCATAAGGTTTACCGCCCATAGATGAAATTGCTTCCTCTTGTGTCATGCCGATATAAACCTTTTTGCTTCCTGGTTCAATTTCATATTCTGCTTTATATTTTTCCTCGCATTCTTTTTTAAAAGCTAAAACTTCTTCAGCTAATACCCCATCGTAATCTTCTGGAATTTTATCCATGTAATCTTTGGCGGCTCCAACGCTATTATAATCGTGCCAAAATTCTTTAGCACTTGCATAATTATAAAGTGCCTTACCTTGTTCGTTATCTTCATCTACAAAGGCAACACAAGCATTATTCCAATCGCCGACCTTTAAATAATTTAATCCTGCCTCAAAAGTATATTCTGGCGATTCTTCAATCTCTTGATTTTCTGATGAGAAATTGCTCCAAACGATCAACACCGCAAATAATAAAACAATGCTTACTATAATTCTTGTCAACTGTTTTTGCGTCACGGGATAACCAAAAATAAAGGTTAATCCATTCTTTTCATTACTCATTAAATGCCCCCTTAAAACATTGCTGTTGAAGCCATAAAAGCATACCAAATCGAATACTTTAAAAATATCTGCAGTTTGTTGAGCCCCATTAAAATTGATTATTCATCTCATGTTTATATCTCACATTTAATTAAATCTCAATAGCTTAATTATTAGCTTCATTAAATCCGACCTTTATTATTTTTCCGGACATAAAATACGGCTTGATCGGATTATCTTTTTTTGCTTGATCGAAGAATGCGCTCATTCCGTCGCACCTATTTTTTTTATATCGTCTATATCTAAGTACACTCTCGTTAACAATTTCCTCATCACAGATAAATTGCCCCAAATACTCTTCATTCTCACCCCGAACTAATATTTCTTGATAATCACAATTTAAAGCGATAACATCATCCTTATCATTTAGCAGAAGAATTCTAATTTCATCTGGTAGTTCATCTATACTGTTCTGTACTTCAATAAATACAACAGCGAAGGAACTATTAGGTTCGTCCTTTATCCTTTGAGCATAAAACCCTAAAGTATGAATCCGTCCCATAACAAAAGTATCAAATTTAATTTCTTCAGTTATTATATTAAGCAATTCTATATATTGATTTTCCATAAAATCTAATACCCGTTTCGTTATATTACATATATTTTCTTCATTAAATTGCTGTCCTTTCTTGTAAAATGAACCTATTTGAGAGGTTGTGTTATCTCCGAACAACTCATGGGAAATAACCACTTTTGCATCACAGATATGCTTTATCAGGTTGTTAAATTCAGAAGCATATTTAAACTCGTAACTTTCACTCAACTTTTTTATGAAAGCATTGCTATTTGGAAACAAGGCTGAATATTTTTGGTTAGTGAGTTCATCCAATATTTTACTAAAATCAACTCTTTCAATTCTTCTATTTTCATTTGCCAACAAAGCTGCATTAATTATTTGCGCCATACCATCAAATGCATTTCGAATGTACTGGAAAAAATCTTTGATATACTTATCAATCAGGAATGGATAATCAGCAGTAATTCCTAATATTTTAATTTTGGAGTCGGGATAATCCTCAGATCCTATCCCGATAGAACACGTTCCAAACTCTTCAATTTGCTTTGCTACCTTTAGGTTAAATTCATTTAACCAAGCCTGATGGTTTAAAGTCATTTGGGATATAAGTTCGTTAATGACTTTTTGGCAATAATTGGCTGTGATGATATTTTTCCTTGTATTAATAATATATTGCCAAGCATCGAAAACCCGATGCTCTGCCAAAAACAATCTGTACTCTTTAGAAAAGTAGTCCATATAATCCCCACCTGTCATTACTTTAACTAAAGCCAGTTTTTTAACTTTCCTTAATAGCTATTAGAAGAATTATCCCAAAACAATCCCGTAAGAATTTCCATGAAAATTATAACATATTTTACATTAAAGTATCTTCAAGTCAATTTTTTGCCTAAATTGGAACAAAAACAAAAGAGGCTCGAAAGCCTCTTTATTTATGGTAATCATTATTGTGTTATTAATTTTTTACTCATAGTCCGCAGCCGCTAATCGGATCAGGGCTCTTCGTAATAAAATCTTGCTCCGTCAGCGGGGTTATAGTATACGCGATATCTTTTTTTATTGGTGGGATCTACAAATGTTTCTTCGGTTTTTTCATAACCCGGCGGGATTTTATTGTTATTTGTCATTTTAAATCTCTTGTCAGTAATAAACCAGGACAGTAATGCGACCGCCGCCAGAATGATCAGTATTTCCATAATGCTTTTACACCTTCTCTACAACTACGGCAGTTCCGTAAGCAACTACCTCGGTCATAGACTGGCCTAATTCACTGCCGTCAAAACGCATCATAACGATGGCATTGGCACCCATATTCGCTGCATTCTGTACCATTCTGTCCAACGCCTGCTTTCTCGAATCCTCCAACATGGCAGTATATTCAAGAATTTCCCCTCCGACTAAAGAACGCAGAGATGCAACGATATTTCCGCCCAGTCCCCGGCTGCGAACCACCACGCCAAATACTTGCCCTTTTACTTCTTTAACTTTGTAACCGACCAGATTTTCTGTTGTTGCAACAATCATAATAAGTCCTCCTTCAATTTTAAATGTTCTGCCTGGCACCTGACACTGCTGCGCCTAACGCAGCTTCTCTTTCAGTCTTTTGACCAGCTTTATATACTGTTCATCTTCCCGGAGTGGCATGAATACAGGACTATCCTCAACTATCCTTATAAAATTGGCTTTGATCGCTGCCTCATCTATAGGAGAGTTGGAGCCGATGGTGATGCTATCCTCCACCCATTCATCCACCTGATCAAAATACGCGTTTCCTTTTAACTTTAACGGATATTTGAATCCACACACGATGTTTACATACTGTTCCAATGCTTTTAATGCCTTTTCCTTATTCTGCTGCAGCAGATATCCCTGCGCTGCAACGATATGGATTCCAAAGACCGCGTTGGTCAGAATATCTTGCATCTGGAAAGAGTCGAGCAGCTGGACTCCCTGGGCATAAATCTGTTCGAACAATTCCGGTTCGGTCATGTGCAGGGTAAGATAATTGTTTAACAGTGTTAATGTCCTGATCACATTCTGATAGAGCAATATCTGATTTACTTTATTGGCCTGAGCATTTTCTCCCAGCATTTGATATGCCATTATCAGCATGACATCATCTCCGCTGTAGGGATCCAATTGGTCATTTAACAGGCGGATGACTTCCGTGCTGTTTCCCAGCCCCATCTCCGCCAATGCTTCCATCGAGTTCGCACTTTTTATGTCATGGATATTATCTGACTCTTCTTTTACTCTCCGGCTCAGCGCAATGCACTGCTGCAGCATTTCAATCTTTGTTTCCTCCGTTTTTGCCAGGGCCGAGTAATTCAGCAATAACTGAATCATCGCCAGCAAAAGCGGGAAACAGGAGTAATACTCCTTGATGGTCTGGTTACACTTCTCCATCACTTCTTCAAAAGGCTGGGACACAAAAGCATGGGAGAGTTTGTTGTACACTTTTTTGATGTCTTCGCTGGTCAGTTGGGGTGAATATCCCAGCAGTTCATCGACTGTAACATTAAAGTAGGTGGCCAGCTCCGGCAGCAGCAATATATCCGGATAGCTCTGCCCGGACTCCCATTTGGAAACCGATGCTTTGGATACGCCGATATATTCTGCCAGCTTCTCTTGTGTTATGCCTTTCTCTTTTCTTTTCTGAACGATGCATTTGCCTATGTTTAATTTATTCATATTCATCACCTCAATTATTATTGTATCCGTTGAGTGATATCCTGACGATGGATTTACAGTTGATTTTAGTTGAAAAAGTTAACTTACAAGAAACTTTTTATTAAGCAAGCTCATCTGTTATAATTGATAATGAAAATTTATAAGCGGGGGCAGACATGATCATCGATAAAATTGGTCATATACAAGATAATCTTTACTACCTGGGGTTTATAGAATGTCCCATCTATCTGCTGGACGGACCGCAGCCGGTCATATTTGACGCCGGGGTGACCTGCGCCGGGAAAATATATGTTGAAGCTGTTCGTTCCGTCCTTGGCAACCGGCAGCCGTCGCTCCTTTTCCTGTCCCATGTCCATTGGGATCATTGCGGGTCTGCATCCTTTCTGCAAAAAGCTTTTCCGGAAATGAAAATTGCTGCCGCACCCATGGCCGCAAATATTTTAAAGCGTCCCAATGCTCTGGCTCTCATAAGTAAACTTAACCAGGTTACTCTGGAGCAGATGAGTTCAATTCCGGAACTTGACGGTTCGCTGCTTAATACCGAACCTTTT
>Ga0116170_10000081_pt1 | contig 89524 bp, 82 predicted proteins | sample AD_JPNHW1_MetaG_FD_89797 | JGI IMG/M metagenome (GOLD analysis project Ga0116170, IMG submission 89797) | Active sludge microbial communities of municipal wastewater-treating anaerobic digesters from Japan - AD_JPNHW1_MetaG | ecosystem: Engineered > Bioreactor > Anaerobic > Digestate | place... | reverse complement strand
CGAGGGGTGATCCAGAAATCCTCGATCAAATCGCCCTCGCCATGTCCGCCCTTGATCCACACCGCATCCGCCCCAAGTTCCAGGAAAGGTGAAGCGAGGCGCGAGATATCGTCCGTCGCAGAGCCCTTCCGCGACAGTCCCGCCAGCAGGGCTGCCTCCTGGCGGTTGGGAGCCACCACCCACTTGCCCCTAGGCAATAGGATCTGCGCCATGCGCCGGAGCCGACCTGCGTCGTGCAATCCGACCCCTGCCGTGGGCGCCTGTATGGGGTCCCAGATGCACGCGAAGGGATGCAGATCGAGCGCCATATTCACCAGATTCCAGAGTTCTTCATCCGCCAGAGCGCACATTCCCAGCTTGAGCCCCCAACGCCCCGAAAGGTGGCCCCGAAGGGACTCCAACCGGAGCAGCGGACTGCAGGAAGGACCATCGATAAAGCTGCATGCGCTGCCGTTCTGTATGGTTTCAGCCACGGGAACGGCCATGGGAGAAATCCCGAGCGAAGCCAGGGTCATGACATCCCTGAGCAGGCCAGCACCGGCAGAAGGATCCATACCGCCCAGGCAAAGGGCGACAGGCCAATCAGGATGGGTAACGGATTCCGCCGACATCGCCTACCAGATTGCCACACCTAGCCTCAGATCTTTCGGCTGGGGTCCACGATCTCGACGATCCGCAAGCCCAGGGAGTCCTCCAGGACCGTGACCTCTCCTCGCATGATCGTGCGCCCTTTGCACAGGACATCCATAGGCTCACCAGCGCTTTTCTTCAGCTCCACGATCGAACCGACCTCAAGATCCAGGACATCTCGAATGGTCATCCGAGCCTGTCCGAGCTGAATTTCCAGCTTGAACGGCGTCTCGATGAAAGGGACCAGATCCGTAACCACGTTGGCGAACGTGATCACGCGCTCCGTCTCCAATTTGTCGTTTCGCTTGGTAGCCAAGAGATGCCCCTGAAGCCTATTACCGATATTCCGGGATGAATGCCAAAAAACGGATTCCCCAGATCACTCAATAAAATATCGTGCCAATCAGACCTGATGTCGATTGCATGAGCGCACCGGCTACTGGGCAATGGCCCACGAGACGACCAGCACATCCTTGATCGGGTGCTTCGGCTTCTTGTGCTTCTTGTCTTCCTTTTCGCCCGGCTTGAGCTTGGGGGCGAACTTCTCGTTGAGCCTTTCCTTGATCTCGGCACGAACGGTTTCCCGACTCTCCATGTCCGAGACTTCTTCAATCGTTTTGCCTGAAATGGCCTCGAGAATCATGGCTCGGACAATGCTGTTCTCAGGTGTCGGCTTATCGCTGGTGGCCAGCTTGCCGAGCTCCTGGTCCCGGAACAGGACATGCAGTTCGACCACCAGATATGCGTTGTGTTTGTTCTCCAGATTGACGTTGTTCTTGTAGACCAGCACGGCAGGACCAGTGGCGCCTTCACCTTCAGCGGCAGCGGGCTCGTCCTCGTCTTCCTCTGTATCCTTATCCTTGTCGTCCGCGGCCTTCTGGGCCTCTTCAGGAGTCGCCTTCGCAGCCTTAGCGGCAGCCATCTTCCGGAAGACAAAAAAGCCACCGCCCGCCAGGACGCCCACCAACAACGCGCCTACCACGGCCAGCAGCAACATCTTCATCAGCGGTTTCTTTCCAGATGTTTCGCCATCAGCCATCGTCATCACCTTTCAGAACAATTTCCTATCGGCAGGTTGTCTTTCTCTGCTGAGTATCGAATGCATTCAAACCCAATCGCCAAGGAACGACTAACGGGAATGCATGCCAAAGCCCTTCACGGCGCAAAAAACAATTATTGAAGATCACAACAAAAAAACAGCCCGACAACGCGGGCTGTTTTTTGTTAAAAATACGGCTAAAGCAATTACTTCTTCTTCTTGCCGCCCTTGCCATTCACTTCGTCAGCCAGCTTCTTGCCGGGCTTGAACTTCGCGACCTTCTTGGCAGCGATCTTAATCTTCTGGCCGTCGCGGGGGTTGCGGCCGGTGCGGGGGCCACGGGTCGCAACGGAGAACGTTCCGAAGCCAACGAGAGTGACCTTATCGCCGGCGCGGAGGGCGCCTGCGATGCTCGCGAGAACCTGATCGAGGGCAGCAGCAGCCTTGGACTTGTTGATGTCCGCCTTTTCTGCGATGGCGGCGATCAGTTCGGCCTTATTGGTCATGGAAACCTCCAAAATTGGGGAACAAAGTCCCCGGTTGGAAAAATCTGGACGACCCCTCTGTCGAGAACGCCCAATTACAGTGGCTTTTCAAGAACAGACTGCTTCAGAAGCATCGCAGCATCTACGTTTCACACTAAACTGCTTGCAGGGTATGACTCGGATCTAGCGCAGTCAAGGCTTTCAAGGTTTTTTTTTTTGCAGATTCCCACTCCATGGGCATTTTTGAACATGGCCGATAGAAAGAACCTGCCCCCACTAGGGATCTAATCACTGTGCCCAGGGTAAATGCAACAAGAGTGCCCCTCCACGTATGGTGCCTGCCCCAAGAGCGCCTGCCCATGGACATCAACGCCGTTGTCCCAAGGGCGGCTCCACCTCCTACAATGCCTCATGGACGTTCCTTTTTTTCTACGCGTCGCCTATCTGGGCTCGGGGTTCCACGGATGGCAGATCCAGAGCCATCTGCGCAGCGTGCAGGGTGATTTGTGGACAGCCATTCGAGCGTTCTCACCTGAAGCCCCCATGCCCCAGGGGACCGGACGCACCGATGCCGGTGTCCATGCCCGCGCGCAAGGTGTGCTGGTCACGCTGGAGCGTTCATGGGAGCCCTACCGCCTGCTGGCCGCCATCAATGCCCATTTGCCTCACGACGTACGGGTGATGGAGGTTCATCCCGCGCCAGACGGCTTCTTCCCCCGGCAACACGCGATCGCCAAGCGCTATGTCTACCGAATCCAGGAAGGCCCGGCAGAGAATCCCTTCCATCACGACCGCTGTTGGCACATCCAGGGGGCGCAAACTCTGGATCGAACGGCCATGCTCAACGCTTCCCGCAGCCTCATCGGCGAGCATGACTTCTCGAGTTTCCGCCACAAGGAATGCGTGGCCCTGACGCCCATCCGAAAGATCTACGACATACGCTTTGAGGGCGCAGGCTCAAGCCTGGACATTATTTTCGAAGGCAATCGATTCCTCATGCATCAGGTGAGGATCATGAGTGGAACACTGGTCGATATCGGCAAGGGGCGTATCGCCGAGAATGCCGTGCCGGAGATCCTCCACGCCCGAAATCGCCAAAGGTCCGGCAGGACTGCGCCCCCACAAGGGCTCTACATGGAAAAGGTGTGGTACCAATCCCGCTGGGGAATCGGGGATCCATGCCCCTGGGGGGACGGCGAAATGGCAACCCCCTCTTGATGCGCTGAGTGAATCACCCACACTTACGGCCTGAACCCTGTCGGATGCATGCCCCATTTGAGGAACGCCATGACCAACGAGCGTCCTGCCATTTTCGCCGCCGTGGGCGCCCCTGCCCTGGCCGAAGCCCTGGCAAACACCATGGACCACCGTCATCCGATCCTGTTCGCCCAGCCCGGTGAGGACATCGCAGCGCGCATCCAGCAAAAGAGCGTGCAACTGATCATTCTGGACCCCGAGTTCCCGGGCCTTGATTTGGCAGCATTGCTGCGGCAACTGGCTGACACCCCAGCCACATCGAACCTTCCGGTACTCGTCATCGCGACATCGGAAAATGAAGCAGGCATGTTCATCGAACAAGGGGCGACGGACGGCCTTGTGAAACCCTTCGAGAAGAGCGTGCTACGGGCGCGGTTGATCAACTACCTGAACCTGAGCCGCTGCGTCGAAACCCTTCGCCGATCCTCCTTGATGGATGAACAGACGGGCATTCCGAATCGCCGCCGCTTTGACGAGTTTCTGAACCTAGAGTGGCGCAGGAATCTCCGCAATCAGACACAGCTATCCATCGTAATTTTGAACCTGGATTGCTTTTCCGAATACACCAAGCGCAACGGCAATGCGGCTGCTGACGAGTGCCTGTACCGCATCGCCTCTGCCCTGGCCGGGCAAATCCAGCGCCCAGGCGACCTCTTTGCCCGATACAGCCGCGACGGGTTCGCGTGCGTCCTGCCAGAAACGGATACCTTGGGCGCGGTTTCCGTGGCCGAGCACCTGAGGGCGGAGATCAATGCGCTGGCCATCCGCAATGAAGGATCCGACGTGGCCCCCTTCATCACGGCAAGCCTTGGCATCGCCACGGGCATGCCGCTGGAGGGAACGGAACCCGAGAACCTGCTTGCCATCGCCGAACGTCAATTGGTCGCAGCCAAACAGGCTGGCCGAAACCGCGTGGCCTTCGGGGCCTGATCAATTGAGATAGAAACCCACGCCCTGCCAGACCCGCACCTTGGTCTTTCCATCGGCAGCGCGGGCGGGATCGAAGACCACGCGCTTGGCGGCTTCCACGCATTCGTCGTTGGCCTTGCGCACCCATTCGTCATCGCCGGGAAGTCCCTGGATCAGCCGTGAATCCAGCACCTCGCCATTCTCCGAGATCAGGACGTTCACCACGACCACACCGCGATCGACCTTCTTCACACGGGGCGTCACACGATGGATGTTGATCGCGCGAGCCGGGGTGATCTCGCGCGAGAGCAGCACCAAGGCACCTTCGCCGGCCAGCTTGGTGCGGCTTTCCACCAACTGCTGCTTGAGCGCGGCGACTTCGCCCTGGGAGGCGCTGAGATAGTCCTTAGCCTTGCGCAGCTCCAGAAGAATGGCATCCCCGCTGTTCTGGTTTTCCGAGAGCGCAGCCTTGATGTCAGCCAAGGCCTTTTTTGCATTTTCAGCTTCTTGCCGAGCCAGATCCCGGCTCTTTTTCGCCGCGGCAAGATCCTGCTGAAGATCCTCCGTCGCGACCAACCGTTCCTTGAGATCATCGCGCTCAACGGTGAGCTTTTTCACCTGAGCCTGCAACTGGGCCGCCGTGGGTCCTTTGGTGGCCTTGGCTACCGCCTGGGTGGAGAAGGCGCTGCCCGCCACCATCATGGCCACCATCCAAATTGCCGTTGCGCGCATGCTTCCTCCGGTGTGGGAGATCACCCACGCCAGGAAGTGGGCCGGGTGCCTCCGGGGTGGGGTTTCTGCAACTTGAGAATCCCACGCTTCAGCAGCTTCGCAAAGATGGTCATGCACTCCTCGCGCGGAAACGGGGAGATGGAAATGATGTCCTTGATGCTCCAGACGCCATTCACCCGGGTCGCGAGAAAGGCTTCGTTCGGCCCCAGCTGCGCCTGCATCAGCTCCTCGATGCTCAGAGCAAGCTCGGGCACCAGGGTCTCGTCAAGCGACACATCCTCCAGCAGATGCTCGACCACCTCCAGCATGCGGGTGGCCTCAGGCAGCTGCGGCTGGTCGTGAAGGATGAGCCGCAGTTCCTCCTGGGCTTCCTGCAATTTCTGCTTTTCCACCAGCTGCCGGGCGCGCTGAAGCTGCAGACTGGAACGCTCTCCCAGCCGACCGCCAGGGTGCAGGATGCGAACCATGCCCTTTTCATAGAGGTCGAACAGCAGCTTGTTGGCCTTGAACTCGGTGCAGCGGATCTCGATGACCAGCTGGTCGATGGTCTTGTGCCCGTCGATGCGCCCAAGGATGTCCGCATCCTCCGGCGCAAGGGGCAGCATCTCGGCGATGGTTTCCGGAATGGCCGCCATGACGGCGTCCCCGCCCTTGATCACCATCCGGATCCGCTTCCATTCATCCACGCGCCGTGCGCCTTCCAGCACGATCCCCGTCACATCCAGGCTCAAGAGCATCGTCTTCTGCGTCGGGGCCTGCCCGTCGTGGAATTCGAATGTCCCGAGCTCCCAGAGGAAGGTGTCGTAGATGGATTCCTCCACCTTCAGCTGAACGATACGGCGGATCTCCGCTTCGGTCACGAGCTGGCGATTGACCAGGATCCGACCCAGCAACTGGTTCTCGTCCTCCTGTGTCGCCAGGGCCTCGCGCAGTTGGTCCTCGGTGATGCGGTTGTAGGCGAGCAGATACTGACCCAGGTATTCCCGGGGATCCGAAGACCACAGACTGCTGACGCGACCTTCATGAAAGAAAACGCGCTTCGTGTGGAGAAAGCCTTTGAGTTCCAGGACGCCTGTCTTCTTGCCCACGGCCAGCCACTGGAAGATGTCTTCCAGCCCCATGGTCGCCAAGTCGCCTTTGAGTCCCATTCATGCATCTCCAGATCCGGCGAACCCGGGTCCCAACGAATCGTAGCCCGGTGAACCCAAGGTGTCCAAGCCCTTGATCAACACATTGGATGCACCGGGACAACGTTTTTCATCGGGCCTCGCGGCTTTCGACTAAAGCGCAGCGATGACGTCGCGGATGGCCCGATTCAGCAAATTCGGGTGATGTCGCGCAAACGTCGTTTCAGGATCGAGCAGCGGATAAGAAAAGACAGGCACCCCACAAAGTGCCGTAGCATCGCCCATCAAGGGGTCAGATCCATCTTCCCGGTAGCGGCGCAGCACGTCTTCCGGCAAGGGCGTGTTGTTGGCCAGAACGGCATGGATGGGGAATCCGCCGAAAGCCTGCAAGGTCGCCACATGGGCCGCCAGATCCAGGCCCAGACTCTCCATGGGCTCCGTCATCAGGTTGGCGATATAGACCACCGGGGCGTCCGAGCGCAGGATGGCCGTCCTCAGCTCCGGGATGAGCAGGCTGGAGAGCGTGGACGTGACGAGACTGCCGGGAGCCAACAGGATGAGATCCGCGTGCATGAGCGCCAGCATGGCTTCCGGCAGCGGCTCCACATCCCGGGGTTCGAGCCAGATCCTCGCCAGGGGTGGCCTGCACTCCGCGACATTCGTCTCACCCACATGGCGGACCCCGTTCATATCCTCGGCGCAGAGCGTCACGGGAACCGTGGTGGACGGAAACAGGCGCCCCACGGTCACCAGCACATCCGATAGCTGGCGAATGGCGCGCACCCAGTCGCCGGAGATGTCGGCCATGGCCAGGAGCATGAGATTGCCCAGCGAATGTCCACTCAAAGAGCCCAGGCCACCGAAGCGGTAGTTCAGCAATTCGGAAAGCAGGGAATCCTCGCGCGTCATCGCCGCCAGGCAGTTGCGCAGATCACCGGGCGGAATGCCACCCAGCTCCGCACGCAGGCGTCCCGAGGATCCGCCATTGTCGGAGACGGTCACGATGCCCGTCAGGCGCCAGGGATCCCGGGAGCGCCCGGCCTCGCTCTTCAGCGAACGCAACAGCGATGCGAGCCCCGTTCCGCCGCCGATGGCGGCCACCCGCAGCGGCTGGTCGGGATGAAGCCCGCGATGGCCGCGCATGGCCGAACTCAGGACCGCTAGACCAGTTCGAAGCTGGCGAAGGCCGCATCACTGCGGACACGGTCGAAATCACGCTCATTGCGGAACTGGAAGACCAGGGATTCGTCAAGACGGAACGCCTGCTGAAGAACCTGAGCGGAGGCTTCCGCCTGATGCTTCTGAGCCAGCGCCAGGGCCTTGAGATACAGCAGGTGCGCGTTTCGCTCGTCGGCGGCCAGCGCTTTTTCCAGAACCGGAAGGGCCGCATCGGGATCCTGACGATTCAGGAACACCTGGGCTTCCAGCCCCGGCGACGATGGCGCGGCCTCCTGGGGAACAGCCTCTAGCACCACGATGCGCATGCGCGCCGCGCGGGCCAGCGCCAGCTTTCCGGCGGCAGCGGCAGCGGATTCAAGGGAAGCGAAAGCGGCCAGCGCCTCATCCCGTTTTCCCGCGGCGAGGAGCCCCAAAGCATCGGAGAAGACGTCTTCCAGCACTCTCGCGCCCGTGGAACTCGTATTTCCAGCGGTTTTGGCTTTAGTGGCCATGCATATCCTCGCAGATCCGAAGCCTCACTATAGCGCAGAAGAACGCCATGAGAAGCCGTCATCGCCGACCCAAAAACGAAACATGCCGTAGGAGCCGCCTGGATGGAAATCAAAGGTTCGGACATGCCCTTCGACCGCTCCCGCTTCTCAGGTATATGACAGTTGCTGTCGATGATGCGTGAGATCCCCCCGTTATCCAGAGCCCCGATCGATGGTCTTTTTTTTCAAATCACAACGATTCACCATCAAGCCATTGGCGTCATTTCGCCCCTGTCCCGTGTTTTTGGTTGCCAGCTTAAGGCCATGGGCGGATAACAGGGGCGATCCATCTTTGACCACAACCTGTTTCCAAGGAGAACGAACGTGCTGAAGTCTCCATCCGCCCCCCGTGTAGCTGCGTTTGTCGGCCCGTACACATCCGGCAAGACATCCCTGCTCGAAAGCCTTCTATACGCGACACAGGCAATCCCCCGCAAAGGCACGGTCAAGGAAGGCAATACAGTCGGAGATCCCTCTCCCGAAGCCAAAGCCCGCCAGATGAGCGTCGAGATCAGCGCAGCCGAAACCTCGTACCTGAACGAGAAGTGGAGCTTCATAGATTGTCCAGGTTCCGTGGAGTTCATGCAGGACACCTACAACGCGCTGATGGTCGTGGATGCCGCAGTGGTGGTCTGCGATGCGGATCCGGCACGGGCGCTGATGGCCTCCACCATCCTGAAGTTCCTGGACGATCACCAGATCCCCCATGTCCTCTTCCTCAACAAGGTGGACCTGGTCTCTGACCCCGCCAAGATCCGGGAGACTGTTCAGGCCATCCAGGCCGTAAGCCAGCGCCCGCTGCTGTTGCGCGAATACCCAGTGAGCGATGGCAAGACCATCACGGGCTTCGTGGATCTGGCCAGCGAGCGGGCCTTCGAATACCAGCCAGGCCAGGATGCCAAGCGCATCGAGATCCCCGCTTCCATCAAGGATGATGTCGCCATCGCCCGCCAGGAGATGCTCGAGGCCCTTGGCAATCTGGATGACGCCTTGCTGGAAAAATTGTTGGAAGAGCAGACGCCCACCGTCGATGAGATTTTCCCGGTCCTCACCCGCGGGGACCAGAAGGACGAGATCGTGCAGGTGCTCTTCGGCAGCGCCGACAAGGATCTCGGCATCGAGCGCCTGCTGAAGCTCCTGCGGCATGAAGCGCCCGAACCCAGCGCCACAGCCGCCCGCCTGAACATCCCCGAGAGCGCCACGGCCCTGGCGCAGGTGTTCAAGACATCGCAGGCGCAGCACCTGGGCAAGCAGTCCTGGATCCGCGTCTGGCGCGGCGAAATCGCCGAAGGACACAGCTTCAACGGCGTTCGGCCCAGCTCCATGACCAAGCTCTTCGGCAGCCGCCAGGAGAAGCTCGCCAAGGCCGTACCCGGTGAACTGGCGTCCCTGGGGCGCATGGACCCCGTGAAGACCGGCGACGTACTGGTCGAGAATGGGAACGGCAACGTGCCGGAACTGGCGTGGCTCGAGCCGATGCAACCCATGACGGCCCTGGCCCTGCACACGATCAAATCCGGCGATGAAGTCAAGCTGTCCGCCGCCTTGGCCAAGCTCATCGAGGAAGATCCATCCTTCCGCCTGGAACAGAACCAGGAGACGCAGGAGCGCGTGTTCTGGGGTCGCGGCGAGATCCACCTGAAGAACGCCGTCGAGCGGCTGAAGACGAAATACAACGTCGAGGTGCGCGCCGAGCGCCCCCAGGTTCCCTACCGCGAGACCATCAAGAAGGGATGCGAGGTCCGCGGGCGCCACAAGCGCCAGACGGGCGGCCACGGCCAGTTCGGCGATGTCCACTTCCGCATCAAACCCCTGCCTCGCGGCGGCGGCGTCGTCTTCACCGAAGAGATCGTCGGCGGCGTGGTCCCCAGGAACTTCATCCCCGCCGTGGAAGATGGCGTGCGGGACTACTGCAAGCAGGGACCTCTGGGATTCCCCGTCGTGGACCTTTCCGTATGCCTGTTCTTCGGCAGCTATCACGACGTGGATTCCTCCGAAATGGCGTTCAAGACCGCCGCCCGCATTGGCATGCAGGAAGGGCTGGTCCAGTGCAGCCCCGTTCTGCTGGAACCCATCCTGGAGATTCATATCTCCGTACCCAGCGAGTTCACGTCCAAGGCCCAGCGGCTCGTCACGGGACATCGCGGCGGACAGATCCTTGGCTTTGACGCCAAGCCTGACTGGCCGGGATGGGATGTGGTCGAGGCCTACCTGCCGCAGAGCGAGATGCAGGATGTCATCGTCGAACTCCGCAGCCAGACCCTCGGCGTCGGACACTTCACCTGGGCCTTCCACCACCTGCAGGAACTCGAGGGACGCGACGCCGACAAGGTGATCGAGGCGCGCAAGAAAGCGATCGAAAACGCGCACGGTTGAAGGTGCAGGAAGTCCGCCGGACGGCGGTTCGGAGGTGCCAGTGCGTCGAACGTGGATGAACGTCCCCAACCTCGCACTCTCCGGACTGCTGTTCGTGCTGGCTTGCAGTTCCTCCCCCGATGCAGGCGGCCCCAGCAGTCCTGGCATGCCGCCCAAGACCAGTCCGGCCTGACCCACGGCAGCCAGCTCGACGCCACCAACACTGGGGTTCCCGCCGGACATGCCCTGGTGGATGTGACGAGCACGATCATCGTCACCGAGGACTGGATCGCGAACCAGAACGGCGGCAGCCGCGTGCTGGAAAACCGGAACTTCCGCTCTGGCGCGAGCCGGCTGATCGCAGTGAAGGGTTTCACGGTGCGGTTCTGCAAGTTCAACGGCCAAAGCTCGCTTTCCGAGAATCCCAACACCGGAGGCCTGCCCCTCGGCAGCGACATCGTGGTGGAGGACAGCGAATTCGACGGGAACCACCAAAACACCGGCGGCGGTGTCGCGATCTTCGCCTCGAACCTCACCCTTCGGCGGGTGCATATCCACCGCTGGCCGCGGGCGCTGTTCACGGGCGATGGGAATCTCCGGGTCGAGGAGTGCTACCTGCACGATCTCACGGCCGATGGCGGCGACGCCCACCTCGAGAACATCTACGACGCCGGAGGCGCCAACCAGACCTGCCTTCGGAACAAGTTCATCAGCAACGAGATCCATATCAACGGCGATAGCCGAATGATGACGTCGGCGTCCCTGGCCATCTACAACGAGTCCTACGCTCGCGGCATCCCCTACGGGGCCTTCCCGGGCCTCGATGGCATCCTCGTGCAGGACAACTACCTGGAAAGCGATGGCCACTACACGCTCTATGGCGGGGCCTGCGTGGGCAAGCTGGGCGTCTACGCCCGGAACACCGTGTTCACCGGCAATGTCTTTGGTCGCACCTTGCACCGCCGTTCTGGCGTCTCAGGGCCAGCCGTCGCCTTCGATCCGCTGCAGCCGGGCAATGCGTGGACCCACAACACCTGGGGTCCGCGAGGCCCCGAATGGCAATCGGGCGATCCGGAAGAGGGCGACGAGGTGCCCGCACCCAATCCCAACTGAACCTTTCCTTCGCACGGCAAGGCAGGCTTCGTCAGGCCTCGGACTCCGACATCGAGCTAAGACCTTGGGACTCTGGCCTCGGCGCCATGCGCCCCAATTCGCGAGCCAGCGCGCCGCAGTGGTACAGCACGCCCAGCAGACGGAAGATCTCGGCGCTGGGGAAGGCCTGTGTGCCGCGGTCTCCGCGCACCGCTTCGTAGGCCGTCTCCATGTGGGCGTGGGCTCGGCGCAGACCCAGCATGCGCTCGGGGAACGCGGGATCACTCGCGGCAAAGGCCTCGGCCGCAGCACAAAAATGGGCCGCAAAGCGCTCCAGGTCTGCGCGCATCAGATCCGCCGCCCGGTCCTCCTGGCGCTGCTGGTGGATATCGCGCAGCGCGGCGCAATGATCCACCAACAGATGCACAGCCTCAGCCTGATCGGCCAGCGCATCCCGCGGAGCATCCGGGTCTTCGGGTTCCGCCCCCATTTCCTTCAAGAGCTCGGCATACGTCAAGCGCCCGGCCTGAAGCTCCACCAGACGAGCATCCGCAGGAGGCGCGCTCCCGCTCAGATAGGCCATCACCAGATCCGACGCCATGCGCCCCAACCCGCCCACATCCGAGCGGATGCGGGCAAGCAGCTTGACGGAGCTTCGCTCCGGCCACAGCAGGCCATCCATGACCAGCGTCATCAAGCAGCCCACGATCACGTTCCCCGCGCGGGATGCCACCGTGGCCATGACCGGCGCCAGGCCCGGTTGATCGGTCACGGTGACGCACGGAAAGAGTGTGCTGAGCGCCGCCACGCGCACCGCCGCCTTTAGCCCCAGCGCCTGGCACAACAGGATCGCCAGCAGGATCGCCAGCGCCGCGGCCGTAAGGGAATGGCCCAACAGCAGGACCATCAAGGTGCCCGACGCGAGCCCCACCAGGGTTCCGCTGAAGCGCGCGAGGCTGGCGCTGAAGCTGCCGCCAGGCGTTCCCGTGGATACGACGATGGCGCTGATGCCGGCCCAGTAGAAGGCGGAGATGTGCATCAATTTGGCCGCGATCATGGCCAGAACCGCCGAAAGCGCGATGCGAACCCCCAGGCGCACATCCAGCCTGGAAACCCCGCGGTAGAGCGATCCTCTGGCGATGGGAAGCATGAACAAGCATCCTCCGAGGGGTCCATTGTCCGGCATCTGCCCGAAACAGCCACGAGAAGCTATGCTGATGCGAAACCAAGGAAATCCCGATGTCCGATGCATCCGCCCGGGGCCGTTCGGCCCGCGCCTATGGCCGCTTGGCCGAACGTGCGACGCTCTGGCTGTTGTGGCTTCGCGGATGGGATTCCGTGGCCTCGAACCTGAAGCTGGGCCGCTGGGAACTGGATCTGCTGATGAGCCAGGGCCGGGAGTTGCGCCTGATCGAGGTCAAGGCGCGCCGCGCCGGAGCCTGGACCAGCGCCGATCTGGCGTTGTCCTTCGAACAGCGCCAGCGGCTGCAGCTCGCGCTGCGGGGCTTCCTGGATCGCGTACCATGGCCGGGCGAGATCACTTTCCAGCGGGTGAGCTGGGCGGGACCGCGCTGGCGGTTCCATCCGCCGGAGCGCTGGGACGCATTGAAGATCCCGCGCTGACCGCCGAGTGCGGAACCGGCAGACCCACCAGGGGAACGCGCATCCGCTCGGGATCCCCCCGAATGCCCAGCACCAACGCGGCCTTGACCGGCCCTTGTCCCGTGCGGCGGACACTCACGCGCTGCTCGATCGAAAGCCCTTGATCCAGACCTCGCTCCAAACGGAAGCCTTCGCCATCCAGCGTGGCCTCCGCCAAGGTGAAGGCTTTGCCATCCGAGCGACAGATCTTCAGTTCGGACCGCTCCTGTCCATCGAAAACCAGGCGCGAAGGGCTGACCTCCAGCAACGGCTGGATGCGCCAATCGGCATAGAGCGTGAAAACAGGCTGATCCGCAACGCTGGTACCCACACGAAACGTCTCCAGCCCCTGGAGGACGCCCGCTTCCACCTGGGACGCCCGCAGCACGACGTGCAGTTCGCCGCGGCCCTGCTCAGCCTCCTTGCCGCCCGCGATGCGGGCCTCCAGGTAGGGCGGAAGTTCCGAAAGCAGACGCAAGGCCAGGGGTTCGCCCGTCTCGCGGCGGAACTGGAACACCAGTTCAGGACTTTCATAACTTCGAGCAGGCGAGAAGTGCTTGCGAACCGCATCCACCTCCAGATCCGGACGCACCGTGGCTTCCACGGGCAGCACGTACGCGCCCTGGCGCGGATCGTCCGTCCGCAGTCGCACGCGGCGTCGCAACCAGCCTGAATGTCCGGTGGCATCCACCTCCAGCTCCAGATCCTGCGCCTCGCCCGGCATCACCGGATGCAGCAGGGCCTGGCCTTCCACGCGCATCCCCTTGGGCGCGTCTTCGACCCGAAGCGAGAGCGGCGCGTCGCTCCGGTTGCGGAAGGTGTATTTCTGGACCCGCTTTTCGCGAGGACCGAGCGATCCCAGATTCACAAGCCCCGAAGGGGAAACGTCGAGACGGGGAGGATCCACCGCCATCGCAGCTTCAGGAGCCGGAGCCGGAGCCGCCCCAAGCGAAAGGGACACCAGGATCAAGGAACAGAGCCAAAGGGAACGCATGGGCTATTCTCCAACGGAAGGGCCGTCCGAAGACGGCCCTTCTCGCATCAATCCGCTGGAATCACTTGGTGACGAGGGCAACCTTGTCGATGACAAACGATGTCTGCAGGCTGCTGTCCTCGCTGCCCTTGAAATAGACGCGCAGCGTCTTGCCCTTGTAGGCGCTCACATCAAAGTTCTTCAGGGTATAGCCGGTCCCCTTGTTCAGGTTGCTATAGGTGGCAAGGGTCTTCAGCGTCGATCCAGACGTGCTCTGAAGCGAGACCACCAGCTTGTCGTACGCCTTGCTGGTCGTGGTCTCGGCGGTATCGATGTGCAGATAGAAGCTGAGCGTGGCCGAACTCACCGAACTGGGAATGGTCACGGCTTGATACAGCGTCTCGGTGACGGTCTTGCCGTTGCCCATCAGCCAAGCGTCCGCAGTGCCATCCGCCGCGGGCTGCCCGCTCCAGACGCCGATGCTGCTGGTGGTTCCAGACCAACCCGTCGCGCCGTTCTCGAAGCTGCCATTCGTGATCAGATCGCTGCTTCCGGCCGCCGTGACCGTCACCGTGGCCGTGGCGGACACCGCTGAATCCGCCTTGCTCGTAGCTTTCACGTGGTAGGTTCCAGCCGTCGCTGGCGCGGTGTAGAGGCCAGCGCTCGTGATGCTGCCGCCGCCGCTCTCGACGACGGACCATGCCACCGCCGTGCTGGAAGCCCCGCTCACACTGGCGGTGAAGGTGGCGCTGCCGCCCGCCTGGACCGTGGCCGCGCTCGGCGTGATCTTCACCGTGACCGCCGAAGTCCCCCAGGCGTCCCCGACATTGATGCCGTGGAAGGCGTTCCACACCGCCTGTTCCTCGGCACTTCCCGCGCCATAGAGATCCTTGGCCGCGCTGATGGCCGCAGCGCGAGCCCCCGCGTAGTCGCTGCTGGACGTCAGGTACGTCGTCAGCGCCCGGTACCAGATGCGTGCCGTCTTGTCGTTGCCGATGCCCGTCATGCCCGAAGGCAGGTAGCTGGTGCTGGTGTCCCCCGAAGTCGTCGCGCCCTGGCTCAGGAAATAGGCGGCGCGGTTCATGGGACCCGAGCTGTAGTGGACATCCAGGTTCTTCAAGGTGGAGGACCACGCATCGGGGCTATACCCGTCCTTGCTGGGCTTGTACATGTAGCGCAGCGGCGTGCTGCTGAGCTGGGAGCCGATGGTCCACGGGGTGTAGCCATGCAGATTGGCGCTGGCGATGCCATCGGGGATGGTGGTCCCGGAACCGCTTGCCCCATAGGTGTAGAACGTGACGAGGGTGCCAAAGATATCCGAATTGGCTTCGTTCAGACCGCCGGATTCGCCGCTGTAGTCGAGGTTCGCCGTGGCCGCACAGACGCCGTGGCTCATTTCGTGACCGGCCACATCCAGCGCTTCCAGGCTCGTAAAATCGCTGCCGTCGCCGTAGGTCATGCAAAAGCAGGTGTCGTCCCAGAACGCGTTGTCGTAGGACTTGCTGTAGTGAACGCGGCTGTAGGTAGCTTTCCCCGCGCCATCGATGCCATTGCGGCCGACAACGTTGTAATAGAAGGCGCTGGTGGCCTGGATGCCGAAGTGCGCGTCCACCGCAGCCGTCTGGCCATTGGCGCTGGTCGTGGAGCTGCCGCTCACGTAGTTGGCGCCATCGCCCCAGGCGTTGTCGGCGTCCGTGTAAAGCGTTCCGGTGCCGCTGGTCTTGTGGTTCAGGTTATAGGTCTTGATGGCCATACTGCCGACGACATCGCTCAGTTCGTACGAGCTTCCGTTCAGGTTCGTATTCAGCGAGACGGTGCCGCTGTACTGGCTCTTGCCCGAACCCACGGCGGCGGAATCGCGCAGGGTGCTCCACTTCTTCAGGATGGCCCCGGTATTTGCGTCCACCAGGTAGTCGGTGTGCCGTGTCTCTTCCGCGCCGTTCTCCAGCTGCGTGTGGACGTGGTAGGCCAGCACATGCTTCACCACCTGCCGCTGGTAATCCGTGGCGCTGCGATGATCCTCGCGAAGGGACGCCTTGCCGGGCTTCACGATGTCCGAGAGCACGGGATAGACCACCAATTCCGTGGTGGGCTCGTAGGCGTAACCGCCCTTGGGAGCCAGATCCGCATCGGCGATGGCCAGGGCCTCTTTCCCGCTGAGCACAGGCTGGGTGTAGAGATGGAAGCTTCCGGTGAGCTCCCCGCTATGGGACCGCCGCTGTCCATGAGCGTCCTTGTGGGTGATCAGATCTCCGCCCCACACCTTCAGCCCCTTGAAGGTCTGCTGGAATCGGGTGTGCGTCTGCCCCAGCTCATCGTGGTGAACCCCACGAACCCGGAAATCGTGATCCGCATCCAGGCCCAGCTCCCAGCGCTGATCCAGCAATTCCTGGCGAGCCAGGGTCGCCGGTCCTTCCTGGGCGGAAACGCCCAGCCCGACGAGGATCATCACGGAAAGGGGTATTCGAGGTAGAGGTCGCTTCATGTGTCTCTCCTTGGCGAAGGACGGCACGCCTGCGCGATACCGCGGTTTGATTGATTGCGCCAAGGATGCCATGTCAAAAACCGGCGTCCACAACAAAACGAGTCGAAATCGAATCAATGTTATCCAAATCACCGCATTGGGAATCTGCGACGGAAGAAAGAAGTCGCCATGCTGAGACGGGACGGCTCGTCAGAACCCTCCCGTCTCAGCGAAATGAAGCTGTCCAGCGCGATCAGACCAGATCGAACGCGCTGAAGAAGTAGTGGACCTCGCGCTCGGCGGTCGCAGGGGCATCCGAGCCATGGACCGCGTTGCGCGTCAGGCTATCGGCGAATTTACGACGCAGGGTGCCCGGTGCCGCCTTGACGGGATCCGTGGCGCCCATGATCTCGCGCCAGCGCTGGATGACATCCTCGCCCTCCAGCACCATGAGGATCACGGGGCCTTCCAGCATGAAACTTTCCAGTTCCTTGTAGAACGGCTTGCCCACGTGCTCCTGGTAGAACCCGGCGATCAGCTCGGTGTTCAGGTGCACCATGCGCAGGCCATGGATCGCGAAGTTCTCACGTTCAATGGCGCTAATGATTTCGCCAATATGGCCGTTGCGAACGGCGTTGGGCTTGATGATTCCGAAGGTGCGTTCAACGGCCATGGAAGGCTCCGGATTTCCACAAAGAGGTTGGGGCAATGAGGATGGCTCGAAGATGGATCATTCTTTCCGGAAAGTCGAAGAAGGCAAACCGGAAACCCAGACGATCGTCAGAAATCTGTGGCGTAGTCTCCGGCGCGGACATTCCGCTCGAAAGGCACGAACACTTGCGCTCCCACGCCGCGAGCGATCCATTCGGCCACCCGGATGCCATCCACGGCCGCGCTCGTAATGCCCCCTGCAAACCCGGCGCCTTCGCCGCATGGATAGAGTCCGGAATGGCTGACGCTCTGGCCATTCTCGCCACGAATCATCCGGACCGGGCTGCTGGTGCGGCTTTCAATGCCGATCAGCATGGCTTCGCGACTGGTGAAGCCACGGATCTTGCGATCGAAGACGGGCAGCGCTTCCGCCAACTGCTCCACGATGAAACTGGGCAGACAGGTACGCAGATCCGCAGAGACGGTGAAGGGCCGAAAATGGGTTCGTGGCAACCGACCCGACGCCTTGCGCTGGAGGAAATCTTGGACCCCGCACGCCGGAGCGCCATAGCGTTCGCCCGCGGCGCGAAAGGCGGCCTGCTCCCATCGCCGCTGGAAGCGCACGCCCGCCAGCACATCGTCGGAATCGAAATCAGCGGTGTTGACCTTGGCCACCAGACCGGAGTTGGCGAACCCGGAATTTCGCGCGGCATTGCTCATGCCGTTCACCACGACGCCGCCCTCTTCCGAAGCACACTGGATGACCTCGCCGCCCGGACACATGCAGAAGCTGTAGGCGGCGCGATCGGGCCCGAAGTTGCAGGCCAGGCGGTAGTCCGCGACGGGCAATTCCGGAAGCCCTGCGCTGGGACCGTACTGGGCTCTGTCAATGAGTTCCTGGGGGTGTTCGATGCGCACGCCCATGGCGAAAGGCTTCTGCGCCATGGAAACGCCATGGCGCTGGAGCATCTCGAAGACATCCCGCGCGCTGTGCCCGCAGGCCAGCACCAGGGCATCGCAGGGGATCTCCTCGCCACTTTCAAGAACCGCCGCGCACACGGTACCGCCCTGGACGCGGATATCCGCCAGCCGAGAGCGGAAGCGATAGATCGCGCCGCGCGCCTGCGCAGCCTTGCGCATCTCCACCGCGCAGCCACGAATCACGTCCGTGCCGACGTGGGGCTTGGCGAGGTAGAGGATGCGCGGATCCGCGCCGCTCTTCACGAACGCCTCCAGCACGTAGCGGATGGCCGGATGCCCGATGCGCGTGGCGAGCTTGCCGTCGCTGAACGTGCCCGCGCCGCCCTCGCCAAACTGGGCGTTGGCGGTCGGATCCAGAACGCCTTCCTGCCACAGCCGATCCACGGCCCGGATGCGCTCCTCCATCGCGGGGCCCCGCTCCAGCACGATGGGTTCGATGCCGTAATCCAGCAGGCGCAGGGCGCAGAAGGTTCCGGCCGGACCCGTTCCCACCACCACCACGCGCGGTTTGCGGGACACCTTCGGCACCACCCAACCCACGGCCGGAGAAGCCGCTTCCAGCTTTGCCCCGGCGGGCAGGGAAACGTCGTCCAGTGCGCGTTCGGTCTCGAAACTGAACGCCATCAGGAAGCGGATCGCGCCCTTGTGCCGCGCATCGAGGGCCTGTCGTTCCAGGACGACGTCCTGGTAATCGGCGGACGATCCACCCAGGGCTGAAACCAGCAAGGCCGAGGGTTTCCAGGACGCGGCCTGCCGTTCCACGGGAAGATTCGAAAGCAGGAAGCGCATATCCACCTCGGCGAAGGGATCCACAGGGATCAAAGCCGGAGACAGGATAGCGGACTTCCCCAAGGCTCACGCAGCCGTCAATATCAGACAAGGCATATCGCCCGGCACTTCACAGATGGATGTCTTCATGGCCTTTGATCCCTACCCCCTGCTGCGCCCCCTGCTCTTCCAGTTCCAGGCGGAGAACGCCCATCGCCTGGCCTTTGCGGCCGGCAGTCTGAGCCAGCGGATCCCCGGCGTGTGCGCACTGACGCAGGCCTATTGCGGTCGCCCCCAGCCATCCATCGCGCGCGAGGTCTTCGGCATCCAGTTTTCTTCGCCCATCGGCATGGCGGCAGGCCTGGACAAGGGCGCGCAACTGCTCCCGCTGTGGAAGGCCCTGGGTTTCGGCTTCGTCGAGATCGGCACCGTCACCCCACGTCCCCAGCCGGGCAACCCCAAGCCGCGCATCTTCCGCGTGCCAGAAGAAGGCTTGATCCTCAACCGCATGGGCTTCAACTCTGAAGGCGCGGAGGTGGTGGCGAAACGCCTGAAGCATCGGCCATCCGGCCTCGTGGTGGGCGGCAATCTGGGCAAGAACAAGGTGACGCCCGAAGCCCAGGCGTTGGATGACTACCGCGCGGCGTATCGCCTGATCGCGCCGCTGGTGGACTACATTGCCCTGAACATCTCCTCGCCCAACACGCCGGGCTTGCGCCGCCTTCAGGCGCCGGAGGCCCTGAAGCCCCTGCTCGAAGGCATGCTGGAACTGCGCAAGGAGATGGGGCTGGAAGCGCAGCCCATCTTCGTCAAACTGGCGCCGGATCTGGGCTTGGAAGAACTGGATGCCATCGTGGATGTCGCCGTGGCCAGTGGCATCTCTGGCCTGATCGCCACGAACACAACCCTGGATCGCGGCATCGTCTCCGAAAAGAACCGCGCCAAGGTGGAAGCCTGGGGCGATGGCGGCCTTTCGGGGCGCGCGCTGAAGCCCAAGGCACGCGAGATCCAGCGCCGCATCCTGAGCCGCCTGTCGCCCAGCCAGGCCTTCATGGGCTGCGGCGGCCTGGGCAGCACGGAAGACGCCCGCACCGCCCTGAACGACGGCGCGGCGCTCGTCCAGATCTATTCCTCCTTCATCTTCGAAGGCCCCATGCTGGTGAGCCGCATCAACCGGGAGCTGGGAAGCTCCATCGCATGAGCGACGAGCATCGGAAATCCCTGACGGCGCTCGTCACGGGGGCCAGCCGCGGCATCGGCCGCGCCCTGGTGATCGAATTGACGCGGCGCGGCGTGAGCGTGTTCGCCACGAGCCGCGACACGTCCCTACTTGAAGCCCTGCAAGCCGAGACGGGCTGTGCGATCGCCAGCCACGATCTGTTGCATCCCGAGAACGCGATCACGGCCTATCGCGAGGCTGTGGCCTGCTTCAGCTCCGCACCGGACGTGCTGGTGAACAACGCGGGATTCAATACGCGCAAAACCCCCATCACGGAAGCCACCCTGGAGGACTTCGAGCTCCAATTCGCGGTCAATCTGCGGGCGCCCTTCCTGCTCTGTCGCGAAGCGGGACGGGACATGAGCCAGCGGGGCAGCGGCCACATCGTAAACATCGTGAGCACCTGTGCCCTGTTCAGCAACGAGACGATGGGCGTCTATACCACCATGAAGGGCGGACTGCGCGATCTCACGAAAATCCTGGCCAAAGAGCTTCGGCCCGCAGGCGTGAAAGTCACGGCTGTCTTTCCTGGCGGCGTGGACACGGAATTCCGCGCGCAGGCTCGCCCAGACTACATGCGCCCTGAGAGTGCCGCCCAACTCATCGCAGACGCGATCTTCGCACCCGACGACGTGGCCGTGCATGACCTCGTGTTCAGGCCAATGGTGGAGTCGAACTTCTAGCGTCTAGCGTCGCAGCTTAATTCGTCTCGCCGTCAAGGTAGACCCAGCGGCCGTTTTCGCGAACGAACTGGCTCAGCTCGCGATGGAGCATCCGCCGTCCATTGATCTGGAGGCTTGCGTGGAAGAGCACGGTACCCGTCTCATCCTGCGCGCCACCGCCTTCGGTCTTCAGCACCTTCAGGGAGATGCACTTCACGGCGCGGCAGTAACGGGCCAGCTCATCGACATCCAGCTTCTCGCGCTCGGCCTCGGCGGTGGTGTCCACCAAGTAATCCGCGCGCAGCATGGCATAGGCGGAGAAGCGGCTGCGCATCAACTGTTCAGCCGTCTCCGGCGCTTTCTGGCCCGACAGGAACGGGGCGCAGCAGGCATCGAATGGGCGTTTGGAGGTACAGGGGCAGGGTCGCGACATATGAATTTCCCAGTGTAGATCAATCCAGCCATAAATCGGCCTGAAATCGGAACCCTAAACAGCCCGAGCTCCAATTCAACATCACACATCATTACAGCATTTGGAAATAATTATAGACGGATGCTGTTCGTTGACAGCCGGAAGGATCGGCGTAGGCTGGTATTCAAATTCCCGAAGAGCTTTGAATCCCAGGATAGCGACGTAAGTTCCGGATCCATTCCGGTTTCCTTAACCCACCTATTATTCAGGAGCCCACATGCTACACGCGTGGTTCGACAAACTCCGGCTGTCGCCCATGAAACGCAGGGTGTACCTGCTGTTCATGCTCTGTTTTTTCGCGACAGCCTACGCCCTCGAGCCCGGGAAAGCGGTCGTTGAATCCGTTTCCGAGCACTTCCTCTTCTTCGCGCCCTTCCGCAGCGCGGAGTTCGGAACATTTGAGCGCGTATGCCTGCTGGTGGTCCTCGGCATCGCCGTCGCGGGTCTGCTCTACGCCCTGATGCTGGTCAAGCAGGTCAAGAATGCGGACCAGGGCACGCCCAAGATGCAGGAGATCGCCGCTGCTGTGCGCGAGGGTGCCAATGCCTACATGGCCGCCCAGTTCCGCAAGATCGGTCCCTTGATCATCATCATCACGCTGCTGCTCTACTTCACGACTCAGGGCAGCGTGGCTGCATTCAGATATGGCCGCGCAGGCGCCTTCCTGGTTGGCGCACTGTTCTCCTGGGCCGTGGGCTTCGTGGGCATGCGCCTGGCGACCACGGGCAACCTCCGCGTGGCCGCCGCCGCAAAGCACAGCTACGGCGAAGCGATGCAGTTGGGTTACCGCACGGGCACCATCACCGGCATGCTGACCGACGGCCTGGGCCTGTTGGGCGGCACGACGATCTTCCTGCTCTATGGCGCGCAGGCCTACGAGGCCCTGCTGGGCTTCGGTTTCGGCGGCACGCTGCTGGCCCTGTTCATGCGCGTCGGCGGCGGCATCTACACGAAGGCTGCCGATGTGGGCGCCGATCTGGTCGGCAAGATTGAGAAAGACATTCCCGAGGATGATCCACGCAACGCCGCCACCATCGCCGATAACGTGGGCGATAACGTGGGCGATTGCGCCGGCATGGCTGCCGATATCTTCGAGAGCTACGAAGTGACCATCGTGGCCGCCATGATCCTGGGCATGGCCACCTTCGGGCACAAGGGCGTCCTGTTCCCGCTGCTGGTCCGTGGCATCGGCGTGCTGGGCTCCATCATCTCCACCTACACAGTGAAGGCGGGCCCCAACGACACCAGCGACACGGCGCTTAAGAGCGTGCATCGGGGCTTCTGGATCGGCTCCATCATCTCCGTGGTGGGCTTCTTCGTCCTCGGCTGGTTCTACCTGCGCTTTGATGATGCCTACTTGGCCGCCAATAAGCTGATCACCGCCGGGTTCCCGGGAGGAAACCCCGCCAATCTGCCCATCTGGGCGAATTTTGGCGTCGTGGGCCTCGATCTGCGTCCGGCCATCACCTGCCTGATCGGCGTATTCCTCGCCGTGGCCCTCAACAAGGCCACCAGCTACTACACGCACACCAGCCACGCGCCCGTGAAGGGCTTGGCCAAAGCCTGCACCACGGGCCATGCCACAAACATCATCGAAGGGTTTGCGGTTGGTTACGAATCCACGGTGGTCACCCTGGTGATCATCGCCTCGGCCATCTTCCTGTCCGTCCTCGTCTATGCGGGCACGCCGCCCATGTTCATTGCCTATGGCGTCGCCATGGCGGGCATCGGCATGCTGACACTCACCGGCAACACGATCTCCATGGACGTGTTCGGACCCGTTGCCGATAACGCGAACGGCATCGGCGAGATGGGCTACGACAAGGACGAGATGGAAGCGGAAAAGCCCGGCAGCTACAAGCGGGCCCGCCAGATCCTGGCTGATCTCGATGCCCTGGGCAATACGACGAAGGCCGAAACCAAAGGCATCGCCATCGGTTCCGCCGTCATCGCCGGCGTTTCCCTGTTCTCCAGCTTCATCGCCGTCATCGCCGTGGGCAGCGAGGACAAGCTGGCCCTGATGACCGACGCGCAGTACAACAGCATCCAGAGCCTGCTGACGGTGGCCAATCCTCGGGTCTTCATTGGCCTGTTGCTGGGCGGCGCCGTGCCCTTCCTCTTCAGCAGCTCGCTGATCCGCGCCGTGGGCCGCGCAGCCTACTTCATCGTCAAGGAGTGCCGCGTTCAGTTCCGCGATGCCGAGATCTGGTCGGGCAAGAAGAAGCCTGATTACGGTCGCGTGGTGGACATCTGCACCCACACGGCCCAGAAGGAACTCATCGGCCCCGGCCTGCTGGCCATCTGCGCCCCGGTCGCCGTGGGTCTGCTCCTTGGCCCCTTCGCCCTGGGCGGCTTCCTGGCGGGCACCATTGTGGTTGGACAGTTGCTGGCGGTTTTCATGGCGAACGCGGGTGGTGCGTGGGATAACGCGAAGAAGATGATCGAGGATGGCGTCTATGGCGGCAAGGGCAGCGAAGCCCACAAGGCCGCTGTGACAGGCGACACCGTGGGCGATCCCCTCAAGGACACCGCGGGACCTGCCATCAACCCACTCATCAAGGTGATGAACATGGTCAGCCTGCTGCTCCTGGGCGTGATCATCAAGTTCTCCCTCTACGGCGGATCGCACAAGCTGGTGGGCGGAATCGTCGCCCTCCTCTGCGTCGGTGCCATCGTTTGGGGCGTGCTGCAGAGCAAAAAGGAGACCCCGGGCCTCACCGAGGAGTAATCCCCCAGCGATGGGAGCAAGGAGCGCCGCAGGAATGCGGCGCTCTTCGTTTCTCTCCCCGCGTCGTCGCCTTGCCGAAATCTGATCCAGAGCAGGAGGAGTCCATGGAAAGGGGTTCATGCCAGCGCATCCTGATCGCGGGGGGGACGGGACTCGTGGGAAGAGCCCTCGTGCAAAAGCTTCGAGCGGAGGGCATCAAGGCGCGCATCCTGACGCGCGATCCCGCATCGGCCCCGCCCATGGAAGGGGTTCGGTTCTTCTCATGGAAGGCGCTGCCGAGCGCCCTCGACGCCGTGGATACCGTCGTGAACCTCGCGGGCGCAGGCATCGCGGACCATCGCTGGACGGCGCGACGCAAGGCGGAGCTTCTGGAAAGCCGGATCCAAAGCACCCACGCGCTCGTACAGGCCATGGCCGCGGTCCCGGACCGCCCCTTGACGCTCGTGAACGCCAGCGCCATCGGGTATTACGGCGCCCATGGTCCAGAGCCCGTGGACGAGCAGACGCCCCCAGGAATAGGTTTCCTGCCGGACATTTGCCAGGCCTGGGAGGCGGAAGCTGATCAGGCCATCTCCCACGGGGTGCGTGTGGTAAAGCTGCGCCTAGGCGTGGTGCTGACGCGAGAGAGCGGTGCCCTGCCCCACTTGATCGCCCCGGTTCGCCTGGGGTTGGGCACCAGGCTCGGCTCAGGCCGACAGGGCGTCAGCTGGATTCACGCAAGCGATTTGGTGGCAATGATCCTGGAAGCCATCCGAAGCCCGCTGTGGCAGGGGGCTTACAACGCAGCCGCCCCTTGGCCCATCGCCCAGGCGGAATGTGTTCGATGCATCGCAGACGCCCTGCACCGACCCATCTGGCCCATGCCGTCCTGGATCAGCGCCGCGGGCCTGAGGCTCCTGCTCGGTGAACTGGGCAAGGAGCTGCTGCTGCAAGGCGCGTTCGTTCTGCCACGGAAGGCCATCCACCAAGGGTTTGCCTTCCGCTTCGAACGCTTCGACGCGGCGCTGGCGGACTTGCTCAGGCCAGTTCGCCCCTGAGAAAATGGGGAGCCGCATCCACGATGCGGACATCCACCAGCTCTCCGAACGGCAGCTGCGCATTGGCCGGGGCCGACAGGTGGACATTGCGCCATTCGCCGGTTCTCGCCATCCAGTGTCCATTCTCCACGGGGCCACGGCTTTCGATCCGAGCCTTCAGCATCCGCCCAACTTGGCGGCGATGGCTCTGGAACGTCAGTTCGTTCTGCCGTGCCTGAAGCCGAGCCAGGCGCTCGGATTTCACCTCTGAAGGAATATCGTCCTTCAGCTTGAGTGCAGGCGTTCCCGGGCGTGGGCTGTAGATGAAGCTGAAGGAAGCGTCATAGGCCACCTGGTCGAGGATGCGCATCGTGTCCTCGAAGTCCTCGTCCGTCTCGCCGGGAAACCCCACGATGAAGTCCGTGGACAGACTGATCCGGCTGCGCCCTTCACCCAGATAGCCCAGGCGCTCCAGGTACTGGGCCGCCGTGTATTGGCGTCCCATGCGACGCAGTACGCGATCGCTGCCGCTCTGGATGGGAAGATGCAGGAACGGCGCGACCTTGGGGTTGTTCACGAGGACGTGGGCCAACTGGGGCGTGAAGTTCATGGGATGGCTGGTGGTGAAGCGGATCCACTCCAGGCCAGGGATATCGGCGACGCGATCCAGCAGCTCCGCAAAAGAGCATCCGCCCGCGTAGCTATTGACGTTCTGGCCCAACAGCTCGACCTCGCGATAGCCGCGCCGCACCAGGGCCTGGACCTCGCCGATCACATCCTCAAAGGGCCGGTGCCGCTCGGGACCGCGAGTGGTGGGGACCACGCAGTACGTGCAGGCGTGGTCACAACCCTCGATGATCGTCACCAGCGCCTTGGCCATGGGCTTGCGCTGGGTCACCTCTGGCGGGAACAGATGATTGTCGGGATATTCGGCGGTATCCATAACCTGCTGCTCCCCCGATCGCACCTGCGCGACCAACTTGGGCAGGTTCTGGATGGCCATGGTTCCCAGCACGAAATCCACCTGGGGGGCCCGTTTGAAGATGCCCTGCTGATCCTGCTGGGCGAGACACCCCGCCACCCCAATCATCAACGGGCGCTGCTTCTTCTCCTCGCGCAATCGCCCCAATTCCGAATAGACCTTCTGGACGGCCTTCTCGCGAATGGAGCAGGTATTGAGCACCACGATATCCGCATCATCCACCGAATCTGCGGGCAAATAGCCCTCGCGCGCCAGCATCCCCGCCAGCTTTTCGCTGTCGTGGTCGTTCATCTGGCATCCCCAAGTTTCAATGCGGTATTTCATGCGGTGATCCTTGAGGCAATGTTTGGCGCACAGCCCTTCCCTTGGAGAATGCCGATGAACAGGACCACCCCTCGATCGCATGCGCCTTTTACGCATGCTCCCGCTCCCGCCCCATGGGCGATCGCGGAGAGGGGCCCGTTCTGGCATCCCCAGGTTTCAATGCGGTATTTCATGCGGTGATCCTTGATACAGGGAACGCCAAACGTCAGGCGGCAAACCTTCATTCTACCGTCTGGCGAAAGATTCCCCTCACCAGGATCTCGGGCAGGCGCTCACTCCCAGCCCAGGGATTTTGCGACCTCCATCACCGCCAGATTGCGGGCGCAGCGCAGGCCATAGATGGCCGCTTCCAGCTGGGCACACCAGAACAGGAACGTGCGGTCATCCAGCTGGAAGACGGCCTGCCGCTGGGCGAAACCGATGTAGAGAATGCCGAGCAGATGATCCTGGTGCCGCAGCGGCACCAGGTAGGCATCGTCGTGACCTCCAGCCCAGAACCAATCGATGGGCTCCGTCAGGCCTTGCGCTTTCGGGAGGATGGACACGTCGAACCACGGCCGATCCTGAACCGTGGACACCCGCTCCCAATGGCCTTCCTCGCCGGGGAAGAAGATCGCCAGGGCCTCGGGATGGTAGCGATCCTGGAAATAAGCAAGGAAGGGCTCGGTCAGGGGCTGTTCGTCCATCTGCCCCTGGGCGTCGAGCAGCAGCCGATTCAGCGCGAGCACATCTAGGTGGAAGTCATGGAGCTCGTCGGCACGCTCCATGACTCGCTGTTCCAACTGCTCCCGGTAGCTCCGGATCTGAACCAGGAGGCGGGCGTGTTCCAATGCGCGATCAATGACCGCCTCGATCTCAGCGAGCTTGAACGGTTTCTGGATGAAGTCGTACGCGCCCCCCTTCAGGGCCCGGATCGCCACATCCAGGCTCGCATATCCCGTAATGACGACACAAAGCGCGTCGGGATCCCGCACCTTCACGGAAGCGATCAGATCCAGCCCTGACGGCCCGCCAGGCATATTCAGATCCGTGAGGATGACGGGATAGTGCTTCCGGGCGATGAGCTGGAGCGCATTCTGTGCGCTGTCGGCGTCCTCGACCGAGTATCCATCGGCCACCAGGGAATCCCGCAGCGGCTCTCGAAGCTCTGCTTCGTCATCAACGAGAAGGATGGGATCCGGAATCATGGCTCACCTGCTGGATGAAACCAGGATATCGAGAAGCAAAAAGCCCAGATTCAGTTCTTGATATTCGGAATCGCCAATTCGTAGATCCGGGCGTCGACAAAGATCCGGAACGCTTCGGCGTCCAGGAGGCCGCTCTTCACTTCGTTATCAAGGATTTCAAGGCTGCGCGGAACGGTGACGGCCACCTTGTAGGGCCGGTCCGCCGCCACCAGCGCGTCGTAGACATCCGCCACGGCCATCAGCTTGCTTTGCACGGGGATCTGATCGGATTTGAGCCCGCGGGGATAGCCCTGGCCGTTCAGGCGCTCGTGATGGGCATAGGCGATCTCGGGGAGCGAAGCGAAGGAATCGGTCCAGGGGATCTGGCTCAGGAAGCGGAAGGTGTGCGTGACGTGGCTGTTGATCTCGTCGCGCTCTGCCCCGGAGAGACTGCCCTTGGGAATGCGCAGAGCCGCGATGTCCTCGGGCTCCAGGATGGCCTTGCTGCCCCCCTCCCAGTGCAGGAACTGAAGGTTTTCCAGATCGTCCATCGCCTCGGCGATCTCGCGAGGCAGGACCTGGGGTTCGTTGCAGCGCAGGATGAGATCCACTAGGCGCTGGGTCTCGTGGCGCCGCTCGGCCAGGATCGATTGCAGCGAGAGGCCACCGCTGTCACGCCCTTCCTGGCGCGCCTGGTCCAGCATGGCCACGGCGCGCTCCATATCCCGCTGATACAAGCGCTGAAGAATGCGTTCCAGGCGCTCGGGCTGGAGCTTGCGCGCCTTAACCAGGACTTGCTCGCGCACGCCGACCTTGCCGAAATCATGCAGCAGGCTCGCGTAGCGGATCTCCTTGATCTGGCGCTCGCTGAACTGGACATGCCCATAGGTGCCGTTCGGCGTGCGGTTGACGGCTTCCGCCAATCCCACCGTCAGATCCGCGACGCGGGCGGAATGGCCGGACGTGGACGGGTCGCGCGCTTCGATGGCCATCACGGAAGCTTTCACGAAGCCGTCGAAGAGTTGCTCGATATCCTCCTTCAGCCCAAGGATCTCCTGGGTCCGCTCCTGCACCATCTCCTCCAGCCGCGACTGGTACCGCTCGTTCTCGCGCAGGGAGCGGTAGTGGCCGAGCGCACGGATCAGGCTGGCCTCCAGTTCCGCGAGCTTGAACGGTTTCTGGATGAAGTCGTAGGCTCCGCGCTTGAGGGCCTGGATGGCGGATTCGGTGGTGGCGTAGCCCGTCATCAGGATGCAGAAGGTTTTGGGATCCAGCGTCTGGATCTCCCGCATCAGGTCCAATCCCGAGATGCCGCCCGGCATGTTCAGATCCGTGAACACGATGGCGAAGTGCCGCTGGTTGATCTTCTCCAGCGCACTCTCGCCGTTTTCGGCCCCTTCGACGGAATAGCCGATGCCTTCCAGCGCCTCCACCAGGAGATTCCGGAACTCGGGTTCATCATCAACAATCAGGACGCGGAAGGTATCCATAGGTTGTTCGGCTCAGGACGTGTATCGGAGCATCCCGACGTGAAGAATAGTTTCGCGCGGATGGATATTTCCGGACACCGCTCAAAGTCCGTAAGTGCGGCGAAGAAAGGCCTCGAAGAGCCATGCGGGCAGGATGCGATGGGCCACTTGGCCCCAATAGGAATCACTTCCCACCACAAGCCGACGGGGCGGTCGGCGGGCGTTCACCGCCCGGACGATCCGCTGCGCACAGGCTTCGGCGGGCAGCCCATGTTCTGCGGCAAAGGCTTCCCGCTGGCGCCGATAGGTGTCGATCGCGGCGTGGTAGGGCGTCCCCTCGGCCCGCTTGGGGAGATCGCCCCAGGCGTTCACCAGCGTGTTCCGGAATTCGGTGCGGACGGAACCCGGCTCGACCAGGATGACGGGGATCTCGCGTCCAATCTCCACGCGCAGGGTCTCGCCCAGCGCCACGACCGCGTGTTTCGAGGCGTTGTAGGCCCCGGCCATGGGAATGGAAAGCCGCCCCAGTACCGAAGCAATGTGGACGATGCGCGCGCCAGAGTTTTTCCGCAGCAGGGGCAGGAAAGCGACCGTGACGGCATGAAGCCCGATGACGTTCGTCTCGAGCTGGGTCCGCAACTCCTCGGATTTCAGCAGCTCGAGGGGCCCCATCTGGCCATAGCCCGCGTTATTGACAAGCGCTGTCAAATCCAGATCGGAGCACGCCGCCACGGCGGCGCAGATGCTCGCGGCATCCGTCACATCCAAGGCGAGGATCCTCAGATCCGGGCCCGGTCCCAGCTCGGCCAGGCGCTCAGGATTCCGAGCCGTCGCGACAACACCCCATCCCGCTGCCCGGAACGCCCCGACCAAGGCCCGCCCGATGCCCGAAGAACACCCTGTGATCAATACCCATTTCATGCGCGCGCAGTCTCCACCTTACCCATTAGATCCGATAACGCGCGGTGCAGCTCGGCGATTTGGTAGGGTTTCTGGATGAAACCAACGCTGGGCTCGCCCAGTGGCAGGGCGTCAATGGCTTTGCTCCGATAGCCGCTGGTGAACAGGATCGGCAGGTGAGGCAGGCGCTCGCGGATGGCCCAGAAGGTTTCGACCCCGCCCATGCGCGGCATGGTGAGATCCAACAGCACCACATCCACCGGCGAACCCGCGTCCAGGCAATTCAGGGCCACCAGGCCGTTCCCGGCTTCGGTGACCGATAGCCCTTCCGATTCAAGCATCTCGCGTATGGCTTCCCGCACACCTGGCTCGTCATCCACCACCAGGATGCGCCGCGGGGTCAGCGCAGGTGCCGACCCCTCTGCCACCGCGTCGACGGCCAAAGCAGGTGATGACACCACCGGGAAGAACAGCGTGAATTGGCTGCCCTGCCCCGGCCGGGTCTGGATCAAGACGCCGGCACGATGACTGCGAAGCGTGCCCAGGAGCGTGGAAAGCCCAAGCCCGCGCCCCAGACTCTTGGTGCTGAAGAAGGGATCAAAGATCCGGCCCAGCAGCCCCGCATCCATGCCACAACCCGTATCTGAGATGCAGAGCGAGAGGTAGGGCCCGGGCGGAAGCACCTGGGTTGGCAAGTGTTCTGCGATGAACGACGAACTCAGTTCCTGGGCTTCGGTGACGACATCGATCTGGCCGTCCGCATCGCCGATGGCTTCCACCGAATTGGTCACGAGGTTCACGATGACCTGCTGGATCTGGACCACATCCCCCCTGAACCGGGGCATACCCTTTTCAAGATCGAGGTTCAGCTTGATCTTCCGCGAAACAGTCGCCCGCAGCAGACCAGCCATGTCCTCCACCAGTTGATTGAGATCCAGATCCTGCATATTGAGTTCGGCCTGACCGGAATAGGCGAGCATCTGCGAGGCAAGCTCCGAAGCCTTCCGAATGGCGGTTTCGGTCTTCGAGAAATACTTGAACAGCTGGGAATCCGGGCTCAAGTGCATCTGGGCGAGGTTGATGTTTCCCTGCATGGTCATCAGCAGGTTATTGAAATCATGCGCGACTCCACCCGCCAGGACGCCCAGGCTCTCCAGCTTCTGGGATTGCCGCAGGTATTCCTCCTGTTTGCGCCGGGCGGTGATGTTCCGGCTGACCCAGACGACGCATCGCTTGCCATTGATGGCCTGATCCATGGCCGCCACGCGAGCCTCCAGCCATAGATTGCCGGCCTGGACATCCAGAGGGTATTCCACCGTCAACACCTCCGGGCTTTGGAGCGCCCGCGTGACGGTGTCTTGGATGAAGCGCGCGGATTCGGGAGGCAGACACTCGGAAGCCGTTCGCCCCAGCATGGCCGACCGGGGCTGCGCCAGGCGCCCTTCGTCAATCGTGTGCAGATCCAGGTAGCGGCCATCCTCGTCCAGCACCATCACCAGATCGGGCATCGCGCGCGTCATGGCGCGGAAGCGCGACTCCTCTTCCCGCAGCTTGGCGTTCGCGCGACGGGCGGCATCCACCACCCGGTTCCGCGCCTTCGACAGGGGACGGTAGAGCGCCGCCAGCATGAGACCAGCGCCCAGCAGCACCCACGGCATCCCGTGCAGCAGCTTCGTCACGAAAGGAAGGTGATCCATATTCCCGCGCCAGCAGTGGCAGTGCGAACTCTTGATGAATGAAACGAACGGCATCAAGAGAATACCGGGATCTTCTGCTCACCAGACCTCAAAAGATCAGATCGAGGTCCAATTGCCCGTCGTCAGGAGGCATCCACCCGTCGGCGCCTCCACCGAGCCAACTCCCATCCCGAGGCAGCGGCCACAAGGGTCCCGCCTGCAACCAGCAGCCAGACCCACAGCCAGGGTCGCGCGCCCACGGCAAGCGCCAGTGCGGCAGGGTCATCCGCTATATCTGCGTCCACCCCGAAGACGTATCCCCCATGGATCAGCCATCGATCCCGACGGATCGGCCCTTGGGCCAAGGTCCGCCCGGCGGCATCGAGGAGGGCGATATCGCCCCGACAATCCTCGGGTCTGGGATCCTCGGCCCGGTAGACCAGCGCCACGCGCCCCCCCAGGAAGGTCGCCGCAGTGGGAACCCCGGCCGTCCCCGCGGCTTCCAGCCAGCCGCCATCCGCCCCGTGATCATTCTGAAGACGCACACGGATGACCGGATGCTGGATGCGCCCCGCACGAGCGGCATCTGGCGCCGGGTTGGGATTCGGGGCAAAGTCCGGAAGGAATTCCGCATGCTCCATCAACGCGATCGGGGTCACCGAAAGGCCGCGCTCAAGCACAAATGGGCGCTCCAACACCCAGGGCTCCTGGCGCACCACGCGGCCCGAATCCACGAGCCGCGCCATCCGATCGGAGAGTGTGAAGACGACGAAACGCCGCTGGGTTTCCTCATCCACTCGCTGATAGCGGATCACCATGCCCGCCGGCAGGTTCGGGGCGTTCAGGCGATCGGAGGATTCGGGATCCCGCGCGCTGAGCAGCAGCTTGCGATCAGCCGCTCCGGGCCGCTCCAGCACCACTTCCAGCCATGGTTCCCGGGGTTCCGAGGACCGTGTGTAGGCTTCAGGATCGCCACCACCCTGGCGCACGGCGAAATCGGGATACAGCTTCGTGGTGCGAAGCGTGAGCCCCGGCAGCATCCAGCGATCCCCCATGCGAACCGGCCGCTCCAGCGACTGCCCGCGCCAGAGGACCACCAGCCGCTCCAGCCTGGGAGCCTGGGGCTTCAGGAGCGCAAGCCCCTGCGGTGACATCCCCTCGCGGAACAGCACGGCAAAACGCCCGCCCGGCTCGTCCTGGCGGCAGCGCTCCGGATCCCGCGCAGCCAGCCGCCCCATCAGCGGCTCTGGCACGCCCAATCCCAGCAGGACGCCCATCACGGGGTTGACGGCCCCCTTGGGATTCTCCTGAAGCCTGCTCTGATCCAGGGCGTCGGGAATGAGCCGCTCGACCTCCAGCCGCACATCATCCGCCAGCTTCAGCGACTGCCCTTCCTTCACGGATAGGGCCTGCGGCTTGGGTTCGAAGCCGCCCCGTCCATCGGGATGAACATAGGCGTAAAGCCGGTAGGCCGGGTTTGCGGGCGCGAGATCGAAACGACGCAGACAGACCTGGAAGGGAAGCGTGATCTCGCCGGATCGCGGTGCCTCCGACGATGCGCGATGCAGGACAGAGGTGGTCTCACCAGGGCGCAACTCAACGCGCCCGATCCGCTGTCCGTGGCGCCAATGCCAAGCCAGCCCCATCAGGAACAGGCCGAACAGAAGGCTCAAGCGGCGGGCAAGGACGATGAAGCGCGAAGAGGACATCCCGTCAGTCTAGACCGCCACCAGCAGGCCGAGCAGGTAGAAAGCCAGCTCCATCGGAGGCCGAAACCCGCGCTGGCCCACGGAAAACCGTTCATGGAACAGCCACAGGTGCAGGATGGGATAGGCCGTGGAGCAGGTCAGCAGCACAACCGCCAGGCCCGGATGGCGGAAGACGTCAAAGCTGGAGAAAAGCATCACCGCCACCAACGAGCAGACCAGCAGCGAGATCATGACGATCTTCGTCGCCCTGCGCCCAATCAGGATCGGAAGCGTCTCTTTCCCCAAGATCTGATCTTTCTGCATCTCGTGAAGATCGTGGATGGTGGTGCGCGCGAAAACCAGCGCCGCCACGAGCAGCACGCCGGACCATGCGCGGGGACTCCAGGCCCAGTCGTAGTGCCACAGGGGCACCGCCACGGCCAGCACCGCCAGCGCCGTGGACACCAGGATGTCCTTGGACGCCGGAATGGCTTTCAGGCTCAGGGTCCGCCTTCCGATCCGGAAGCCCCGCTTGTAAGTGAGCCCCAGGGCGGAAGCGATCAGCACCATGAGCACGGAGCCCCATCCGAGCAGCGCCGCAAGCCCCAGGGAGACAGCCAGACAGATGGAACCCACCGCAATGATCAGGCGACGGTTGCGCTCCAGCGAGCGTTTCTGGGATGCCCCCTGACCCCGCAGCCCCGCGGGGTCCAGCAGCTGGTTCAACATGAACATGGCCATGACGTATGTGCCCACCACGGCGGCGTAGTTCAGGTTGTGAGGCAGCGAGAGCAGCCGGTGCACGCCGCTGGTCATGAAGGCCGCCCCAATGGCCAGCAGCAGAGGACTTGCGAACAGCGCCCGCAGCAGCTGGGTGGTCCGTCCGGGTCCACGCCCCCCCTGCTCAAGCACCGCCACCACGTCATCCACCAGCCAGGTCGGCGTCGAAGCGCCAGCCAGAACGCCGACCGCATCGAAATCCTGCAGCGCGACCACGTCTAGCTCCTGCGCCGTCTCCACGAATTGCACGGGCTTGCCGCAGTGGTGGGCCAGCTCGGCGAGGTGCTTCGTGTTGCTGGAGTTCTTCCCTCCCACCACCACCACCGCATCCACGGACTTGGCGAGCTCGGCCGCCTCGCTCTGGCGCGTCCAGGTGTCCTGGCAGATGGTGTTCTCAATGATGATGTCCTTCGCGCGCTCCTTCAGGACCGCGCAGATCTCGCCAAAATCCTTCAGCGTGAAGGTGGTCTGAGCCACGACCAGCACCTTCTCCAGTTGCTCATCCGGAAGGGCGCGGGCCTCCTCCACCGTGGAGATGATCACGGAACCGTGTTCGGCGAAGCTCTGATGGGCCGTGCTCTCGGCGTGTCCCCGCGTGCCCAGGATGATGGTGAAGTAGCCCCTGGGGCTGAACTTCTTGATGCGACTATGGACCTTGGCCACCTCGGGACAGGTCGCGTTGACGATCTCCAATCCCCCGTTCTGCTGCCTTTCCCGGAGCTTCCGAAGATCCTGGATGGGGATCCCGTGGGCGCGAATCACCACGATGCCGTCCTCCACCGCCTCCAGGGACTGCGCGATGCTGACCCCGCGGCGCTCGATCAGATCCAGGGCCTGGGGATTGTGGATGAGCGGCCCCAGCGTCTGCAGCTTTCCGTTGCTGCGGGCCGAGGCCTCCAGCACGGCGTCCATGGCGCGCCGGACCCCCCAGCAAAAGCCCGCCGTCTTTGCCACGATGACCTTCACGACGCCCCCATAAACCCGACCAAACCGGTCACCTTCAGGATACCCCGGCGCCCTTCCGAAGGCCACGGAACCCGCCAATGCAAATTTTCTGTTCCAAGGGCACGATTTCCAAGTAACGTGGACCGTTCGGACATTCGTAGGTATTTGAATATGGCTGCCGCCCCCCTTCTTCCGGTTTCGCTGACATGCAATACGGATCTGCGCTTCATCGATCTCATCCAGGTCGTGGGCTCGGAACTCCTGAAGCACATGAGCTTCAGCCACGAGGACGGCGAGCGGTTATGGCTGGCGATCCAGGAAGGCATCGCCAACGCCATGCGCCATGGCAACAAGCTGGACAAGCACAAGACCGTGAAGGTGACCTTCGTGCCCTCCCAGCAAACACTGGAGATCCTCATCGAGGACCAGGGCTGCGGCATTGATCTGGACAAGATCCCGAATCCGAACCTGCCCGAGAACCTGCTGAAGCCTGGTGGCCGCGGCGTCTACTTCATGAAGCAGGTCATGGACAGCGTCGAGCTGAAAAAGCACCCCGAAGGCAGCACCCTGGTGCTGATCAAGCACAGGAAAACGGCCGAGAACACGGATCAGTTGCCGCCGGTGTAGGAAAACCAGAACCGCACGCCGAGGGTGCCGCCATCGAACCCTTCGGGCAGGCGAGGCAATGGATCGGAACGCTTCACCGCCAGCAGCGCGCTTTGATCCAGGCCGCCGTTGCCGGACGGACTATCCACGCGAATGCCCTCCAGTGACCCGTCGCGCTTGATGCGGAAATAGATCTGGACGCGCCCCTGGGCATTGCTCATGCGGCTCCAGTTGCCAGTGATGCGGTTCTGGACCTGTTGCAGGTACCAGACAAAGGGAAAGTTTGCGCCATCCAGGTCGCCGATGAGCCCCATTCCGCCTTGCGCGCCGCCAGAAGCTCTCAAGCCCGGGACGCCGGAACCTTCGCCGATGCCGGATCCGCCGCCGTGCCCGGCCGCGCCCCGAACGGGCGTGGGCGTGGGATTCTTGCCTTTCGCCGCCACCGGGGCTTTGCCAAGACTTGTCGAATCCTGATTCGTCCCTTTGACAGCGGTTGTCCGTTTCTCGCCGAAGGCGTTGGGCGTCACCGCACCCGCCTTCTCATCCGACTTGGGCGCCACTTCCTCCACCCGTCGCTGGCGCTCACCCTGTTCACCTTCCTCCATGGCGTCTGAGCCACCCGAGACGCCACCTGCGGCCGCGGGCAGACTGACCCACGTGACCTTGGTTTCGGTGACACCCTGGGATGCCTTCGGAGCCAGCAGCACGACGCCCAGCAGCAGCCCATGGGCGCCGAGACTCAGGGCGAGTCCGGCGGGCCAGCGCATCACGGACAGGCGCGCACGCTCCTGAAGCAGTTGATAGAGATCTCTGCTCACTTGGGCTCTTCCCGCATGGAAGGAACCCCCTGGGTCACAAAGCCAACCTGCGTGAAACCGGCTTCGCGGATGGCATCCACCACGGCGATCACGCGGCCATAGGGAATATTGTGATCCGCGCGGACCAACACAGGCCGCTTGCGACCCTCCGAGGCGCGCTCGCGCAACAGCTTCTTGAGCGCGGGTTCCTGCACGAACTGGTTATCGAACTGCAAGCGTCCATCCGCCGCCAGCGAAACCGTGATCGCTTCGCTTTCAAGGTTCTTGCCCGTCCGGCTTTCCGGCAGGTTCACGTCCACCCCCGTGGTCAGCATGGGCGCAGCGACCATGAAGATGATTAACAGAACCAGCATCACGTCGATCATCGGCGTCATGTTGATGTCGGCCATCTGTCCGCGTTTGGAGCCCGGTGTGAATGCCATTCCAACCCCCAGGCCATTCTACACTGTGAAGAACAGCCGCGTCCGAAGCCATGCTCCCGCTGTGCCATGGCATAATGATGACTGATCCTTTTCCAGTTCATGTTTCGCGCCCATACCACTTCCTGCATGGAGTCCATTGAATGCTGCAGACCCGTTTTGATCTCACCCAAAAGGAAATCCCGCACCAGTGGTACAACATCGCTGCAGATTTCCCCGTACCGATGGCCGCGCCCCTGCACCCCGGCACGAAAGAGCCCATCTCGCCGGAAGCCCTGAAGGCGATCTTTCCTGAAGCCATTGTGGCGCAGGAAGCCAGCACCGAACGCTGGATCGATATCCCCGAAGAAGTCCACGACATGTTGTCCCTTTGGCGGCCCACTCCTCTGGTGCGCGCCGTCCGTCTGGAAAAGGTGCTCGGAACCCCTGCGCACATCTACTACAAGTACGAAGGCGTGAGCCCCTCGGGCAGCCACAAGCCCAACACGGCCGTGGCCCAGGCGTACTACAACAAGCAGGAAGGCATCAAGCACATCGCCACCGAAACGGGCGCGGGCCAGTGGGGCTCCAGCCTTGCGTTTGCCTGCAAACTGATGGGCATTGAGTGCAAGGTTTGGATGGTGAAGGTGAGCTACCACCAGAAACCGTATCGCCGCATGCTCATGGAGACATACGACGCGACGGTCTACGCCAGCCCCAGCGACAAAACGGCCTTCGGCCGCAGCATCCTCGAGAAGGATCCCCACTGCGCAGGCAGCCTGGGCATCGCCATCAGCGAAGCCATCGAAGCGACCGTAACGACGCCTGGCACGAAGTACAGCCTGGGCAGCGTGCTGAACCACGTGTGCCTGCACCAGACCGTCATCGGCGAGGAAGCCATCAAGCAGATGGAGCTGGCGGGCGAGGAGCCGGATATCGTCATCGGCTGCGCGGGCGGCGGCAGCAATTTCGCGGGCATCGCCTTCCCCTTCATCCGCAAGAAGATCACGGAAGGAAAGAACTACCGCATCATCGCTGCGGAACCCGCGGCCTGCCCCTCGCTCACGAAGGGCGAGTTCCGCTACGACTTCGGCGATGTGGCCGGCACCACGCCGCTGATGAAGATGTACACCCTGGGTTCGGAGTTCATGCCTCCCAGCATCCACGCGGGCGGCCTGCGCTACCACGCCATGGCACCCACCGTGAGCCATGCCATGAGCCTCGGGCTCATCGAAGCCACCGCCATCCGCCAGACCCAGGCCTTCGAGGCTGGTGCCCTCTTCGCGCGAACGGAGGGCCTGCTGCCCGCGCCGGAATCCTCCCACGCCATCGCCGCAGCCATCGTTGAGGCGAACAAGGCCAAGGAGGAAGGCCAGAAGAAGGTGATCGTCTTCAACCTGAGCGGCCATGGCTTCCTGGACCTGGCGGCGTACGAAGCCTATTTCGACGGCCAGCTTCAGGACGTGTAGGGCATCCAGCCCGACCCGAATCTTACAAAACTTAACTTCAACTCTCACAAGAGACCGGCCTATGCTGGCGTTCGCGCAACGCCTCCAGGCCGGTCTTTTTTGGGCGGAGGCCTCGTTACGATCCTTTTCTCGCGAGGTGTTCATGGCCAGACATTTCCTGCGGAAGATCTCTCCGCTCACCCTTGGGGCGCTGTCCTTCATCGCGGCGCCTGCCCAGTCCGTGCCGCTTCCCGCTTCCGTCCAGGGAGCCGAGATCCGAACCCCCCTGCCCCCGGCGACCCCGCGCATCAATGGCCCCAACATCTTCGGCGTCACGGCTGGCGCGGATTTCCTCTATGCCATCCCCGCCACGGGTCAGCGGCCCATGAGCTACACCGTCACAGGCTTGCCCGCAGGACTGTCCGTAAATGAATCCACGGGCATCATCACGGGCAAGATCAAAACGAAGGGCGAATACAAGATCACCTTCAAGGTCAAGAACGCCCTGGGATCCGCGGAAAAAGCCTTCCGCATCGTCGTGGGCGACAAGATCGCGCTGACGCCGCCCATGGGTTGGAACAGCTGGAACTGCTGGGCCCAGGCCGTGAGCCAGGACAAGGTCCTGCGCTCCGCCAAAGCCCTTGTGTCCTCGGGCCTGGCGAGCCATGGCTGGATGTACGTGAACATCGACGACACCTGGCAGGGCCGGCGCGATCCCAAGACCCTGGCCCTCCAGGCCAACGATCGCTTTCCCGACATGAAGAAACTCTGCGCGGATATCCACGGCCTGGGCCTGAAAGCGGGCATCTACTCCAGCCCCTGGATCACCACCTATGCGGGCTTCAACGGCGGCTCCAGCGAGGAATCCAACGGCTCCTGGGTGGCCTTCAAGGAATACAAGGACTACCAGCCCTACCAGCGCTTCGGGAAATACGCATTCACCAAGCAGGATGCGAATCAGTGGGCCCAGTGGGGCTTCGACTACCTGAAATACGACTGGTATCCCAATGACATCCCCCACACCAAGGAGATGTCGGAAGCCCTGCGCGCCACGGGCCGCGACATCGTGTTCAGCCTTTCAAACGCGGCTCCTATCGAGCACGCCGAAGCCTTTGGCAAACTGGCCAACAGCTGGCGAACCACCGGCGACATGTGGGACACCTGGGACGAGCCCGGGCCCTACCAGCACTCGGTTTCCGAGATCGGCTTCAACCAGGACGCATGGACGGATCACGCCGCGCCCGGCCACTTCAATGACCCGGACATGCTGGTGATCGGCTGGGTGGGCTGGGGCGACAACCTGCACTACACGCGCCTCTCGGCTGCGGAGCAGTACAGCCACATCACCCTCTGGTCGGTGCTGGCCTCGCCGCTGCTCATCGGCTGTGACCTGGAGCGCCTGGATCCCTTCACGCTCAATCTGCTGAGCAACGACGAAGTAATCGCCGTGAACCAGGACGCGCTCGGCAAGCAGGGCAAGCGCGTCTCCACTCAGGGTTCCATCGATGTCTACAAGAAGGAGCTCGAGGACGGCAGCTGCGCCCTGGCCTTCTTCAACCGCGGCGACGTAACCCACGTCATCAACACCAAACTGGATCGCCTGGGCCTGGGTGGACCGCGCAAGGCCCGGGATCTCTGGCGCCAGAAAGACCTTGGGGAATTCAAGGGAGATCTCAAGGTCTCCGTCGAAGCCCACAGCGCGGAGCTCTACCGGATCGTGAGCGTTCCGGCCACCAAGTAGCCAGCGCCCTGCCCTGCCGCGCCCGTCGGATCCTCCGGCGGGCGCATTTTTATGGCGACCTGATACTTCCAATTTGATAGGCTTCCCCAAAACGCAAATGCCAGGGAGCCTGTATGGCCAAGATCGATAAATTCATCGAGAACATGGTCAGTCGCGGAGCGCCGATCCTCCGGCTCGATCCGGGCGATTTGCCGATGCTCGAATTTCCCGGCGGACATCGCACGGCCCTGGGGGGCATGGAGCTGCTAGGCACCGTGCTGGACGGCCTGGCCAAGGAAATCCTGCCGCCCGACACGGAGACGTCGTACCTGCGCGGCGAAAAGGTGAACTTCGATTACGTCTATGCGTCCCAGCGCTTCCAGATCCTCGTCTGCCGGACCAACCTCGGCACGCGGCTGGTGGTGGGCTGCACATCCGCCAACTCGGGTCCGTCCGGCGAGGGCACGAACTGGGCGGCGCGCATCAACACGCTGATCGCTCGACTCATTTCCAAGGGGGGATCGGATCTCTATCTGAATGCCGATGAGCCGCCGATCTTCCGCCAGGATGGCAGGCTGGAGGTGCTGGAGGATGTGGGCGTCCCCAGCGCCGGAGATCTGGAAGAGGCCCTTGCGGAATTGGCCCCGCAGCCCATCCTGCAGGCCTTCAGCGATGGCCGGAACACCGAGTTCAGCCAGGGGGATCCCAAGGAGCTGCACCGCATCCGCGTGAGCCTTTTCCATGACGCGGCCGGCCCTTCCATCGCCATCCGCGTGATCCCCAAGAGCGTCCCGGACGCAAGTACGCTGGGACTGGGAGAAACGATCCAGCGCCTGGCGCAGCTCAACCAGGGCCTGGTGCTGTTCACGGGGCCCATGGGCTGCGGCAAGAGCACCACCATGGCGTGCCTACTGGAAGCCGCGCACCGCAGCCGTCAGGCCTACATCGTCGGCATCCACGACAGCGTGGAGTTCGAATTCTCCGAGGGCAGCGGCCTGCTGCGACAGCGCGAGGTGGGGCGCGACCCCATCCGCCAGCACCAAACGATCCGCGCCGCCATGCGCCAAGCCCCAGATATCCTGGCCATCGGCGAGCTGCGCGACGCCGAAGGCATCGAGCTGGCGCTCCAGGCCTCCCGCACGGGGCATGTGGTCTTCGCGACGCTTCAGAGCACGTCGCTCGTCGATACGTTCTACTACATGCTCGATGCCTTCCCGGTTGAGAACCAGGCGCGCATCCGAGGCCGCCTGGCGGAATGCCTTCGAGCCGTCGTCGGGCACACGCTGCTGCGCCGCGCCAGTGGCGGAGGCATGGCGGCGGCGCTGGAGACGCTCTTCAACAATCCCGTCATCTGCGATCTCATCCGCGACGGGAAATTCGATCAGATCCCCAGCGCGATGAAGGGCGGAAGCTATGGCCAGATGAGCCACAACGAGGCCCTGATCCAGCTCGTTCACGACCGCAAGGTGGAGCCCATGGAGGCCTACCTGAAGTGTCAGGACCGCGAGAGTTTCATCGCCAGTTGCAAGAAGGCGGGCATCGACTTTGACCCCAGAAGCGCGGGCCATGTCACCGAGGTCTCATGATCGGCTTGACAAAAACGAGGCAGGCTCGGACAGTAGTTTCATTCGGAGTTTCTTTCGTGCGCAACATGCTCAACAGCAGCTTTGCTTGGTGGTGGCGTTCCACTGACGGGCGAGGTCTGTAGAGAGCGCGCAAACTCAAGCTTAGACACAGATCCAAAGGCCCGTCGGCAACCCCGACGGGCCTTTTCGCATTTATGCCATTCATCCGGAGACACCATGGACATTCAAACCTTTGAACAGCTGGCGCGGAACTTCAACGTCATCCCCGTCGCCCGCACGATGGCGGCGGACACGCTCACGCCCGTGGCCATCTACCTCGCCGCCCGGCGCGCGGGCGAACGCGGGTTCCTCTTCGAATCCGTGGAAGGCGGCCGCCACGTCGCGCGCTTTAGCATCCTGGGCCTTGGCGCGCGGGAACGCATCACGGCGCGGGAAGGCCACGTGGCCGCGCGGCGAGGAGACGCGACGATCCTGGAAGGCACCAGCCTGCCCGACATCCTGAAGGCCCGCCTTTCCGCCTTCAAGCCCTTCGAAACCCCGGACCTGCCGCGGTTCGGAGGCGGCTTCGTGGGCTACCTGGGCTACAACTGCGCCGCCGCTGTCGAGCGCGTGCCGGTCAAGCCCAATCCGTTCGATCTGCCCGACGCCAGCCTCTACCGTTTCGATAACCTCATCGTCTTCGATCATGTCGAAAGCCGCGTGGTGATCATCGCCAACGGCGTGCTGGAGGACCACGCGGATCCCAAGGCCGCCTTCGCCAACGCTGCCACCCGGCTGGAGCGGCTTTCCGAGATCGTGCGAACCGCGGGAGCGGTGCCGCTGGAGAGCAACGGCGGCAAGCTGCCGGAACCCTCCGACGAAGCCCGAACGAGGTACATGAACGCCGTGGCCCAAGCCAAGCAACACATCGTGGACGGCGATATCTTCCAGGTGGTCCTGTCCACCCAGCAGCAGATCCCCTACGAGGGCGATCCCTTCGATGTCTACCGCCTGCTGCGCATGTCGAATCCATCGCCCTACCACTTCTTCCTGGAGCAGGAGGATGTGGTGGTCGTCGGCGCTTCGCCCGAACTGCTGGCCCGCGTGGAGGAGCGCCAACTGGAGGTCCGCCCCATCGCCGGCACGCGGCCGCGCGGAAAGAACCAGGCCGAGGATCTCGCGCTGCGCGAGGAACTGCTGGCGGACGAGAAGGAAGCCGCCGAACACGTGATGCTGGTGGATCTGGGCCGGAACGATGTGGGCCGCGTGTGCGAGTACGGCTCGGTGAAGGTGGCGGCCTACCGCACCATCGAAAGCTACAGCCATGTGATGCACATCGTCAGCAGCGTCACCGGCCGGCTGCGCGAGGATGTCCATCCTGTGGACGCGTTCTTCGCCACCTTCCCGGCGGGCACTGTCAGCGGCGCACCCAAGATCCGCGCCATGCAGATCATCCATGACCTGGAGTCCGACGCTCGCGGCGTCTACAGCGGGGCCGTCGGATATTTCGACTACCGTGGAAACACGGACACCTGCATCGCCATTCGCACGGCGATCTTCCGGGATGGCGTGGCCCAGGTCCAGGCGGGTGCGGGCATCGTCGCGGATTCCGTTCCCGAAAAAGAGTTCGACGAATGCCGCCACAAGATGGCTTCCCTCAAGACCGCCATCGCCGCGGCGAAAGGAACCAAATGATCCTCGTCATCGATAACTACGATTCGTTCACCTACAACCTCGTGCAGCTGCTCGGCGCGCTGGGCGAGCAGCTCGAAGTGCATCGCAACGACGCCATCACGGCCGAGGGCGTGCTGGCGCGCAATCCCGACTACCTGCTGCTGTCCCCCGGACCCGGCACCCCTTCCCAGTCCGGCAACCTGCTCAACATCGTTGAGACCTGCGCGCCCAAGCTGCCGACCCTGGGCGTGTGCCTGGGGCATCAGGCCATCGGACAGGCCTTCGGCGGCAAGGTCATCCACGCCCCCCAGCTCGTGCATGGCAAATCCAGCCCGGTTCATCACACGGGCCACGAGATTTTCTCCGGCGTTCCCAACCCGTTCCAGGCGGGCCGCTACCATTCCCTGGTGGTCGAGAGCGCCAGCCTGCCTTCCGTGCTGAAGCCCCTCGCCCGCACCGCCGACGGAGAGCTGATGGCCATGGCCCACGTGCATCATCCGATCATCGGCCTGCAGTTCCATCCCGAATCCGTCCTGACGCCGGACGGCGTTCAGATCATCCGCAATTTCCTGAGCATCCACCGGAAGAATGAGGTGAAAGCATGAGTCTGGAAGCCCTCCATCGCGCCGTCCAAGGCGAAGAAGTCGAACGTCACCACGCGGCTGCCCTGCTGCGCGCCTTCGCCGCAGGCGAGGCCAACAACGAGCAGCTCGCGGCCTTTCTCACGGCCATGGCCATCCGGGGCGAAAAGCCTCAGGCCCTGCTGGGCATCATCGATGTGCTGCGCAAGCAATACATTCCGGTTGATCTCGAGGGCGTGCCCGCCCTGGACATCGTCGGCACGGGAGGCGACGGCCAGCACACCGTGAACCTCTCCACCTCCAGCGCCTTCGTGATCTCCGCGGCAGGCGTTCCCGTCGCGAAGCACGGCAACCACGGTGTCTCTAGCAAGGCTGGCAGCGCGGACGTGCTGGCTTCGCTCAAGGTGCCCTACAAGCTCGATCCAACCGGCATCGCCGCCATGGTCAAGCAGATCGGCCTGGGCTTCATCTACGCCCCCGCACATCATCCCTTGTTCGCCAAGATCGGTCCTGTTCGCCGCGCGCTCGGATTCCGCACCGCCTTCAATCTGCTGGGCCCCCTCGTGAACCCGGCGCAGGTAAAGCGCCAGGTCATCGGCGTTCCCAGCATCAAGACCATGCACATGCTCGCCGAGGTCCTCGCGGAGCTGGGCACCGAAAAATCCATGGTGCTGCATACACCAGGGCCCTACGACGAGGTGAGCCTCACGGCCCCCGCCAAGGCGCTTCTGATCGAGAACGGCCAGATCACCGACCTGGAGCTGTCTCCCAAGGATTTCGGGGCCCAGACGATCCAGCCCGAAGACATCCGGGGCGGCGACGCCGACGCCAACGCCGCGCGCATCATCGCCGTCTTCGATGGTGAGCGCAGCCCCCTGCGCGACGCCATCTGCGCCAACTCCGCCTGCGCGCTGATGGTGGCAGGGAGAGTCGCGAACGTCCGCGAAGGCTACGAGCTGGCGCAGGATGTGATTGGACAGGGACTGGCCAAAAAGAAGCTGATCGAGGCCCAGAACTTTTCCCCGGCGACGGTGAAGGCATGATCTCCTGGCTTTCCGAACACTGCGCGAACCTGCGCAAGGATGCGGCTCGCCGCAAGGCGGCAAGGCCTGAGGCGGAACTGTCGAGCCTCATCGCCCAGCAAAACGCCGAACAGGGCGCGCCCCGGCCCTTCACCCAGGCCCTCCATCGCGAGGATCGCATCGCCATCATCGCCGAGGTGAAGTTTAGATCTCCCAGCGAAGGCCAGCTCCGCCCGATTGCAGACGTGGAACACGTCGCGGCCTCGTACGAGGCCAGCGGCGCCTCGGCGCTCTCGGTGCTTATCGACGAAGTCCACTTCGGCGGCCGCCTGGAATACCTGAGCCGCGCCCGCAAAGCCACTCGCTTGCCCGCGATCGCCAAGGGATTCCTGGTGGATCCCTACGACGTGATGGAAGCCCGGGCCTTCGGGGCCGACGCCGTGCTGCTGATCGCATCCTGCCTTGAGCGGACAGAGCTGGCGGATATGCATGCCCTGGCCCAGGAACTGGGCATGGCGGCCCTGGTCGAGCTGCACAGCGAAGCGGATTTCCGCAAGGTCGAGGGCCTGGATCTGCCCCTGGTGGGCGTGAATCACCGCGATCTGGACACGCTGAAGATGGACATGGCCCTGAGTGAAGAACTCGCATCGCGGCTGCCCGCGGCCTCCACGCGCGTTGCCGAGAGCGGCATCCAGACGCCCGCGGATCTCGCGCGCATGAAGGCGCTGGGCTACCACGCCGTGTTGGTCGGGACCCGGTTCATGAAGCACAGTGATCCTGGACAGGAACTGTCCAAGATCCTGCTGGGCTGAAGAGAATCCATGTCGGAACGATTCAACCGGCCTCCCATCAAGATCTGCGGCCTGACGCGCGTCGAGGACGCTCGGCTGGCCTGGGAACTGGGCGCTTCGGCGCTGGGCTTCGTCTTCCACGCCAGAAGTCCGCGCAATGTGAGCACCGATCAGGTCACCGATATCCGCAGGCAGCTTCCCCCGGAAGCGTTCTGTGTGGGCGTCTTCGTCGATCGCTCCGTGGAGGACATCCATGAGACAGCCCGCACCGCCGGGCTCTCCGCGGTCCAGCTCCATGGCTTTGAAACGCCCGAAACCTGCGCCGAACTGGCCCGCCTTGGCTGGCCCGTCATCAAGGTCATCCGTGCAGAAGATGAAGGCCGGCTGGACGATTTCCCCGCCGCCGCCTTCCTGCTGGACGCCGCCCACCCCAGCCTGCCCGGCGGCACGGGATTGAAAGCGGACTGGGGCCTTGCCGCCCGCATCGCCCAAACGCATCCCCTGATCCTTGCCGGGGGCCTGGATCCTTCCAACATTCTCGAAGCAATCGAAACCGTGCATCCAGCGGCCCTGGACCTCAGCAGCGGCGTCGAGGCCTCGCCCGGCGTCAAAGATCCCATCAAACTCCGAACCCTGTTTTCCGAACTCGATATGAAAGGAATCCGCCCATGCCTGATCCATCCCTGAACCGGCCAGGAATTCTCCATTCCCAAAATGCAGAGGCCCAGACGCCCGACGAGCGCGGATACTACGGCCCCTACGGCGGCGCGTTCGTGCCCGAAACCCTGCGCCCGGCCCTGCAGGAACTGGAAGCGGCCTTCAAGGACGCCATGAAGGATCCCGAATTCCACCGGGAGCTGAAGGAATCCCTGGCGCTCTATTCGGGCCGCCCCACGCCGCTCTATCACGCCGAGCGCCTCTCGGCGAAGGTCGGCGCCAAGGTGCTGCTGAAGCGCGAAGACCTGAACCACACCGGCGCCCACAAGGTGAACAACACGCTGGGGCAGATCCTGCTGGCCAAGCGCATGGGCAAGACGCGCATCATCGCCGAGACCGGCGCGGGCCAGCACGGCGTGGGCACGGCCTGCGTGGCCGCGCGCATGGGCATGCAATGCGAGATCCACATGGGTGAAGAGGACATCCGCCGCCAGCATCCCAACGTGCTGCGCATGCAGCTCATGGGCGCCAAGGTGATCCCCGCCACCTGCGGCACCCGCACGCTGAAGGACGCCACCAGCGAAGCCATCCGCGACTGGGTGGCCAACGTGGAGAACACGTACTACCTCATCGGCAGCGTCATGGGACCGCACCCCTACCCGCTCATCGTGCGCGAGTTCCAGAGCGTCATCGGCCGGGAGACGCGCGAGCAGTGCCTCAAGGCGGAAGGCCGCCTGCCCGATATCGCCGTGGCCTGCGTGGGCGGCGGCAGCAACGCCATGGGCATGTTCCACCCGTTCCTGAAAGACACCTCCGTCAAGTTCGTCGGCGTCGAGGCCGCGGGCGAAGGGCTGGAAGGCCGCCACGCGGCGACCATGGCCAAGGGCACGCCCGGCGTGCTGCACGGCATGTTCAGCTACGTGCTGCAAGACGAGGACGGCCAGATCCAGGAGGCCCACTCGGTCAGCGCCGGCCTGGACTACCCCGGCGTGGGACCCGAGCACGCCTATTTCAAGGACACCGGACGCGCCGTCTACGAATCCGCCACGGACGCCGAGGCCCTGGCCGCCTTCGAGGAGCTCTCGCGGCTGGAAGGCATCATCCCCGCGTTCGAAAGCAGCCACGCGCTGGCCTGGGTGCTGCGCAACGCGGGCAAATTCGACAAGAACACGCTCATCGCGCTGTGCCTCTCGGGGCGCGGCGACAAGGATCTGGACGAATACATGCTGCGCACGGGCAAGAGGTGATCATGGATATCCACGCACAATTGAAGGCCAAGGTCTCATCGGGTCGAAAGCTGCTCGTGCCCTACGTCTGCGCGGGGTTCCCCGACGAGGCCTCCACCCTGCCCGTGTTGGAAGCGCTGGCAGAAGCCGGGGCCGACGCCATCGAACTGGGCATCCCATTTTCCGATCCCTTGATGGACGGCCCCGTCATCCAGGCGGCTTCCCACGCCGCGCTGAAGGGCGGCATGACGCTGGCCAAGGCCCTGGATATCGCGGCGGCCTTCACCCAGAAGCACACGACGCCGCTGGTGCTGATGGGCAGCGTCAACCCCTTGATGCGCATGGGCGGAGAGACCTTCGCCGCTCGGGCGAGCCAAGCCGGAGTTTCCGGCCTCATCCTGCCCGATCTCCCGCTGGAGGATCAGATCCGCATCCCCTGCATCCCCCAGGTGCAACTGGTGGCGCCGAACACGCCCGATGCCCGGGTGAAGACGCTGCTGGCGCAGGCTCCGCCCTTCCTCTACTGCGTGACAGTCTTCGGCGTCACGGGAACGCGGACCACCACCGCGGACTACACGGTGCCCTTCCTGAACCGCATGAAGGCGATTTCGCAGGTCAATGCCCAGGTTCCGGTGCTGGCGGGATTCGGCGTCTCACGCCCCGAGCAGGCAGTGGAACTCGCCTCGGCCTGCGACGGTGTCATCATCGGCAGCGCCCTCATCCGGAAGCTGGAAGCTGCCGGTCCCGGGGGAGCGGCACAAGCGGCCATGGATTTCCTGAGGCCCTTCCGCGCTGCGTTGGACAGTCACTGACGATGAAGGCGATGCCATGCTTTTGATTCTCGATCCAACTTCTTCCAACGACGTGATCACCACCCTGGAAGCCAGGCTCGATGCCATGGGTTTTTCTCCTTACCCGTCGGATGAGCAGGATCCCCGCGCCCTCTGCCTGGTGGAACCCGTCAGCCCGCACGCGCGCCAGGAGATCCGCCAGTTGCCCGGCGTCAAAGAGCTGGTGGAGATCAAGGAACCCTACAAGCTCGCGAGCCGTGCCTTCCACCCCAGCCCCACGCTCGTCCGGGTGGGCCGCGCGGTCCTGGGCGGCGACGCCGTCGTCATGATGGCGGGCCCCTGCGCCGTGGAAAGCCGCGAGCACATCCACGCCATGGCGCGCCTCGTGAAACAGGCGGGCATCCCCGTGCTGCGGGGAGGCGCGTTCAAGCCCAGAACCTCGCCCTACGCCTTCCAGGGACACGGGGAAGAAGGTCTGAAATGGATGCGCGAGGCGGCGGACGCCAACGATCTGGCCATCGTCAGCGAGGTCATGGACGCCTCTCAGATTCCCATGATGCTGGACTACGTGGATGTGCTGCAGGTCGGGGCGCGCAATATGCAGAACTTCTCGCTGCTTTCAGCGGTGGGGAAAGTCCAGCGCCCGGTGCTGCTGAAGCGCGGCATCAGCGCGACCATCCTGGAATGGCTGATGGCGGCGGAGTACATCCTCGCCGGGGGCAACGGGGACGTCGTCCTGTGCGAGCGCGGGATCCGCACGTTCGAGCGGGCCACGCGCAACACCTTCGATGTGAGCGCGGTCCCCGTCCTCAAGCAGCTCACCCATCTGCCCGTGGTGGTCGATCCAAGCCATGCCTCTGGCGTCCGCGACCTGGTGATTCCCCTGGCGCGCGCAGGCGTCGCCGCGGGCGCGGATGGATGCATCGTCGAGTTCCATACCTGCCCGGAAGAAGCCTTCAGCGATGGCCCCCAGTCGCTGTACCCGGAGCAACTGGAACAGCTAGTCCGCGAGTTGGACGGCATCTGCCGAGCCCTGGGCCGCCGCCTGGACTAAGCGGCGCCTGAACTGAGTCGCGTCAGTTCATCAGCCCAGGATCTCTCCCAGGCTTTCCACCACGGCCGCGGCCAGCGCCGACTTTGGCAGGGGTCCGAGGGAGGCATGAACACCCTGTCGCGTCACGAGCGTCAGGGTGTTGGCCTGAAGCCCAAAGCCCCTGCCGTTCTGGATGTCGTTGACCAGGATCGCATCCAGGTTCTTCCGCCGCAGTTTCTCTTCGGCGAAGGCGAGGTGTTGTTCGCTCTCCGCGGCGAATCCGACGATCCACTGACCGGGCCTGCGCTCTGTGGCCAGCGTCGCCAGCACATCGGGCGTCCGCACCAGCGTCAGGGTTTCCGGCCCATCCTGCTTCTTGATCTTCTCTATCGCGCAGGTCTCGGGGCGCTGGTCGGCCACGGCGGCGGCGGCGATCAGGCCGTCCATGTTCGGCCAATGCTTCCGGCAGGCGTCGAGCATGTCCTGGGCGCTGCGCACGCGCGTGGTCGAGACGCCCCAAGGGGCCTTCTGATCGCCGCCCAGCACCAGATAGACCATGGCACCAGCATCGCGGAAAGCCCGCGCCAGCTCGATGCCCATGGCGCCCGTGGAACGGTTCGTGAGCGTGCGGACAGGATCCAGATCCTCCCGGGTCGGCCCCGCGGTGATCAAGACGTGCTTGCCATTGAAAGTGGCATTCTTGGGCGTGCCCGCCACGCGGATGGCTTCGGCGATGTGCTCGATGTCCGCCAGCTTGCCTGCGCCTTCGTCGCCACAGGCCAGCAGGCCCTCCACCGGCTCCACGATGCTGTGGCCAAACGTCCGAAGCCGGGCCACGTTGGCCTGCACCGCGGGATGGGCCCACATGGCCTTGTTCATCGCTGGCGCCCACAGGATCTTGCCCGTAGCGGCGAGCAGGATCGTGGACAGCAGATCGTCGGCGAGGCCGTTGGCCGTCTTGCCCAGGATGTCCGCGGTGGCGGGCACCACCGCCACGAGATCGGCCCACTTGGCCAGATCCACGTGCTCCACCTTCGGATTCGCGCGCCACTCGTGATACTCGGGATTGGCACCGAAGCAGGGCTCGCCCGTAAGGGTCGCCAGGGTCAGCGGCGTGATGAAGCGGCTGCCCGCATCCGTCAGGCAGGTCCGCACGCTGTGGCCCTCCCGTACCAAGATGCGCGCCAGTTCGCAGGCCTTGTACGCCGCGATGCCCCCGGTGACGCCCAGCAGGATCTTCATGAAGCCCCTCCAGCAAACATCCTAGCGCCTGCGAGACCCTCAGCCATCCTGGTGCCCCACCTGCCGGAGCAGATCCTTGTGCCGGTTCAGGACGTGGAAGCGCAGGGGCCCGAGGTTTCTCCGGTGATAGGTGTGGATCTTCGCATCCAGCACCTGGAAGGCCTTCACCATATCCCGGCACAGGACGGGCCGCTCGGATCCCGCCTGGATCAGCCCCCGCAGGAAGGCCCGCCGGGCCTGGCCGTGCAGGCCGACGATGATGACGCGAATGCCCTGGCGCCGCATCTCCGCCATCACGTTTTCCATGGCGACCAACCCCGTCGCGTCGGCACTGGGCACTTGATCCATCCGGAAGATCACGGCCCGCACATCGCTGCCGATGGCGCGGATGGCCCGCATGACGCGCTCGGTGGCCCCGAAGAACAGTGGGCCGACGATATCGTAGATGACGACGCCTTCGGGCAGCGGCCCTGGCAGCGTCACGGCTTCCGCTTCCGAGATGTGCCCTTCGGTCGTGGTGGCCATGCGTCGGATGAATAGCAGCGAAGCCAGCAGCACCCCGGCGGAAACGGCGATCACCATATCGAAGACCACCGTGAGCGCGAAGCACGTGAAGAGCACCGCCACATCGCTACGAGGCGCCACCTTCACGGTGTGGACGAAGTGCTCGGCCTCGGACATGTTCCAGGCCACCTGGAGCAGCAAGGCCGCTAGGCTGGCCATGGGCAGGAAACGAATCAGGGGCGCCAGCAGCAGGATCGCCAACAGGATGGTGAGCGAGTGCACCATGGCCGCAACGGGCGTCCGGCCCCCGAAGCGGAAGTTCGTCGCGGTGCGGGCGATGGCGCCCGTGGCGGGGATGCCACCAAAGAAGGGGGTGACGATGTTCGCCACGCCCAGGGCCAGGATCTCCGCATCGGGGTCATGGCGCGTCCGGGCCATGCCATCGGCCACCACCGCCGAGAGCAGGGATTCAATGGCCCCGAGGATCGCCACGGTGAAGGCGCCTGGCAGAAGCAGGCGGATGACGGAAAGGCTTAGCTGGAAGGGCGCGCCGTCGGGCCCAGGCGCGGTCCACGGCCACTGGAACGTCGGAAGCTGGCGCGGGATGCCATCCACCGTGTGCCCATTCATCAGCGTGTGGAAACGGCTTCCGATCGTATCGACGTGGAACCCAGGGAAATGGTGGCCCAGAAGCCAGGCGACGACCGCCGCCAGCGGCAGGGCCATCAGAGGCGCCGGGATCTTCCGGAGGACGCGCGGCAGGCGCACCAGCCAGCGCTTCCGCATGCGTGGAAGCATCAGGATCCCGAAGGTGCCGAGCCCGATCAGGATCTCCCACAGCGAGGCCGTGCTCCGAGCGGCCCACATGGAGGCCATGCGCTCGAAGAACCCGTCTGGCGTATGGACCGGGCGCAGGCCGAACAGATCCTTGATCTGGAGGGAGGCGATGACCGTCGCGATACCCGTGGTGAAGCCCGTCGTCACGGGAAAGGGAATGAACTCGATGAGGCGTCCCAGGCGAAACAGTCCCATGCCCAGAAGGATCAAGCCGGCCAGAACCCCGGACACCAGGAGCCCCGCCAGCCCGAAGCGGATGTAGATGGGCGCCAGCACCACGATGAACGCGGCCGTCGGTCCCACGACCTGGATGCGGGACCCCCCAAGCAGCGCTGTGATGAAACCGGCCACGATGGCCGTGTAGAGCCCCTGTTGGGGGGACGCCCCCACGGCAATGGCCAGGGCCATGGCCAAAGGCATGGCGATGATGCCCACCAGAAACCCGGCCGCCAGATCCTTGCGGAACTGGGCCTTCGAATACCCCTCGTTCAGGACGGCCCGGAGGGCTGCGGCGGGTAGCGCCCGGATCGGAAGATCGTCGGACGCACCGGCATAACGTGTTCTGGCCATGGAAATCTCGGAAAGAAGTGATATTCCATCCTACGCCCCCGCGCGCCACCGCTACGGAATTCCGCTGGAAACAAGGCCATTTTCTTGATAAGCTTAGCCCCTTCGAGGGAGTTCCATGAGCCAGCGCACCGTCGTTCACATCCCGGAAGAGATCGCCAACAAGTACCGCTTCGTGGTCGTTTCCGGCAAGCGTTGCGAGCAGCTTCAGCGTGGCGCCTTCCCCAAGGTCGAGGTTCAGGTTCCCGTGAACAAGCTGGGTCAGCCTCAGGAAGCCCCCAAGCTCGCCTCCTTCTGGGCCCAGGTGGGCATCCGCGAAGTGGAAGAAAGCCGCATCGCCTTTGAGGAAGCGGAAGTCGTCACCCTGGACTACACCACGGAAACGCCGATTTCCGTCGAATAGCTCAAGCCGATCCGTTCGAGAGATCGATACCCTTCAAAGGCCGTTCAGTTCAGACTGAACGGCCTTTTGATGCACGCGGAGGGGCCGCCGCCGAAGCAGGAGTTTCCATGAAATCCAAAGGCATCCAGATCATCGCCGTGGAACCCGGAAGCCTCGCCGAATCGGCGGGCATCCAGGCGGGCGACCGCCTGCTGGAGATCAACGGCGAGACGGTGCTGGACCAGCTGAACTACCAGTTCCTCATCAGCCAACGGGACAATACGGCGCTGACCTTCGCATCACCCAATGGAAAGATCTCGACAGCCGTTGTCGAAAACGGCGGCGACGGCGTGGGCCTGGATCTGGCCGAGGATCCGGTGAAGGTCTGCCGCCAGAACTGCGTGTTCTGTTTCGTCCAACAGATGCCCAAGGGCTTCCGCAAGAGTTTGTATCTGAAGGACGAGGACATCCGGCTCTCGTTCCTGTACGGGCATTTCAGCACCCTGTCCTCCAGTGACGACGCGGAGCTGGATCGCGTCATCCGGGAACGGCTGTCCCCCATCCACGTCAGCGTCCACGCGACGGATCCCGAGGTGCGCGTAAAGGTCGTCGGCAACCCTCGCGAAGGGCACATCCTGCGCAAGATCGACCGCCTGCTGGAAGGCGGGGTGGACCTGCACACCCAGGTCGTGCTGGCGCCGGGACTCAATGACGGCGCGATCTGGGAGAAGACCGTCCGCGAGCTCTGGGAACGGCGCGCCTATCAGACCACGGGCCCATGGAGCGGCAAGGGCGGCATCCTCAGCCTCTCCTGCGTCCCGGTCGGCCTGACAGCCCATAGGGAGGGCCTGCCGATCGTGCATAACGTGGACGCTCCCTACGCCAGCGCCTGGCTGAAGCAATGGAAGCCCGAAGCGCGCAAATACACAGAGGCCAACGATGGCGAGCCCTGGCTGCTGCTCGCCGACGAATGGTTCACTCGGGCCGATACGCAGGTGCCGGGCCGAAGCTTCTATTCCCAGAGCTGGGCCCAACTCGAGAACGGCGTCGGCCTCGTGCGCCGTTTCCTCGAGCACAGCCGCAGGTTCCACCGCAGCCCCCGCGCCAAGCGGTATGCGGGGCGCAGGCTGCTTCTGCTCACGGGCAGCAGCTTCATCTCAGCGCTGGACCAAGCCGTGGTGGATCTCAACCGCACCGTCGGCAGCCAGATCCGGGCCATCGCCGTCCCCAATCTCTCCTTCGGCACCAGCGTCACCGTGGCCGGGCTACTCTGCGGTAAGGATCTGCGCAAGGCGGCAGAAGCCGACCGGAACGCCCACGGCGGCAAATCTGATTGGGTGGACGCGGTGGTGGTGCCCAGTGCCTCTCTGCGCACCCACACGGGGCCAACCGATCAATACACAAGCGGCGTTCAGGAGATGGAGCCGCGCGCGATGTTCCTGGATGACGTGACCCTGGATCAGCTCTCCAAAGATCTGGGTGTTCCCGTCATTCCCAGCGGTGAGAATCTCTCCCAGCTCCTGGGCAACCTGCTGCTGGCGGATAGCGGCCGCGCGAGCTACCTGACGGCGGGCATGAGCTCGCCGCAAGGGGCCTACCTGCCCTGAGCGCGTTACCAGCCCTTGGCTCGCGGCTGGCGCCGAGGGCTGGCAACGTCATGCAGGGTGCGGAATAATGGCGCACCTTTCCAGCTACGGGCGGCATGCATCCAGCCAATCTGCTTGTCCTTTCCATCCTGATCTCGCGCGCGCCCACCGAGACCTCGGTCGGGATTCCGTCTGGGCGGCTCTCCCTGACGCCGGCCCTGGGCGCCTTGATGGGCGTGCCCTACGTGGAAGACGGCGTCCGGGACGGACGCGGCCGCTGGACGACCTTCACCCATCCAGACATCCAACGCCCGTCCCCCGGCTTCAACTGCTCGGGCCTGGTCATCGAGGCTTCGCGGTGCCTGCTTGGATTTGCTGGAGGCATCGAGGACGCGACGCGGGATCGCCGCGGGGATAGCGGCGCGCAAGCCCCGCTGGGCCGCGATTGGGATTTCGCCTGGGATCTGGTCCTGAATCTGAGCGAAGGCAAGGCCCGGCAGGTGATGCTTCCCGATTGCGAACTGGCCGTGAGCCACCAGGCGGATGGCCAATCCCTGCGGGGCTTCGCGCTCGACGAGCAGGCCCACTGGCAACGCATCCTGCCCCGTCTGCACAACGATCGCGTCTACCTGGGAAGCATCAGCCGTGAACGCAGGATCCGACGCGGTCACGCTTGGACACCGACTGTCGAGCACTATCACGCCGTCCTGTTCCTCAAGGACACCGGCGGACGGACCTGGCTCTACCAGACGCTACCCCACGGGCGCTCGCACCGCCTGGAGATCAGCTCGCCGCAAGGGTTCAGCCGCATGGTGCGCATGTTCGGCCCCCGCAAGCGCCTGCTGCTGCTGGAGGTCGATCCCTATTGAGCTAATCCTTCGGCAACACGCCTTCGTGTTGGAGCAGGGCTTTTTTCAGCTCCAACCCCCAGGCATAGCCTTTCAGCGAGCCATCCGATCCGATCACGCGATGGCAGGGGATCAGCAGGGCGATGGGATTCGAGCCGATGGCTGCCCCGATGGCCTGCGCGGCCAGGGTGTTGCCCGTTGCTTCCGCGATGGCCTGGTACGTGGTCGTCTTGCCGTAGGGCACCGCCAGCACTTCTTCCCAGACCCGCTGCTGGAAGGTGGTGCCCAGGGGTTCGATGGGAACCGTGAAGGTGCGGAGCGTGCCCCGGAAATAGGCGTTGATCTGGCGCTGCAGGAACATGAAGGATTCGCGCTGGGAGCGCGGCGCCAGCGGCATGGTGGCCCTGGGATCCAGGCCGCCGAACCCCAGTTGCCGCAACCGGCCACGCTCCGTGAAGGCCGCCCACATGGGGCCCATCGGCGTATCCAATTCGTAGTGCCACAGTGACATGCAAGCATCATCGCAGGATTTGCTGCGCGCCAGATCACAAGAAAGCGGGTCTACACTCAAAAAATGGCGATCCGTCCCTTCCGCCTTTCCATCATCGAATACCTGAACGCGGCCCCCTTGAACCTCGGCTTCAAGCGTGGACTCGGCAAGGATCTCTTCGAGATGCGCTTCCAGGTTCCCTCCGCCTGCGCGGATAGCCTGCGCCAGGGCCAGGTGGACGCGGGACTCATCAGCTCCATCGAGTACCTTCGGATCCCGCAGCTCAGCCTCGTTCCGGGCCTTTGCATCGCCTCGCCCCAGCGCGTGCGCAGCGTCCTGTTGCTCTCGAAGGTGCCCCCTGCGTCCATCCGGAGCCTGGCGCTGGATACGTCATCCCGCACCTCCGCGGCCCTGGCGCGGATCCTTTTGAGGGAGCGGTTCCATTCGGATCCCGTCACCACGGATATGGGGCCGGATCTGCCGACGATGCTCGCGGGAAACGACGCGGCACTGATGATCGGGGACGCGGCCATGCGCGCGCCCAAGGATGGCCTGCTGGTGCTGGATCTGGCCGAAGAGTGGCATAGCTGGACGGGCCTGCCCTTTGTGTTCGCGCTTTGGATGGTCCACCCGGACGCCCCGAAGCTGCCCGGCCCCGGCGGAACGGCCTCGTACTTCCATCAGAGCTTGGCCCTGGGGCAGGCCCATCTTGAGACATTGGTGGATGAAGCCGAGCGCAGTGTCGGCTGGACGCGCCAGGAACTGCGGGACTACTTCACCCGGAACATCCATTACGCGCTGGGAGAGCCGGAACGGGCCAGCCTCGTGCTGTTCTTCAGCCAAGCGGTCCGCCACGGACTCGCCCCCGCCCTGCAGGAACTGCGCTTCCTGGATTTCCCTAGCGAGGCCGCACCAAGCCTGCCATCACAGCCATAGGCCAGCGCCACCCGCCAGCACCCGAGCACCTGCCGCAAATGGAGCCGATCATGGATCTGAAAGCCCTCTTCCTTGAACACCTCGATACCCGGATGCGGTACGCCAGCAAGGCGCTTTCGGCCACGGGCTTCGACGCCCTGGTGATCTCCAGCGGCGAGCCGCACACTTATTTCGCCGATGATTGCGACGCGCCGTTCCGCCCGGTTCCCCATTTCCGCCATCACTGCCCGCTGCCCGGACCGCACCATGTGCTGCGGATCGCCCCAGGCCAAAAGCCCAAGCTGATCCGCTACGCGCCCGAGGACTTCTGGTACGAGCAGATGCCCCTGGGCGCGCCCTTCTGGCTTGATGGATTCGAGCTGGTGGAAGCGGGCACCCTCGATGGCGTGTGGGAGGCCTTGGGGCAACCCAGCCGTGGCGCCTACATCGGCAACGAGACGGCTCGCGCCGAGAAGGCCGGCCTCACGGTCAATCCCGCTGCGCTCACGGCCTACCTGGACTGGGGACGGGCCTACAAGAGCGCTTACGAAATCGCATCGCTGGATGAGGCCTCGGCCCTGGGCGCCAAGGGCCATCAGGCGGGGCGCAGAGCCTTTCTCCAGGGTGCCTCCGAGCTCCAGATCCATCAGGCCTTCGTGGAAGCCGTGGGGTGCCTGGATCACGAACTGGCCTTTCCTTCGATCGTGGCCCTGGATCCCAAGGGGGCGACGCTGCACTACGAGAACAAGCGGACGACGGGCCACGGGCGCGTGCTGCTGCTGGACAGCGGCGCGCGGGTGCGCGACTACCCCAGCGATATCACCCGCACCACGACCGCGCCCGGTTGCGATGCCCGATTCCAGGCGCTGGTGGCGGGCGTGGAAAAGCTGCAGCAGGAACTCTGCGCGGAGATCAAGCCCGGCGTGCCTTTCGGGGATCTGCACCACCTCTGCCACGTCAAGCTGGCCGAGCTGCTCGCGCAATCGGGCCTAGTGCGCCTCCAGCCCGAAGAAGCCCTGGCCAAGGGCTTGACGCGGCCTTTCATGCCCCACGGCCTGGGCCATCACCTGGGCGTGCAGGTGCACGATGTGGGCGGCCGCCTGGCGGGACCAGACGGCGCGCTGCAGCCCCCGCCCCCCCAGTACCCCAGCCTGCGCACCACGCGGCCCCTGGAAGTGGGCCATGTGGTCACCATCGAGCCCGGCCTCTACTTCATCCCCATGCTGCTGCGCCCCTTCCGCGAGGGCGAACACGCGGCCGCCTTCGACTGGAAGCTGGTGGACGAATTGGCGCCCTTCGGCGGCATCCGCATCGAAGACAACATGCTGGTGACCCCGGATGGCGGACGCAATCTGACGCGCCCCTATCTGGCGGATTGAGCCATGCCGGCGATCATCTCGAACCCACCTGGCAGGACCTGGTTCATCCTGGGCGGCGTCGGCAGCGCGCTGGTGGTGCTCGCCCATGTGCTCGCCATCTTCATCGGCGCTCCCGCCTACCGGTACATGGGCGCGCCTGAACTGGCGCCGATGGTCGAGCGGGGTTCGTGGCTTCCCGCGCTGCTGACGGGCTTGCTCGTGCTCCTGTTCGCGCTGTGGGCCGCGTATGCCTTTTCCGGCGCGGGATGGATCCGCAGGCTGCCCCTGCTCCGCCTGGCGATCGCCCTCATCGGCATCGCCTACACGCTTCGCGGCTTGATGCTCTGCTTCGAGCTGACCCTGCTGCTCACGGGCAAGCTTCCGGCCCCGCGGATGGCGGCCTTCTCCGCCTGTTCGCTGGCGCTGGGCCTGCTGCATCTGGCGGGGCTTCGCGCCAGTCTTCGATCAGCATAGAACGGAAAAGCTCAGCCCAAGGGCTCGCGCAGATGACCAACGATGGATTGAACGCGATCCATCCGAAGGTTTCTCAAGGGATCCTCGACCTGCAGCCGCTCGGTGGGCAGCACCCGGATGGATCGAACCCGAGCGCGGCCAGTCTGAACGTCCGACCAGTTATTGACCGTCCAGAGGGGCACGTATCCGACCTTTTCCATGACTGCTCTACGGGAGCCGTCGGGTGAAACCTGAAGCGTGAACGTGGCCGTCAGCGCCATGCCGTCCCGGCTATCGCCTTCCTTCACGGGCTGGACGGCTTGGTACATACGGTCCTGGTTGGAGATGAAGTTGCCCATGGAGAAGGCGACGGCCACGCTGCGCCCGTTGCAGGAGCTGCGTTCCAGGGGCTGCAGCACATGGGGGTGATGCCCCAGGATCAGATCCGCGCCGCTCTCGAAGAGCTTCTGGGCCATCTCGCGCTGGCGGGCGGAGGGCTGGTGCTGATATTCCGCGCCCCAGTGAACGCTGACGATCACCACGTCGGCCTGGAGCCGGGCCGCGCGCACCGCAGCGAGGGTGCGATCCCCCAGCTCCGCGATCCACGGGCCCTTGCCTTCGCGATTCAGATTGGCGTTGAAGATATCCGTGCATCCCAGAAAGGCGATGCGGATCCCTCGCCGCACCAGGATCTTCGGCGCCTCGGCCTGGGCCTGATCCGGTCCGCTGCCAACAGAAACCAAGCCCGAGGCCTCGAGATGGGCCAGGGTTTCTGTCACCCCCTTGGGTCCCTGGTCATAGCCGTGGTTATTGGCGGTGGCCAGCACCTGGAAACCACTGCGCTTCAACGCGTCGGGCAGTTCGCGCGGGGCGTTGAACACGAAGGGTCGGCCGTGAACGCCGGTATCCGGGGCCACGGGGGTTTCCAGATTGCCGAAGGCGATGTCTGCACCCACAAGCAGGGGAGAGACATCCCCCCACAGCGCGTCAAAGCTGCCCGCGCCCTGGGCCGAGCGCTGGACATCCTGGTGCATCATCACATCGCCCACGGCCACGAGCCGGATGCGCACGGGTTCGGGAGCGACCGCTGGGACGTGTTGTTTCTTGGATTTGCATCCGATCAGAAACGACAGCGCCACCAGCGCGGAGACGACAAACGAACGGCCTATCGCGGATCGCATCAAAGGCCCTCAGGGCCGTAATAGCTTTCAACAGACACATCCGGCAACGCGGCCCGGACCTGCTCGGCAAAGGCGTCCAATCTTGAGGCCGCAAGGGGCCGCGCCGCGGGCTCGGGCGTGGCGCGGGCCACGGTGTAGAGCTGGATGCGCTGCAACTGCCCCCCGGCCTCCCGGATCGCCCGCAGGTGGCCGATATAGGCCTCCAGCTCGCCGGGACCCATGGCCGAACCATTCCACTCGAGCAGCAGGGTCTGGATCGTGATCGGCCAACGCCGGGCCGTGGCCGCAAGGTTCTCCAGGATGCGCCCGAAGGACACCTGCGAACGATTGACCGCGCGGTAGTGGGCCTCGCTGCCAGCGTCCAGCTTGGCCCAGATCTCGCCGTGGTTGACCATCAGGTGTTCCAGGCCCTCCACCACCTTCGGTGCCTGAAGCTGCGTGGCGTTGGTGATCAGCACCAGCTTGACCTCATCAAGGCTGCGCTCGGACTTCAGGCGGGCAAGGCGCGTGACACATTCGGCAAAAGTCGGCGCCGTCGTCGGCTCCCCGTCACCAGAGAAGGCGATGTCGTTGATCCGCCGCTGCTCGATGCGAGCGCCATCAAAGGGCGGGATGCGGAAGATCTCGCCGCTGGCGGCCAGATCCAGCAGGTAGGCCATCTCGCGCTCGAGCTGATCCAGGTCCACGTCCTTGCGCTGGGGCGGATTCACGCGATCCACCTCGCAATACACGCAATTGAAGTTGCACACGCGATCGGGATTCAGGTTCACGCCCAGACTCAGGCCCTTGGCCCGCCGGGAGATGACGGGATAGCAGTAGTCGAAGTCGCGCCATAGCCTGGGGTGGTCCAGATGCGCCTTGATCAGTTCGTTCATGCTCGATCCATCCAGGTTTCAAGGATACCCGGTGGAATATTCCGGGGAAGCCGGATGCCGCAAGAATCCGAATGTAGGCATGCCGACAAGGGAGGCCTACACTCGACAAAGCATTTCTGATCCGCCGAAGCGAATTCTTCCCGCTCGCACAAGGTTGTCCCAAGAGGTCGTCGATGTTCAGCCCGGAATTTGAAACCATGGCCCCCGCCAAGCGCAGGGAACTCCAGCTGGAGCGCCTGCGCCATTCCGTGCGCCACGCTTTCGAGAACAACGCGCACTACCACAAGGCCTTCAGCGACGCGGGGTTCCATCCGGACCAGCTGCGCAGCCTGGACGATCTGCGGCGCGTGCCATTCCTCACCAAGCAGACGATGCGGCAGAACGCGCCCTTCGGCCTGTTCGCCACCTCCATGAAGCAGGTCATCCGGCTGCACTCCTCCTCGGGCACCACAGGCAACGCTACGGTGGTGGGCTACACGCGCAACGATCTGGATCTGTGGGCCACGCTCATGGCGCGCACCATCGCTGCGGCCGGCGGATCCGATGAGGACATCATCCAGGTGGCCTACGGCTACGGCCTTTTCACGGGAGGGCTGGGGGCCCACTACGGCGCGGAAAAGATCGGCGCGACGGTGGTGCCCATCTCCGGGGGCAACACCGATCGCCAGCTGATGATCATGCGCGATTTCGGCACCACGATGCTGGCCTGCACGCCTTCCTATGCCATCAACTTGGCCGATTACGCGGCCAAGCACATGCCCGATTTCGATTTCCGCAAGACCAAGCTGAAGCGCGGCATCTTCGGGGCCGAGCCCTGGACCGAAGGGATGCGGCAGGAAATCGAGCGCGCGCTGGGCATCGACGCATTCGATATCTACGGCCTGTCCGAAGTCATCGGCCCCGGCGTCGCCTGCGAATGCAGCGCGAAAAGCGGTCTCCACGTCTTCGAGGACCACTTCCTGGTCGAGATCATCGATCCCGCAACGGGCGAGGTCCTGCCCGAAGGCGAGGCCGGCGAGATCGTCTACACGTCGCTAACCAAGGAATGCTGCCCCGTCATCCGCTACCGCAGCCGGGATATCACGCGCCTGTACCGCGATGGATGTTCCTGCGGGCGCACCCTCGTGAAGATGGAAAAGGTGCGCGGCCGCAGCGACGACATGCTGATCATCCGCGGCGTGAACGTCTTCCCGTCCCAGATCGAGGCCCTGCTCATGGAAGTCGATGGCGTGGAGCCCCACTATCAGATCGTCGTGGACCGCCAGGGCGCGCTGGACAACATCGAAGTGCGCGTGGAGGTGGACGAAGCGCTGTTCTCGGACGAGATGAAGGTACTGGAAGCCCTCTCCGGCAAGATCGCCGCCCGCATGCGCAGCATCCTGGGCATCTCCGCCAAGGTGACGCTGGTGGAGCCGCGCTCCATCGAGCGCAGCCAGGGCAAGGCCCAGCGCGTCATCGACCGGCGCCATCTCTCGTAGCCCATCCGCACAAGGATCTCTATGCACCTCACGCAGCTTTCCGTCTTCCTGGAAAACAAGCCTGGCCGCCTGGAACACGTCCTTCAGGTGCTGGCTAACGAGCAGATCGACATCGTGACCCTGACCATCGCGGAGCTGCGGGATTTCGGCATCCTGCGGCTCATCGTGGACCGCCCCGAGGCCGCCTTCGCCGCGCTGCGCCGCGAACACATCACGTCCTCGAAGACCGAGGTGCTGCCCGTCGCCGTGGATATCAAACCCGGCTCCCTGCTGCGCCTGCTGGATATCCTCAGCCGCCACGAAATCAACATCGAGTACATGTACGCCCTCAGCGGCAAGCACGAATCGCAGCCCATCATGATCTTCCGGTTCGAGGATCTGGCCGCGGCGCGCGAAGCGCTAAAGGAAGGCGATTGCACGATCCTGAGCTGCAACACCATCCAGAACGGCTGAACCGGCCGGCCCCATCGAGCGTGATATACCAAGATCCATGGCCATGCATCCCCTGACCAACCCGATCAAGTGCTACGACTGGGGGCACGCCGCTCTGATCCCGGATTTCCTCGGCGTGCCCCATCGAAGCGGGCAACCCGTCGCCGAGGCATGGATGGGAACGCATCCCGGCGGTCCATCGCAGACAAGCACCCCTGAAGGTCCGAAGGATCTTCGCGATCTCACGGCGCAGGGCCTGCCCTATCTCATGAAGCTGCTCGCCGCGGCCAAAGCGCTCTCCATCCAGGCCCACCCGAACCTGACCCAGGCCCGGGATGGCTTCCGCCAGGAGAACGAGCGCGGCGTGCCCCTCGCGGACCCTCGCCGCAACTACAAGGATCCCAACCACAAACCGGAAGTCATCACCGCCCTCTTCGCACCGTTCTTCGGTCTGGCGGGCTTCCGAGCCACCGAGGCCATCCGCGCGGATTTCCTAACCTTGAGGGGCTTGGCCGCCGGGCCCTTGCCCCTGCTGGATGCGCTGGACGCCGCGCTCGCGAGAGGTGGACTGCAGGCCCTGACCCACGCCGCATTGGACGCGGATCACATGGCTTGGCGGCCCCAGGAGGCCATCCTGCTGGACGCCGCCTCGCGGTGGGATTCAGAACGGGCGCCATGGCTGGCCAAGCTGGCCATGAGCCATCCCGGGGATCCCGGCATCCTGTTCCTCCTGATCCTGAACCTGTTCCGCCTGGAACCCGGCGAGGCCCTCTTCACGCCTGCCGGTTGCCTGCATGCCTACCTGGAGGGCTTTGGCCTGGAGCTGATGGCCGCCAGCGATAATGTGCTGCGCGGGGGCCTGACGACCAAGGCCATCGACAAGGACGAACTGGAGCGGATCGTGGTCTTCGAAGCGCGCGCGCCCCACATCCTGCGGCCCGAGACCTCCGCCAGCGACGAGGCGGTCTTCACGCCGCCCGTGCCGGATTTCCGCCTGGGCTGTCTGAAGGGACTGAACCAGACCTTCCGGCTTGGCCCGGCGACGCGTCCATGGATCCTGCTCGTGACCGAAGGCCGCGTCACCCTGCGCCAGGGCGCGGATGTGCTGGAACTGGCCAAGGGCCAGAGCGCCGTCATCCTGCCCGCTGGGACCGATTCCTCCCAGCTCCAGGCCCCATCCCAGTCGGACGTGACAGCGACTGTCCAAGGCGTCGCCTACCGCGCCTGGTCAGACCTGTAGCCGAAAGCATCGCCAAGCGCCGGCATATCCCTGAGGTCAATTCGGCCATATGGTGCTAGCTTGGAATCCTCCGACAGAGAAGCTGGGTGCGCCGAGGTCTCTGTATTGCGACCTGTTCATCCGATTGGAACCTTTCCCCCTTTATGACGAGCATCACGGGCGACCAGAGTCTTCTCAAACAGATCAATCGAATGGCACTGGTCCGTGCGGTTCAGCGGCGGCCTGCGCTCTCGCGCGCGGATCTGGCGAAGCATACCGGCCTCACGAAATCCACGGTGAGCCTCCTGGTCCAGGAACTCATTGATGAAGGTTGGCTGGCGGAGGGTTCAGCTCAGACCACGGGTGCCCTGGGCCGCCGCCCGACGCCGCTTTTTCTTTCCCATGACCAGATGGCGATCCTCGGCGGCGAGATCGAGGTGGACCGGATCCGCGTGGTCGCGGTTTCGTTGGAGGGAGAGCTGCTGGATGTCTGTTCCACCACCATCCTCGAACCGCCCTCCCAAGAGATGATCTTGAAAGAACTCGCGGCGCTCATCACGGGATGTGCGTCGCGCATGATCGCAGCTGAACGACAGATCCTGGGCCTGGGCCTGGGAGTTCCCGGCGCGGTGGATCAGGCCACGGGCCTGCTCAAGGTGGCTCCGAACCTGGGCTGGCGGAACCTGCACCTCGCGGACCAGCTGCGGCCCGTGCTCGAGCGGTGCGGCCTGGAGGCTTGCCCCATCTTCGTGCAGAACGAGGCGGACGTGGCAGCGCTCGGCGCGTTCGAGTTCGGAGAACGCCCCGTGGCCGAACCTCTGATCTACATCAGCCTCGGCGTGGGCGTGGGCGCGGGCATCATCGCCAACGACCGGCTGTTCACGGGATGCGATGGCTTTGCCGGTGAAGTCGGCCACTCCATCCTGCAGGTGGATGGCCCCCGCTGCTCCTGCGGCCGGAAGGGCTGCGCCGAAGCGTTCATCGGGCTGCGCGCCATCTGTGATCGGGTGGCGAGCTGCCACCGCAACCCTGAGAAACTGGTCCAGCTGGCCCACCAGAACGATCCGGAAGCCGTCCGGGCTATCGTGGACGCCGGCCACCACCTCGGCATCCTGCTGCAAAATCTGTGGACCGCCTTCAACCCCGGCCGCATGGTCGTCGGGGGCCCCACCTGCAATCTGGGAGCCGTCTTTATGGAAGCGGCCCTGGAAAGCCTGCAGAGCTATGCGGACGACGCGGGCTTGCCCGCCCCCGAGGTCTGCGTGTCTCCCCATGGACAGAACGCCGTCTCCATCGGCGCCGCCGCCATGGTGCTGCATCACCTGCTGCGGCCCTTCGCGGCGGCTGCCGCAGGCTGATCCGGCTCCAGCAGGCGCGCAACGGTGACCCCAAGTTCGGCCGGAGAATCCACCACGGTGATCCCGGCTTCCCGCAGGCGCGCCATTTTTTCGGCGGCACTGCCGTTTCCGTTGCCACCGATGATGGCCCCGGCGTGTCCCATGCGCCTTCCCGGCGGGGCGGCGCGCCCGGCGATGAACGCCGCCACCGGCTTCGTCATGTGATCCTGGGCCCACCGCGCCGCGGCTTCCTCGGAGTCGCCCCCAATCTCGCCGATCATCAAGACCGCGCGGGTGTCGGGATCCGCTTCGAACAGCGCCAGAGCATCCCGGTGGCTCATCCCAACGATGGGATCCCCGCCGATGCCGATGCAGGTGCTCTGCCCGATGCCCAGCGCGCTGAGCTGGGCCGCGGCCTCGTAGGTCAGGGTGCCCGAGCGGGAAACGATGCCCACGGGTCCGGGCATGTGGATATTGCCCGGCATGATGCCCGCCTTGGCCTGCCCCGGCGAGATGATGCCGGAACAGTTCGGCCCCACCAGGCGACAGGCGGGATGATCCTGCAGCGCCCGCTTCACGCGCACCATGTCCAGCACCGGGATGCCCTCGGTGATGCATACGATCAAGCCGATGCCCGCCACCATCGCCTCATGGATGGCGCCCGCAGCCTGCAGGGGCGGAACGAAGATCAGGCTGGCGTCGGCCCCGGTTTGCGACATCGCCTGTCGAACCGTGTCGAAGATGGGGAATCCATCCACCACTGCACCGCCCTTTCCGGGCGTCACGCCGCCCACCACGCTGGTGCCGTACTCCCGGCAGGCATGGGCGTGAAAGCGCCCTTCGCGGCCCGTGAGGCCTTGCACGATCAGCTTCGTGTCGCGTCCGATCAACACGCTCATGGCGTCCCCCCGGGCGATTGCCGCATTCTTTCCGTCGTCAGGGACACGGCTCGCTCCGCCGCTTCCTGAAACGTCTCCGCGACCACCAGCTCCAGACCGCTCTCGCGCAGGATGCGCCTTCCTTCCGCCCGGTTCGTGCCATCCAGGCGCACCACCACCGGCACGCGCGCGCCGGATTCCCGCAGGGCGTTCACGATGCCTGCCGCCACGGCGTCGCAGCGCATGATGCCGCCGAAGATGTTGACGAGGATGACCTTCACGGCGGCATCCTGAAGCAGAAGACGGAACGCATGGCGCACCGCGTCCTCGCTGGCGCCGCCGCCCACGTCCAGGAAGTTCGCGGGCCGACCCCCGCACAGCTGGATGAGATCCATGGTGGCCATCGCCAGCCCCGCGCCATTCACCATGCAGCCGATCTCGCCCTCCAGCTTGACGAGGCTCATCCCCAGGCGCGAGGCCTCGATCTCCTGGGGCACATCGTCGCTGGCGTCGCGCAGGCACTGGATCTCGGGCTGCCGGATCAGCGCGTTGTCGTCGAAGCTCATCTTGGCGTCCAGCGCGATCAGCGCGCCTTCCGGTGTCTGGACCAAAGGATTGATCTCCAGCAGCGAACAGTCCTTTTCGATGAAAAGGCCGTACAGCCGGACGACCATCGCCTTCCAGGTCTCCACCAGCCCTGCGTCCAGCCCCAGGCCGCGCCCCAGGACTTCCGCCATCTGCGGCGTGCATCCGACCATCGGATCGATCTCCGCCCGCCATACGCTGCCCGGCGAGCTTCGGGTGGCCTCCTCGATCTCGACGCCGCCTTCGGCGCTGGCGGCCAGGACGACGCGACCGATGGAGCGATCCACCGTCAGGCCCAGGTAGAACGCGCGCGCCGTGGCGACCGGCTCGGCGGCGAGGATCCTGCGAACCCTGCGCCCCGCAGGCCCTGTTTGTGACGTCACCAGCGTCATGCCCATCATCTGGCTCCAGATCCGAGCGGCCTCATCGGGCGTCTCGGCGATCTTCACGCCTCCGGCCCGGCCGCGGCCCCCGGCATGGATCTGGGCTTTCAGCACGAGCCTTCCGCCATAGGCGACCGCGAGCGCCCGGGCCTCCTCCGAACTCCCGGCCAGTTGCTCGCGTGCGGTCGCGACGCCATGGGCGCGAAGCAGCTCCTTGGCCTGGTATTCGTGAATATCCAAACCCGCCTCCGGATCTCGTCTGTGGAGTGTAGCCTCAAGCGAGGCCTCCCCCGGAACAGACCTGCCCTGGGATAGAATGGGCTACCCCCGGAGATCAGACATGGCCCAGCTGGACAAACTTCTCGTGCACGCCGCCAGCCGAGGCGCGATGTCGCTTCGCCTGGAGACGGGACAGAAGCCCACCATGGAGCTGCCCACCGGAAGCCAGCCACTGCTAGCGCAGGCGGTCCCGGCGACGATGATGGAACTGCTCGCGCGAGAGGTGATCCCCACCAGCGCCCAGGCCGGCTGGCTGAGCAGCGGTGAAGCCCGGTTCGAATACGAGGCCGGCGACCAGCACTTCCAGATCAGCATTGAACGCACGCCCCAGGGCATCTGCATCGATGCCCAGCCCCTCTCGGATCCCCGGCGCAGCGACACGGCCATCACGCTCAATATCCCGGTGGAGCCGCCGCCCTTGCCGCCTTCCATCCCAAGCCCTTCGATCCCCGCGCCTTCGGCCGAGGCTCCGAGCGCGATGTCTGCGGACCCCATGACCACCCGGCCCCAGATCCAGGCCACCCAGGATCCGGAAGGCGCGGCCCTGGCCCATCGGCTTTTCCAGGCGCTGCTGGATCACCAGGGGTCGGATCTGCACGTCAGCGCGTTCGAGACCCCCATCGTTCGCGTCCACGGCGATCTACAGGACCTGGGAGACTTCGGCATCCTGGGACCGAACCAGATCCTGGCCGTGATGGAAGCCATCGCCACCCCCATCGCCTGGGAGCATTTCCGTGAATGCCACGACGCCGACTTCGCCTACAACTTCGAGCAAGGGAACTGCCGCCTGCGTGTGAACTTCTTCGAGGATCGCGTGGGGCCGGGCCTGGTCTGCCGCGTCATCCCCAACCAGATCCCGGATCCGGACAAGCTGGGCCTGGCGGATCCCATCCGCCAGCTAGCCTACCTCTCCAAAGGCCTCGTGCTGGTCACGGGGCCCACGGGCAGCGGCAAGTCCACCACCCTGGCCGCCATTCTGGATCTGGCCAACCAGAACCGCAGCGATCACATCCTGACGATCGAGGATCCCATCGAGTTCGTGCATCCCCGAAAGCGCTGCCTGGTGAACCAGCGTGAGGTGGGCACCCATACGGAGAGCTTCAAATCCGGCCTGCGCGCGGCGCTGCGCGAGGATCCCGATATCGTCCTGGTGGGCGAGATGCGCGACCTGGAAACCATCGCCATCGCTCTGGAGACGGCCATCACGGGTCATCTTGTGTTCGGCACGCTGCACACGAACAGCGCCGTGGGCACCATCGACCGCATCGTGGACCAGTTCCCGTCGGACCGCCAATCCCAGATCCGCGTGATGCTGGCGGACAGCCTGAAGGCGAGCATTTCCCAGATCCTGCTAAAAAAGAGCAGCGGTGGCCGTGTCGCGGCCATCGAGAGCCTGTTCGTCACCCCCGCCATCGCCAACCTCATCCGCGAGGGCAAGAACTTCCAGATCCCCAGCTCCATGCAGACCGGCCGCGCCTACGGCCAGAAGCTGATGAACGACGCGCTGCTGGAATTGATCCAGTCGGGCACCGTGGATCACATGGAGGCTTACACCAAGTGCCCGGACAAGGAAAGCTTCATGGCCACGCTCAAGCGCAACAACATCGCGTGGGATCCCAGGGGCGAAACCCTCAATCGGCCATGAGCCGCAGGATCAGCGGACGCAAGCACCACAGCAGCACCGCGGCGCCAATGGCGATCCAGCCCGAGACCCCGAACAACCGCGCCAGCGGCAGGCGATCCATTAGCCCCGTCACGGCGCCGCTGACATAGAAGCCCGCCCCGATGGAGGCGAACCACACGCCCATCATCAGGCCCGCGAAGCGCGGCGGCGCCAGGCGGAAGGTCAGGCTCATGCCCACGGGCGAGAAGGATAGTTCGGCCAGCGTGTGCAGGAAGTAGAGTCCGATGAGCCAGAAGGGCGAGACGCGAAGGATCTGCCCGGGAACGCCTTGGGCGATGCGCGCGGCGGGGACCATGATCAGCATGCCGAGCCCCAGCAGCAGCAGTCCGGAGGAGAACTTGGTGACGCTGCTGATGCGGTTGCCAAGGCGCGCCCACAGCCATGCGAACACGGGGGCGAACACCAGGATAAAGCCCGCGTTGATGCTCTGGTACCAGCTCGCCGGAATGCGCAGGCCGCCCAGGCTCTCCCGCGTGAAATCCTTGGCGAAGATGTTGAAGCTGGAACCGGCCTGCATGAAAAGGGCCCAGAAGATGGCGCTGAAGACAAACAGGATGCCGATGACCCCCATGCGTGCCCAGTCCTGTGACGTGAGCGGCGGATGCACGGCCTTCGTCACGGACGGATCGGACGCGACAGTGGCTGTCAAAGACTGGGCCTCTTCGATGCGGCGCAGGCGCAGGATGAACTGCGCGAGCCCCACGACCATGCCAAAGCCAGCAAAGCCGAAAGCCCAGGACCACCCTGTCGCGGAGTGGATGCCGCAGCGCGCCAGGAGATTCAGGAATGCGGGGTTCTCGGCCATGAAGCCGCAGATCAGGGGCGCGAAAAAGGCCCCCAGGTTCACGCCCCAGTATTCGATGGAATAGGCGCTGTCCCGGCGCGGGTCATCCTTGGCATAGAGTCGACCAACCGTGGTGGAAACGCTGGGCTTCAGGAAGCCGGTGCCCACCGAGATACAGGCCAGGCCCGCCGCCATGGGATGCAGGCCATGAAAGGCGATCAGGATGTGCCCCAGCGTGATGACCAGGCCGCCCAACAGGATGGCGCGGCGGCATCCCAGATATCGGTCCGCAATCCACCCGCCGGGCAGGGCGAAGGCGTAGAGCCCCAGGCCGTACCACCCGTAGATGGATCCAGCCGTGGCCTTCGAAAGGCCCAGGCCCCCCATGGCGGTGGGGGCGATCATGTAGAGCACCAGGATGGCGCGCATGCCGTAATGGCTCAGGCGTTCCCAGGTCTCGGTGAACACGAGCACCCAGAGCCCGGCGGGATGGCCCATAGCCCCGTTGCCTCGTGCTCCCGTTTCCGGGGTCGCGAATTCGGATCGGCTCATTGAAAGACTCCTGGTTCAGTCCTGGCGGTAGTGGCAGCCGCGGGATTCGGGGTTCTGGAGCGCGGCCTTGAGGATCAAGCGGGCGCAGATGATGCCGTTGCGCAGTTCCAGCAGGCTGCGGGACAGCGGGGCCTCGCGGTAGAAGCCCTCCAGCCGGTGGTAGAGGTAGCCCACATCGCCATAGGCGCGCTGCAATCTGGCCTTGGTGCGCACGATGCCCGCGTAGTTCCACAGCGTCGTCCGGATATTGTTCCAGTCCTGCTCGATGAGCAGCGGGTCGGGCTCCACGGGCGTCTGCACGGCCCGCCAGGAGGCAAGGCTATCGGGATCGGGCAGCTCGGTCTTGCGTACGCCTTCCACGGCCACGCTGGCCGCGCGGTGGCCCCAGACGAGGCCCTCCAGCAGCGAGGTGGACGCCAAGCGGTTCGCGCCGTGCAGACCGGTGCAGGCGACCTCGCCCACGGCGTACAGCCCGTGCAGGCTGGTGCGCCCATCGATGTCCACAGCCACGCCACCGCAGAAATAGTGCGCTGCGGGCACCACGGGGATCGGCTGCCTCAGGGGCTCGATGCCTTCGGCGCGGCAGGCCGCGAGGATCGTCGGAAAGCGGGCTTCGAGATCCAGCCGCTTCGCCACGGGCGCCAGATCCAGGAACATGCATGCCTCGGCGCGCGTCGCCATTTCGGAAAAGATCGCCCGGCTCACCACATCGCGCGGGGCCAGTTCCATCTGCTCTGGCGCGTACTTGGCCATGAAGCGCTCGCCCTGGCGATTCAGCAACTGGGCGCCTTCCCCGCGCAGCGCCTCGGTCAGCAGGGTGCGTGGCTTGTGGGGGATGTAGAGCGTCGTGGGATGGAATTGCAGATACTCGCAGTTCACCACCCTCGCCGTGGCCCGATAGGCCGCCGCCAGACCATCCCCCGTGGCTCCGGCGGGATTGGTCGTGTGCAGGTAGAGGTAGCCGACGCCCCCGGTGGCCAGGATGGTGCGCTTGGCCAGGCACCGATCCACCTTGCCCGTGGAGGGATCCAGCAGGTATGCGCCCCAGACCTGGATGGGATCGTAGACACGCCGAGGGTCGATGCTGTGATGGGGGATGGTGATGAGATCGACCAGACTCAGGTGCTCGCGCACCGTGATGCGGGGATGGTGCAGCACCGCTTCCGTCAGGGCCTTCTGGATGGAGCGTCCCGTGGCGTCCTTCACATGGAAGATGCGCCGCGCGGAATGCGCCGCTTCGGCGGTCGGCTCTGGCTCGCCGTCGGCGCCCAGTTCGAAAGGCACACCCAGCTTGGCCCAGAGGAACTCCTTGCACAGACGCGGGCCTTCTTCGGCCAAGAGCTGTACCGCTTCCGGTCGGCACAATCCCGCGCCGGCGGCCTCGATGTCATCCGCCAGCAGGGCCGGTGAATCGTCTTCCTCGTGCGTCAGGCCGATGATGCCGCCCTGGGCGTAGTGGGTGTTGCTCTCCCCCAGGGCGTCCTTCGTCACCAGGAGCACGTCCGCTCCCAGATCCGCGGCCCGCAAGGCAGCAGTACATCCGGCCACGCCCGCGCCCAGCACCAGAACATCGCATGTGATCACGTCAGACTCCACTCGGGACGCGGCATTTCCCATAGTCGACCCAGGTCGGAATGATCGACTCCGGTCGTCAGCCAATCGTAGCGCGCCCGGACAGACTCAAGGCAATCGTCGAAGCCCACGGTTCCCCCGGGGGTTCTCAGCCGCCCTTCGAAGGGTTCGAGCTTGGAAAGTCCGTCGCGCCATAGCGCCTGCATCCCGGCCGCATCGTGGTGCTGCTGATGGTAGAACCCCGCAGTCAGCAGGATGAGCCCCTGGAGCCCCTCCTTCAGCGCGCCTTCGGCGTTCAGCCAAGGGGCCTCCAGCGCATCGTGGGTTTCATGAAAGAGCGCCATATTGAACAGCGCCACGGCGCATTCCATCCGGTAGCGCACCCCCGCGGAAGCCCCCGTGAGCGCCACCAGCGTGACCCCCGCGCGAAGGCTCACCTCGGGCGCGAAGGCTTCCCATGTCTCGCCGGGCAGCCACCCTGTGTCCCCTTGGCGCGCCGTATCGGGACAGCGCTCCAGATGCTCCGCCCACACACGGCGGGGATCGTTGATGCCCAGCGCGTTCAGGATGCGCGCAGCCTGAGCGATCAGCTCGGCCTCGGGCACCCCATCGGGGTGCAGATCCCGCTGCCGGGGCGACCCGAGGATCATGGGCCAGACCAGCTGGCCGCGCTGCAGGGGATCGTCCAGCGCCGCGTCCAGACGCGTGCGAAAGAAGCGCATCGTGGGCAGGGGCAGTCGATTCTGTCGCTGCCAGAAAACGGGGACCGTGGCGCAGCTCATGGAATCAGTGTGCCTTTGGCACCGCCTGGCGGATAGGGCGAGTCGCGCCGATCGGGCGCGCGGAATGTTCGATTGGGGACCGCGTCCGCAGGTTCAAAGCGGGACGCCGACCAGGATTCTCTCTGCAGTTCCTGTTTCTCCTCGCGGCGAGGTTCAGGTCGAGCCTCCATCCGGGGCTCCAGCCAGGTCTCCAGGCTTACCAGCGTGCGCCCCTCCAGGAGGCGTCGCAGCCGTGCGCCGAATCCCCGGATCCCGGCCCCATGTGCGAAGTGATGCCCGAAGCCCACGGAATCCGGCAAGCGGGGCTGGCCCTCGTCCAGCTCCCAGGGGTGTAAGACGATCGGCGTCCCGGCCGCCGCGAAGCGATCCAGTCGACGTTTCAAGAAGAACTCGGGCAGCAGCCGCATGCCCCAGCCCCACAGCGGCAGCGTCGTCATGCCGTGGCCCATGACCGGCGGCGGCAGTTCCCAGAAGCCAGGCGCCAGCTCACGGGCACGGCGCGAACGCGAGACCCTGCCCAGCATGGGCAGCGGCGCCAGGCTGGAATCGAACTGGAAGCCCTGGTCCCGCACTTCCTTCCAGAAGGATTCGGCGGAACCGCGCAGGCTCCACTCGGGGGCCCGGAAACCCTGGATTTCCGCGCCGGAGAGATCCGAAAGCCGCGCCCTTCCCTCCTGGATGAACGCACGGAAACCGGCCTGATCCAACTGCGTCACGCGGCGATGCGTCAGGCCGTGCAGGCCGATGCGGTGGCCGCATTGGACGATGCGGCGCAGCAGTTCGGGGTGGCGCTGCGCCTGATCGGCGAGACAGAACCATGTGGCCTGGGCACCCAGATCGGCGAGCAGTTCCAGAACCCGTTCCGTGGCCTGCGGCAAACGGCAGGCATAGCGGTCCAGGGCCCCGGCTTGATCGTAGGGCGGACAGCAAAGCTGAAACCAGTCCTCCCAGTCAATGGAGAACGGCAAGGCATCCACGTTTGAACTCACGTGAAGTTGCGCTCGGACAGGCTGATGAATTCCAGCGCGTAATCATCCAGCTCGGTTTGCCACTGCTTGAGCTGCCCCTGGAAGAAGTTGTAGGCCATGAGCGCCGGAATGGCCGCGACCAGACCGACGGCCGTAGCGACCAGGGCCTCCGAGATGGGCACGGCCACCGTCGCTAGGCTGGCATTGCCCGTAGTGCCGATGCCCCGGAAGGCGTCGATGATGCCCCAGACCGTTCCAAAAAGGCCCACGAAGGGGCTCACGGCGGCGATGGTAGCCAGGATGCCCAGCCCCTTTTCCATGCGCCCCATCTCCACCACCGAAGCCCGCTGAAGGCTCCGCTCGACAGCTTCCATGCTGCGGATCTGCGCCTTGCCCCCAGCGTTGTTCGCGCGCAGCTGGTACGTCACCTCGGAATAGCCCGCGCTGAAAAGCCCCAGGAGGGGACTGAGCCGGAAGGACGCGCCGGACTTGAAGAAATCGCCCCAATCCGTGGCACGGCGGAATGCGGCGCGAAAGCGATCCGTAACGCCGCGGCTGCGGCTCAAGAGAAGCCCCTTCTGGAAGATGATGAGCCAGCTCAACACCGAAAATGAAGCGAGGATCAGTAGATCGACCTTGGCAACCGTGCCGCCGTTCTTGACCACTTCGAGAAGATTGACCCCCTGGGCATCTGCGATTGCGAACTGCATGAGACCTCCCTAAGTCCATGTTACCAAGCTCGAAGAGGACGCGGTACACTGCGAGTCGGCCCGGAGCGCCGTTCCGCCCTTGCTGGCGCGTCCCCAGGCCCCTTTTCGCGAGTTTGCTCATGAATGTTCTGGTCATCGGTTCGGGTTACGTCGGCCTCGTGGCGGCGGTTGGTTTCGCGGAGTCCGGGCATCGCGTCCTGGGCGTCGATGTGGACGCCGCCAAGGTGGAGAAGCTGCGCAAAGCCATCTCACCCATCTATGAACCGGGCCTCGAGGATCTCCTCTCGAAGCACCTGGCCAGTGGCACACTTCGCTTCACGCTCGACCTGAAAGAGGGCATCGCCGATGCCGACGCCGCTTTCATCTGTGTGGGCACCCCCCAGAGCGAGGACGGCAGCGCCGATCTGCACTACGTCCTGGCCGTCGCTTCCCAGCTGGGCGAGGCGATGGCTCTTCGCGCTCCGAACGCCAAACCTCTGATCATCGTGGATAAGAGTACCGTGCCCGTGGGCACGTCTGCCCGCGTCCACGCCGCCGTCCAGGCGAAGACGGACCGGCCCTTCGAAGTCGTCTCCAACCCCGAATTCCTGCGGGAAGGCTCCGCCATCGAAGACTTCCTCTTCCCCGACCGCGTGGTGATCGGCTGCCGCACGGAATATGCGGAATCCGTAATGAAGGCGCTCTACGAAGCCCATCTGCAGGCCGCCCAGGCACGCCATCCCGAAGGCGGCCGGTGGTTCCGCATGGATCCACCCAGCGCCGAAATGACGAAGTACGCCGCGAACGCCATGCTGGCGCTGCGCATCAGCTTCATCAACGAGATCGCCAATCTGTGCGAAAAGCTCGGCGCGGATGTGGAGGGCGTAAAGGCGGGCATCGGCGCGGATCATCGCATCGGGAAGTATTTCCTGAACCCCGGCCCCGGCTTCGGCGGCAGCTGCTTCCCCAAGGATTTGCAGGCGCTACTGAAAGTGGGCCGCGAGAATGGCCAACCCCTGCTGACGCTGGCGACCACTGTGGAAGCGAACCGCATCCAGAAGCAGGTGCTGGCGCTGAAGGTGCGCAACCACTTCGGATGCAAGCCCGGTACGCCTGCGCCCTTGGCGGGTCGGAAGCTGGCGCTGTGGGGCTTGGCCTTCAAGGCGCACACCGACGATATCCGCGAGGCCATGTCCCTGGAGTTGATCGACAACCTCACCGCCCTGGGCGCGGAACTCGTGGTCCACGACTTCGAGGCGATGGAAGGGGTCAAGGCCCGCATCGGCGACAAGGTACGCTACGCGCCGGATCCGCTTGCGGCCTGCGAAGGCGCTGACGCCCTGCTCATCGCCACGGAATGGCCCCAGTACCGGGACGCGAATCTTTCAGCCGTGGCTTCAAAGCTGAAGGCGAAGGTGATCTTCGACGGGCGCAATCTCTTCCGCCCCGAGGCCATGCGCGAGGCTGGCTGGATCTACCACTCCATCGGCCGGATGAGCGTTATTCCAGATACATCGAAATAAGGTTCCCACCTTCAGGAGAACGTCATGGCCAATCTTGGGCTCACCGAAATCTTGTTGATCGGCCTGCTGCTGCTGGTGTTTTTCGGCCCCCAGAAGCTGCCGGAACTGGGCAAGGCGCTGGGCAAGGGTATCCAGGAATTCAAGAAGGCCAGCCGGGAGCTCACCGACGCGGTGAAGGAAGACGGCAAACGCGAATCCGGCGAACACAAGTAGGCGCGCAGCTTCACGCATGAATCCATCGGCGAAGGCCCCCACCCAGATGACCTTCTGGGATCACCTGCAGGAGCTCCGCGCCCGCCTGGTGCGCATCCTGCTCGTGATCGCGGGATGCTTTGCCCTCGCCTACTGGCAGCGGTTGCATCTGTGGGAATGGGCCCGCCGCCCCTTCGACAACGTCTATCGCCCCAGGCTCATCGCGCAAGCCCTGGCGCAGCACCAGCCGATCCCGACGGATTTCCAGCCCTTTGCCTACACCAGCCTGACGGAGCCCTTCTTCTCGCTCATGCGGCTATCGTTCTGGGCCGCGTGCTTCCTGGCCGCGCCCTATGTTTTCTTCCAGCTATGGGCCTTCATCCGACCCGCCCTCTACGAGCGGGAGCGCCGCTGGGCCTTTCCGTTCGTGGCAAGCACCAGCGCCTGCTTCATCGCCGGAGCCGCCTTCGCGTATTTCAACGCATTCAAGATCCTCGGCGACATCCTGTTCAAGGAAGCCCTCGCGGCGGGCCTTCGCACCAACCTGCACCTGGAAGACTATCTGGATCTCTTCATCTACACCGTGGTGGGCACGGGATTGATGTTCGAGCTGCCGGTGCTGTTCTTCTTCCTGGCCCGGTTCCGGCTGGTCACGGCCCGCTGGATGCTGAAGTACTGGCGTCACGCCACCATCATCATCGTGATCGCCAGCGCCTTCCTGACGCCGGGCGACGTGATCGTGACGACCATCTTTTTCAGCGGCGTGCTGCTGGGGCTCTACTTCATCTCGGTGCTGGTGGCTTGGCTGGCGGCCCCAAGACCGAACATTTCGTAGAACTACTTCGCCAAGGCGCCCTTGCCCGGTCCGCAGATCGCCGCGGCAAGGCTGACGACAACGCGAAAGAGCGTCGGCAGGTGGACGCCGACGAGTCCGCGCAGCGAGACGTTGGCCAGGGGAATCGCCACCAGCACCGCGAGCGCGAGCGCGGTGACACCGGTCCAAACGCCTGCGATCACCAGCGCTCCGCAGATCAATTCCAGAAGTCCCAGCAGGAGGCCTACGCCCAGCGCTGAAGGATGGGAGAGCAGGTATCCGATGCGGACGCCCAGGATCGGCTGCAGGCCGTGGGCCACGCCCATCAAGCCGACCCCCATGCGCAGCAGAAGCAATCCCCAATCAATCCGGTTTTTCGAAGCGGCCATCAGGGCTTGGCCTCCGCGTGAGCACCCTGCGGACGCGCAGCATCCGGCTGGCGCAGGGGATCGGGCTGGCGCAGCAGATCCGGAGCGGCAACGCTACCGGACTCAAAGGGAACGCCAAGCCTGCGCGCGAGGGACACGCCGCCATCCGTGGGAGAAACCAAGCGGAAGGCCCAGGCACGGCGCTCGGCGGTGAGGGGATCCATCCCCACCTGCATATCCGCTCGCTGGAAACTGGCCAATCCGGAATTGATGGAACCGCGGCTGCGGGGCACGTAGAACAGCAGCGGCAGCAGCATCAAGAGGGCCGCCAGAGGCCACAGCAGATCGGACGGCTCTGGAGGTTCTGCCACCGGGGAGCCATGCGTGGCGGGAGCCGCCCAGGGCGCGGCAGTGCGCACCACTTCATCCCGGGCGATCTCAAGCAGGCCCATTTCAAGGAGTTCCGCGACAAGTTTGCAGGTATCCAACTCGTCGTAGCGCGTGATCTGCAGAATGCTCTGGATGTTCTGTGGCTCGACGAAGTAGGTCAGCACCGTCTCCTGCTCGTGGGTCAAGCCAGAGCCCGCGTGGGACAGGGATGCGCCATGCGCATCGAACACGGCGGAGAGCTCCTGATCGATATCCAGGCGCAGCCCCAGGGCTTGTTCCGTCTTGCGCAGGGGCACGGCGCTGTCCGGCAGGCGGCGCTGCACCTCGGGCCACTCATCCATGATGCGGGCCGCTTCCATTAGCACCGTATCCACGGGAATGGGGGGGAAATTCTCGCGGTCCAGATCCAGGGGCAGAATGGAATCGAAGCGGTAGTCCCCCTCGATCCACCGGAAGGTTCGGTAGATGATGGACATGGCCTGGTTGAACAGCGCGTCCTGGAGATCCTGCTGCGACACCTTGCCCGATTCGAGCAGCAGGGTTCCCATGCGCTTCAGGGTCTCCCGCTGCTTCTGGATCATGGAGAGCAACTCGTCTCCAGACAGGCGGCCCAGGCGCACCAGCATGGCGCCCACGCGGTCCTCCATGCGCACCTGGTTGGAATCGCAACCGACGATATCCCCTTGATCGAAGAAGATCTTCACGAATTCCTGACCCCGGGAAAGCACGAGCGTGCCGCTCTTGCCCTGGGTCTTGATCATGTTGAACAGGGAGAAAAGATCAAAATCTCGCAGAGAGCCTTCGAGGGCCATGCGTCACCTCGGAAGAGATTCAGTGGCGTCGGGGAATCAGTTTGAACCAGGAGCGCACGAACAGGATCATCAACAGCGCCAAGCCAAGGGGCTGCCAGATGGAGCTGGGGTCGCAGACCAGCTCGCCGGGAAAGCGCACGGAGCGCCCTGTCGCCAGCGCGATGCCCAGCGCGAAGGTCAGGAAGCAGAATTCCAGGAAACCCTCGGCGGACGCGCCCAGGAAGCATAGATCCAATCCTGGCGCGACGATGACGAGCAAGCGATGGATCCAGCCCTGGGCTCCCTGGAAGGAGGCCACCTCCTGGACCTTCTTCTTGCGGCTTTCACCGTGCAGCCCGTCCTTCAGCAGAAACAGGTGATGGCACTTCGAACAGATCTCCACATCGGGGCTGTCCGTCGTATGGAAAGGCTGGCCGCAGCGGTTGCATTGAGTCGGATGGGCCTGTTTCACGCTCCGGGCAACCCGCAGCAGGAAAAGGCCGAGGCCAATCAGCGGCAGCAACAGCCCGAAAAGGATGTCCCGGCTCCGCAGGCGCGATTCCAGAGACTCCGGCTCCTGGCCAGCCCCCGTGCGCATCGCGGACAATCGCTCCGGGGTATCCGGCAGCGGGGATGGGAAGGTACGCAGATCGCTGCGCGCCTGGTTGGCGCTCATCAGTCTCGCTACATCCTCGGGCGCGATCTGGCGGGCTTCCTCTTCTTTCGAAGAACCGGTCACGCTGTCCAGTTGACGGAAGGCAATCACGCTCTGGTTGAGCAGGATTTCCGGAGCTGGGCGCCCCGCCACATTCGCGGCCTGATCGAAATCCGCCTTCGCCTCATCGATGCGCCCCTGTTGATAACGCGCCACGCCACGGTTGTTCAGAACTGCGAATTTGTCAGGGTGGCGGTTCAACAGGCCGGTGAAGGTGGCCTCGGCCCCCGGCCAGTCCTGTGCCTGAAGCTGGCGCCAGCCCGCGAGAAAGTCCTGATCTCCACGGGATAGCTTGAGAATGCCCAGCGCCTCCATGGGCTGGGTAGCGGGCTGGAGCTGGATGGACGCCAGCGTCCGCGAGGGCGACACCACGATGCTTGGCTCCATGAACGCCAGCACCGGATGAACGAACTGCAGCAGGAGCACCAGCACGGTAATTTTCACCTCGGCCCGATAGAGGAAGGGCGCGAGCAGCAGCACCCAGAGCGTCACGACAACGCTGGGATCCAACCCCACCAACAGGGGGCTGGCCACCAGCAGAGCGCCCAGCACGGCCGAGGGTACGCCGCCCATACGACGAAACAGTCGGGATTCCCACAGATCGCGAAAAACGTTCCGATAGCGCAACGCCAGCGTCAGGCCCCAGCCCCAGAGCAGCGCCGCCGCCATCATCCGCAGCCAGGCCACGTGCTGCACGATCCAGAGCCAGCGGTGCTGAGGGTTGACAAGGCGTGCCTTCGTGAGTTCCAGCACATCGGGCATGCTGAAGAAATAGCCCTTGAGCCCCTGCTGCCGCATCAGGATCACACGGGTACCCAACAGAACTGGCTGCTTGGGAGCCCACCGCTCGACCGTCTGCACCACCTGCAGGCCCAGCGCGGGATTGCCTTCTTCGCCCTGCTGACGCGCCCAGATGGCCATGGCGTCCACCAACGGCGTGACATCCAGCGTGCCGTAGGTCCTGCGCAAAAGCTCGACCTCCAGAACCGCCCCCTGGATGGCCGCGTCGTTGCCCGATGAAAATGCCTTTTTCAGTCGTTCGGCGCGATGCGCCAAGGCAACGGCGGGCTGCGGGGCCGTTGGGGCGGGCTGCGCCGATAGTACGCGGAACGCTCCGAGCCCAAGAAACATCACCAGGCACGCGCTTGAAAGGAGCCTTGAACCCACCTTCATCGCTCACCTCGATCAATTAGGACGCCAACCTCTGACAATTCGGGAACATGCGTATTCATGCAATCAATACCGTAAGGAGTGTCTCGAAGCGTATCACAATTGGACACGGCCACCACTTCTCAAACGGCCCTCAAAATGGGAGGATAGGTCGTTCGCAGAAGGAGAATCCATGAAACGAAGCCTCGTACTTGCCGCGATTCCTGTCATTTGTGCCCCCCTCGTCGCCCAGAACACGGGACGCATCCAGGGCAAAGTCACGGACAAGGCCGGCAAACCCCTCGCCAACGTCACCGTCACGGTCAAGCGACTGGATGTGAACTGGAGCAAGGAAGTGAAGACCAAGGCCAACGGCAGCTACATGCTGGTGGGTCTTGAGCCCAAGGAGTTCGAGATCACGGCGACCCTCGCCCCTCTCGTGCCCTCTCAGAGCAAGGGACGCATCATCATGGGCGAACCCCTGATTCAGGACTTCGTCATGCTGACGACGGAAGAAGCCCAGGCCGACTACCTGAAGCGCAACCCCAACGCGACCGTCCAGATCAGCAATCAGGGCGAGATCGATGCCACGGCCTCCTTCAATCAGGCCCTGAATCTCTACAACGCCCAGCAATTCGGTGAGGCGCTGCCGCTTCTCGAAAAAGCGAACGCCTCCTTCGTGGAAACCCTTGAGAAAACCAAGGATGAGAAAGAGAAGGAAAAGCTCAAAGAGACGATGCTGACGCCCAACCGCATTTTTGGCGTGACCCTGTATGAAGTGGGCAAGACGGACGAGGTCCGCAAGGCGGAACTGTGGAAGAAGGCCGAGCCGCTGCTGACGGCCTCGCTGGCCGCCCTGCCCGATACGGACGACAAGAAGCCCCAGCGCACCCAACTGGCCCTGGCACTGCTGGACCTGGCCAAGGACAAGCAGGACGCGGCTGCCACCAAGCAGTACCAGGATCTGGTCGACAAGCTCCTGCCTCCCAATCCCGCCAAGGACTACAACATGGCCGTTGACGCGTTCAACGCCGGAAAGAACGCCGATGCCAAGACCTTCCTGGAACGCGCCATCCAGAAGGATCCAAAGTATGCCGAGGCCTATTACCTGATGGGCATGGTGGAGTTCGGCAACAACAACCTCAAGGGCACCAAGTTGAACCTGATGAAGTACCTCGAACTCGCCCCCGATGGTGGCAAGGCGCCCGAGGTGAAGGCGATGCTGGACGATCCCTCCCTCAAGAAGATCAAGCTCCAGTAGCCAACCGTTCTCTATACCAAAAGAAAGGGCCCCGTTTTGGGGCCCTTTCTTTTGGACTGTGATTCCATTCAAACGATTTCAAGCGAGATCGGGCAGTGGTCCGACCCCAGAACATCTGTGTGGATGCGGATATCCCGGATGTTCGCCAGCAGGGGTTCGGAAACCAGGAAGTGGTCGATGCGCCAGCCGATGTTTTTCTCTCTCGCCCCGCCTCGATTGCTCCACCAGGTGTAAAGCCCCTGCTCGCCGGGATGGCGCTCTCGCAGGACATCATGTAGTCCCGCACCGAGATAGCTGCGGAAGTCCTCGCGCTCCTCGTCGGTAAAACCCGGATTCTCGCGGTTGTCCTTGGGGCGCGCGAGGTCGATCTCCTCGGGCGCGACGTTCATGTCGCCCGCCAGGATGACCCGCCTTCCTTCGCCGTGCAGCGCCTGCACGCGGGCCGTCAGGTCCCTCGCAAACTGCCGCTTGAAGGGCAGCCGCGCCAGGCCCGAAGACGCGTTCGGGAAATAGCCCGCGATGAACACCAGATCGCCCTTGGTGCTTACGATGAGGCGACCCTCCCGATCGTAGTCCGGGATGCCCAACCCCTTCGTATGGACAAAGCCTGCGCCCTTGCGCGTGAGCGTGGCGGCGCCCGCATAGCCGCGACGGCTCACGGAAGGAAACCAGCACACATCAAAGGCGGATTCGAGCTGCCTTCGAACGCCCAGATCCACCTGCTCCCATTCGGCCCGGATCTCCTGGAGCGACAGCACATCGGGATCCGCTGCTTCCAGCCAGTCCATGAAGCCTTGCTTCAGCACGGATCGGAACCCGTTCACGTTCCAACTGAACCATCGCATCTCGGTCCCTTTCAGCGGCTCCGTTCCAACAGAATCTCGGGGACTTCGCGCAGCAGTTTCCCGATGCTGCGATCGCCTTCCAGGCCGTTCAAGGCCTCTAGCGCCGCATAGGTGGCCCTCCCCGCAAGCGCGCGTGTCTCGCCCAGGGCGTCATGGGTTTCGATCAGGCGGCGCAGGGACGCTTCATCCTCGGGCGCGATCGGCGCGGCCTCGCCCGCCTGCCAGATGCGCTGAATGATGGGCTCTGCCGTCGTTCGATCCCGCTCCAGCAGGGTCAGCATCGGCAGGGTCAGCTTGCCTTCGCGCAGATCCGAAAACGCAGGCTTGCCAAGTTGTTCGCTGGTAGCCGTGAAATCCAACAGATCATCCACCAGCTGAAAGGCCCGCCCCAGTTCTAATCCGTAACGCCGCAGCGCCAGGCATTCCACCTCGGGGCGCCCAGCTAGCACGGCTCCGGTTTCCGCGCAGCCAGAGAAGAGCAGCGCGGTCTTGCGTTCCTGGATATCGAAATAGTCCTGGCGCGATGTTGAGAGCTTGAACAGGACATCGTTCTGGATGAGTTCGCCCTCGATCATGCGGGTGGTCACAGACGCAAGGATCTCCAGCATCCGAAAGGACTTGGCCTGGATGGCGCAGGACAGGGCCTGGAGGTAGAGCAGATCGCCAAAAAGCACCGTCAGCGTGTTGCCCCACAGCGCGTTCAACGTGGGATGGCTGCGGCGGGTTTCGGCATGATCGATGACATCGTCATGAATCAGCGTCGCGGTGTGCAGCAACTCAAAAACAGCGCCGAAACGAACATCCTCGCCCTCCGGGGCCCCGCAGAATCGGGAACAAAGCAGCACCAACGCCGGACGCAGGCGTTTTCCCTGACCTTTCCGGATATGGTCTGACAGCCTCCGCACGACGGGGACATCGCTTTGGAGAACCCGCTGAAGCTCCGCCTCGACATGCTCCAGACGAGCCGCGACCGGCGCAAAGCAGCGGATGAGATTGAGCCGTTTCATCCGCGGAAATTGGTGAACTGAAGTTCAATGCCCTGATCGTTCTTCTTGAGCAGCGCGATGGCGTCCTGGAGATCATCCTTGCTCTTGCCGGAGACCCGCAACTGATCGCCCTGGATGGCGGCTTGCACCTTGATCTTGGCGTCTTTCAGCACCTTAACCAGCGCCTTGGCCTTTTCCTGCGGCAGCCCCTGCAGGATCTTCACCTCCTGGCGCACGGTGCCCTTCGAGGCCCCTTCGATCTTGCCGAAATCCAGGTTGCGGATGCTGACGCCCCGCTTGAAGAGCTTGCTCTGCAGCACATCGATCACGGCCTTGAGCTTGACCTCGTCATCGCTCGCTAGGATCAGCTGGGCTTCATCCTTGATCTCGATGTTCGAGACCGATCCCTTGAAGTCGTACCGCTGGCCGATCTCTTTCATGGCCATGGTCACGGCATTCTTCACTTCTTCAAGATCCACCTTGCTGACCACGTCGAATGAACACTCGCTCGCCATCGCGTTCTCCATGCTTGTCGCAGACCTGATGATCCACGCTCGGGACGGGATCGGTCAATGACTGGATGAACCTTCCAGGGAAGCCCTGAGCGCAGGCCATCCCTCCCAGCAGAAGAGCCTCATGAAGGCCGCCAACACCAGCGCGTGACTGATCTCGCCGGATTTCATGCGGGATTCCCATTCCTGCCAGGAAAGGGCCCAGACCCTCAATTCCTCGCTGGGATCCAGCTCCAGGGCTCCGATGGAACGACAATCCAGAGCCAGGAAAAAGTGACAGTGATTGTCTTGAACCGCCGGGTTCGGCGCGCAGCTGCCCAGGGAAATCCACTGGTCCGACACATGGCCAGTCTCCTCCTGGAGTTCTCGCCGGGCCGAATCCGCGGGATCCTCGCCGGGATCGCAGACCCCACCGACGATCTCCAGCGTCGGCGCGTCGATCCCATGGCGGAACTGCTCCACGGTCAGCAGCTCGCCGCCCTCCTGGACCGGGAGGAACGCGATCACGTTCACCCACTCGGGGCAGCGAAGCCGCGTGAACTCGTGCCGACGCCCCGTGAAGGGCGATCGCCGAAGCGCACCCACCTGATCGAACAGGAGGGATTGTCCGCGCAGAATCTCGCTTTCTTCGCTCCACGGAAGGCTGGGATCAAATCCGGGGGAATGCTCGGCCAGAAGTCGCATGGGATCATCCTAATCGGGAAAAGGCAGCGGACTGCCAGGGAAAGCCCCGATCCGCTCCAAAGCTTTCGCGCCCCCTGGCCCCTGGTGCCAAGGAGTGCTAATGTTCGGGCCATGTCACCGCGCACGATTTTGGTCCCGACCTTGCTCGCCTTGCTCGCCATCGGATGCGACTCTGAGGATCCACGGCTTCCCCAGAGCCTCTACGACGAGGCAGTGAAACTCAACACCGACGGCAAGATGCTGGAGGCCAAGAGCCTCATGGAGCTAGTGGCCCAGCGGTATCCCGAAGCCCCCGCGGGCGTCCAGGCGAAGAAGGATCTGTACACCCTGGATATGTTCCTGAAGCAGGACATCCAGGATCGCCAAAAGCAGGTGCGCCTCGGCATGCGCCGAACGGCTGAGGCCCTGGCCCGATTCAAGGAGAAGCGCGGCGAATATCCCGAAGACCTCGCGGCCCTGGTTCCGGACTACCTGGACAAGCCCGCCGAGACGACCTGGGGACATCCTTTCTTCTACCGCCCCTACGTGAAGGAGCCGATCCAGGACATCCAGGGCAAGCGGGGCCAGGTCTCCCAGCGGATCAACAACCGCTTCGACGGCTACTTCCTTGTGTGCCTGGGCGTTGATCTTCAGCCCGGCGGCGAGGGCATGGCTGCAGACACCTGCATGGTCGACGGCGAACTCTACAAAGAGAAGGCGCTGCCGACGATCCCCCTGCCCCAGCCACTTCGCTGACGGGCCGCCTTCCTACGCCCAGTCCAGGATTACCTTTCCGCTCTGGCCGCTGAGCATGGCCTCAAATCCGGCTTTGAACTCCGAGACGGGGAATCGGTGCGTGATGACCGGGGAGATATCCAGGCCGGACTTGAGCATGGCGGCCATCTTGTACCAGGTCTCGAACATCTCGCGCCCGTAGATGCCCTTCAGCACGAGGCCTTTGAAGACCACCTGCCCCCAGTCCACCGAGACGTCGCCAGGGAAAATGCCCAGCAGCGCCACACGACCTCCGTTGGCCATGCTTCCCAGTAGATCCTGAAAGGCCTTGCCGTTGCCCGACATTTCCAGGCCCACATCGAAGCCTTCGGTCATGCCCAGCTGCGCCCGCACATCCTCGAGGTTCGTCACGGCGGAATTCGCGGCCAGCGTCGCTCCCATCTTCCGCGCCAACTCCAGACGGTAGTCGTTCACATCCGTGATGACGACATTCCGCGCACCCACATGCTTGCAGATGGCCGCGGCCATGGCGCCGATGGGCCCCGCGCCGGTGATCAGCACATCCTCGCCCACGAGATCGAAGGAAAGCGCCGTATGCGTGGCATTGCCATAGGGATCGAAGATCGCTGCGATATCGTCGGGGATCTCGTCCGGCAGCTTGAAGACGTTGGTGGCGGGGATCACCAGGTAATCCGCAAAGCACCCGGGCCGGTTGACGCCCACGCCTTGGGTGTTCGGACACAGATGGCGCTTGCCGGCGCGGCAATTACGACAATGCCCACACACGATATGGCCTTCGCCCGACACGCGATCTCCCGGCGCGTATCCGCGCACCTCAGAGCCCACGGCTTCGATGACACCCACGTATTCGTGTCCCACCACCATCGGCACGGGAATGGTCTTCTGCGCCCAGGCGTCCCAGTTCCAGATGTGGACATCCGTGCCGCAGATGGCGGTCTTCCGAATGCGGATCAACACATCGTTGTGTCCCATCTCTGGGATGGGAACCTCCTCCATCCAAAGCCCAGGCTCCCGACGGCTCTTCACCAGTGCGCGCATGGTCATCTCCTAAATCACCTTCAATTCGCGGCCAACCTTCTCGAAGGCACTCAGCGCAAAGTCAAGATCCGGGACACCATGCGCCGCGGACATCTGGGTACGGATGCGCGCCTGCCCCTTGGGCACCACGGGGTAGAAGAAGCCGATGGCGTAAACGCCGTGTTCCAGCAGCTTCGCGGCGAAGGCCTGGGCCAGTTCCGCGTCGTACAGCATCACGGGAATGATGGGATGCTCCCCGGGCAGAAGCGCGAAGCCCAGCTTTTGGAGGCCAGAACGGAAATACGCAGCGTTGGACATCAACTGTCCACGCAGCCCGTCGCCCTCCTCGATCAGCTCCAGCACGCGCAAGGAGGCGGCAACGATGGCGGGGGCCAGGGTGTTGGAGAACAGATAGGGCCGGCTTTTCTGGCGCAGCCAGTCGATGATCTCGCGCCGAGAGCTGACGTAGCCCCCCGAAGCGCCCCCCAGCGCCTTGCCGAAGGTTCCCGTGAGGATGTCCACGCGGCCCATCAGGCCCGCATATTCATGCGTCCCACGCCCGTGCTCGCCCATGAATCCCACCGCATGGCTGTCATCCACCAGCACCAGGGCGCCGTAGCGATCCGCCAGATCGCAGATCGCCCGCAGATTGGCGATGGTGCCATCCATGCTGAAGACGCCGTCGGTGACGATCATCGTGAAGCGAGCCCTGGCGGTCGCCTCCTTCAGGCGAGCCTCCAACTCCGCCATATCGTTGTTGGCGTAACGATAGCGGGCAGCCTTGCACAGACGGATGCCGTCGATGAGGGAAGCGTGGTTCAGGGCGTCGCTGATGATCGCATCCTGCTCGCCCAGCAGGGCCTCGAAAACGCCACCGTTGGCGTCGAAACAGCTCGAGAACAGCTGGGCGTCCTCCATGCCCAGGAAGGCGCTCAGACGCTGCTCCAGCGCGCAATGGGGCGTCTGGGTGCCGCAGATGAAGCGCACCGACGAAAGACCAAAGCCCCAGCGGTCCAGCGCCTCGTGCGCCGCCTTGGCGGGTTCCGCATGACCCGACAAGCCCAGGTAGTTGTTCGCGCACAGGTTCAAGACCCGACGCCCACCCACTTCGATCCAGGCTCCCTGGGGCGAGCTGATGACGCGCTCGGTCTTGTGGAGTCCCTGCGATCTCAGGGCTTCGGTTTCGTGTTTCAGATGTTCCAGAAATGCTGAGTTCACGGGACGCCTCACATGTTCCGGTCCAGCTTACGTCCGGATCCGAATCCAGGCCGCCCCGCTGTTGCGGATATCACAGGTTCTCCGTCTACCATGGAGGCAAGACCCTGGAGGATGTCATGCAACGTCGGCTTTCCACCCTGATGGCACCTGCGCTGATCCTGCTGACGGCCTGCGGCACTTCCCGCCTGTCGCGCCGGGAAGCGGAAAAGGACATCCGCCAGGATTACCCCGTCATCGTGCCGATCCGCGTTCCCGCTCGGACCGCCGTCGCAGCCGGATCCCCGGAAGCCGCCAAGCTGATCGCCGCCCAGGATCTGCTGCGCAAAACAGGCTGGTTTGCTGCGGAACACCATACGGAAGGCGCACAGGAAGTCTTCACGTTCAACGCGCTGCCGAGCGCATCGAATGTGGTGCGCACCTCCGCCAAGGGTTGGGAAATCCCCGCGGCCGAGGCTGGCTTCGTGCGGGCCACCCGACTGGAGGCCAACGGCGACTCGGCCCGCGTCACCTACCTTGTCCGGCTCCAGAAGCCCACGGCCCAGTTTGGACTCTTCCAAAGCCTGCACCCCGGCGTGCGCATCGGGGAGACCAAGGAGCGCCACGCCGCATACCGGCGCGAGGGCCGTTCCTGGATCCTCCAGGACACCGACGAGGCATTCAAGAAAGAGCGCTGAAGGCAGGCATTGGGACACCTGAAAGCACCTGTTTGAGTGCCCATCAGCTAGGCGCGAAACGCGCCTGAGGCTGCCTCATGACATCGCCAGGACAGCGCCAATGGCGCCGATGAGATCGGCCCCATGTATCGGTTTGTGCAGGATCTTTCGCACGCCCATGGTTTGAAGCATGGATTCCCGAGCCACATCGCGATTGGCGGTCAGGATGATCACGGGGATATTGGGGTTGGTACGCCGCACCGTTCGAGCGACATTCATGCCGTCAACGTTGGGCATATTGAAGTCGCTGAGCACCAGATCCGGTGGGGTAGCGGTGATTCGATCCACGAGGGCCGCCACCGAATCCGGCATGAAGTCATCCACGGCATAGCCCGCCTCTTCCAGATGATCGCGATTGATCTTCCTCATGAGAGCGCTGTCATCAATGATCAAGACCTTGGTCATCTGTGCTCCAAACTGCGCAAAATACTGTCTATCGAAAGACGTTAGCTGGCTTAGCAACCAGATGGAACCAAGAAAGGATCCTATCGCCACCTTATTTCTTGGAATACCCATCGATCCGTTTTTTGCTGGAATCAAGGTATTTGAAGCCATGCGCCGATAGCCCAGAAGGGGGGATTCTTGTTTGTATCCATTCGAGACCTTCCAGGCGTGCTGGGAGACATTGCATGTGGACTCGTGGAAGTGGATCGAATCAGGCCATGGTGACGGGATTGCGTCGTTGGGGACTGCCTGGGTTGGCTAGCGGAAACGCGGCCCTGTTGGGGGTTCTGCTGTTTTCCGCCTCGCGTCCAAGCTGGATGGTTGCGCTCGCGCTGGGCATCGGCCTGGTGATCCTGTGGGCCTGCCTATGGTGTTGCTGGAGGGGATGCGCCACGGATTCCGCCGAGGAGGCCCAACGCCGGGAACGCCTCGCGAATCTATCCCAGGACATCTATGGGATCGTGGATATTTCGTCCGGTGGCATCCTCAAGCTGAATCGGGCCGCTGAAAGGTTGCTGGGATATCGCATGGAGGAGTGGATGCAGGGCGGCTTGCCCTTCATGCGCGGACTCATCCATTCCGATGACCTGCTGCACGCCAAGCGGGAGATCGATCGATTTCTCGAAGCACGTCCATCGCCTTCAGAGGAAGAACCGATACTGGAGGATATCTATCGATTGAAGGCCCAGTGGGGCGAGTATCGCTGGCTGAAGATTCGACACTCTGTGCTGCGTCGGGATCCCCTTGGCGCGCCGCGCGAAATGCTGTTCACCGCGCACGACATCACCGATCAGCGCCAGATGGAGATCGCCCTCGTTCAGGCACAGGAATTCGAAAGCCTTGGCACCCTGGCACGCCGCTTGGCCCACGATCTCAACAACATCCTCATGGGCATCCAGGGCTACGCCGATCTGGGCCTGGAAAGTGCCCAGAACCAGAGTGTCGTTCTGCAGAATATGTCTCGCATCCGGGATAGCGCGGATCGGGCCGCTGGCATCTGTCGGCAGATGCTCGCCTATGCCGGTAGAAGCCGCATCCAGATCGCCCCCAACCAGATCAACGATGCGGTTCGCGAGGGACTGCCCCTGGTCGAGAGCCTGCTTCCCGAGAACACGGACTTGGTGCTGGAACTGGAGG